>Ga0308157_10000309_pt1 | contig 178419 bp, 162 predicted proteins | sample PhyBR1_FD_201035 | JGI IMG/M metagenome (GOLD analysis project Ga0308157, IMG submission 201035) | Phyllosphere microbial communities from UC Gill Tract Community Farm, Albany, California, United States - DLSLB.R1 | ecosystem: Host-associated > Plants > Phyllosphere > Unclassified | place... | reverse complement strand
AAATTTATGACAAGTTCAATGGCAATGTTAGACTGACAAGCGTTTTCAGGAGTGAGGCTGTCAATAAAAAAGTAGGAGGTTCCAGCACATCACAACATCGTTTTGGCCAAGCATTAGATATCCAAGGTACCAATGGTATTACTAATAAACAGATCTTCAAATATGTAAAAGATAATCTAACTTACCACCAGATAATCTGGGAGTATGGCAGCAAAAATGAACCAGATTGGGTACACGTAGGCTACAAACCTTCAGGAAATAAAAAAATCAATACCAGAGCTACAAGAGTGAATGGAAAAACAAAATATATAACTTTTGATTTAGCAATTTAAAATAATAATCTATGAAAAATCTGATAGCGCTACTTTCTATATTTTGCATATTGTCTTGTAAAAAAGAGTCTGATAGTCATCAAAGCACAACAAAAAAAGACTACACTTTTGATTACAATAAAGAGAAAATCGTTGATGTCGAAAAGCCTGAATCATTTATCAGCAAAGAGCAATATGAATTTGATAACTATTTAAAACTGATTTCTAAAGAAGAATATTTGAAAGATTCCCTAGCTTACCAAAACAGTTTGGATTCAAAACAATATGTTTTTAAGAACAACGTCTTACAAACAGCTTATGGAACTGTAAAATTTGTTCCTTCTGAGGGTAAAGATTCTGATACTTTTGTTAATTATTCTTATTTAGGTTTTTCAAATGTGATTGATAGTCATATTATCAATTTGAATCTTTACGAAGGTGAAAAAGCATTGCTTTTGAGTAATCAAAATTATCAATACACAACTATTAGCTCTACCCCATTTTTTTCTAAAAGTAAAAATTACGCACTCAATTTTAAAAATGCAGACGGGCTTTCTTCTCAAGTTTCACTTTATGATATTAAGAATAAGAAGCTAATACATTTTATCACCATTTGGTCAGAAAATTATTTAACCGATAACATTTTTTGGGATGGCAATGATAATATAATTCTTAAAATCAGAAAAAATGATTCTGGAGCTATTTCCTATGCAAAAATTTTAATGTCTGATATTAAATCAGGAAAAAAAACGACAGAATCATCAGTTGAAAAAAACAAAACCCAAGATTGGAAAGGCGAATATCAAATCACAACCAAAGCTATCAGTAATTATAATCAAAAAGAAATTGATCTTTTATACTCGATTTCATTAAAATCAAACGAATCTGCTATTTTAAGTATTGGTGCAGATCAAACTCAGGATTATTGGTGTGAAGGTGATTACTATCTCACCGAAGAAAATGGAGTTCTAAAGGCCACTGGAAAATGTGATGAAAACGATATCAACGATTTTTATCTTAAACAAGAAAATGGAATCTATTATATAAAAAGTAAACGTTTTCTAAACCAAGATTGGCAGGTTTTGAAAAAAGAATAATTCTTAATAAATAAACAATCCTGATAAATAGTTTTATCAGGATTGCTTGTGTTAATATGAGAATGTTTAATCTAAATGATTATTTAGCACCTGGCCAAACCCCATCGTAAGCTGAGTTACCATAATCGATTTTCTCCGCACTTACTATAAAGCTGATGAACATATTATCCTCGTTCAAAGCATCATAATCTACTTCGTGTTGGATAACGTATCCGTTTTCCCACTTCAGAGTTGTCAATGTTCCTTCTTCGTGTGACTTGTTGAAAGTGACTTCACCACTGGTTGGCTTATACTTTCCATTTAATAAACTTTCCAAAATTCCTGAATCTTCAGTCGCTTCTACAGTGATTTTGATCAATGCGTTAGAAGGGTCTGATGCAACTCTACCGGAAACATCCGTGTTTCTTGATACACCGTAATTCAGTTTAAGGATCTTTTGTTCTGCACCGCCGTTGAATTTTAATACGGCTCTTGAATTGTTTGCCATGATTTCTAAAATTTAATTGTTAATATATTATATTGTGTATTAGTGTGTTCCTTAACTTTTATATACCAAAGATAGAACCACTAAACCGAAAAAATCGTCGTAGAATTACTACAGTTTTACAATTTGCCGAGATTTCAGTTTTATTCAGATTATTCAATTAATATTTTATTAATATAGAAAACTGTTTTAGGAATAAGTTTTGAATGGTAGAGAAAAAATTTTAAGATGCGATTCATAGATCAGTATATTAGATCAATTTATTTTGTAGATGGTAAGATTGGAAAGGTAAAAATTACTAATAAACTAATGTTGTTAGGAATTTTACATTTGCCTCTTTTAATCTTTTGGTTTATCTGGAAAGGACTTTATGAAAAGGGTTAAAATTCTTTTATAATTTGAATCGATGATTTATAATAAATAAAAAAGCAACTTAAAAAAGTTGCTTTTTCAATAGTCTCATTTTTTATTGTAAGCAACCCGCCATACAATTCCGCTTACATCATCTGCCACCAGTAGTGATCCGTCTGCAATCTGCAATACTCCGACAGGTCTGCCATAGACATCTCCTTTAGCTTCATTGGCAATAAATCCTGTTAGAAAAGGTTTGTAAGGACCGGAAGCCTTCCCATCTTTAAAGGGAACAAAAGCAACTTGATAACCTACCAATGACGAACGATTCCAAGAACCGTGCTGTCCGATAAATGCACCGTTTTTATAAGTTTCCGGAAACTGTGAACCTGTATAAAATGTCAAACCCAAAGACGCTGTATGACTTCCCAAAGGAACATCCGGAATGATAGTCTTAGCTACCAGATCAGGTTTTTCGCCCTTCCTTCTTGGATCTTCATTTTTCCCGAAATAAGCATAAGGCCAACCATAAAACGCATCAGCTTTCACACTGGTTAGATAATCCGGAACTAATTCATCGCCTAGTTCATCCCTTTCGTTGACCACTGTCCATAATTGTCCGGTTGACGGATTCCAGCTCATTCCAACTGGGTTTCTAAGTCCAGAAGCATAAATCTTTTCTCCGCTTCCATCAGGATTCACCTCCAGAATATTAGCTCTTCGCACTTCGTGTTCCATACCATTCTCGCCAACATTACTACCCGATCCTACCGAGATGTAAATTTTAGTTTGATCTTTATTGCTGGTTAGATTTCTCGTCCAGTGGTTATTATATCCACCAGCCGGCAAACTCACGATTTTCTTTCCAGGTTTTGTGATTTTGGTGTCACCTTGCTTGTAAGGATAAACCCAAAGTCCATCGGTATTTGCAACGTAGAATTGATCCTTGATAATCAACATTCCGTAAGGCTGGTTCAAATTATCTAAAAAAACAGAGGAAGATTCTGGGATACCATCTTTGTTGGCATCACGATAAAGAAGAATTCTGTTGGCAGATTTCCCGCCTACCTCGGCATCACTTTTACCACTGATATCATTTTTAATTTTTTCTGTAGCCGTCCGTTCAGAATTGGAAAGTACCACGAAAACATCGCCATTATCAGCCTGAATCATATTTCTAGGGCTTTTGATATTCTCAGCGAAACGGGTTACTGTAAAACTTTCCGGCGCAATTGGTGTTTTATTTTCAGGCCAACCAATCACGTTACTGAATTTGTTCTTCGCACCTTTTTCATCTGGTGCTGGTAATTTTAAAGTATCGGTTTGAGTAGCAACTTCTGTACTTTCTCCGCTATTTCCTTTTTGATTTTTATTGTCTTTACAACTGACGAAGAGTAATGTAATTGCCGGTAATAGATAATGTTTCATAAATTTTGAGATGTGGTGTTAATTAATACTTAACTCAGAAATTACAAAAACCATTCCTTTAAGATTACCTCAAACCATTTGAAATATCAAACTTTTGCAGAGCATCACTCAACAAACTTTCTTCTTTATAAACTCTATTGAAATAAGCTTTTTTCTGCTTGTATAAATTCAGCAATTCATCTTGTTGTGATTTTTTATCGTTGCTGTGATTATTGTAAATCAGTTCACGCTGCAAGATTTCTTTTCGGTCAAAATAATGGAGATCTCTAAGTGCTGTGTAATAGTTTACAGCTGCATTTTTCAGAAGTGAGGCATCTTTGATATCTTTTGTTTCTAAAGAATCAAGGCTTAAAATAATTTGGTCAAATTCTTTTTTCTGCTGATCTACAGCTTTTAAGGCATTTTTATAATCATCTGCAACTAGATATTCTAATTTTTGAGATTCGGTGCCATTTTTACTGGTGATTATGTTAAACGCTATTCTTTCTTTCTCCACAACAGTTGATCTAAAAGCATTGGCTTTCGGTGATTGACAAGAATTTATTATTAAAATGAAAAATAAATACAGCAAAATATTGAATCTCATAACAATAGCATTTTATCATTGCGTATCTTAATCAAAATTGATGCTAAAAATCAATCAATTAAAACTGAGCTTCAACACCCAATACAAAGTTTCTTTTGGCCGCAGGATTGTAATATCGATTTCCAAAAGCATTGATATCAAAACCTAAAACATAATCTGTATTATATAAATTTTGAATCATAAAACTTAAATTAAATCTGGTTTTATCAGCTTGTAAAGGAAATCTGAATTGAATATTTCCAACCAAACTGGACTCAGACCAAACAGAATTAGCATCATTAAGAGGTAATTTTGAAGTGTAGAAATGGGAGTAATCAACAGATAATTTTTTGAAAAAAGTAAAATTGACAAGTGAATTAATAGTTGTTTTAGGAACGCCTGTTAAATCATTACCTGAGAAATCCTGCTCATTTTGTTTATAATTCTGAAATTTGAAATTGTAAAAACTTCCTGAAAAACGAAATCCAAATCGACTGAAAAAATCATTTTTCAAATCAAAACTTTTGGATTCCAACAGAATTTCAAAACCTTTTTGGACAGTTTCTCCCGCATTGACAAAATACTCCTGTCCAGCCTCATTTTGCCTTCTCACAATGGCATCTTTCATTCGGAAATCAAAATAACTGCCTTCTACAAATAAAAAATTTCCAAATTGTTTCCTGATCCCAATCTCTTTATTCCAGCCAGATTCCGGAGCCAGATTGGCGTTGAATTCCTGTGTAGAAGAACGGATTTCTTCATTAGTCGGTGCAGAATTTCCTTTTCCAATTTTTCCTCGTACAGAAAAGCCTTGATCCAAAATATACGTAACTCCGAAATTAGGTAAAAACTGATTTTTAAATCTTGCATTCCCATCCTCTGTTTCCGGATAAAGCCTTTGCCAGTCGTAAGAATTGGAATTTAAACTGACAGAAATATCCGTAAACAATTTTTCATCAAAATTTAATTTTTGAGAAAGAAAATAAAATCCCGAAGTGTTTTTAATTTTATCAAAGTTCTGTGGATTGCCTTCTACTCCACTTTTATTATCAAAATTCTTAACAAAAATATCATTAATCCCACCTTCGAATCCCAGTCTGTAGGCTAACGAAATTTGATTCCAATTTTTCTCATAATTAAAATGTGTCCTTAGCGCAAAATTCTTTTCAAATCGGTTTTCGAAGTTGGTAATGAAGGGATTTTCAAAATCTACATAAGAACCTTGAACCAAAATAAAATGGGAAAAATTGGGACTAAATTGGTAATCATTGGACAAGCCTGCCAAAATCATTTTATTTCGGATTCCTGCCTTTTGTTCCTTGGAACCAGAAGCAGTTGCTGTGGAAGGTCTCGCCTGCTTTCTGTTATTTTGCATTTGCTCCAGAGTCAATCCGCCAGGCGTTTGATAATCCAGATCAGAGTACATCAACATCATTTTCAAAATCCCCTGATTAGAATATTGGTAATTATCTTTAACAAAAAACTGTTTCCGATGGACTTTGGATTGTTCTCTGTAAGAATCGGTTTGATAGTAATTTTGAAAAACTTCAAAAAAATGACTTCCTAATTGCTTAGAAAAGTCAAAATTTTGATTGAAAGTGCCGTAACTTCCAGTGGATAAATTAGCTGACAAGTTATCCTGATTGTTGGTTTTGAGGAGTAAAGTTCCACCTGTCATCGCTCCGTAATCTCCACCTTCGGGCCCTTTATAAACTTCCATTCGGTTGATTAAAGCTGGAGAAATTACATTGAAATAAGTATTGCCAGAAGCATCAGACAAAATAAAATCATCAAGATAAACCTTCACATTTCGAACACCAAAAGGTGACCTTAATGTGCTTCCACGAAGTGAAATCCTGTAACTTCCCGGCGAACGTTCTTCCATTCTTGCACCCGGAATTTGGTTGATAGATTCCAACATCCGTTCTGGAGGATTTTGGTTGAGAAGATTTTCGGAAATTACAGCAACTGATTTTGTGGAAGAGATATAAGTCGTCGGTTTTTTATAGGCATCTATTTTAACTTCAGAAATCAAATTTGTTGAGTCTCGAATCTGAGACCAAAACATCGAAGCTGAAAAAATTGATAGAAAAAGATAGAATTTTGTCATCAGATTCTCCTAAGCAAAAACTGTACTTTTTTCTTAAACCATAAAAAGATAACTCCAAAGAATTTGAATTAAGCGAAAAAAAAATCCCCGTCATAAAACAGGGATCATTTTTTGGTAAAGATTATTTCTTTGATTCTTCAACAGAAACTTTACGGAAATCTTTGAAAAGTTTGCTCAACTCCAAAGCTGATTTTCTTGCTCTTGTACCAGCAGCTTTGTTTCCTTTTTCAGCTTGTTGTTCTGCCTCTTTGCTGAAAGCTTCAAATTCAGCATTAATCTTTTCGATTAGTTCTTTCATAGTAGTAAGTATTAAATAAGGTGCAAATATAATAGTTTGACGCATTCGACAACTATGATTAGTGATATTTTAATTGATTTTACGCTTAATTTTATTGATTCTAATGATATTTTTTCACTTTGAGTCTCATAATTCATCTAAAAATTTTTGCAAAATCGGATTTGTATAGTTTTTGGTAATAGATTTATATCATTAAAATAAAAAATATGCTTAAAAAGGGAGATAACGTAAAATGGAAATTTCAGTATGGCGAAACCTACGGCGTAATTGTTAATATCCATACCAAAGATTTTACGTTTATGAACAGACAAAGAAGAGCTTCAGAAGAAAATCCACAGTACTAAGTGATGAGCGAAAAGACAGGAAAAACAGCCGTTCACAAAGCTTCTGCTTTGAAAAAGATATGATTATCAATTACAAAAGTTCTTTCGGCAGTTCAATATTATTCTTCTTCATAAAATCCAGCAATTCATTATACTTAGTTTCATAATGGCCACCGCCACATTGGTCGGAAATACTGCAAACGTCTGATGGTTTGATATCCAAAATCGCTGAAACTTTGGTCAGAATATCAAGATTGATTTTCACTTTAGAATTCTCTATATCAGAATAAGCTTTCTGTGAAATTCCCATTTCAAAAGCCATATATTCCTGAGTAAAATCTCGGTCTCTTCTTATTTTTCTGATATTTTTCCCGCACAATTCCATGGTTTCGATTTTAGTAGTTTTCGGTATAGTTTAGAAGTAAATCTATTAGTAGTACACAAAGCTACAAAATACCTTTGTCAAAATATAATAACGGACATATGATATTTACTTCCATCAAAAGTACATTCTAAAAAGTGCTCCGAAATAAAATATCCTTGACCTCAAAATGTAAATATGGAGACACAAAAATTTCATTACGACAACAATATTGTCAGAGCATTTCTCTATGCCACTGTAACATTTGGAATTATTGGTTTTATCTTGGGACTTACAGCAGCCTTGATGTTATTTTACCCCGAATTGCCAGAATTTTTCTTCGGAACAGATGATACAACCATCCAGAGTTTGCGAAGCGGTAATATCCAAGGTTTGATCAATACTCAAGGTGCAATGGGATTTGGAAGAATCCGAATGTTGCATACCAGCGCGGTAATTTTTGCCTTCGTTTGTAATTCTTTTTTCTGTGGTGCTTATTACAGTATGCAGAGATTGCTGAAAACCAGAATGTACAGCGATACACTTTCCTGGATTCATTTCTGGACTTGGCAATTGATGATTATTGTAGTTGTTATTACTTTCTTAATGGGAATCAATACCTCAAAAGAATACGCCGAACACGAATGGCCAATTGATATTTTGATTACCATCTCCTGGGTGATTTTCGGAATCAATATGTTTGGTACGATTCTGAAGAGAAGAGTAAGACATTTATACGTTGCAATCTGGTTCTATATCGGAACTTGGATTGCGGTTGCGATGCTTCATATCTTCAATAATCTGGAAGTTCCATTATCGTTCACAAGTTGGAAATCGTATTCAGCTTATTCTGGTGTTAAAGATGCTCTTGTACAATGGTGGTACGGTCACAATGCAGTGGCTTTTGTATTGACGACACCGGTTTTAGGTTTGATGTATTATTTTTTACCAAAAGCAGCCAATCGCCCTGTATTCTCTTACAAATTGTCTATTATTCACTTTTGGTCTTTGATATTTGTTTATCTGTGGGCAGGTCCTCATCATCTTCAATATACTTCTTTGCCAGCTTGGGCTCAGGCAGTAGGAACAGGATTCTCTATTATGTTGATTGCACCGTCTTGGGGCGGAATGCTAAATGGATTATTAACCTTGCGGGGCGCTTGGGATAAAGTCCGGGAAGAACCAATCCTGAAGTTCTTTGTAGTAGCTGTTACCTGTTACGGAATGGCAACATTCGAAGGTCCATTATTAGCGACCAAATCCTTAAACAAAATCGGACATTACACAGATTGGGTAATTGGTCACGTGCATTTGGGGGCACTAGGTTGGAATGGGTTTATGGCTTTTGGAGTTATCTATTATTTGGTTCCAATTATGTGGCGAAATGAGTTATGGTCTAAAAAACTCGCCAATTGGCATTTCTGGTTAGGAACTTTGGGAATTATTTTCTACGCTGTTCCAATGTACATTGCCGGTTTCACACAAGGTTTGATGTGGAAACAATTCAATCCCGATGGAACTTTGGTTTACAAAAACTGGCTGGATACAGTAACCGCTATTCTACCCTACTTTAAAATGAGATTTTTAGGAGGAATATTATATCTCGCTGGTGCAGTTTTAATGGTTGTTAATGTTTACAAAACAGCTAAAAAAGGTTCATTCTTAAAAAATGTGCCCGCTGAAGCTCCAGCTCTCGCCAACGTCAATCAAGGTAGAAAACAAGGCGAAGGTTTCCATCTTTGGCTGGAAAGAACACCCCATCTCTTATCAATCTTAGCATTCGTTGCAATTGCTATTGGAGGAATTGTCGAAATCATTCCAACTTTAACGATGAGCAGTAATGTTCCGCAAATATCAGCGGTAAAACCATATTCGCCGCTTGAGTTGGAAGGTCGTGACCTTTACATTCGTGAGGGTTGTAATTCCTGCCATTCTCAAATGATAAGACCTTTCCGTGATGAGGTAATGAGATTCGATGGGAAGAACGGACAATACTCAAAAGCGGGAGAATTTGTTTATGACCGACCATTTTTGTGGGGTTCCAAAAGAACAGGGCCAGACCTTCACAGAGAAGGACAAAGAAATCCTGATTCTTGGCATTTTAAACATATGTATAATCCGAGAATCACATCGGCAGGTTCTATCATGCCACGCTTCCCTTGGTTAATTACCAACAAATTAGACCGTTCTCAGATGGTCAATAAATTAAAATTAATGAAAAATAGTTTTGATGTTCCTTATACAAAAGCTGAAATCGATTCTGCCAATCAATGGGCGGATAATCAATCCAAAGCGATTGTCAAAAGAATTTTCTCCGAAGCTGCAGATTTGAAAGTTCAAATGGAAGCGGAACGAAAATCAAAAGGAAATGAATTTGTCCCATTTGAACAAAGAGAAATCATTGCTATGATTGCCTATCTACAAAGATTGGGAACGGATATCAAAACCACAGAAATCAAAACTGCAAGTGTAGAATAATAACTGTGAAAACTTAAATAAAATGAAAACAAGAACTCCCATTTCAATTGGCATTGCAGCCACTTTAGGTGCAACTTTTATCATCTTCGAATTGTCCGATAATTCCGGTTACTTATCTTCTCCTTTCTTTTGGGGATTGCTGATGGTCATTATTTTTCTTTTCTTGATAATGAATTCTATTGGGGATTTAGTGGAAGATGCCCGTTTCAAGACATTGTCAGACGAAGAAAAAGAGGAATATCTGAAAGAAAAAGCCATTCCTTATTTTCAAAAACTTTGGAATTCGGCTTTCAAAAAACAATCAGCAAGTGAGGAAAAAACATTGCTTATAGATCACGGTTTCGATGGCATCACAGAACTCGACAATGCCTTGCCAAAATGGTGGATTGGGCTTTTCTACGGAACCATTATTTATTGTGTGGTTTATCTATTTGCTTTTACATTCACAGATTATGCCCATCCCGATGTAGAATATGAAGTTGAAGCTAAAACTCAACTCGCTTCAATCAAAGAGTACGAGAAAACTGCTCCAGCAATCGATATCGAAACAGCAACTTACAGCGCAGACAATATTGCTGAAGGAGAACAGATTTTCAATACCAATTGTATGTCTTGTCATTCAGAGTCCGGAAAAGGCGGAATTGGTCCAAATCTTACCGACAAAAACTGGATAAACATCAAACAAAAAAGTCTTTTCAAAAATGTATTCTGGATGCTGGAAAATGGTTCTCCTAATAATCCTACGATGCGACCTTTCATAAAAGATGGAGTCATAACAGGCAGAGATGCTGAGAAAGTTGCGGCTTACATCTATCACATCAATCGTGAAAAAGCGCCTATTACAGAAGCTCAAGGCGGTGCTGCGCCACAAGGAGAAGAAGCGCATTGGGAAGAATAAACTCATTCATTAACATAATCAATTTTGAATCGATGACTTATAATTAAGGTCTTCGATACCAATTTTTTAGCAAATATCCAACAAACCTCTACACAACTTTCATATTCCTGTAATGGGATTGGTTTTTACAATAGACACCCCAATCCATGTCGCTCAGTTCGGAATTTCATCTGTTATTTCTATTATTGATGATGAGATTACAGAGAAATGCGAAACTTTTACAGTCAAAAATTTAATCTAGATTATTCCGCAATTTCAACAAAAACCAAAGACCATCGCGCTAAGAGAATTACTGCGTATATGAATATGGTAGATGATATTGTTAATGAGAAATTTAAAACTTTTAAAGAAGATTTAATCCATAAAAAAGAATTTTTAAAGGACTTTATCGATATTCTGCCTAATACATCAACGATAAAATCAAATCTTCAAAACTTTTTAAACCAACCCAACCTTAATTCCACTTAAAAAATTTCATTGATTCTCATCTCAAGCCAGGTTTTATCGATGTCAATATTATGAATCATTTTTTAATCATATATTCTTTGAAAATTAAATTTTTAACCTGCGTACTTAGTGAGGATTAATATGTAATTTTATTTCTATTAAAATAAAATTACTTCGCGTAATAAGTCAAATGGCACCACTTATATATAAGTAGTGCCATTAGTTTTATTAAGGATATTATTAATTAAGGTTTATAACCATCCTTAAGAGTAACTGTTCTGTTGAAGACCAATTGATCATCAGAAGAATCTCTGTCCTTAATATAATAACCAATTCTTTGGAACTGGAAATGGTCATCCAAAGTTGCATCTTTTAGGCTAGGTTCAGCGAAACCGTGAGAAACTCTCAGTGACTGATGATTGATAAATTCCATAAAATCTACTTCCTTCACAGCATCTGGCTGTTCTGTTGTGAATAACCTTTCATAAGTTCTGATTTCGATTGGCAAAGCGTGTTTTGCAGAAACCCAATGAAGTGTTCCTTTCACTTTTCTAAGACTTGCCTCAGTTCCGCTTCCAGACTTAGAATCTTCGTCATAAGTCGCATAAATTGTTGTGATTTGACCTTTGTCATCTTTTTCAACTCTTTCAGCTTTGATGATATAACCTGCTTTCAGGCGAACTTCTCCGTCCAATTTTAAACGGAAAAATTTCTTATCAGCTTCTTCTTGGAAATCTTCTCTTTCGATATAAATTTCTCTTGAGAAAGGCACTAGTCTCGTTCCAGCATTTTCGTCCTCAGGATTATTTTCAGTTTCCAGCCATTCTTCTTTATCCTCAGGATAATTTTCGATGATAAGTTTTACTGGATTGACGACAGCCATTACACGGGTTGCAACTTTGTTAAGATCTTCTCTCACAGAAAACTCCAACAATTGGATATCAATCAGATTTTCTCTTTTTGCAACACCAACTCTCTCGATGAAGTTTTTGATAGAAGCCGGCGTATAGCCTTTTCTCCTCAATCCAGAAATAGTAGGCATTCTAGGATCGTCCCAGCCGGTTGTTACTCCTTCTGCAACCAATCTTTGAAGTTTTCTTTTTGATGTTACCATATAGGAAACGTTCATCCTTGCGAATTCTCTCTGTTTTGGCGCAACACTTTCATCATCATAAACTTGGTCCAGATACCATTCGTAAAGTGGACGGTGATTCTCAAACTCAAGTGAGCATAACGAATGCGAAATTTGCTCGATATAATCAGATTCTCCGTGTGCCCAATCGTACATCGGATAGATCTTCCATTTTTCGCCGGTTCTGTGATGCGGTTTTTTCAGAATTCTGTACATCACAGGATCACGCATATTCATATTTGGAGAAGCCATATCGATTTTTGCACGCAAACTCATCGCACCTTCTTCAAATTCGCCGTTCTTCATTTTCTCAAAAAGCTCAAGGCTTTCTTCAATTGGACGATCTCTGAAAGGCGAATTTATTCCTTCCTCAAAAGGATTTTTCCTTTGAGCCGTAATATCTTCCGAAGGTTGCTCATCTACATAAGCTTTCCCTTGTTTGATCATCTCTACAGCCCAAACATATAATTGTTCAAAATAATCTGAAGTGTATAGTTCCTGATCATATTTGAAACCTAACCAATCAATATCTGCTTTGATAGAATCTACAAATTCCTGTTCTTCTTTCGCCGGATTAGTATCATCAAAACGAAGATTGACAGGCGCATTATATTTTTGCCCCAAACCAAAGTTGATACAGATTGCTTTTGTATGACCAATGTGAAGGTAACCATTTGGTTCCGGTGGAAATCTAAATCTTAATTTAGACATATCCAACCCGTTTGCCAAGTCATCTTCTATAATTTGCTCAATAAAATTGAGTGATTTTTTTTCTTCTTCTTCCATAATCTGAACGTGAGGTGCAAATTTAATCTAATTTCCTCGAAAAATAAAACGAATTTATCTTGTAAAAATAGATGAATATTAATGTCGAAAATTGTTTTAAAACCTCAATTATTTGTTTTGTAAATGTTAAATTTGTGTGAACTTTAAACATTTAGTGATATAGAGTTCATTTTTTTTTAATTTTGGGATAATTAATAAATCGAAATGAATCGTAAAAAAATCCTTTTAATTGATGATGAGCAGGACATTCTGGAAATCATCTCTTATAATTTGGAAAAAGAAGGTTATCAGGTTTTTACCGCTGGTAATGGCAACGAAGGAATAGAAAAAGCAAAGGAAATATTGCCGGATCTTATTCTTTTAGATGTTATGATGCCAGAAAAAGACGGTATAGAAACTTGTCAGGATCTTCGTAAAATCAAGGAATTACAGAGAACACTCATTGTATTTCTATCCGCAAGAAGTGAGGAATTTTCGCAACTAGCAGGCTATCAAGCCGGCGCAAACGATTATATCGTAAAACTGATAAAACCAAAAATCCTGGTATCAAAAGTAGCCGCGCTATTGCAAATGGGAGCCAATTCTCAGGAGAATTCCAATTATATAGAATTAGGCGATTTAATCATCGATAAAGATAACTTCAAAGTTACGAAAGGAAAAGAGGAGTTTTTACTTCCGAAGAAAGAGTTCGATTTGCTTTATCTTTTAGCTTCTAACACAGACAAAGTCTTCAAAAGGGAAGAGATTTTGGAAAAAGTTTGGGGCAACGATGTCATAGTCGGCGAACGAACCATAGATGTCCATATTAGGAGATTAAGAGAGAAACTGGGAATCAATACCATCCAGACACTCAAAGGAATAGGTTATAAATTAGTAGTTTAATAATAATTTAAGATTTTCTTTTTAGAAAATCTTTTTTTTGAAATGAGAATTAGAAATTCGGTAAAAATTAATTGGTTATCTGTTGCAGCATCTTTCCTTTTAGTGGCTGTGGTGGGAAGTGTTGTCTTACTCTTTGAGTTTTATACAGATGATATTTATTTCAAAACGACGGATTTCAATTACTTTTTGGTTTTCACATTGTGGTTCGTATTTGTAGTGAACTATTTTGTTCTGGAATTTCTTTTTAGTTTTTATAGTAAAAATCAGATCAGGAGAATTACCAACATTCTTCCGGAAGATATTATTCACGATTTTGATACAGATATCGGGTTCAAGGAACTGGGCGAAAAAGTCCACGAAATGAATCAGAAAAATGCAGAAATCGATATGATGAAGGAAATGGAAAATTACCGAAAAGAATATATCGGTAATGTTTCTCACGAACTGAAAACGCCATTATTCTCCATTCAAGGTTACATAGAAACACTTCGAGATGGCGGTGTGGAGGATCTCAACATCCGCGACAAATATCTGGAAAGAATCGATAAATCTGTCGAAAGACTTTTGAATATTGTAAAAGATCTCGATATGATTAACCGCTTCGAATCGGGTCAAATCGCTTTGAAGTACAGTAATTTTGATATCAATCATTTGATTCAGGAAGTTTTCGATTTATTGGAAATGGAAGCAGAAAGACATTCTATGACGATGCTTCTGCAGACTACACAATCTCAACTTTTGGTATACGCAGACAAGCAAAGAATTTCGCAGGTTTTGATTAATCTGATTTCCAATGCTGTGAAATATGCCAACCGAGAAGAAGCTCAAATCATCGTTTCTACAAGAGAAGGAACCAAGAGTATCCACATTTCTATTGAAGATAACGGAATGGGAATAAAGCCTGAAAATCTGCCAAGAATTTTTGAAAGATTCTATCGTGTTGAGTCCAGCAGAAACAGAAAAGAAGGCGGTTCAGGATTAGGTCTGGCTATCGTAAAACACATTATGGAAGCCCATAAACAAACGATTAGCGTAGAAAGTGCTTATCTTTCCGGAACTAAGTTCAAATTCAAATTAGCTAAACCTTCTTTGGAAAAAATCAAGAAAGCAAAAGCAGCAATTATTGATTAATAAATAATCAGAAAGCTGGGAATTTATAAAAATCTTTTTTGAAAAAAAATTTCTCAGAAACTTTTCTGAAATCTCATTTGTTTTATATTTGCATCATTAATCAAGACAAAAATAAAGTTTAAAGTAAAACGAAATGGTTTATAAGATTAGAGTAATTCTAGACGCCAAAGAGACTATCTTCCGAGACATAGAGGTCAAAGAAAAACAAACACTTTGGAATCTACATCTGGGTATAAAAAGCGCCTTCAATTTGCCTGGGGAAGAGTTGTCTTCTTTTTATTTTTCTGATGATGAATGGAATGAAGGAAAAGCAGTTCCTCTGGAGGATATGAGCGATGATGGAGACGGCGAAATAATGTCTGACATCTATCTGCCAGAAGGTTTCCCTGCTGTAGGACAGAAGATGAGATTCCAATACGGATTTATAGAGCTTTGGGAGTTTTTCTGCGAATTGTTGGAGATTGTAGATGAGAAACCAGCAGTTAACTATCCTATTACGGTTTACAGATTTGGTAACGTTCCTTTGAAAGCGCCTAGCAAAACTGGTTCTTCCAACGGAAAAAGCAAAAGTTCTGCTACACCGTTTCTAGATGATGATTTTGGAGATTTCGATGCGGATTTCAAAGAAACAAGTTTTGATGATGAAGATGATGATTTCAACGATGATGAGGAGGAAGATGGCTACAATGACGTTTTCGAAGAAGACGACGAAGATTAATTAAATATTGACAGAATAAACAAGCCCGATAAAATCGGGCTTGTTTTGTTTTAAATTCTAATTATTGATTCTAAAGACATTTTCCATCGCTTCTCCTACCTTTATTTTTCATCAATATATCGAAGCTTTTCTGCAACTCTTCAATCGAACAATTTTTCATTTCTTTGTTTGGGATATTTTCTGATTTTGGATTATTGGACGAATTGGATTTCAATGTGTACTCTTTCTCGAGACATTGGATGGCTTGATTATCTACAATATAATAACGTTTCTCTTTTACCTCATCTTTAGTTTCAGGCTTATCGGGTAATCCTCCATCAAAACTCCAAACGGTTTCATCTTGGAAAATAAAATAGGGTTTTCCATCATTCACAAAATAAGTTTCCGTATAAGAAAAATGACTATCCGCTTGAAAATGCTTTACAACTTTTAGCTTACCTTTTTCAGAATAATAAACTACATTTCCTGACATCTCTTCACACTCATATTCAAAACCAACAGAATCAAGTTTTTTGGCAAGCAGTTTAGAATTAATTGAGCTATATTCCTGTTTTATTCGATCTACAGAATTAAGATTATTATCGATATCAAGAGAATGAGATTTTACTTTTGAACCTAAATCAGAAACCTTCTGCTCAATATCTTTTTTACAGGAAAAAATCAAAAGCAGACATGAGATTAAAAACACTTTTTTCATAGAAATTTTGTTTGATTGACATTATTAAACAAAAACTATGCAACTCATTAATAAAAAAATGTCTGCATTATTACAGACATTTTACTAAAAATTATTTTGAAATTATATTTAAGGATTTCCATACATATTAGATTCGCCTCCATCGATAGCAATTACCTGTCCTGAGACATAACCGTTTTCATCACTCAAAAGATAAGCTACCAGGTTTCCAACATCCTTTGGATCGCCTAATTTTCTTGTAGGATTTCGGGATGCATATTCTTCTTCGGCTGCTTTTGGGTCAGCAGGATTCACTTGCTTAAAAGCTTCCGCAACCATTGGCGTCAAAATCGCTCCAGGAGCAATCGCATTAGTTAAGATATTGAATTTCCCATATTCCAAAGCGGCATTTTTTGTCATTCCGGCTACAGCGTGTTTTGTCGCTACATAAGCAGTTTGATTCGCCACACCACGGATTCCGCCAACCGACGCAACGTTTACTATTCTTCCACCTCCATTTTTCTGAAGTTCCGGAATGACGTATTTCATTCCGTAATAAACACCCAAAAGATTGATATCAATAACTTTTTTGAAAATATTAATATCATAATCTACCAATGGCGCTTGTCTTCCTTCGATTCCTGCATTATTATAAAGCCCGTCCACTTTCCCGAATTCCTTTACCGTTGCATCAACATAAGCTTTCACATTTTCTTCCACAGACACATCTGCCGTAACAGTTAAAAATCGGCTATCCGGGTATTTGGACTGTAAGTCTGCTTTTGCTTTGTCCAACGCTTCTGCATTATAATCTACCAATGTAATATCAGCACCTTTTGATGCCAAAGATTCAGCAGCTGCAAGTCCTAAACCCATTGCTGCTCCTGTTACTATAATTGCTTTTCCTTTAAAAACTGACATAATATTTAATTTAATATTCTCATTGCTTCTTTATACAACAATGATGCCTTTGCGATTTAATTTATATTAAAGTTTTCCTAAAATTGGACTTCAAAAGAATAATCGAAATAGTCCGCCGTTTTTTATGGATCAAGTTTTATAAAACATTAACAAGACCATATTTTTCGGGCTTTTTAATTTTTATTACATTTACAGAATAGACAATAAGAATTCACAACTCAAGAGAAATTTTTTTATAATGAAAAAACTGATTCTTCTTCCGGCACTCGCCGCATTATTATTATCCTGTAAAACCCAGAATCATACTATGGAAAATCCGCAAGAATGGAAACGCACGACCAATATCTACGAAGTTAATGTTAGACAATATACACCAGAAGGTACTTTTGCAGCATTTGAAAAAGAACTTCCAAGACTGAAAAAAATGGGCGTTAAAACTTTGTGGTTTATGCCAATTACACCTATTGCTCAGCAGAATAAAAAAGGAAGTTTGGGAAGTCCGTATGCTGCGTATGATTATACCACAATCAATCCTGAATTTGGTACTCTGGAGAACTTCAAACATTTGGTGGATGAAGCTCATAAAATGGGTTTCAAAGTGATTATCGACTGGGTTGCTAATCATACTGGTTGGGATCACGTTTGGACAAAATCTCACCCAGAATGGTTTCTAAAAGATCCAGACGGAAGTTTCCATAAAGCCAGCGGAATGGACGATATTATCGAGTTAGATTATACCAACAAAGAAATGCGTCTGGCAATGATAGATGCAATGAAATATTGGGTTAAAGAAACTAATATCGACGGTTTCCGTTGCGACTTGGCAAGTTGGGTAGAAGTAGATTTCTGGCAACAAGCAAGACCAGAAGTGGAGAAACTGAAACCGCTTTTCTTCTTAGGCGAATTTGATGAGTTGGAAAATCCAGACTACGGAAAGGTCTTCGATGCGAGTTACAGCTGGAAGTGGATGCATCTTTCCGAAGATTTTTACAAGAAAAACCTACCGCTTTCTGATTTGAAAAATCTTTTGGAGCAATACTCCAAAATCGGCGATAACTCGATGAGAGCTTGGTTTACAACCAATCACGACGAAAACTCTTGGAACGGAACCGAATATGAAAAATACGGCGATTTTGCACCGGCTTTAGCTGTCTTCTCTGCGACTTGGAATGGCGTTCTACTACTCTATTCTGGGCAGGAATTGCCTATGAAGACCAAACGTTTAGAATTCTTCGAAAAAGATCCAATCCCTTGGAATGGAAAATATGAACTGGAAGACTTCTACAAAACTTTATTGAATCTTAAATCTGAAAATCCAGCATTAAAAGGTGGGGATCCAGCTGTAACTACGTATTGGATTAACACAACGGCAAATGACAAAATCCTGGCTTATCTAAGAAAAAATGGAGAACGTGAAGTTTTAGTTTTAATTAATACATCAAAAGATGCTGTTAATTTCAAATTGGAAGATGATAATTCGGTTGGAAGTTATAAGAATGTTTTTACCAATAATAAAGCTGAATTAATCAAAGGTTCAGATGTGAGCCTTCCCGCTTATGGTTATTTGGTTTACGAGAAATAGTATTTTTTTAGACTTTAAGATAATAGACTAATAGATGATAGAATTTTGTCATACTAATAGAAAACCCCTTCAGAGTTTTGAACTCTGAAGGGGTTATTTTTGTGATATAGTATTAATATGCTGCAGTGAAACGTTGTTTAACGAATTTATTTTGTTCCAACTCATCCACCAAAGCCACAGCAACGTCTTCCACAGAAAGAATGCTTCTGCCCTCTTCGTTAAAAACCGGATTTTCCAAAGCTGTTCTGTAAGTACCTTTTCTAATGCCGGCAGTTCCCTGATGCATTTCAATTGCCGGGGAGAAGAATGTCCAGTCCAATGTTTCGTTCTTTTTGATTTCGTTCAGGTAATCTCTTGCAGCTGTTGCGCCCGGTTTGATATCAGCAGGGAAATCCGGACCGTCTACCAACTGTTGCCCATCTATGAACAAGCTTCCTGCACCACCAACTGTAATAAATCTTTTAACACCCGATTTTTCAACCGCTTTTTCGATGTTTCTCGAACCTTTTAGAAAGTCATCATAAAGATTCGGATTGGTCCAACCTGCGTTAAATGTGTTGATTACAGCATCACTTCCTTCAAGAACTTTTGCTAATTCTTCTACATTATTCACATCTGCACTAGTTGCAGTTACGTTATCTTTAGCCTCTACTTTTGAACTGTCTCTTGCAATAGCGTTTACAGAATATCCTCTGTTTGATAATTCGTTTACTACTTGTTTTCCTACGAAGCCAGTTGCTCCGATTACTGCTACTTTACTCATTTTTTAATAATTTAAATTAATTGTAATATATTTTGTTACATTTTAAGTCAAAAAATTTTTAATCGAATTGATTGGTGAAATCTGACAATTTTTTGCCATTCAAAAACTGAAAAACCAAATCATCTGTTTCTCCAAATAAAACATCAAGATTTTTGTTGATGTCTTTTCCAATGCTACAAAGCGGATTCGGATTTTGATTTCTTTTACCGAGAACTTCTGTGTTCTTGACCGATTTGTATATTTCTGAAATGTTGATTTGTTCAGGATTTTTCGCAATTCTTACTCCTCCTACTTTTCCTTGTCTGCTTTCTATTAAGCCAGATTTTTTTAGATTAATCAATTCTTTGCGAACAATCACAGGATTGACATTCACGCTTCCAGCAATCCAATCAGATGTTAGCCATTCCTGCGAATCTTTAGCAAGAAGTGTCAAAATATGTATCGCGGTTGCAAATCGTGTGTTGTTCATTACGGTGCAAAGTTAGAAATAAAACTTAATTGTAACAAAATTAATTACAATTAAATTTTATTAACTGCAATTAATTTGTTTTTGACTTTAATTATAGCAGATTTTCAAACTTATTTAAACACATCATTTTCAATTACAAATAAAACACTATTGATATCATAATTGTTCCCATTAGATATTATGGCTATAGAAATTTTTTCTTTTGGGAAATACGTAAAAACTGAATTAAATCCGTCTATTCCTCCTCTATGACCATAACCAATCTTTTCTTTGAATAGCATTTCAAAAATTCCGTATCCAAAATTATCTTTCATCTCAATCATTGATTTCAGGCTTTGTTTTGAAATAATTTTTACGTTGAATAATGCACTTGCAAATTTTGTTAAATCTGTTGGTGTAGAAAAAATGGCTCCTGCTCCTAAAGGAATTGACGGATTTGTCTGCGTTTGCTTTATCCAACTTTCATTGAATTTATAAGAAAAACTTTCATTAATTTCATTAATGTTATTTCCGAAATAAGTATTTCTTAAACCGAGTTTCTTTATGATTTTTTCGGATAAAATATTAGAATAAGGTTGATTGTAAATCTTTTCCAAAATGTAACTCAATAAAATATAATTCGAATTGCTGTAATCGGCTTTGCTATCAGGTTCAAAATCGCTACCGCCATTTGTGATAATTTGAAGCATTTCAGTTTCAGATTTTTTCTGAGTATTCCATTCTAGAAAATCTTTGTCATTGGTAAAATTATGAATACCACTTCTATGATTCAGCAAATTGCCAATTGTTATTTTATCCGAATTTTTGACAGAAGGAAAATATTCATTTAGCTTAGTTGAAAGTGTTATTTTTCTCTCTTCAATAGCTTTTAAAATCAAAACACTTGTAAAAACTTTCGATATCGAGCCGATGCCATAAGTAGTTTTATCATTTGGGCGTTGTTGTGTTTCAATATTTGAAAATCCTGTAGAATTCGTATAAATGATTTTATCATTATCTAAAACCGCTACACTTCCCATAAATTTATTGTTTTCCGCCAATTCGTTCAAATAATGGTCAAGTTTTATTTTATTAAATGATTGCGAAAATCCTAATTGAATAAAAAAAATGAATACAGTTGTGGAAAAAATTTTTCTTAACATCATCAGTTATTTCGTTTCAATTTCAACAATCTTTTTACCCGTATTCCCAAAATACTGATTCATTATTGGTTCATAAATTTTATAACCATCATCTACGTTTGTGAAAATCACGAGACCTTGTTTTGTTTTTGGTAAAATAAAAGCAATCGTGTTGACACCATTATCAGAACCGCCGTGTGAAAGGGCAATTTCGTTATTCCCAAGGTTATAAATTTCAAAACCAAGTCCAAAATATTTGTTCTTTTTGGTTTCAACCTGATTGGTCTTCATGGCTTTAAAAACCTCGGGGGACAATAGATCATTATTCATTATGGCTATTAAAAATTTACTGTAATCTTCCACAGAAGTAACCAAATCGTCTGCTGCATTCACTGTCTTATTTTTTACAATGTCATAAGCTTTCCCATTTTTATCATAACCGATGACGATTCTGTCTGCATCTTTTTTCTCGTTCCAAATGTAATTGGTATCACTCATACCAACTGGTTGGAAAACATATTCTTTAGCTAATTCTTCGAGACTTTTGTTGAATTTTTTCTCAACAGCCTTTCGTAAATATTCAAAACCTTCGCCTGAATATTGGTATTTTGTTCCGGGATCAAATTCAAAATTGAGTTTTTGGTCTTTATTCATCCGTCTCCAATTCGGGAAACCTGTCTGATGGCTTAGTACCAATCTTGTTGTTAGCTTTTTATTTCGGGAATCATTTGCAATATCAGGGTCTGTGTAGTATTTGTAAAGCGGCTCGTCGAGATTCCATTTTCCTAAACTTACCAAACGCAAAACTGTCATTGCAGTCACAGGTTTGGTCAAAGATGCCACATTGAAAAGACTGTTAAATGGGGCGATCGTTTTTCCATTAAGCGTTCCATAAACCTTTATTTGTGTCAATTTTCCATCTTCGATAACTCCCAATCCTAAAGTTGGGATGTTATTATCTTTTAATAGTTTTTCTAAATTGTCTGTTATTTTTGTTTTACTTGGATCGACGTGATCGTAACTAAGAACATCACTCATCATCCAATTTCCGTCTTTTTTTGTCCAAACTGAGGTGAATTTTGCCTGACCTCCCAAAACATCCGGTTTATTCTTTTCACGTGTAAAAAATTGATGTTCTCCGGTTTGAATTGCGCCATACAATTCGCCATTATTGTACAACGGAAAAACTTCCAGACTGCTTTCGATTACTTTCCGAATCGGTTTTTGATTAGGGTTTCCACAGATGTTTTGCCTTGTTCTTTCCAGAAACAATTTTTTGTCCTGAAAACCGCCGAAGTCGTGATAGAATTTCAGATTATCGTCCATCGTTTTTTCCAAATAAGCGAAGTCACAATTATTAAAACCACGGTCAAAGAAAAGACTGTCCTGTTTTTTTAATTCTAAAAATAAGGGTGAATTTTTATCGATTTGAGCTTTAAGATTTCCAATGGAAAGAAATAGAATAAGGAAAAAAATTCCGAACTGTTTTGTCATTGCTTTTAATTTTGACAAAGGTTCAGAAATAATTAATTTCAAGTCAAAAATTTCGCCCGACAATAACCCGACAATTGCCTGACAGATTTATATGATATTGAAATTCAGTTGGTAACGAAGTTTTTCTTTCCTGTCAATTTCATAGGCATTTCTCAAAATGATGAAAATATTGGTCAACGTTAAGCTAACCATTGTTATCATTACAGAGGCACTTCCCAACTTTAAAAAAGCAATAATCAAAAAAATAATGGGGGCAATAATCGCTATAATAATTTGAAGCGAGATAATTTGTTTAATGATTGGAGATTTCTGTTTTGAAATCAACATCATTAATAAAGGTGGCAAAAAATTAGCAATCGGAAACCAACAAAACGGAAGTGAGGAGAGATTGATGATTTTGATTAAAGTCCAATTTTCAGCCGGAGTATTTTCTATTGGCAAAACCAATTCTTCAATAATTGGAGTTTCAACAATTAATTCTTCTATCGGACTTTCTGGAATTAATAAATCAGTTTCAGGAACATCAAGACTGGAGGCCAAAGTTTTCAATGTATAACCTTTCGGCTCCGTTCCAGCTTCGATACGTTGAATTGTTCTGACGGAAAGCCCCGACTTTTCTGCTAATTCTTCCTGAGTTAGATTTTGTTTTTCCCTGATTTTCTTTAGTTCCGACATCTGATTATAAATGATGGGCGATAAATAATAATTGATTTTGTAAACAAATTTACTGAATCCGAAGTTTTAATTCTTAATTCGATAAAAAAACCTTTCAATTTTGAAAGGTTTTAGATTTATTTGACAATCATTATTTCATACTTAGAACTTTGTCTACAACGTAAACAGTGTTTCCCCGCCAAGGCAAAGTGCCGTGATATTCTTTGTAGTGCAAATCGAAATATTTTCCACTATTCATTTCTAATTGTTTGAAAACTGCTTCATTTTCAATTGAAAACTCAAACTGATTACTGCCAATCGGCGCACCAGGCTTAGAGGCTCCAAATCCTTCCTGAATTAATTTCCCTTCATAGGTTTTGAATACATTTCCTTTGTTGACCGCATAATTGAGATAACCGGATTTCACGCCTTCTCCAAATACAAAGTAATATTTCCACCAAACGAAAACGCCGAGAAAAAGAAATATTACCGCCAAAGTCATCCAAAGGTATTTCATATCATATTTGTTTTAGGAAATAAAGATATAAAATTATTTCTTCGATATCGCTCTTGAAATCACAATCTTTTGAATCTCCGAAGTTCCCTCGTAAATCTGAGTGATTTTTGCATCACGCATCATTCTTTCCACGTGATATTCCTTCACATAACCATAACCACCGTGGATTTGAACAGCTTCTACTGTTGTGTCCATCGCCACCTGAGAAGCATACAATTTCGCCATTGCGCCACTTTCTGAGATATCTTTTCCTTCATCTTTTTCAGCAGCCGCTTTGTAAATCAACATTCTCGCCGCCATAATACTGGTGTGCATATCTGCCAATTTGAATGCAATTGCCTGATGATTGATAATTTCTGTTCCGAAAGATTTTCTTTCTTTAGCATATTTTAGAGACAATTCGTAAGCTCCGGAAGCTATTCCTAAAGCCTGAGAAGCAATCCCGATTCTACCGCCATTTAAAACAGCCATCGCAAAAGCGAAACCGAAACCATCTTCTCCAATCCTATTTTCTTTAGGAACTTTAACATCCGTAAACATCAAAGAATGTGTGTCGCTTCCTCTGATTCCTAATTTATCTTCTTTCTTTCCAACAACAAAACCTTCCCAACCTTTCTCAACAATAAAAGCATTGATTCCTTTGTATTTTTTCTCCGGATGAGTCTGTGCAATTACGATATAGTAAGTTGCATTTCCACCGTTGGTAATCCAGTTTTTGGTTCCGTTCAACAAATAATAATCCCCTTTGTCTTCAGCCGTTGTGGACTGAGAAGTTGCATCCGAACCCGCTTCCGGCTCAGATAAAGCAAAAGCACCAATTACTTCGCCACTTGCAAGTGGTTTCAGGTATTTCATTTTTTGCTCCTCATTACAGAATTTTTCCAAACCTGCACAAACCAAAGAGTTATTAACCGACATCACAACGGCAGCAGAGGCATCAATTTTTGCAATCTCTTCCATTGCCAAAACATAAGAAATGCTATCCAAGCCTGCACCACCATATTTTGGGTCAACCATCATTCCCAAAAATCCCATTTCGCCCATCTTTTTGACAGCATCATAAGGAAATTTTTGTTCATTATCTCTTTCTATAACACCTTCCAAAAGTTCTGCATTGGCAAAATCTCTTGCGGCCTGTTGAATCATCTGTTGTTCTTCTGTAAGATTGAAATCCATAAGGTTTTTTATTATATTTTTCGTTCGTAAATATAAACTTTTTGGCAAAAAATCAAAGACAAATACAAGATTTTGTTATCTTAGAAAAAAAAATTATATTTACGATAATGTAAACTCAATTTTAATAATATATTAATAAAGATATTTTATGAACGTTAAAAGAATATTTGACTTTTCCACGCTGGCTTTGGAAAAATTCCCTAACGAAGATTGTCTTGTCACGAAGAAAAATGGCAAATGGATAAAAACTTCCACTGCAGAGTTCATCAATCAAGGTAATAAAATATCTCGTGGACTTTTAAAATTGGGTATAAAACCGGGCGACAAAATTGGACTCATAACTTCCAATAACAGAACGGAATGGGCGGTTATGGATTTGGGAATTTCACAGATTGGAGTTGTAACGGTTCCAGTTTATCCGACTATTTCTGAGGAGGACTATGTTTATATTTTCAATAATTCTGAGATTAAATATTGCTTTGTTTCCGATGCTGAATTATATAAAAAATTAACCAACGCAAAACCAGAAATCCCGTCATTGGTTGGCGTTTTTACATTTGACGAAATCGATGGCGCTCCAAACTGGAACGAAATTCTTGACCTTGGCGAGAATGAATCAACTCAAATCGAAGTTGATGACCTTTCCAGAGCAATCAATCCGGAGGATTTGGCGACGATTATTTACACTTCTGGAACAACTGGAAAACCAAAAGGTGTTCAGTTAACCCACAACAATTTGGTTGCGAATGTTACAGCAAGCACACCAAGAATCCCGAAAGATAAAAGTCTTGATTATAAAGAACTGAAAGCACTCAGTTTTCTACCAATTTGCCACGTTTTCGAAAGGATGATTTTCTATCTATATTTAAGTAATGGAATTTCTATTTATTTTGCCGAAAGCATCGAGAAGATTGGAGACAACGTGAAGGAAGTTCATCCACAATATATGACCGTTGTTCCAAGATTGGTGGAAAAAGTTTACGATTCTATCTACAACAAAGGAACTGCTGCAGGCGGATTGAAATCTAAAATTTTCCTTTGGTCATTAGGGATTGCTGAGAAATATGAAATCGGGCAACCAAAATCTTTTATGCACACGATTGCAGACAAATTGGTCTTCAAAAAGTGGAGAGAAGGTTTAGGTGGCAATTTGATTACTTTGGTTTCCGGTTCTGCGGCTTTATCTAAGCGTTTGAATAATATGTTTCACGCTGCCGGAATTCCGATTTTGGAAGGTTATGGCTTGACGGAAACTTCACCTGTAATTTCCGTGAATGCTTTCGGAAAAGTGAAAGCTGGTTCTGTTGGGATTCCGTTGGAAAACGTGAAAGTTAGAATAGAATCTGACGGCGAAATTGTTGTGAAAGGTCCTTCTGTCTTCGAAGCTTATTATAAAGATGAAGAAAAAACCAAGGAAGCTTTTACGGATGATGGTTATTTCAAAACTGGCGATATCGGAATGATTGATGAGGATAATTTCCTTTTCATTACTGATAGAAAAAAAGAAATGTTCAAAACTTCCGGAGGGAAATTTGTTGCGCCTCAAGTCATCGAAAATCTTGCGAAAGCTTCGAAATTCATTGAACAAATAATGGTAGTCGGCGACGGCGAAAAAATGCCTTGCGCATTGATACAACCAGATTTTGCGTTTACTAAAAACTGGGCAGAACTTCATAACGTTAAAATCTCAGATTCACCGAAAGAAATCGCGGCCAATCCTGCCGTGAAATCCAGAATAGAACAGGAAATTGAGAAAATCAATCAACATCTTGGAAAATGGGAACAGATCAAAAAAATCGAATTGACGCCAAAAGTTTGGACAATAGATGACGGACTTCTTACACCGACGCTAAAACTAAAAAGAAAAGCGATCAAAGCGGAGTTCCAAGACCTCTATGACAATATGTACAAATAAATAATGGGCTATCCTTTTGGGTAGCTTTTTTCTTTTTGATTTTCTAAATATTATATTTGCTCTCAGTGAGAATAATTAGAGAAATAAAATGATTATAACCCGAAAAGAATTAATAAAAATTTGCGACAGATTTCTAGCAGATGAAGTAAGTAAAGAAGAAATGATCCACTTTGCAACAACTGTGATGTTTGATGATGAAGATAAATACGAATGTGAAGACGAAATCGTAGAAGAAATATTATCTCAATGGGATAATTTGAATACCCAATCTAAAATTAATAAAAGTAACATTCAAACTTTGAAGAATGCTCTTTCGGAAATTGAATAAAAACTAAAAACGCTTCAGAAATCTGAAGCGCTTTTTTATTTTCTCTCTGCCAACTTACTCCAGTTGTGCAGAATATAAACTACAATAATTCCTAAAATTCCTGACGAAATAGAGAATATGAACTTTGTATTTTCATCATCAAAAAATCCCGCTCTCCAATCGATGGCATAAAAATTAATCCCAACAAAAAGGATAAAAAGAACTAGGAATACCTTATAAAATGTCTTCATTTTTCAATATTATTAAAAGTGAATGTAATTCTGAAATAGTTGTGCAAAGTTAGCGGTAAATAATTTAATAGAAATAGCTAAAAGGATAATTCCGAAAACTTTTTGCAAAACCTGCAGAGACCCCTCTCCCATTTTTCTTTCTATCCAAGGCGCCATCTTCAAAACTAAGTAAACGAATAACGTATTCAGAATTATTCCGCAGATGATATTAATATCATGATATTCTGCTCTTAAAGACAAAGTTGTTGTCAAAGTACCAGCTCCAGCGATTAATGGAAACGCAATTGGAACAATAGAAGCTGCCTGAGGTTGGTTAGTTTTATGAATTTCTATTCCCAAAATCATCTCAATTGCAATAATAAAAATTACAAAAGCTCCTGCAATTGCAAAAGAATTGACGTCTACACCAATAAATTTCAATATATTATTTCCAATGAAAAGAAAAGAGATCATCAATAATCCTGCAACAATAGCTGCTTTCTCAGACTCTATTCTTCCGAATTTTTGTCTTAATGATACGATAATTGGAACCGAACCCAAAATATCAATCACTGCAAATAAAACCATAAAAGCGGTCATTGTTTCTTTGAAAGAAAATTCGCTTAAAAATTCCATAACTTTAATTTTAAAGATTTCGCAAAAATATAAAATATTTTTGAAAATTTCTTAAAGTAATTTATAGACTTCTACAATTTCGTTCAAGATTTCGGTTTGTTTCTCTTTCGAAGAGAAAGGAGAATACTTTTCGATATTCACTTTTGTGATTAACTGATTGTATTTTTCGTAATCAATAAGTCCAAAATTAGACCTCAAATATTCTGAAAACGTAAGCGAATAAAGTCTTTGACAATATTTGTCTGCTTCGGATTTCAGCGCTTCAAAAGCATCAAAAAACTGAGATGGATTTTCATCACTTAATTTCTTAGTCAAATAATTAATTGATGAATCTAAATCAAATTTATCTTTATTTCGCAAAAGCTCTTCTGTCTCTTCAATATTAATAATTGATGCCGAAACTGTGTTTTTCTTCTCTGACTCCAGTTTCTTTTTCTCTTTGCGACGTTTGTTGAAATAAACAAATACGATTGAACCAAATCCAATAATCAAAAGATTTCCAAAGATACCCAACCAATTCAGTTTATTATGTTCCTTCACTTGTAATTTTTTCGTATCCATTACAGGCGAATCTACTTTCTCCAAAACATTATTGGTATACTCATTCACTTTTTGCAAAGTCGTTTTTGAATTGGCGATATCCTGGGCATTAACAGCATTCAAAACTAGAACTTTAGAACCAACTTCTACATACTTTTCTTCCTTCGGGTCAAAATATGAAAAGTCCTCTGTAGAGATTTTCAAATCCCCACGTTTCTTCGGAATAATAACATATTGAGCTTCTACTGCACCTTCGATTCCTTTAGTTGTTGGCGTCGAATTATTAATGATTTTAGGCTCGAAAACTTCATAATCTGGAGAAGGTAAAATTTTCGGAACTATCGAAGGAGAAAGATTTCCGCAACCGCTTACTTTCACCGCAATATTAAAGGCTTTATTAATTTCAAAATTTTCTTTGCCCTTATCAATCATTTCTATTTTCACATCGTATTTTCCGACTGCATTATGAAAATTTATTGGTGCACCTTCCGGTAATCTTTTTACATTAAGTTTAACTTTGTTAGAAAAAAGCGTGTTTTTATGATTTGAAAAAGGAATCTCAACTGGCGGAACATCCATAACACCGGCCACTTTAGGTACAATTACAAACATCCCGACAACCTGAGAAGAGTAATCATTTTCCGTGTCCTCTATCGACTCATCAAAATTAGCAATAGAACGAATCATAAGATTTCTTGCCGCTTCAAACTTGGCAGGCTCGAGATGTCTGAAATTAGAAATATTCCTTGAAAAAGCTTTTAAAACAGCAACAACCGGTTCATCTTTATAAACTTCTCTTTCTTCCAGCTGCATCTGCAAATACATACTTTTTGCAGGATTATTAGTCGCCAAAGGTTTCTTCTCTGCTTCTTTTACAAAAATATCAATAGGCTCTGTTTTATACATTTTCCCATTGATTTTCACAAGAGCCGAACCAATTTTTACATTTCCAGTTTGTTTTGGACTTAAGGAAAACTGATAAACCATTTGATTGATTCTTATCTTTTTTACAGGATCAATCAAAGTGTTTTGTTCGGAAGAAATAGCGTAATCAAATTTCGTAAGATCCGGAAGTTTTACAGGCGTTTCCTGAATCAAGTCTTCTCCAAAAATTTCTAAAACAATCGTAAATGCAATAGGTGAATTAACACGTGTATCCTGCGTATTAACCTCAGAATAAAGATTAACCTGAGCAAAGGAACAAGCCGATGCTAAAAGAAATAATATGTATAAATTTTTTCTTATCATTTACCAATCCTTTTCGTTGCTTTGCGGCATCGAATTGGCTCTTTTGTTTAATATTCTTCTGGCAGTTTCTCTTTCGCGATTTTCTATATCTCGCAAAATCATTTTTTCTGCTTCTTCGGGGATTTTATTTTCCTGCTTCTTAGGATCATTAGGTTTTCCTTGGCTATCACCTTTCTGCTTATCGCCTTGTCCGTTTTGCTGATTTTTATTCTGATCACCTTTTCCGGACTGATCCTGATTTTTCTGATCTTTACCTTCGCCTTTTCCTTTCTTCGGATCTTGCTTTTGTTTATCCTTTTTTTCTTTATCCTTCAACATTGCAATCTCATAATTTTTTCGGATGGCTTCGTTGTAAGGATCTTGCTTTAAAGCTTGCTTATAAAGTTCGGCTGCCTTTTCCGGATTGTTGGATTGCATCTGAACATTTCCTTGGTTATAAATGGCAGCAGCCTTCTCAAATTTGCTCTTGGTCAGCCTTGCAGCTTTTTGATATTCGGCAGTGGCTTCTTCGTATTTTTTACTTTTGAAAAGCGAATTTCCGAGATTGTAATGTGCAGTATAATTCCCACTTTTCACAGAGATTGCTTCTAAGTATTTACTTGAAGACGCATCATATTCTTTCGCATCAAACTTCTTGTTACCTTCATAAACCAAAGCATTATAACTCTTCTGAGCAATTAAAAATTGAGAAGAAAGAACCAGGCTTAATACAACTAAGGCAAATCTAAAATCCATTGATGCAAAATTATCCGTTTTATTGTTAAAATCAATAAATTAAAAGTTAAAGTTGGGTTAAAAAAACAGCCGTAAAATGCTTTATTTAAGGGCTTTTGTAGATAAAAATCTACAAATAAAATCAAGAAAGCTATCATTCGTTTGAATAATAGCTTTATTTTTATATAAAAACAACTTTAAATAAAATCTATAAAATATTATATTTTAAATATTTAAAATGATTAATTAAAGTAAATTCTACCAATCTTTCTTCTTTAGAATCCAATAACTTCCAGCAATAAAAATTACAGACCAAATAACACAGGCAATAACACTTCCAATTGGATATTCAAACTTAAATTCCATTCCAAACATTTTTGCCATATTGGTTCTTACTAAAGGTGAAGGGATAAGATTTGACATACTTCCCAAAGGTAAATAATCTGTCAGAAAAACGTGATCTAACATTATTCTTCCTTGTTCTTTTGGTGCAACATTATTCATCAACGAAAACTTTTCTATACCTGATAGAATGCCTTCAACAAACCAAATCATAAAAAATCCAAGGAAAACAAATATTGATTTTCTAAACAATACAGATAAAAACATCAAAAAAGAGAAGAATGTAAAGAGCTTCAAAAAGTAATTGAAAATGAAATAAATCTCTTTAAAAATCAAATCACGTTCTTGTGTCGTCGAATAACTTTTACCCAAAATAAAAGCAATAATAAAAACTAACAAAGTCGAAAATCCTGTAAAAACAAAAATCGTCAATAGCTTAGATGCTACAAATTCTTCCCTACTCAGTCCATCAATAATATTCTGTTTAAACATCCTGTTACTGAACTCTTGACAAATAGAAAAAACAATAATACAACCTAAAAATATTTTCAACAATCCGACAATGTAAGTTGTGAAATTCCAAATACCGGGAAAATCATACATCCCTTGTTCTTTCAAATTAACCTTCAATCCAGCCAAGTCAAAATCTATCAAACCGATGAACAAAAGCAAAATCAAAACGATGAAATATAATCCAGCAAAAATCCTGAAAGGATTGTAATTCAGATTTTTGAGATATTCTAATTTTAATAATCTTATCATGAGTTGGTTTGTTTTACAAGTTCTAGGAATTGAGTTTCAAGACTTTCTTTTTTCTTCTGAAGATGAGATAAGGCAATTCCTTGTTCGAATAATTTTCTATTAAGTTCTGATGCCGAAATATCTTCCGAAATCTGAGCGATAATCAATTTTTCTCTTTCTTTCACACTAGAGAAAATATTCAATTGATTTAAAGTTGAGATTAGTAATTCTGTATTCTCAGCTTTTAATTCAAAGAAACCTTTCGTATTACTCATCGCATCAACAGAGCCGGAATAGATTGCAGTTCCTTGTTTCAAAACGATTACGTGGGAACAAATTTTTTCAATTTCGTCCAAAAGATGACTTGCAACGATGATTGTAGTTCCAGATTTTGCAATAGAATTGATAATATCACGGATTTGGATAATTCCTTCCGGATCCAGTCCATTTGTAGGTTCATCAAGAATCAAAACCTGTGGATTAGCCAATAATGCAGATGCAATCGACAAACGTTGTTTCATTCCCAAAGAATAAGTTTTAAAAGCATCTTTTTTTCTCGCCAAAAGATTAACCGTATCCAGAACCTCATCTATTCTTTTATTTGGAACGCCTTTTATCGCTGCAACGATTTCCAAGTTTTTTTCCGCTGAGAGATAAGGGTAAAAATTCGGCTGCTCTATAATTGCCCCTATTTTTTTGAGTGTATCCGTATCCGTTCCTTCTTTTCCAAACCATTTCCAAGAACCGGAAGTTGGGTTGATTGTAGAAAGCAACATCCCGAAAGTGGTAGATTTCCCGCTTCCATTCGGTCCCAAAAGACCATAAACATTCCCTTTTTCTACATCAAAGGAAATATTATTCACAGCAATATGCTTGAATTTTTTGGTTAAGTTTTTTACTTCCAGAATTTTTTCCATCTGATTATTTTTATGAATAGTCTTATTATTAGACCAATTGTTACTCAGTTTTGTATAGTTTTTGTTAAATTTCAAAAAACATTAATAATGATTTACAACATTGCAGAGTTTTCTAAAAAACTAGATATATCCGAAGAAAGTATCAAACAATTCATTCAGGATTTTAATCTTGAAATTTCAGATTGTTTTTCTCCAAATCTCAATATTACCCAAAATTTTGAAACATTCGCTACGGAAAATCAAGAATTTCTAAAAAAGTACGATGATGATTTAGGAAAAGAAAAATCCGCAGAAGAAATTGCTGAAAAGATACATCAACCTATAGAAAAAGTTGAACAAATCATACAATATCAATCACCCAATATTTTTGATAACGGCATTTACAAATCATCCATTTCAAGTTTTAGGATAGATAATCAACTCGGTGGTGATTATCAGTTTGTTTATAATTATTTTGGGAATAAAACAGAACTCAAAAAAAGAGATTTTATTGGCTACAGAGATTTGTTCTTTTACATTTCTGAAATGCTGGAATCATTCATCAATCCGGAACAATCTAAAAATTGGGGAATACAAAAGGCAGCAGGAATCGTTGTTTACGGTCCGCCAGGAAGTGGTAAAATTTTCTGGGCAAAAAAGATTGCAGAGATGATTAATTTCGATTTTTATGAAGTTCGCCAATCGCAGTTAAAATCAACTTTGAATAATAACAAAGACAATTTTGATGATTATTTGACTCAAATGCTTAGAAAAGAAAACATTGTTTTATTCCTTGAAAATTTTGATCAGATAATGATGCAGAAATCAGAAAATCAAATCATTAACTCTGAATATAATGATGTTAAAGAAAGCATTTTCCATTACATTGAAAAGTTTGAAAAAGAAAATCTCCTGATGATAGGTTCTGCAAAAGAATTAGAAGGTATAGAATCTGAAATTCTGGCGCCTGGAAGATTTGATGTTTTGATTCCGATTTTCCCACCAAATAAACAAGAACGTGCAGAAATATTATTATTCAATATGACCAAAAATCTGAGTAAAGATGCAATTTTATTAAAAATCTTAGAAAACAATCAAGCCAATCAAATTCCATTTTGGCAAGAAACTGCTGAAAAAATGAAAGTTTTTTCCAATACAATGCTGGTTGATTTCACACAAAGCCTTAAGAAAAGAATCAGAAGTTTATATTTGAAAAACAAAACTGAAAATATACACATCAATCAGGGAATTTTAGATTCATCTTTAAAAGAATCCGCTTCCAAATTAACTGGTGATTATTTGAACAATGTTCAGCAATTTTTATCCGAAGCAGATGATAATTCATATGATCGTTTTGCTGGCAGAATAGAAGCTTTGAAACAGGAACTCGAAGCTTACAAAACAAAAGAAGAACCAAGAAGGACTATAGGATTTCATCCCAATGAAGAATAAAAAAGCCTGAGTGATTCAGGCTTTTTTATTTTATAAGAAGTTAGGATTTTGTCGATTAGGTTTTGGATTATCGACATTATCAATTTGTTTAGAAACCGCCATTGCTGCAACCAAATCATTCAGCATTGTACTTGCCGCTGTTGGTGTATTAGGCAATAAGACAAGATTTGATCTATTGTTTGCCCCGATTGATTGTAATGTATCGTAATGCTGTGTTACAACAATCAATGCAGAAGCTTCATGTGGTTCTATTTGTACACTATTCAACATTTTCACAGATTCTTCCAGACCTTTTGCAATTTCACGTCTTTGATCTGCAATACCTTGTCCTTGTAATTTTTTGGATTCAGCTTCCGCTTTTGCAACCGCAACAATTCTGATTCTCTGAGCCTCAGATTCGTATTCTGCTGCCGTTTTTTCACGCTCAGCTGCGTTAATTCTGTTCATTGCGTGTTTTACTTGTTCGTCTGGATCAATATCAGTTACTAAAGCTTTGATAATATCATAACCATAACTGTTCATAGCTTCTTGCAACTCGCCTTTTACAGCAACAGCGATATCATCTTTTCTAACGAAAACATCATCCAATTTCATTTTAGGAACTTCGGCTCTTACAACATCAAAAACGAAAGAAGTAATTTGCGCTTCCGGATTTTCTAATCTGTAATAAGCATCTCCAACCTGAGTTCTAATCACCTGATACTGAACAGAAACTTTCATTTTAATAAAAACATTATCCAAAGTTTTGGTATCAATCATCACATCCAATTGTTGGATTCTGAGATTCATTCTCTTAGAAATCTGGTCGATAAACGGAATTTTAAGTTGAAGCCCCGAATGTCTTACCGAATGAAATTTCCCCAAACGTTCAACAATTGCCGCTGTTTCCTGTTTAACTGTAAAGAAGGATGCGAATAATGTTATTAATCCGAAAAAGACAATAAAACCAACGTATATCATAATTTGTAATTTTTCTTAAAGATAACTTTTTCCAAGGAGAAATACAAATGAAAGTCAAGTATAAAAATGCAAATCAGCATTATTAAAATCACAACATAATTATTATTAATCAAAACTAAATTCATAAAATAACACTTACCAAAGTCTTTATTCCTAAAGATTTTCTAAATTTGTTAGATTAATAATCTAATATGAAGAAAAAACTACTATTTGCTATTGCCGGACTTGCGATAGCACCATTTTTTAGAGCTCAGAATGTTTCTGTTTTTAATGACGTTCCATTTTACAGTATGTATCATTATTTGGGAGAAGGACAGACAATGCCACCGGAAGCATTTTCCCAAATCCCTGCAGGCGCCATCCGATTACATGCTTACGAGCAAGATATTATTTCCAGAAGGCTAACTGAAACTGAAATTGCATCAATTGGAAGCAGTGTTAAAATGAATATTGTTTTAACCGCCGCTTGTGACAACTATGACAGGCTTGCCGGTGTTAATCTGGTTTTAGTCCCAAAAGGAAGCACAACATATACCTTTAATCAAGCTGACATCAAGCGTATAGAGATTGGACGTTTTATTACACCTTTTATGAATAAAAATGTTTCTCCGACTCAGGTTCCTTACAGCTATCAGGTTGATAATATATCCAACATTCTGCACGACTCAAGTTTATCAGCTGTTTATGATTTTTGGATTGAGTTCAGAGCTGATGGATATTCTGCAGCAGCCAATACACAGGTTGCCGGATGTGCTGACAGAACAGATGTTTTCCGAGGTAACCTGGAATTTGTAACAACTGGGACAGCTGCTCCAACACAGAATTTCCTTTTACCACTATCTTATCGTCAAAACCTGAATAATTATAATGCTACTGATGTTCCGGGACAAACGACGAGATTGGTTACATTTACGCTAGATCAACCTGTTCCTAATGCTTCTTTGCATCTGATTACTTCCAATCACGGCTCTAATACGAATGGGGAAGAATATGTAAAAAGAGTACATTATGTCTATCTAGATGATCAATTGGTAAACCAATATCTGCCTGGCGGAAAAAATTGTGAAGATTACAGACAATATAATACGCAAGGCAATGGGATCTACGGAGCATCTGCAAAAACTTTAAGAGGATGGATCTCCTGGAACAACTGGTGCCCTGGCGATGTAATTCCTAATCGTGAAATTAGCCTGGGAAATCTGTCTGCCGGAACTCATACAATTAAAATTGATGTTCCTACGGCTGTTTTTAATCAACAGCAAGGCTACTTTCCAATTTCAATGTACATTCAGAATCAAAAGAATGGCGATGTAATTTGTGCTGCGCCTTATGACTTGAAAATCGCTAATCAACTTAATACAACTGTAGACCTTACTTGGAAAGAGACAGGAACTTCTAACCAATGGCAAACACTCTGGGGAAGAAGAAATGTTTTTACTGCTGCCGGAGGAGAAGTTTACCGTGATATCAGTAACGAACCAAAAGACTCTCGTAGTGATCTCAATCTTAACTGGACTTACGAAACTTATGTAAAATCAAAATGCGCAGATGATAAGAATAGCCCTTGGTATGGCCCTATATATTCTTCTCAAATTAAATTGGGAACTGATGAAATTAACGCAAGAAAATCTTCGATTTATCCAAATCCTGTGAAAGATTTCATTAATATCAATTCTACTGCAAAAGTTAATAAGGTTTCTCTTTATAATGCAGATGGTAAAATCTTGTTAGAAGATAATTCTACAAAAATTAATCTTTCCAAGTTACAACCAGGAATTTATCTAATGAAAATTGATTTTGCTGATGGTAAATCAGAAACTCAAAAAGTTATTAAACAATAAATTAAATATTCACAATAATCAATTCCTGTTTAGAAATAAGCAGGAATTTTTATGCATAGAAAATAAGCTCTATGAAAAATCGTTTCTTGATTATGAGATATTTCTATTACTTATTTTTACTCTTTATTATCTCCTGCAAGACTTACACTTCTTCTAAACCAGAGTTTTCAACTTATTCTAATCAAAATCATGTAGAGATAAAGAAAGTGAATAATCTTAGATATCTGGGCGGAATTAAAAATTCCGATGGAAGAATTCTTAAAGACAGCCTAATCTACCGAAGCGGAAATCTCCATCAGCTTAGAAAATTTTCTTTTGGTGAATTTGAAAAAATGAAAATCAGCAAAGTTATTGATTTGAGGACGCAACAGGAAATTTCTAAAGAACCCGATCAACTTCCTAAGGATATTAATTATAAAATATACTCAGCTTTTGAGGATAAGAATGATGAAATGAGTAGTGCGAAACAATTAGCTTTGAAAGGAAAAATAAGTAAGAATGATGCTGATAAAAGAATGATAAAATTCTATAAAGATTATGTTTCTGAAAATCCTGAAATCATTAAGCAAATCATTACAGAAATCCTCAATTCAGAACAACCTATACTCTACCATTGCACGGCAGGAAAAGACAGAACCGGAATGATCACAGCTTTGATTTTAAAAGTTCTGAAATTCGATGATTCTGTTATTTTTGAAGAATATTTGCAATCTAATAATCTGAGACAAAATATGATTCAGAAAAGATTAAATCTTGCCAATACATTTCATTTCGTTTATCCGAAACTGGATATTGGTGTTGTTGAAAAAACGAGTTGGATTGAACATAATTATTTACAATCCGCTTTCGATGAAATTGACAAAAAATATAATTCGATGGATAATTACATTCATCATGTTTTAGGAATTTCAGAAAATCAAAGAGAGATTTATATTCAGAAGTTTTTACAATAAAAAAGCAGTCAAAATTGACTGCTTTATTTTTTATCTGTTGATTGGTTATCCGTTTTATTTTTTTTTCTTCCTGAATTGATCAGACTCTGATTGATAATATATTCCAATTGGCCATTCACACTACGGAATTCATCAGCTGCCCATTTTTCTAGCAATTTATACATCTCATCATCCAATCGTAAAACAAAACTCTTCTTCATCAATACTTTATTTTTGATTAGTTATAAAGTGTTCCTGCATTTAGTATTGGCTGAGCCGCTTTTTCGCCACACAGAACCACCATTAGATTGCTAACCATTGCTGCTTTTCTTTCATCATCCAATTCAACAATATTTTCTGCAGACAGTTTTTTCAAAGCCATATCAACCATTCCAACAGCCCCTTCTACAATTTTTGCTCTTGCAGCCACAATCGCGGTTGCTTGTTGTCTTTGCAACATCGCTCCAGCAATTTCTGATGCATAAGCCAAGTGACTGATTCTTGCTTCCTGAACAACAATTCCTGCTGTTGAAAGCCTATCTGTCAATTCTTTTTCAAGAATATGATTGACACTATCGCCACCATCACGAAGTGTAATTTCTGCATTTTCGTCTTCCAAATTATCGTAAGGAAAACTTACTGCCAAATGTCGAACAGCCGCTTCACTTTGGATTCTCACATATTCCATATAACGTTCTACATCAAAAGCAGCTTTGTAAGTATCACCTACTTTCCAAACAATTACAGCGCCTATTTCTATTGGGTTTCCCATTTTGTCATTCACTTTCAGAGTTTGTCCCTGAAGGTTTTCTGAACGAAGACTCATTCTTTGCGTTGAATACAATGGATTAATGAAAAATAAGCCGTTAGCTTTTACTGTTCCTACATACTTACCAAAAAAGCTAAGCACTCTGGAATGGTTTGGCTGAATAATCATCAGGCCTTTCAGAAAAAAGATAAATGCAACAAAAGAAAGTACTCCAAAAATCACCGAAAGAGGATTATTATTACTTCCGCCGCTGATGACAAGGTATGCACTTAACACAAAAAGAACAAGGCTTATCACTAATGCTAAGAAGCCTGACAAAGGTTTTACAATTTTTTCCATATTAATTTAATTTGATATTAATTTGATATCATAAATATACTATTTATTTTAATACAAAATATAAAAAAAACCGAACTTATTAAAAGTCCGGTTAATTAATTATGTAAAAAGTCTTAAGGCTCTACTTGAGTTCTTTTTTCTTGTTTTTCGTTCAATTTTTCATACTTAAACCAAGCCGCTATCGACAGTGCCAACATATAACCTAAGCTGATGTAAACCCAAAGTGGCAAAGGAATAGGATCTCCTTTTGCATAAGAGTGTAATCCTGACAAGTAATAATTAACTCCAAAATAAGTCATTACCATTGAGCAAAATGCAAACATCGTCACCACGTGAAAAGTATATCTGCCTCTCAATCCCGGAACCAATCTCATATGGATTACAAATGCATAAATCATAATCGAGATAAAAGCCCAAGTTTCTTTCGGGTCCCAGCTCCAGTAACGTCCCCAAGATTCATTCGCCCAAATTCCGCCTAAGAAGTTTCCGATGGTTAAGGCTAATAATCCAATATTTAAAGACATTTCGCTGACAATTGCTAATTCTTTTAATGTTGTATCATTATGTTTGATGAAAGTACTCTTATTTGATATAATGTAGAAAATCAAAGAAATCATCGCAATCAACATCGATAACGAGAAGAATCCGTAACTCGAAGTGATAATTGCAACGTGAACTACCAGCCAGTAAGATTTCAGAACCGGAACTAGCGGCGTAATTTGTGGGTCTAGAGCCGAACCACCGTGCGCAAATCCCATCATAATTACTGCTACCAAGAATCCAGCCGCGGGAATCAAAGTGTTTGAGTTTCTATACAAAGCAAATCCTGCCGAAATTCCCACCCAAGAGATGAAAATAATGGCTTCATAACCGTTACTCCAAGGTGCGTGACCAGAGATGTACCATCTTACGACCAAACCTAAGAAATGGAAGATATAACCAACTGCTCCGATATAAATCAATGATTTTACAACATTATGAAGAATTTTGCCCGGTTTGAACAATTCTACAAAGCCTAAAATCAATAATAAACTTCCAATAATAGTGTAGAAAATCAACAATTTGAAGTTGATATCCAAGGTATTCATCAGAACTTCGAGCTTAACTTTGGTTTCAGAAGGCACTACATTCTTTCCCCATTTTTGTTGATACTCCTCTACTTTTTTAAGTTCTGCATCCGCTTTTGCCCAGCTCCCACCTTGCGTTGCCATAAGAACACTTGACAAATAGGGGCCTAAAACCGCTTGTGCATTTTCGTCCGGTTCAAAAGTAGGTGTCATAACAGAATTCCAAGTGTGATTTGGGTCGTTTTTGACAGGAACAGTTCGGAAATATTGGTAAGACATAATTCCGTTCAGTACCTGAACTTTATCATTTAGTTTGATAACTGCTTCATCATATCTTGTTCTTTCAGACGCTTTTTTTCTGAACGCATCATTATAATCATCTTCTAACACGAAACGAAGATTTCCGTTTTTATCGGCTGGGAATAATTTAATCAAACTTGTGAAGCCTTCGTCTGTCGCTTTTGTTTTTGCTTTAAGGTCTTTTCCAACTTTACCGGCCGTTTCGATTTTGATGATGTTGACTTGTGCCCAGAACATCGGGTCAATTGTTGCAGCCAAAAACCATTGGTTGGCATCCAAATCTTGAAACTTAGAACGGGAAGTTAATTTATGTAGAATATCAAGTGCCTGAGTGTTAGCCGGAACAATACGTCCTTCATAATTTTGAACCAATAGAGAACCAAACTTGTCTGCGTGTTCTTTGTTGATTGTAATATTTTTCACCATTTCATCAGCATCTATCACCGTAGGATTCTTGTTCGGCGAAGTCGGAGCAGCAGCTTCGGAATGAGCGTGACCGTCGTGACTGCCGTCTTTCCCGTGCATATCAATTTCCTGAGCGTTGAGACCGAAACTTAATAAAAGTAAAACAACAGTCGCTGCTTTTTTCTTACTAATGGTTTTCAACATTTGGTTCAAGCTCCAGAAACGAGAACCTTTCCAGAACATTGTCACGAACATCCCTAAAAATAAAAATGCATAACCGATATAGCTAATCAAAGTTCCCCAGAAATCGTGGTTCACAGAAAGAACTGTTCCCTTTCTATCCGGGTCAAAACTCGCCTGGAAAAATCTGTAACCTTTATAATTAAGAACATGATTCATATAAATATTGTAAGGCGTTTCTTTTCCCTCATCCACGATTCTCACGTGAGATTCATAAGCTGACGGCGAAGAACTTCCCGGATATGTTTCCATTACAAATTTTTCTAATTTAAGGGCGAAAGGCTGCGTGAAATAAATCTTTGGTCCGAATCCTAACATCACATCTAATCCATCGATATGAATCTGTTTGTAATTATTTGGATTTCCTTTCTCAACTACAAGGTCAACAACCTGCTTTGTTTTTGGTCCCGAGACTTCAACTTTCAACATATCCGGAACATCTTTATCTTTTTGTTTATCACCTTCGTATGCCACTAATTTTCCTGTTTTAGTCCCTTCCGGAATTACCAATTTCAATTGGTCAATCGTATAAAGACTTCTCAAAACCAAAGGCTGGAACTCATCTTTTTTTGTTGTTCCAGTTGCCTGAGTTGCCATTGTCATATAAGCTGCATCAGTAGGAGTTTTGATATAGAGTTGTCCATCTTTTTTCTGGAATTCAACAGCACCTTCGATAGCCGTTCTGTTATAACTTACTAAAGTTCCGTTGATATTCTGAACTTCGCCTTCAGCTAAATAGATATTCTGACGTCCGCCCATATCACTGGTAGAAACCAAATGCAAGAATTCTTTCCCATTTCCTGCAACCAAACTATCTTTCTTTCTTTGGATATAATCCAGAGTTTTAATGACAATTTTTTCCTTACCTAAGAAATCATAAGTTGCCTGAAAATCGTGATGAAGCGGCGACATCAAATACGGAACATCGTGGTAATTTTGTTGTTCTCCTTTTTCCTCGATTTTGATTTTGAAGAAATGTTTGTCCGTTACAATCTCATTATTAGTTTCGCCTTCACGGATATGCATTGTTCCTTCAAAACTGATGTAGCGAGTGATGGCACCACCTATGAAAATCAGAATAAAAGCTAAGTGAAAAACCAAAATTGGCCACTTTTCTTTTTTATAAAGTCTATATCTTCCGATGTTTCCAATAAAGTTCAGAATCAATAAAAACATAATGGCTTCAAACCATTTTGCTTCATAAATCAAGGCTTTTGCAGTTGGCGTTCCGTAATCATTTTCGATAAAAGTAGCAACTGCCATAGAAATTGCGAAAGCCAGAAGCAAAACTGCCATCGTTCGCGTAGAAATGAGAATATCCTGAATCTTTTTCATAAGTTAGATATCTAATATTTTATTTGTCAGACTTCATCGATTGGGCTTAATTCACGGGTTTTGTAAATGGCGATTTTGATCTGAAAATTTAGAATCCACAAAAATAAGGATGATAAATCACAAAGGCATCAAAAAAAACTGTTTTTTGTCATTTTGAAAAGCCAAATCGTTATTTTGAAACATTCTTAATAAGCCTTTTCAAACTGATAATTAGAGTGCTAAAAATTCATATAATTTTAAGAAAAATTAAAAATAACTCTCAACAATATATATGACTAATAAAAAACATTAAATTTGCATCTATTGACCTTTTTTGAAAATGAACAACGAACAAAATACGACCTCCAATTCAAGCAAAATCATCTCAAAACCGAGAATTATCTCGGGTGTCACGCTGATAATTTTATCTGTAGTTTTGACACTTTCCTTCATCTCTTATCTGATGAATTGGAAGTCTGACCAAAGCCAAGCCGGAACAATGTCTGACAAAACTGTAGAATCTTCTAATCTATTTGGAAAAATCGGTGATTGGCTGGGAAATCTTTTCATTTTTGAGAGTATTGGCGTAGCAGCTTTTGTTGTGGCATTTTTGTGTTTTGTTTTTGGCACTTTGGTTTTTAAGAAGAATTATTTCAAACCTTGGAAAACCATTTCTCACAGTTTATTTTTCATTTGCTGGACTCCGATTTTCTTTGGTGCCATAACTAATGGCGAAGGCGTTCTTGGCGGTGTTTACGGTTATCAGATTATGGATTATCTTAAATCCTATATCGGTTCTGTTGGACTTTGGATGGTTCTTTTTGTAAGTTTTGCTTTATATTTTGTTTTGGAATTTAATCTAAGACCAAGTTCTATCAAGAATAAATTGAATAACATTAATAATAATACGTTTGGAAAACTGAAAAATCTGATGCCAGATTCTGAAGAAGAATTTGAAGCAGATGAAGAACTTGAAAAAGAAATTGTCCCAGAAGATATTTCTGCTAATTCAAATCCTGTAAAAACTGAGAATGATTTCAGTAATATCAAAGTAACTCAGGACTTTGAACCAATCAAAACGCCGAATCAAACCTCTTTCAGAGAAGAAATCAAAGAACCGATTAAAGAATCTGCTCCTGAACCAATTGTTTTGTCCTCTACTCCAGCTCAGCCTCATAAGACAGTTGTTGAAAGTCCGGTTGTAAAATCTGAAGATGATTTTGCTTTCAATGTAGAAATTAAAAAAGACGAAGATTTTCCGGTAACTGCTGAGCAACAAAAATCAGATGATTTGGTTAGCAAACACGGTTTATATGACCATAAATTGGATTTGGCAAAATTCCAAATGCCTTCTGTTGAATTACTGAAAGATTACGGAAACGAGGAAATCACCATTAATAAAGATGAACTCGAAGAAAATAAAAACAGAATTGTTGGACTTCTAAAGACTTTCAACGTTGGAATTTCTGAAATTAAAGCGACAATTGGTCCAACGGTTACACTTTACGAAATTGTACCGGAAGCAGGAATTCGTGTTGCAGCAATTAAAAAATTGCAGGATGATATTGCTTTGAATCTTTCCGCACTTGGAATCAGGATCATCGCACCAATGCCGGGAAAAGGAACAATCGGAATCGAGGTTCCAAGAAAAAATCCGACAATGGTTTCGATGCGTTCGGTTGTAGCTTCGCCAAAATTCCAATCAGCAGATATGGATTTGCCAATCGTTTTTGGTAGAACTATTTCCAATGAAGTTTTCGTAGCTGACTTGGCGAAAATGCCTCACTTATTAATGGCTGGAGCAACAGGACAAGGAAAATCAGTTGGTATTAATGCGATTTTAACTTCGTTAATTTATAAAAAACATCCAAGCGAATTGAAATTTGTAATGGTGGATCCTAAGAAAGTGGAATTGTCACTTTACTCAAAAATAGAAAGACACTATTTGGCGAAGTTGCCTGATACAGAAGATGCGATTATCACAGACAATGCGAAAGTAATTAATACGCTGAATTCACTTTGTATCGAGATGGATGACCGTTACGAATTGCTGAAAAACGCATTCTGTAAAAACATCAAAGAATACAACGCCAAATTCGCGCAACGAAAACTTAATCCTGAAAATGGTCACAGATATCTGCCTTACATCGTTCTAGTAGTAGACGAATTTGCAGATTTGATTATGACAGCAGGAAAAGAAGTAGAACATCCGATTGCGAGATTGGCGCAGTTAGCAAGAGCAATTGGAATTCACTTGATTGTTGCGACGCAAAGACCTTCTGTAAACGTCATTACAGGTATGATTAAAGCAAATTTCCCAGCAAGGGTTGCTTTCCGTGTAATTTCTGGAGTAGATTCTAAAACTATTTTGGATTCGCCTGGTGCGGAACAATTGGTTGGGAAAGGAGATATGCTTTATTTCAACGGAAATGATTTGACTCGTTTGCAGTGTGCATTTGTAGACACACCGGAAGTTGAAAGAATTGCGGAATTCATTGGAGAGCAGAAAGGCTATGCTAGTGCTTATCTTCTTCCAGAATATTCCGGAGAAGAAGGAAGTTCTACTGTTGGGGCATTTGACCCAAATGAGAAAGATGCTTTGTTTGAAGAAGGCGCAAGAATCGTAGTTTCCACACAACAAGGTTCAACCTCTATGTTGCAGAGACAATTGAAATTGGGTTACAACAGAGCCGGAAGAATTATGGACCAATTGGAAGCGGCTGGCGTAGTTGGCGGTTTCAATGGAGCAAAGGCAAGAGAGGTTTTGATTTCTGACCTTAATTCTTTGGAAAGACTTTTGGATGAGTTGAAAGGAAGATAACTTAATTAAATATAAATATACAGAAACGCCAAGAGTACTTGGCGTTTTTATTTTTTTTGAGAAGTATTGTAATAATATTATCCCAATAATTAATTTATAAAAACTGAAACTTTTCGCATCATCTTTTCATTTTCTTTTCATAATTTCGTTTTAAACTTTTATAATAAATGTCGTCGCACGAACTCCTCAACAAAGCCATAAAGATTGCTACAAAAGCGCACAAAAAACAGACAGATAAGTATGATGCTCCCTACCTTGGACATGTTTTCCGGGTAATGAATGCCAGTAAAACCATCGATGAAAAGATTGTCGGGATTCTTCACGATGTTGTAGAAGACAATCCAGATTATCCAATAGAATACCTCCGAGAAAAAGGGTTTCCTGAACACATTCTTGAAGCAGTCGAATGTCTTACAAAACGTGAAGAAGAACATCTGGATTATGATGCCTTTATTACAAGAATTGAAAAAAGTCCGCTTGCAATTGCTGTAAAATTAAATGACTTAAGAGATAATATGGATCTAACAAGATGTACAGAACTACTGCAGGAAAAAGATTTGAAGCGTTTCAACAAATATCTGAAGGCGTACCTTTATCTTTCTGAAAAGTATTAAATCACTCTCGCTGATTTTGCTAATTATGCAGATTTTAAATTTGCTGAATCGGCAAAATCAGCGAGAAAAATTTCTCTAATCCACCATCGGAATCACAATATCCTTCTCGTCATCCGTTCCATCGATGGTGAAGTTGAGCGCAAAATAAAGAAAGTGAAAATTATCATTGCCTTTGGTGGAAAATTCTCTCTGGAACATATAACCCGTGGTTGCAGACAATGTATGATTGAACTGATAACCAAAACCCGCAAAAGTCCGGTTTCGTTTAAAATTCGGGTCTTTCGGACCAAAGAATAATTCTTCAAAAGCATTCATAAAGAAAGTTTCTTCCTGAACTTTTGGTTTGTTGATTGGTAAAGTTGCGCTCAGCCTGTAACGGAAACGGTTCGCTTCTGTATGTTCTCCGGTTTGACTTGCGTAGAAAAACCGGTGTTCAGCTCTTCCTCTGTGATCTAGCTTAAGCCTTCCAAATCTTTGTGTGAAAGTATATTGTAGCCAGAGTCTGAATTCCTCCTGAGAAATCTTCATTTTCTCATAAGTTCCATATCTTCCAAGCCCAACAAATGCCTGATTATTTTTATTCAGATTATAACCAATCCCGCCTTTGGTTTCATAATAATCAATGACTGTATAATCACGTCTGGCTCTGGTTTGGAGTTCCACATAAGCCATCCATTTCGGATCCATCTTATACGTAAAAGACATCATATTAAAACCAGAAAGGTGATCCTGCCCCAATGCAAAAACACCTAAAAACAGAAATACAAAACCAAGCTTTTTCACGATGCAAAGATAATCAAATACAACATTCATAATAATAATTTTTTGGGCGTAACCCTTTGTTTTTTGCTTATGAGCATTAATCACTAAAATCAACATTTCCAGTTCAGCAAAAACAAGCGGGTCGGGCTGTCCACTACTATCTTTTTGTCCAGAACATATCACATTCAAATTATCATTATTCCATAAGACAAAAAGGATATCCGTTACCATCCCTTACGCAGATTCAACACAGAAACAACATTACTTCTTTCAAAACAGATTGTTTAAACTAAAAATAAATTGTGTTTTTCTCTAAACAACTTGTTTTAATTAAATGCCAATTGTTTTTTCTCTAAACAGATTGTTTTAATGAAATACAAATTGTGTTTCTCTTTAAACAAATCGCTTGAACCAAATACAAGTTGTGATTTAATCTAAACAGATTGTTTTTAAATATCACAAAAAAAAACCTTTCAACAGAATTGAAAGGTTTTATGAATATTTCGAATATGTTATTCTATCCTAATAAAAGTGTCAACGGACTTTCCAGGTAAGTTCTCAACGTTTGCAAGAACTGAGCTCCTGTTGCCCCATCGATTACTCTGTGGTCACAAGCAAGAGATAGCTTCATTGTATTTCCAACAACGATTTGTCCGTTTTTCACAATTGGTTTTTCAATAATCGCTCCTACAGATAAGATTGCAGAGTTCGGTTGATTGATGATTGATGTGAACGTCTCGATTCCGAACATTCCAAGATTAGAAACAGAGAAAGTAGAACCTTCCATTTCGTTAGCTTTAAGCGCTTTAGTCTTCGCTCTTCCAGCCATATCCTTCACTGCTGCAGAAATCTCGTTATAGTTCATATAATCTGTATTTTTCAATACAGGAACTACCAATCCGTCTGGAACTGCCACTGCTACACCAACGTTGATATTTCCGTGGTGAACGATTTTATCGCCAGCCCAAGAAGAATTAACTTGTGGATGTTTTCTCAATGCTACAGCAACCGCTTTTATAACCATATCGTTGAAAGATACTTTCGTATCCGGAACGCTGTTCATCTCTTTTCTAGCTTCGATGGCTTTATCCATATTGATTTCAACCGTCAAATAGTAATGTGGCGCAGTGAATTTACTTTCTGCCAATCTCTTCGCGATGATGTTTCTCATCTGAGAGTTTGGTGTTTCAGAATCTTCACCTGGCGTGAATGCTACACTTGGCTGTGCAGGAGCTGCTTTTGGAGCAGATGCCGCAGCAGATGGTTGTGCAGAAGGCTGATAGTTTTCAACATCTTTCTTCACGATTCTACCGTTTTCACCAGAACCTTTGATTCCAGAGAAATCAATTCCTTTATCTTGAGCAATTTTCTTAGCCAAAGGAGAGATAGCAACTCTGTCGCCAGTAGAAGAATCCGCAACTGGTGCAGACTCTTGTTTCTCTTCTGTTTTGGTTTCAGCTTTAATTTCAGTTTTTGGAGCAGCAGCTTTTTTGCCACCTCCAGAAACAACACCAGAAATATCCGTTCCTGCTGGACCAATGATTGCTAAAATTTTATCAACTTCTGCTGCATCGCCTTCGCTAACACCTTGGTATAATAATGTTCCGTTGAATTCTGATTCGAAATCCTGAACTGCTTTATCTGTTTCGATTTCTGCAAGGATATCACCTTCTTTCACAGCATCACCAACGTTCTTTTGCCATTTAGCCACTTTACCTTCCGTCATTGTATCAGAGAGACGAGGCATTGTGATAACTTCTACACCATCAGGGATATCAGCTGAACCAGCACCCTCATCAGCAGTTTCTACAGATGTAGATTCGCCTTGAGTTTTAGTTTCTTCTTCAGATTTCTTTTCTTCAGTTTTTGCACCACCACCGATAAGACTAGAAATATCTTCTCCTTCTTTACCGATAATTGCCAAAACCGAATCTACAGGAGCTTGTGCACCTTCTTCTACACCTATATATAAAAGAGTTCCGTTAATTTCGGATTCGAAATCCTGAACTGCTTTATCAGTTTCGATTTCTGCAAGGATATCGCCTTCTTTTACAGCGTCGCCTACCTTTTTGTGCCATTTTGAAACTTTGCCTTCCGTCATCGTATCAGACAAACGGGGCATCGTAATTACTTCTGCCATAATTTTTGATATGTTAATTTGATAATGAGATGATGCGGTGAGAATTAGTTAAAACAAATCAACCTATCTTCACATCATCAAATCGTTATTAATTATTTTCTAACTTGTTGATGAATGGATAATCCGGAGTAGAATATACATAGTCGTAAAGAAGATTTGCATCCGGATATGGAGAATTTTCCATAAACTCAACGCATTCTTCTACAAACTCCCTAGATTTCTCATCCATAGCTTCCAATTCTTGTTCAGTAGCCCAGTTGTTTTCCAAGATTCTGCTTTTCACAATCTCGATTGGGTCTTCCAATTTATATTGTGCTACTTCGTCCTTGCTTCTGTAAGGCTCAGCATCTGACATAGAGTGACCTCTGTAACGGTAAGTTCTAGCCTCGATGAAAGTTGGTCCATCTCCTCTTCTTGCTCTTTCGATAGCCTCATAAGCTGCTTCTGCTACTTTTTCTGGATCCATCGCATCTACAGGAAGACAAGGCATCTCGTATCCTAATCCTAATTTATAGATATCTTCGTGATTAGCAGTTCTCTTAACAGAAGTTCCCATTGCATAACCGTTGTTCTCACAAACGAAAACTACAGGAAGTTTCCAGTTCATTGCCATATTGAAAGTCTCGTGAAGCGAGCCTTGACGTACTGCACCATCTCCCATAAAACAAATATTCACTGCTTTTCTGTCAAAATATTTATCTGCGAAAGCAATACCAGCTCCCAAAGGAATCTGACCACCAACAATACCGTGACCTCCGTAGAAACGGTGCTCTTTGCTGAAAATATGCATAGAACCTCCCATACCTTGAGATGTTCCAGTTGCTTTTCCACAAAGTTCTGCCATAATTCTTTTTGGGTCAACTCCCATTGCCATTGGATGGATGTGGCATCTGTATGCCGTAATCATACTATCCTTCGACAGATCCATTGCGTGGGTAAAACCTGCAGGAATTGCCTCCTGACCGTTATATAAATGTAAAAAACCTCTGATTTTTTGTTTTAAATAAAGAGAACGGCATTTGTCTTCAAACCTTCTCCACATCGTCATTTCTTCATACCATTTAAGGTAGACTTCTTTAGAAAATTCTTTCATTGTAATTTCGAAATATGTAGCAAAAATAAGAAAAAAAATCTTTCTTTATTGTATGCATATTATCATATTTTTTAAAGAATAGAAATCATTAAGTATAATTAATATAGAAAATTACGCAATCGTTTGCGCAAACATTCAAGTTAATTCAATTCTATTGGTTTTTACAAATTAATAATTTTTGTATATTGAAATCGAAATTTTTATGAATGGAAATCAAAAACCCCGTTATTCTCTCTATCTCGAAAGTGATTTCGAATTTCTTCAACCCTTTGGTTTCATTGGTTATTTACTTTTTTTATTATAGCTATAAAAATTATACTTGGGAAGAAGCCTCAAAGAAATTTCTCCCAATTTTACTCTTGCTGATTATTCCCATTGCCATCTGGATTTACAGGAATGTAAAAAACGGAAACTATACCAATATGGACGTTTCTAACCGGAAGCAACGCCACTCGCTTTACATTTTTATCATCATTGCAACTGTTATTTTCTTAGGAGTTGATTTTTATCTGCACAAGGAAATGGACTGGACGATTTTTATGCTCTGCATCTTATTAATATTAATGCAAGTCAGTAATTTTTTTATCAAAAGCTCGATGCACACGAGTCTTAATATATATGTTGCAGCTCTTTTTTTTGCGATAGAACCTGTCATTGGAATTTTTTGGTTTGCATTGTCAGTCATCATTGGAATCACAAGAATTATTTTGAAAAGACATACACCGAAAGAAGTTTTTTCTGGTGCATCAATCGCCATATTTGTATCTTTAATTTACCTTATTATGGTAAAAACTATTATCTTTTAAACTAAACTATATATGATACTACAATCTTTAACACCTTCTGAGGAAGAAATAATGCAACTGATTTGGAACAAAGGACAAATCTACTTCCGTGAGTTAATGGACAGCTTTTCAGAACCGAAACCGCATCAAAATACTGTTTCTACGTTCCTAAAAATTCTTGTCGAAAAACATTATTTATCGACAGAAAAGCAAGGCAGAATTTATCTTTACAGACCTGCTGTAGAATTTGTAGAATACCGAAAATTTGTATTGAAAAGGTTTTTGGAAAATTATTTTAACAATTCCGGACGCGAACTTTTCAATGTTTTGTTGGATGAGGAATTAATAACTTCAGAAGACTTTGAGAACTTAATCAAATCAAAAACGGTTTTTGCTACCAAAAAGCAAGAGCAGGAAAATCACATTCAGGATTTTATCAAAGAAATAACCAGCGATAAAAAATCTAAAAAGAAGGAGAAGGACAAAAAGAAGAAAAAAAATAAGAAAAAATAAAATATCTTAATTAAAAACTCAACCAAATGATTCAAAAATTAAACGAAATATTCGGGAAAGCTTTGTATGCAATTCGGCAATATCCTTTGGTTTTGCTGATGGCATTATCGGCTTCAATTTGCCTGATGTTCATTGCTGAAGATAACTTCCGAACCAGCGAAAAGATTTTTACTTTAACTAAATTCACTTTAGTTTCCTGCCTCGGAATTTCGTTGATGTTTGGGTTGAAAATCCTTTCTCAAAGAATCGGGAAACAGTTCTTATTAGAACTGGGTGGCATTCTTTTTATCGTTCTACTTTATTTTCTATTGCCAAAACTAGAGAAAGACTTTACAGAAGTTTATGCATTTTTGCTCGTTCCGACTTATATCTTATCCCATCTTTTTGTTTCGTTTGCGGCTTTTTTCAGGAAGAAAACCGAAATGGATTTTTGGCAATACAACAAGAATCTTTTCATCAATATTTTTCTGACAGCGATTTTCACGGGCGTTTTGACTGGCGGCGTAGAATTAGCAATCGTTGCAGTAGACCAGCTTTTTGATTTTAATTTTATTGATAAAATTTATCTGAGAGTATTTTATTTATTAGCTATATTCGGAAGCAGTCTCATCTTTTTATTATTTAATGAAAAAGGATTAGAATATCTTGAAAAAGAAGGAACTTATCCTGTCGTTCTGAAGTTTTTCACACAATACATTCTCATTCCACTCCTTATAATATATGTTGTCATTTTATATTTCTATTCGGGGAAAATCTTGTTGAATTGGGAACTACCTCGTGGTTGGGTTTCGTATCTGGTTCTCGCCTACTCTATCGTTGGGATTTTAGCCATTTTATTGGTTCATCCATTAAAAGAAAATTCTGTGAAATCGTGGGTTAAGATGTTTTCCAAGATTTTCTATTTTACCTTGATTCCTTTATTGATTTTGTTATTCACAGCAATTTTCACAAGGATTTTGGAATACGGATATACAGAACCAAGATATTACGTTTTACTTTTGGCAATTTGGCTTGTAAACGTGATGTTATATTTTATCCTTAATAAAAATCAGAATATCAAATTCATCCCAATCAGTCTTTTTGCTTTTGGATTATTTTCTTTGATTTTTCCTTATTTCAATACATTTTCGGTGGCTAAAAGAAGTCAGGAAAATCAATTGATGAAGGTTTTGAATGATAACAAATTATTAACCTCAAACCAAAAAATTAACTTCAAAAAGTCAGTTGCAGACAGCGTTGTGACAAAAATCGGAAACGAGTTCGTGTTTCTTATCAAGAGAAATGACAAAGATTTTTTACTAAATTTAATTGACACTAAAAAGAGTAAAGACCTTGCTAAAAACATTAATGAAAACAATTTCTGGAGCGTCAATTCTGATCTCTACTATAGCTTTTCAGACATAAAAAAAACAGAAAAATACGCTTCTGATTATGACAGATTAGAAGTAATTTCAGATCAAAATATTATTGATGTAAAAGACTATCAATATGTTTTTTACTTCAACAGGTACAATCACGGTAACAAAAAAATTGGTAATGATAATTTTGAAATTTATGATAGAGTTACCGATGAAAATCCTCAGTTCAAAGTCATTTTAAATTCTGATGAAGAAGCTGATTTTTCTTCATTAATAAAAGATTTGTTTAAAAAATACAAAGGAAAAGCCGGCAAAGTAAACGTTCCGGAGATTTCTATGGAAGCCGACCTTGGCGATTATCATCTGAAAATGATCCTAGGAAGTTTTTCAACAGAGCTGTACAGGAGCAATACTTATCCAAATATAAGTTATGACGATGCTTACTTGCTCATCCGAAAGAAATAAAAAAAGCGATCAAAATTTGATCGCTTCTATTTTTTCCAGTTGTAAGATTACCAACGGTTTCCACCTCCACGGTTTCCGCCTCTATCTCCACCTCCGTAGCCACCGCCACGGTTGTTATCGAAAGATCTTCTTGGCTTCTCTTCTCTTGGTCTTGCTTCTGTTACGTTAAGAATTTTTCCGTTCAATTCCTTTTGGTTTAATGCCTCAACAGCTTGTTTGCCTTCAGCATCACCCATTTCTACGAAACCAAATCCTTTTGATCTCCCAGTTTCTCTGTCAGTGATAATTTTTGCAGAAGATACTTCTCCAAATTCTTCGAATAATTCTTGCAACTGATAATCCTTAGTTGCGTAATTGATGTTTGAAACAAAAATGTTCATTTTAAAAAAATTAAGTTATAAAAAATTGTTGTTTTAAAATTATAAATAAGGAAAAACAACAAAAAATGAAGATTATTGATTTCAAATATAATTTGGTGCAAGGTACGATTATTTTTGAATAATCAATAACTTCTATATTAAATTTAAAAATTAATATACAAAAGCTCAATCCACCTCTGCTCCACGGTTTGCTTCCAATATTCTGAACCAGTCTATTGTTTCCAAATCAATCAATAATGATTTTTTCAGCTCACGAATAGTTTCTGCTTTAGAAGTACCAATAACCGGAATTATTCTCGATGGATGTTTCAGAATGAAGGCTAATAAAATTTGATTTTCTTCTGCATTGTATTTCCGGCAAAGATCTTCGATTATGTTTTTTAATCTGATATTCTGTTCAGATTTTGCAGAGAAATAATTTCCCATAACGGACCAAGCAGTTGGCCTCAATCCTTTTATCATCATTTGATCCAAAGTTCCATCATTGAACGCTGAAATTTGATTAACAGAAACTTCAATCTGATTGGTAACTAATGGAAAATATTGATTAATTAGTTCAAACTGAGAAACCGAAAAATTACTTACGCCAAAATGTTTCACTTTCCCATTGTCTTTCAAAATTTGAAATGTATTGGCTACTTCCTCAGGATTCATCAAAGGCGATGGACGATGTAATAGTAAAACATCCAAGTAATCTGTTTTTAGATTAGAAAGACTCTCATCAACACAATTTTGAATATAATTAGAATCGTAATTGTAATATTTGAGAGCGGAAGATTTCTTTTCAGAATTCATTACAATCCCACATTTGGAAATAAACTTAACTTTTTCTCTGTCAATATTCATTTCTTTCCAGGCATTGCCAAAAAGTTCTTCTGTGGTATGACCGCCGTAAATATCAGCATGATCAAATGTTGTGATATTTTCTTCTAGACAAACTTCTATCAATTTCTGAGCATCTTTTTCGGGGTGATTAGCTCCCCAAATTCCCCAACGCATTGTGCCAGCGATAATTTCTGAAAACATACTAATAAATTTTCACAAATATATTATGTAAAAAATAAAATACATTATATAAATTTGATTCTTAAAAAATTTGAAGTCTTATGAAGAAATTTACATTATTATTTGTGATGTGTTGTGGTTTTATCAATGCACAATTCACAACTCCAAACAATGGAACAACCTATACACTGGCCAGTCTTTCTGCAGCTGCACCCACAGTTTTGCAGGATAAAGGTACTTTTTATATGATGATGGATGACATTACCATTTCTGCAACTGATAAACTGATTATCGACCAGAATACAACCTTGAGTGTGAATAGTGATAAAACACTTTATGTCTTTGGCGAATATAAAACTACAGCAACCAATTTTTTAATTAACTCTGTAGATTCTGGTTTTCCTTTTAAAGGCATTCGTTTTGAGGACGGATCTGTCGTAGAGATGCGAAATACGAGAGTAGATTATGCTGGTGGAATCCGAGTTTTAACGGCTAATTTCCTAATGGACAATTGTATTGTTTATAAAAATCACGGTGGCGTTTCCACAAGTGGTGCTCTTGGTTTTTCTAAAGGTAGCCCGATTGTCAGCAATTCTCAATTTATAGAAAACAGAAAAGCTGCTTTTGGCTCTGCTGCAAATGCTACAGTATCTGCCACATTTATCAACAATTACATCTCTGGAAACGTAACAGATAACAGTAATACGCCTCAAATCAATATGGGACCAGGCGGTGCAGATTCTCTGAAAATCATTAATAATACAATCATTGGAGACCGTACAAAAATTATGGTTGGCGGTATTTCTGCTTCTGCTTTGACTGGTGGTGTGAACAAATTCCGTATAGAAGGTAACACTATAAGAGACAACCGATATGGTATCACTTCCTATGGCTCTACTTCTTCTGGAGTCATCAGAAATAATATTATTGAGAACAACAATACCCAGAATGATCCAAACCTTGGTGGTAGCGGAATATCAATTTCCAGCGCTAAAGACGTTGTAATTGCTGAGAATGAAATCAGAGGGAATCTTTGGGGAATCACTTTGTTGAATAATGCGACTGTGAAACTAGGCACGGAAGAAAGCCCTGGCAATAATATTTTCAAAAATAATGTCAACAACGGTAATACTGTTGCACTTTTCAATAATACGACTAATATTGTAAATGCAGTAGGCAACTGCTGGAGAGAAAATGAACTGTCCAATGATGCGATGGTTCTTGCCGTTATCGGAAGCCAGACCGCCAATACTATTAACTTCAAACCATACAATTGCGCAGAAACTTTGGCAGTTTCGGACGTTTCTAAATCTAAACTGAATGTTTACCCTAATCCAAGCAAAAACCATTTCTTCCTGGAAACAGAAAATGCTGGAAATATCGTGATACAAGATATTAGCGGAAAGGTTGTTTTCTCTTCTATTGTTAATAAAGGCAGAAATGAAATCAATACCAATCTACAATCTGGTGTTTATATCATAACACAGCAATCTGAAGGCAAAAAATCAAATACTAAATTGATTATTAAATAATTAATCTAAATAAATCTTAGAAAGCATCACAAATCGTGGTGCTTTTTTTTGATTAAAATTTCCAGTAAATTCGTGAGATGAAAATTGCTATCAAAAATATGGTTTGTAACCGCTGCATTGCTGCGGTGAAATCGATATTGGAGGATTTGAAAATTGATGTTAATCAAATTTCATTAGGCGAAGTTGAAACCAAAAATGAGATTTCTGACAAAGAACTTCAAACCTTGAACTTGAAACTCAAATCAACTGGATTTGAAATTCTGGAAGATTCTTCTAAAAAGCAAATAGAGAAAGTCAAAACCTTGATTATTCAGAAAATTTCGGATGAAGATTTGGATGACAATTTTATTTTGTCAGAATTCTTGAGTTCCGGATTACATAGAGATTACAGTTCTATCTCTAAGCTTTTTTCTCAGAATGAAAATGTAACGTTGGAGCAATATTTCATACTTCAAAAGATTGAAAAAGTGAAAGAACTGTTACTTTACAAGGAATTTAATTTGACAGAAATTTCCCAGAAATTGGGTTACAAAAGTGTTCAGCATCTTTCCAATCAGTTCAAGAAAATCACAGGCTTTTCTCCTACTCAGTTTCTGAATTCTAAGGAGAAAAAGAGGATTGCGCTGGATAAAGTTTAATAAATTACAAATACAAAATGAGAAATTTTTTATCTAATTTCCCTCTATACAAGGAAAGTGTTATCGTTGAAGATTTTGGTATTGGGAATGAGCATTATTATCACCCAGGCGAATTTGTTGGAGAAACATTTGAATATTTTTGCGAAGAGGAAAATTCAATAACAACCTTCGAATTAGAACTTGAAAACTCAAATGAGTATGCTAAAAGTTCTTTTACAAGAATTCCAGAAGAGTTATTTATTGATGATAAGCTAAATTTTACTTTTTTTGCGATTGGAAAGTGTAAGTCTTGTATGAGATATCAAGTATATTTTTTACTAAATGTATTTTCTGACAAGCCTATTTCTGATATATTGAATAATTACAGAAATATAACTTTATCAACCAGAGCAGAAAATGTCCAGACAAATACAAATATTATTATAAAAAAAGTAGGTTGTCAACCTCAAGCTAATCCTATCATTAATAAAAAAATTTCAAAATACTTTTGCAGAGAATCAAGCCAATTTTATTACAAAGGAGTAAAAGCTTTGAATGATAATTACGGGGTAGGTTCTTTTGCTTATTTTAGAAGAATCATTGAAAAAGAATTAATAAAAATTATTGAGGATATCAAAAGCTTACCTGATTCCGATAAAGAACAAATCCAAATATTATTAGATGAACATTATAAAAATCCTGCAATAAGCACTATTTATGATAATATTTTTCAATATTTACCAAATTCTCTGAAAATTTTAGGAGATAATCCTATAAAGTTATTGTATAATCAGACTTCTCAAGGTCTACATAACCTAACTGAAGAAGAATGTTTAAATAAATCACAGAATATTTTAACGTTACTAGAATTTGTTATTACTAGAATCTACGAAGAAAAGTCTATAATAAAAGATATTAAAGATATAATCAAAAATTTAAAATAAATATTGAAGAAATATAAAACCATTGCAATCCAAAGTCAAACTTCTCCGCGAACAAAAAAACCTCACTCAGACAGAATTGGCTGAGAAGTCCGGATTGTCTTTGCGAACAATTCAAAGAATCGAGTCAGGGCAAAGCCTGAAAGGTTTTACGTTGAAAGCCATTGCACAGACTTTGGAAACCGAACCGGAAAATCTATTCTCAAAGGAAGAAGAAAACATACAAATCGACACAGCAAAACTCATCAATCTTTCAGCTTTAGCAGGATTGATTGTTCCTTTTGGCGGGATTATTTTTCCAGCAATTTTGACTTACAAAACTCAGGATTCTCTCAATCGAGAATTAGGAAAAAGCATTATTTGTGTCCAGATTATTTTGGCATTTTTTGTTTCTGTTTCTTTGATTTTAAGTCCGTTTATTCAGTATTGGTCTTCTATTAAATTTCCATTGTTTTTAGTTCCTTTGATTGCTTTTATCATTGTCAAACTTTGGATTGTTATCAAAAACGGAATCAGTCTCAACAAAACCAATCAACTTTCTATAAAACTGAAAAACAACTTCTTATAAGCCAAGTCATAAAACTGACGTAAAATTGTCATATCATTTTCACCGCATTTTCGATTTCAAAAACCGAATCTTGCAGAAAAATTGGACAATGAAACTTTTTAAGAAATTAGCTTTAGGATTTTTAGCCATTTTGGTTTTGATATTGGTTGGAGGATATATTTATTTTGACCAAAAATTTACGCCCGAAGAAAACTATTTAACTGTCAAAAATGAAAGTGGAATTATTCCCATCACTTGGTTGGGAAATGACAAAAACGTTTTGCTTCTTCCAATTCATTTTTCTGGAAATCCGGAAACTTATTATTTGCAATTTGACACGGGTTCGCCTTACACCGTATTTTATTCTAATCAAATTAAAAACATCAAAGAAATTTCTATCAATAATGAGCGGGCAAAAACTTCTTTCTTTATTGGAAAAACTGAAATTTCATCCAACCGATTTAAAATATTTACTAAAGAAAAAAACGAAGAAAAAGATACCATCAAAATCATTGGAACGATTAGTTCTGATGTTTTAGAAGACCGAAAAACAATCATTAATTTCAAAGAAAACAAAGTCGTTTTCAATCTAAATCAAATTCCCAGCGAGTTCAGAAATCAACTTTTTGATTTTAAATTCAAGAAAAGAAGAATTATTATTAATGGAATTCTAAAAGGTGAGAAACGAAAATTCCTATACGACTCTGGAACCAGCGCTTACGAATTACTGACTTACAAAGAAGAATGGCAAAATTTGAAAACGCCAAATTCAAAAATCAATATTGAAAAAGCACAGTCTTGGAACAATATTTTGACAACTTATACAACGGATTGTAAGGAAAATGTTCAATTCAAAAATCTGCAGATTCCTGTAAAACAAATCACTTATGTCGAAGGTTTTTCCGATGCGCAGTTTTCTATGATGAAATTCTCCGGAATGACGGGAATGTTAGGAAACAAAATCTTTTTGAATAATAGTATTTTTATAGATTGTGGAGATAAGAAAATCGGAATTATAGATTGAGGAAATCAATAGTTTTATAGAGAATTTCCATCAAAAGTTATCTATTTTTGCAATTGATTCCAAACGAAACAACGACTTGAACAATCTTCGACATTATCTGGCTGCTATTTTAGCATTTTCTATTTGGGGAACTTTTAGTTTGGTGCTTAAACCCCTTCATTCTTACGCATCTTCTGACATTCTTTTTTACAGGGTTTTCAGTTGTGCATTGATAATGTCGCTAGTTTCGATTCTTTTCAAAAGAGAAAAACTGAAACAGAACTTAAATTATTTCAAATCCATTTCTAAAAAAGCGAAAAGAAAAACGATTATTGTTAATGTCGGAAGCAGTATTCTGTTGACCGCCAATTGGTTTTCGTTTATCTATGTGATGAATCACGTGAGCGTTCGGGCAACGTCGGTCGCCTATTTGGTTTGTCCGATTATCACGACGATTCTGGCTTATTTTATATTGAAAGATAAACTGACCAAACTTCAGTGGTTATCGGTTTTTCTAAGTTTGGTTGGCTGTATTTTGTTATCTTATACCAATATTCTGGATATGTTTTACAGCAGTTTGATTGGTTTCACTTATGCGGCATATTTGGTTTGCCAAAGTCAAAATAAGCAATTCGATAAGTTTCTGATTCTGAATTTCCATATTGTTATTTCAGCTTTGATTTTGTTGCCGTTTTTTCCGGCTTATTCAGGACCAGTTCCTACGGAATTCAAATTTTATTTCTTTGTCGAGATTATTGCAGTAATGTACACGATTGTCCCATTATTACTGAATCTATTTGCCTTAACAGGAATAGCTTCTTCAAAAGTCGGAATGATTCTGAATATCAATCCAATTATCGCATTCATCTTAGCCAGTACAGTTTATGGCGAACCATTGAATCTGATTCAGATTTGTGCTTACTCATTAATATTTGTGGCAGTAATTGTTTTCAATACGAAAGAGATTTTCAGACTAAATCAGGAAAAAGTGAAATTATCTTAATTAATTCATAAAACTCAGGCAACCCTGTAACGTTTTTGTTGTCTTTAGAACAGATAACAAAAACTGAAACAATGCAGAAACTCTTTTTTCTATTAATCCTTTTGATGGGATTCAATCTCAATGCACAGACGATTTCCGGAACTGTAAAAAATACGGATAATGAAGTCATCGCTTATAGCTCTATTGGAATTAAGAATTCAAAAAACGGAGCTATTACCAATCAAAAAGGCGATTATCAATTAGAACTTCCTCAGGATTCAGATAGCAAAATTACTTTCAGTGCATCGGGATATCAGGACAAAACTGTTTCTTCGAACGAACTTAAGCTATATCCCAATATCATTCTCGATTATAAAACGACTCAGATTGAGAACGTCAATATCGTTGCAAAACAAATGAAAGAAAAGCTTGTTGGTCAAAAGTCAAAGCCTTTTCTTACGTTTTCTAAAATGTTCGACCAGAATATTCCAACGGTTGAGCAAGGAAATATTTTTCCAATTTATCAAAAGACAAAACTCAAATCTTATAATTTTCATATCATCCCAAGTTCCAGATATCAGGAAATTACATTGAAACTGAATATTTATAAAGTAAAAAACAATCTTCCTGAGCAATCACTTTTGGATGAGAATATCATTTACAAAACCTCAACAACAGGCTGGCAAAACATTGATTTGTCAAATTACAGATTAATATTCAATAATCTTGATAAAATTGCTATTACGTTGCAATTGGTAGATTATAAACCTATGGAAAATTTCGATTTTGTCTTCGGAATTTCTGCCAAGAAAAATTTATCAAAAGACCTTTTGTTCAGATATCAAAGTCAGGGGAATTGGGAAACTTTTGATGGCAGTTTTATTTCTAATATCGATATCAGTTATGACAAAACTAAGAATGAAAAAGAGATTGCTGAAGTTGAAAACAATACTGAAAACGATTTCAAAACCAATCAGTTGATTGTTTATTATGAGAATAAGGAAAAAGCCAAGAAAACCGAATTCGGGAAAAGTAAAAATGGACAGTTCATTGATTTGAATGATGCTAAAATCTACTACGAAGAGTATGGAAAAGGCGAACCACTTTTGCTGCTACACGGGAACAACGGAAGCATTTCTGATTTCTACAAACAAATTCCTTTTTTCTCAAAACATTATCGTGTGATTGCTATAGATACACGTGGACAAGGCAGAAGCACAGATTTGACCACGGATGATTATTCTTATGATCAATTCGCTTCAGATCTTTATAAAATCATCCAAAATCTGAAACTCGATAAAGTGAATATCGTTGGCTGGAGTGACGGCGGAAATACAGGATTGACCTTTAATCTAGAACATCCGGAATTGGTCAATAAATTGGTAACCATTGGTGCCAATCTCGATCCTTCTGGTGTAGATGAAAACCTTATCAAAACATTCCAACAACAACTCGAAGAAAATACGGGCAATCCAAGATTAATAAAACTGATGCTGAACCATCCCAACATCAACTATAAAGAACTTACGAATATCCACAATCCGGTTTTGGTAATTGCCGGCAGAAATGATGTTATCAAACCGGAACATACCAATCTCATCCATTCCTTCATCAAGGATTCTGAATTGGCGATTATTCCAGATTCTACTCATTATGTTCCTTTCGAACAACCGGAAAAACTGAACGATACGATTCTCAAATTTCTGAAGAAATAATTCTAAATTACAGCTATGAAAAAAACAATAACCATATTTTCTATTCTCAGTTTGTCCTTAGGTCTGAAAGCGCAAAAGCAAAAAACGTCACAAGACAGCATCAACGTTTTTTATAATGAGCTGTTTTCGGTTTTAGAAAAAAGTTATCTCCATAGAAAATCTGTTGATTGGAAAACTGTAGAATCCGAAACAAAAGACAGACTAAAAAGTTATAATAATTTCGAAAAATCCTTAACCGAAATCAAACCGTTCTTCGATAAAATAAACGCCAATCATTGTTTGATTTTCTACAATAACAAAAAATATTCGGGAACGGGAAAAGTCATTACAAAAGATGATTTTTCTGAGCAATGGAAAAATAAATTTGATACCAAACCTGCTTTCGAAGCTAAAATGATTGATGAAAAATACGGCTACATTATGATGCCTAATATGTTATTTTTTGACCTTAGCCCGGAGAACATCAACAAAATTGCGCAACCACTTTATGACAAGATTGCAGAAATCAAATCCAACAATAAACCCGAAGGCTGGATTCTTGATTTGAGATTCAACACCGGTGGAAACTCTACACCAATGCTTTTGGCTTTGTATGATTTGTTAGGCGACAATGCGGTTTGGGGAACTTTGGACGGCAATAAAAAGATGATTTCTAAAATAAAACTGAACCAAGGAAAATATCTGGACGGCTCCAAAAAACCAGCATTCATCAATCCAAAAGGCGAATTGATGGACAAGGCAAAAGTCACAGTAATCATTGGACCTTTTACCGGGAGTTCTGGAGAAGTGGCAGCACTTGCTTTCAAGGGCAGACCAAACACTATTTTCATCGGCGAAAAAACCTACGGTGCAACAACCGCCAATACCCAATATACTTTACCTTTTGGCAGCACGATGGCGATTACGATTGGCTACGACAGCGACAGATATGGCAATTATTATGAACAAATTATTCCTGATGTTTTCGTTTCCAAAAAAGACAATTTCGATAATTTGCTTTTGGATGGGAATGTTGTGGAAGCGGTTAAGTTTTTTGAGAACACTCGTAGTTAAATGCACCGCTATTTAGATTCATTAAAAATAAACTTTGCAACAATCTCTTTTTTAGCTATTTTTACAGCATAATATTTCAATAAAAATGAGAAAAATAATATTCGGAGGAATCTTGGCTTTTGGTGGATTAATCACAGCCAATGCACAATGCAAAACAGTCACAACAATCACAGAAAACTTTGACAACTGGAAAGATATTGACAAGTGCTGGACAGTTCAAAAAGGAAAAGCAATGCTGTACGCCAGTGAGAAGAAAGTGATTTTTTACTCGATGACAGATCCAAAAGAAAATATGTATCTCATCACGCCAAAAGTAAAAGCTGGAAACTATACTTTGAGCCTTGACATTACAGATAACGGTGGAGAAACTTCCCTTGAAATTTTCTCAGTAGGTAAAGCAACTGATTCGAAATCTTTTGTTTCCATTGCTAAACCTCAAGAAATTACAAAGGAGAAAAAAATCATCAACATTACTCTGAAAAAGGATAGTCACGTTGGTTTGAAAGTTCTATTAAACGGTGTGCATCAAGCTGTGTATGTGGATAATTTGTCTTTGAAACCTAGAAAATAAACTTTCAGTGTTTTTACTTTATAATATCAACCTTCAGAAGTTTCTGAAGGTTTTGTTTTTTTAATTATTATAATCGATGTAATAAAAATCCATTGTTGCTTGTCTGATTATTAAAACTTAATCAACAAAAACTAATCTCATTTTATGGGCAAAGCAATCTTTTTCTTATTAATGCTAATTAGCACTTCGATTTTCAGTCAAAACAAAAACAATCAAGACACTTCCCTCTACTCGACGATGGATAAAAACTCAAAATCTTTATTTGAAAAATCCAAAGCCTATTCTGTGTCCATCGGTATCATAAAAGATGGAAAAATTTATACGAAGCATTATGGCGAGATTGATAAAGGAAAAGGCAATAAAGCAGATAACAATACCTATTTTGAAATTGCTTCTGTGACGAAAGTGATGACAGGTTATTTACTGGCACAAGCCGTTTTAGATAAAAAAATTAGTTTGGATAATGACATCAGAAAATATCTGAAAGGCGATTATCCCAATCTGCAGTACAATGGAAAACCAGTCACAATCAAAGATTTAATTTCCTACAAATCAGCAATACCAAGTGTTTTGCCGGATGATAGAGAGATTATGAAAACATTTGATAACAATACAACTTTCAAACTGGTAGAGCTGTACAAAAATTATTCTAAGTCTGATTTTTTGCGTGACCTTAAAGCTGTAAAACCAGACACAATTCCCGGAACAAAATACCTTTACAGTAATCCAAGTCTGGAGCTCGCAGGATTGGTGCTTGAGAATATTTATCAGGAACCGTTTGAACAATTATTAAAGAAAAATCTGTGGTCAAAACTGAAAATGAATCACACAAAATTCACTTTGAAACCCGAAGAAAATTTAGCTAATGGTTATAATTCCAATCACGTTTTGATGCCTCATTATGCGAGTAAATTATGGGGTTCTGCTGGTATGCAAACCAAATCTACACTGGAAGATCTGATGAAGTTTTTGAAGTTCGAATTGGACAGTCAGAACAATACGGTTCAGGAATCACAACGGATGAATACCGACAGCAATCAAGATTCGTACGGCTATTTTTGGGATCGTATTTACATCTCAGAATTTGGCAAATATGCTTTCAAGCACGGCGGTGCTTATGGAAATCAGGTGATGTTTTCTGTATTTCCCGAACAGAATTTGGGTATTATTATAATGGTCAATATCAGCGGGCCGGAAACCGGCGAGATTCTCAGCAACGCTACATTTGATATTTCTAATGATTTACTAATTCATAAGCAAAGGGAAATTTATGGTTACCGACTTGATGGCGACAAAGTTATTTTCACTTACACGCACGATGAAAAGCTGGACAACAGTCTGGTAAAAAGTGTTGCAGTTGCAGGGACATTCAATGATTGGAATGTGGAAAACAAAGCATTTCAAATGACAAAAAAAAACACCAACACTTTTGAATTAGCCGTCCCAAAATCACAATTTGAAAAAGGTAAAGAATATCAGTTCAAACTGGTCATCAACAATACGAGATGGATATCTGCACCCAATTATGCTAAGAATGCTGATAAATCTCCTGACCAAAACTTAATATTAAAATTAGATTAATCTTTGCAACAAAATCATTTCGCAAAAAATCCTAAAACTGAAGTATAACATCTTTCCATTTATTTGTAACTGATTGGCATCTATTTTTCAGAAATTTGTATTCATCATTACAAACTGAGCGAAGCTAAGTAATCTTTGTCACCTTAAAAACATCGAATTGCTAATAAAAAATTCTGCTCTTTGTGTTAAAAACAAACAATAAAAATGGAAAATCACAATCACCATAACCACGACCACCTTCATCCCAATCAAAGAATCTCTCCAAGTTCCGTTTACTATTGCCCAATGGAATGTGAAGGCGAAAAACTCTATTTCAAACAAGGCAGATGTCCGGTTTGTAATATGTTTCTGGTTCCGATAGAAGAACGTGATGACCACAAAAACAAACCTCAGACATACTCCAAAACTAACCTACCGGAAAGTTTCAAAGATAAAATCGGGGATTATTTTTGCCCGATGTTCTGTGAAGGCAACAAGACTTATGAATCGGATTCGGGTTGTCCGGTTTGTCATATGCATTTGGAAGAAATTACTCAGGAATTAGTTCAAAATTCTGAGTTTAATGTTCAACATTCAAAACCCGAAACTCAAAACTTTAAACTAGAAACCGATAAGAACTCAGGCAAATACTATTGTCCAATGTTCTGCGAAGGCGATAAAGTTTATGATTCCAACGTCGGCTGTCCGGTTTGCGGAATGGATTTGGTCAAAATTCCGGAAAAGAAAACTGTTGAATATACTTGCCCAATGCATCCCGAGATTGTACAAAACGAACCCGGAAATTGCCCAATCTGCGGAATGGATCTCGTTCCAAAACCGTCAAAAGATAACGATCACGAAGATGAAAATTACAAATTATTAAAAACAAAATTCTGGACGGCTTTAGGGTTCACTGTTCCTGTTTTCATCTTATCGATGGGCGGAATGTTTATCAATTGGCCATTTTCTCATCAGGTTCAAGGAATTTTGGAATTGATTCTGACATTGCCGGTTCTATTTTATGCCGGTTGGTTTGTGATGAAACGCGGTTGGATTTCTTTCAAAACCTGGAACCTCAATATGTTTTCATTGATTGCTTTGGGTGTTGCTGCAGCTATGATTTTTAGTTTAATCGCTTTATGTATTTCCGATATTTTACCTCACGAATTATCTCATGGCGGAAGCATCCCACTCTATTTTGAATCTATTTGTGTGATTCTGACTTTGGTGATAATGGGACAGATGATGGAAGCCAGAGCACATATGAAAACTGGAAAAGCGATTGAAGCGTTGATGAATCTTTCACCCGACACAGCCAATCTTATCATTGACGGAAACGAAAAAAAAGTATCATTAGCAGAAGTTAAAATCAATGATATATTAAGAGTAAAACCAGGCGAAAAAATTCCTGTTGACGGGAAAATTACTGAAGGAAATTCCAACGTTGATGAATCGATGATTACAGGAGAACCGATTCCTGTAGAGAAAAAATCCAATGATAAAGTTACTTCCGGAACCATCAACGGAAATGGAAGTTTTCTGATGAAAGCTGAAAAAATTGGTGATGAAACTTTACTTTCTCAAATCATCAAAATGGTCAACGAAGCTAGCCGAAGCAAAGCGCCTATTCAAAAATTAGCAGATAAGATTTCGAAGATATTTGTACCGACTGTGATTGCGATTTCGGTTTTGACGTTCGTTCTGTGGTATATTTTCGGTAGCGAAAACAAGTTGATTTATGCATTTGTGAATGCAGTCGCAGTTCTAATCGTCGCTTGTCCGTGTGCGCTTGGTTTAGCAACACCAATGAGTCTGATGGTAGGAATTGGAAAAGGTGCACAGAATGGAATTTTGATTAAGAATGCCGAAGCGCTGGAAGAGATGCACAAAATCAATGTTCTGATTACTGACAAAACTGGAACCTTGACAGAAGGAAAACCAAGTCTTGACAACATCGAAATATTTGAAAATGCTGATAAAAATGAAATTTTAAAATTAGCCGGCTCATTAAATCAGAATTCTGAACATCCTTTATCGAATGCTGTTTTAGACAAATTTAAAACCGAAAATTTACAATTTGAAAAAGTTCAGGATTTCGAAAATATTTCCGGAAAAGGCGTAAAAGGAACTGTTCTTAATGAAGAAGTTTTACTCGGAAATGAAGCTTTATTGAAACATTTCAACATCGAAATTCCTGAGTCATTAAAACAAAAAGTGATTCAGAAACAGGATGAAGCTAAGACGATTTCTTATCTCGCAAAATCTGGAAAAGTTCTTGGATTCCTGAGCTTCTCAGACAAAATAAAATCAACCTCAAAACAAGCCATCGAATATCTTCATTCTCAAAACATCGAAGTGATAATGATGACTGGCGACAACGAACATACAGCAAAAGCAGTTGCAGCAGAACTCGGAATCAAAAATTTCAAAGCCAATTGTCTTCCTGAAGATAAAATGAATGAAATTAAAAAACTTCAAAGCGAAGGAAAAATTGTTGCGATGACCGGCGACGGAATCAATGATGCGCCAGCTCTGGCTCAATCCAATATCGGAATTGCAATGGGAACAGGAACCGATGCTGCGATAGAAAGTGCTGAAATAACTTTGTTAAAAGGCGATATCCTAGGTGTTGCCAAATCAAAAATATTGAGTGAAAAACTTTTGAAAAACATCAAGGAAAATCTGTTTTTTGCTTTTATTTATAATGTTTTGGGAATTCCGTTAGCTGCAGGTTTGCTCTACCCTTTCTTCGGAATTTTGTTAAGTCCGATGATTGCGGCAGCAGCAATGAGCTTCAGTTCGGTTTCTGTAATTCTAAATTCTTTGAGATTGAATAATGTTAAATTAGATATTTAACAATGTAAAGTTAAACACAAAGACACGAGGATATATTTGTTTTAGAGAGTGTTTCAAGGCACAAAGTATTATTTTATAATTATCCTTTGTGCCTTTGTGTTAAACAAAAATGGCATCAGGAAAAATCCCGATGCCATTTCAAAACAAAATAAAAACCTTAAGAAATTTTTTAATTAGAAAGAAACCGTCAGCTTACTAAACACATACCTTCCGTTCTGTCCAAACTGAGATGTGGAACGAGAATAGATGAACTGGTCGTTATTTGTAGAAGCTGTCACGTTTTTAGTTGGATAAATATCGAACAAATTGTTTGTTCCAATAGTTAAATTAAAATTTTTGTTAATATCATAACCGATGGACAAATCTGTGATTATTTTATCCGAAATCAATTGATGTTCGTTTAACAGAGCTACGCCATCACCGTTCAAATCTACACTGTCAGCACCATAAACTTTTCCGTAATAGGTATTTCTCAAATAGAAATTGAAATCATTCCATTTAAAATTATTTGACAAACTTGCTTTCACTTTTGGAACTGAATCTTCTAGATAAATTCTGGATTTTTCGCCAAAATAAGTATTTTCCAAACCTGCATTTTTCAACAAATCGGATGCGTGGATATCGCCCACTTTTCTTGTTCTGTTGAAATTGATTGCAAAATCATTTGTGAATTTGAAGCTTTCTTTTGTCAAAGTATGGCTAATTACAACATCCAAACCTTTGGTCTCCGTATCAATAGCATTAGAGAAAAACTGAGCCGCATTTACATTAGCTTTTACAAATTCATTTGCTAATGCTATTTGTGCCTCTGTTGTTGGATTGGTAGGTCTTGAGAATTGATCCGTTAAAACAATTCTGTCATCAATTCTGATAAAATAAGCATCTGCTGTAATATTCAAATTAATTGCTGGAATCTTATAAGTAAATCCTGTACTTACAGATTTTGAAGTTTCTTGTTTCAATTTCGGAATTCCGAAAGCTTGCGCCAATTGAGAATCATTACTAAATGTTCCAACTTCTACTAAACTTGGTCCCGAAGCACCTGGCAGTGTTGTAAACAATGTAGAGGTTGTATTATAATAAATTTGGTGAATCGATGGTGCTCTAAAACCCGTTGAACCTGCAAAACGGAAATTAAGATCGTTTGATAATTTGATTCTTGATGCTAATTTATAATTGAAAGTAGAGCCAAAATCAGAATAATCTTCATATCTAATTGCAGCATCTACAAGCCACCAATTCGTAAAATTGAATTCGACATCTGCATAAGCCGCATAAGCATTTCTATTCTTATTGGTCTTATTTTCTGGTCTGAAACCTGAAAAAACCTGGGAACTTCCCGCCAATGCTGCTCCGAAGAAATCAGTTGGATTAACAGATGTTGGAGTTTGTGGATTTCCATTCACATCATAGGCTGTATAAGAAGCTTCTTCACCCGGATTCTCTTTGAAGTTTTCGTGACGTTGTTCTGCACCGAAAGCAACATTCACACCTTCCAACCAATTAAATGATTTGCTGAAATCTAAATTAATTGTATTCTGCAAAAACTGTAATCCACCAGCTTTGAAAGAATTTGGAGAATTGAATCTCAAACTTGTATTCCCAGTATTTTCAATTGTATAATCAAAACTGTTTTGACCAAATGTGTTACTGAAGTCTACATTCCATCCATCCCATTTTCCTTTGATTCCTGCAGACAATGACACATCCTGAATCTTGGTATGAATCTCTGGCAAATAACCGTCAATGTATAAACCGGTAAATGTTCTGGCCTGGTTTGGTCTTCTATAGAAACCACCAGAAGCACCATCACGGATTGAATAACCTCCGAATGTATAAACTTTCCAATCGTCATTCAAAGGAACTTCAACATTCGCAAATAATTGATGATTGTTTAGTTTTGATTGACCAACCTGTTGATTGAAATCTTTTCTGGTTTGTCCTCTGTAAGCCAGTTCCTGATCTGTCAAATAGTTTAACTGATCTGTTGTAAATGCTGATGTTTTAAGAACATTTTGAAGCGCTGTTATACTATTTGCAGACTGAATATCTGATTGAAGCGTAGGGGAAACTGAATTGAAATAACTAATTCCTTGTGCATATTGATGAATAAGATTCACAAAATCTTGTTCACCTGCTGAGCCTTTCAAATTATTAATATTACTGAAATAAGAAGAAAGATTCACACCACTTTCTGCCGCTCTTTTCTCGATTGCATTATATGCATTATATATTGGTGCACTTTCAGTTCCTGCTCTTCTTGTTGGATCACGGAACTGGGAAGACCAAGTCAGGTTATAGAAACCGCCTCTTTTTCCAATTTTGTTTCCGTAGTTCAAATCCAATTGAAATTGTTGTCCATCATAGTTACCTGTATGATCCTTGGCCGCATTGGTTAGATATCCACCATAATTCAATTGTCCTGTCAATCTTCCTGTATCTCTTTTTAATTGTAAGTTCATTACTCCGGCAATCGCATCAGAACCATATTGTGCAGAAGCACCATCTCTTAGAACCTCGATTCTTGAAAGTGCAAAAGCTGGAATGGCGTTCAAATCTGTTCCAACGGTCCCTCTTCCCGGTGCACCGTTAACATTAACCAAAGCAGAATTATGACGTCTTTTTCCATTAACCAAAACCAAAGTCTGGTCTGGTCCCAATCCTCTCAACTGCGCAGGATCCGAATGGTCCGAACCATCCGCATTAGTCTGAATGGTTGATGTAAAAGATGGTGCAATCGTATTAAGAATCTGATTGATATTGGTTTGCGGCAAACTTTGTTGGATATCTTTCAAATTGAAAACATCCACAGGAACCGGACTATCCGCTTTTGAACGTCCACCACTTCTGGAACCTACCAAAACAACTTCTTCAATCTGTTTGTCGGAAGTTGTGTCTTTAACAGGTTTTGTTTCCTGAGCCTGAGTTAAATAAATTCCCGAAAAGAAGATCACAGCTGTCGATAAAACAGCTCTTTTGCTAGAATTAAACATAGTTTTTTGAATCATATTTTTAAATTTTACGTTTTATACAAAAAAGAAAACTTCTCCCAGACAAGTCTGAAAGAAGTTATATTGAAACGGCATCGCAACCGCACTTAAACATTTTCAACTTATCTTTCCTTTTTTCAAAGGCTGAATGTAACACCTTACCAAATCGGCAGGTTGTTAAGACTTCAACAGGTCAGTTCCCTCGGTCTTTCTTAATAAGTATGACAGCAATTCATTATCACAGTGCAAAACTATGACAAGAATTTTTTCTCAGCAAATTTAATTCCTACTAATTTGATATGATAAATATCATATTAGTTTTAATTTATTGATTTAATGCTTATTGGCACAAGATTTAATTATCAAATAAAATGAAAAACTCAAAAACAAAATATCATATCGGCTGTTCCGGATTCTATAATACAGACTGGAAAGGTTCACTCTATCCTGAAAATTCTCAGAACAAAGATTTCCTGAAATTGTATTCACAAACTTTCAATACAGTTGAAATCAACAGTACATTTTACAGAAAGCCAACAGCAAAAACACTTCAGAGATGGAAAGATGAAACGCCAGATAACTTCAGATTCTTTATCAAAATTCCAAAAACGGTTTCCCATTCCGGCTATTCTGAAAATAAAAATGAAGAACTATCTGATTTCTGTGATTACATCAATAAAAATATTGAGAACAAATTAGCCGGGTTTCTGATTCAGTTTCCTGCTTCATTTCGTTGTACGGAAGATAATATCAAATGGCTGATAGAAACATTATCTGATAAGTTTCTAATTGCGGTTGAGTTTCGGCACGTTTCCTGGTGGAGTAAGGAAGTTTTCGACTTATTCAAAAAACATCAATGGATTTTTTGTGGCGTCAGTTTTCCTGGAAAAATTCCGGAGGATGTAATTCTTTCCAATTCCAAAATCGGATATTATCGTCTGCACGGGAAACCGATTCTTTATAAATCACTTTATTCAGAAGAATTTTTGGATAATCTTACAAAAGAAATAAAAGCTACAAGTCAGGAATTCTATATCTACTTCAATAATACCTGGGGAACTTCTGCAATCGAAAATTCATTATATTTAAAGAAAATTATGGAATAAATTGAAAAAATTAGTGGTGCTATCAGGTGCAGGAATTTCTGCAGAAAGTGGAATTAAAACATTCCGTGATTCTAACGGGCTTTGGGAAAATCATCGCATTGAAGATGTTGCTTCGCCAGAAGGTTTTGCAAGAAATCCACAATTGGTTTTAGACTTTTACAACGCCAGAAGAAAACAGCTGAAAGAAGTTGAACCTAATACGGCGCACAAGTTGCTTGCAGAATTGGAGGATTTTTTCGATGTTCATATCATTACACAAAACGTGGATGATTTGCACGAGCGCGGTGGCTCTTCAAAGATCATTCATCTTCACGGTGAACTTAAAAAGGCAAGGCCTGTTGATAATGAAAACGAAATCCTCGATTGGGAAGAAGATATCAAAATTGGTGACTTTCATTCTGACGGCTCACAGCTTCGTCCACATATTGTTTGGTTTGGAGAAATGGTTCCAGAGATGGATAATGCGATTGAGATCGCTTCTCAGGCAGATTTATTTTTGGTCATCGGAACAAGTATGCAGGTTTATCCGGCGGCTTCGGTCATCAGATATGTTCCTGAACATTGTGAAATTTTCGTCATCGACCCGAATTTGGAGAATCCGAATGCTTTCACAAAAAATGACAACCATTTCAAAACTTCTGCAACGGAAGGAATGAAACAGTTGAAGGAAATTTTAATCAAAAAATATAAATAATGCAGGTAGAAATCAGAAAACTCAACATCGATGATTATGATGAATTGGCAGAAGCAATGCAGAAAGCTTATCCGGATATCGATGATAATGTCTGGAGCAAAAGGAATATCCAGAAGCTGACTTCCATCTTTTCAGAAGGTCAAATCTGTATTATGGTTGACGGGAAATTAGCTGCTGCGGCACTATCCATTATTGTACAGTACGAACTTTACGGCGACCAGCATACTTACCAGGAAATTACAGGAAACGAATCATTCAATACACATACTAATGTCGGAAATGTTCTTTATGGCATCGAGGTTTTCGTCGACCCAGAATTTAGAGCTTTGAGGTTAGGCCGAAGATTGTACGACGCCAGAAAAGAACTCTGTGAAATATTGAATTTAAAATCCATTATCATCGGTGGAAGAATTCCGAACTATCATCTTTATAGCAAAGAATTATCACCCAGAGAATACATCACAAAAGTTAGAAATAAAGAAATCTATGATCCGGTTCTCAGTTTTCAGATTGGAAATAATTTCTCGCCCGTCAAAATCCTAAAAGGTTATCTAAAAGGCGATTCAGAATCCAAAGAATACGCAGTTCTGTTGCAATGGAACAATATCTATTACACAGCGAAGAAAAATACGATGCAGGATAGCGTGATTCGGCTTGGTTTGGTCCAATGGCAGATGCGACCTCTGAAAGACTTGGAGGATTTTTACAAACAAGTCGAGTTTTTTATAGATGCAGTTGCAGGTTATCAATCAGATTTTTGTTTGTTCCCGGAGTTGTTCAACACACCTCTTCTCGCCCCTTTTAATCATATGAATGAGCGGGAATCTATGGAGAAACTGTCTGAATTAACGGAAGAAATTAAGCATAAAATCTCAGAATTCGCAGTGAGTTACAATGTGAATATCATCTCCGGAAGTATGCCGATTTTGGAAGAAGGAAAACTTTATAATGTCAGTTATTTACTCCACAGAGACGGTAAAATTGATGAATACAGAAAAGTTCACATCACGCCAAACGAAAAGAAATATTACGGAATGACTGGCGGAAACGAAATCAAAGTCTTCGATACCGATTGCGGAAAAATAGGGGTCATTATCTGTTATGATGTTGAGTTTCCAGAATTACCAAGATTGCTTGCTGACCAGGGAATGAAAATATTATTTGTCCCTTACCTTACAGATACCCAAAACGCTTACACTCGTGTTAGACATTGCGCTGCTGCGAGAGCGATTGAAAATGAATGTTATGTTGCAATTGCTGGTTGTGTCGGGAATTTGCCAGGTGTAAATAATATGGATATTCAGTACGGTCAGGCAACGGTTTTCACTCCTTCGGATTTTGCCTTTCCCTCCAATGCGATAAAAGGAGAAGCTACGCCGAATACGGAAATGACGATTATTGTGGATGTAGATCTAAACCTTTTAAAAGAACTACACTACAATGGTGCGGTGAAAACAATGACCGACAGAAGACAAGATTTGTATGATGTGATTTTGAGAAATCAGATTTAATTTTTTGAGGTATTTAACTTCAATCAGATTTAATCATCTAATTTTGTAAAAAATATATTTAATGAAAAAGAACTATTTAATTGCTGCAGGATTACTATTTTCAATTTCTACACAAGCACAGTTCGGTGACCTTTTAAAAGTAGTTAAAGACAAAACAGGTGTTGATCTTTCTCAACCGAAAGCTCAGACTCCAACTACTTCTACCAATACAACTACAACTTCTACAACCAATTCCAATGTCAACCTTGGAAGTTTAACCTCATCTCAAATCTCATCTGGTTTGAAGGAAGCTTTAAATATCGGAGTAAAAGAAGGTGTGCAAAAATTGGGAGTAACAGATGGTTTTCTGAAAAATGAAGCAGTAAAAATCCTGATGCCTGAAAAACTAAGAAAAATTGACACAACACTTAGAAGTTTAGGATTGGGAAGTTTGGCGGATCAAGGTGTGAAGTTATTGAACAGAGCTGCGGAAGATGCCGTGACAGAAGCAACGCCAATTTTTACCAAAGCGATTACATCAATGACAATTACGGATGCAAAAAATATTCTTTTAGGAAGTAACAATGCTGCGACCAATTATTTACAGACTAAAACTCAGAGTCAGCTTTTCACAGCCTTCCAGCCAAAAGTTCAGGCTTCGTTAGGAAAAGTTGGAGCAGATACGGTTTGGAAAAATATTATTTCAAAATATAATACGTTGACAGGACAAGCAGTAACTACCGATTTAAATGAATATGTAACCACAGAAACCATCAACGGTGTTTTCAAAATGGTTGCAGAAAAAGAAACCGGAATCAGAAACAATGCTGCGCTTAGAACGACTTCACTTTTGGAGAAAGTTTTTGGAGCTGTTAAAAAATAGAAGTTAGAGGTTAGAAATCAGATATTATATCATCAATCAAAATAAAAGTCGCATAGTTTTTACTTTGCGACTTTTTTAATTATTAATTGTTAATTCTTAATTACAATTTCATCTCCGGAATCTCGCCTTCAATAATCAGTTCTGCTTCAGTTGCCTTTATAATATCTTCTACAGAGATTCCAGGTGCTCTTTCCAGAAGCTTAAAACCTTTATCTGTAATTTCCATAACGGCTAATTCTGTCACAACTTTTTTGACGCAATTTACACCGGTTAAAGGAAGTGTACATTGTTTCAGAATTTTGGATTCACCGGCTTTGTTCACGTGCATCATCGCCACAATGATATTTTCTGCAGACGCTACCAAATCCATTGCGCCGCCCATTCCTTTTACCATTTTCCCTGGGATTTTCCAGTTGGCAATATCACCATTTTCAGAAACTTCCATTGCTCCTAAAATTGTCAAATCCACTTTTTGACTTCTAATCATCCCAAAACTGAAAGCCGAATCAAAAAAAGAACCGCCAGGAAGAATTGTGATAGTCTGCTTTCCTGCATTAATCAAGTCTGCATCTTCTTCGCCTTCGAACGGAAAAGGACCCATTCCCAAAACCCCATTTTCACTCTGGAATTCCACCGAAATATCCTCTGGAACATAATTAGCAACCAAAGTTGGAATCCCGATTCCAAGGTTGACATACATCCCGTCTTTCACTTCTTTTGATATGCGTTGTGCGATTTGTTCTTTTGTCAGCATAGTAAAATCTTATACCGCAATATATCAATATTTCACGTTATAGAAAAATGCTTTTTTCCTCACAGTAAATATTAATAAAACAATCAGATTTATATCAGTAAATTTGCAATTCTAATTATGAAGACATTATTACACTACCTCAAACCACACAAATGGCTATTGATTGCCTCGTTGGTTTTAGCCGCTATAAATCAGGTATTTTCATTATTTGCACCAGCAATTACAGGAAATATCCTGGATCAATTGGTAACACATCCGCACTTTTTTGACAAAGAAAAATTGATTCCAAGAAATCTTAATCAATTCTTGTATGGAACCGATATTTATCACGGTGTTTTTTACTTTTTAGGCTTGCTAATTGGAACCGCGATGGTCAGCAGAATTGCAAAAGCATTTCAGGATTACGCTGTGAATGTCATTACTCAGAAATTCGGAGCTAATATTTTCACGGATGGTTTACAGCATTCTATGGCATTGCCTTATCAGGAATTCGAAGACCAGAGAAGTGGCGAAACGTTGTCGATTTTGACCAAAGTTAGAGAAGATTCGGTGAAGTTTATTACTAATTTCATCAATGTATTTTTTGGGATTCTGGTAAGTATTATTTTCGTTTCAGTTTATGCGATCAGACTGCATTGGTCGATAATGCCGGTTTATATCGTCGGGATTTTTCTGATAGCATTTGTGACAAATCTATTGAGTAAAAGAATCAAAAATATTCAGAAAACGATTGTTCTAGAAACTACAAGTTTAGCAGGAAGTACAACCGAAAGTTTAAGAAACATCGAAATTGTAAAAAGTCTTGGTCTGACCAAACAGGAAATCAAACGACTGAACAACAATACTTACAAAATTCTCGGACTGGAACTGAAGAAAGTAAAAAGCATTCGTTCATTAAGTTTTATTCAGGGAACAATGGTCAATTTTCTTCAACAATTGATTACTTTGACGCTTTTATATTTGATTTTCAAAGATGTTGTAACACCGGGACAATATCTGTCATTGATGTTTTACGGATTCTTCATTTTCGGTCCGATGCAGGAAATCGGTAATATCATTATTTCTTATCGTGAGGCCGAAGCTTCATTAAGAAACTTCGATAATCTGATGAAAAAGCCGGTTGAAGAAAAACCACACACACCAAAACAAATCGGTTCAATCAATGAGTTGGAGTTCAAACACGTTTCTTTCAAGCATCAGTCTGCTCAATACAAAGCTTTGAATAACATTTCATTTGATGTTAAAAATGGAGAAACGATTGCGTTTGTTGGTCCGAGTGGTTCCGGAAAAAGTACATTGGTAAAATTGTTGGTTGGACTTTATCGACCTCAGGAAGGCAATATTTTCTACAATCAAATCAATGGAAAAGAATTTGACTTTGATGAATTACGAAATCAAATTGGATTTGTGACTCAGGATACACAGCTTTTTGCAGGAACTATCAGAGAAAACCTTCTTTTCGTGAATCCAAATGCCAGTGAAGAAGACATCGAACTCGCTTTGAAAAAATCCAGCACTAAAACTTTATTGGAACGCGCAGAAAAAGGGATTGAAACGGTCATCGGTGAAGGTGGATTGAAGTTAAGCGGTGGCGAGAAGCAAAGAATCGCCATTGCAAGGGCTCTACTCAGAAAACCAAACTTGTTAATTTTTGATGAAGCAACTTCTGCTTTGGACAGTATCACGGAAGAAGAAATCACATCCACCATCAAAGATATTTCTGAACAAAAAGAACAAATTACCGTTCTCATCGCCCACAGATTAAGCACTATTATGCACGCCGACAGAATTTACGTTTTGGAACGCGGACAAGTTATAGAAACCGGCTCCCACGAAAACCTGATTGCAGAAAAAGGTTTGTATTATGCAATGTGGAGACAGCAGATTGGGGAGAGGAAATCGGTTGAAATTGGAATTTAAATTTTAATCTTCTAAATTTATTATAAGTTTGTGAGAAATAAAGCAAATAAGCCAATGAAAAAAATGCTAATTATTCAAGCTTGTGGTATTGAAGGTGAAGTTAATGAATGCTTAAATATAAAATCACAAGCTGAGTTATACGGAATAGAGGTTAATCAAATTAAACCTGTTAGTAATGATGATTTAATCAAGAGTCTTAACTGTAGCCAACGATACGATTTCATTTATTTAAGTTCACACGGAAACGAAGAAAGTTTCGGGAGTGAGGATGGAAAAATTGATTTTTCTTGGTTTGACTTCGGAACAGAATTATGTTCATCTGATTGTATGCAGGAAGATTGTTTGGTAATGCTTTCTTGCTGTCGTGGTGGATTAAATCAGGTTGCTTACAATTTATTCTATTGCTGCAATAAAATATCCTATGTTATAGGTCCACGACAAAGCCTAACGCCTCAAGATATGTTAATAAGCTTTAATATCTTATTGTTTAATGTTGAAATACGTAAAATTGACCCTATAATATCGTGTGAAAAAATAAAACTTGGGTCTGACATCAGATTTGTTTGTTTTGACAGATTAGAAATCGAAACCGATGTGGCTTATCTTTATATGTGTGCTGATTTAACTGAAGATGAGAAGAAAGTGGCAGAAGAAGCTAAAGCAGAAGCAGAAAAACACAAATATATACCACCAGAATTACAAAATTTTAATAAGTAAAAATTTTGTAATTTCATTTGGAAAATTTCTAAATTTGATGATATAAAAAAGTACAAAAATAATGCGCTGACAACCTCAGCGCATTATTTATTTCTTCCTCACAGTCCTCTGCTCAATCCTCTTCTCATAATTCTCACCTTGGAAAATCCTTTGAACCATAATTCCTGGAATGTGGATTTCATTCGGGTCCAATTGTCCAGGCTCTACCAATTCTTCAACTTCTGCAATCGTAATTTTTCCGGCTCCGGCCATTGGGAAATTAAAATTACGTGCTGAACCTTTGAAAATCAAGTTTCCGGCGTGGTCGCCTTTCCAGGCTTTTACGATTGAGAATTCTGCTTTGTAAGCGTGTTCCAAGATATGAGGTTTTCCGTTGAAATCTTTAACTTCTTTGCCTTCCGCAACTTCGGTTCCGAATCCTGCTGGTGTATAAAATGCAGGAATCCCAGCTTGTGCTGCTCTGCATTTTTCGGCAAGTGTTCCTTGAGGTGTCAATTCCACTTCTAATTCTCCGGATAACATCTGTCTCTCAAATTCGGCGTTTTCTCCAACATAGGAAGAAATCATTTTCTTGATTTGTTTTTTTTGTAATAATAATCCCAAACCGAAATCATCAACGCCTGCGTTATTGGAAATGCAAGTCAGATTGTTTACATTTTTCTTTACCAATTCTGAAATACAATTTTCAGGAATCCCACAAAGTCCGAATCCGCCAAGCATTATCGTCATTCCGTTTTCTATATCTTTTACCGCTTCCTGAGCGTTTTTCACTCTTTTATCAATCATAAAATTGAGTTTTCTTTTATTCAATTTGTTGGTTTATAAATATAGAAAAATCCCTTTATTAGACGAAAGAAAATAGGAAAAAGATGAAAGACTTTTAATTCTTAGATTTAAAGGCACAAAGATTCTGTGTTAATTGGCAAATTTATTTGATTAAAAAAGGCTTCGACTCCGCTCAGCCTGACAATTTTAAAAGGCTTCGAGAACCTTAGGTATTAGATTAGAAATATTACACTGAGCGGAGTCGAAGTGTTTTGAGATAAAAAAAGCCGTACACCAAAGATGTACGACTTTTTCCTAACAATTTTAAACTTTTAAACTTTTATCGGTTATCAATTGTAACGCTAACTGGCATTACATAAGATGATGCTACCATTTTTTGGCTCAGTTTATCCAGATCTACTTTGTAAAGCAGATGTGACAAAACATTTTCGATTTCTTTGCTCACGTTTTTGCAGTCTCCGTTGGCGCGAACATTTGTGATTTTCCCATCCTGAGAAAGACTGAATCTAACATTGGAATTTACAATTCCTTCCTTGTAATCCTGATTGGTAAAATCAAAATTATCCTTCAACAATTTTCTCAGTTCCCCGAAACCATCGCCGGAATTAAGGAAAACTTCCTGTATATTATTGTCTGTCGATTGAGCTTTTACTAAGTTTAGCGTTCCTAAAAATCCAAATAAAAATATTGATAACGCTAGCATTTTCTTGTCCATAATCAATTGATTTTAAGTTATTACTTATCTAATGTTACGACAAAGTTACGTAAATTTTACACTTAGTTAATATTAAATTAACATTGAAAGTGAAAATTTAACATTAGAAATTAGAATTATAAACAAGGCAAGCCTAAAAGATCCATTTCTGAACTCCAAAGCGTTTTTATTTTCCCCTGGGAATCAACTTCAAAAACAGCACGTTCAGGGAACTGACAATCTGAACCGGAATCTTTGTTATACCATTTGAAATCATCGTAGTAAGTGAAATACAAATTATTGTAATTAGAAAAAATAATGGGATTATACTTTCCGACTCCATACATAGTTTCCGCACTTTCTTTTGCCGCGAACTTCTTGATCTTTGGATTAATTAAAGAATTGTCATTGTTATAATTCAGAGGAATCTCTTTCTCAGAAGCAATTAGAGGATTTCCACTTATCTTTTGATTAAAATCCAAAATGTATGCGATATAGTCGTTTCCGCAGTCGTTGGATTGAAAAACGACTTTTTTTATTTTACACAGCTGTCCAGATTTTGTCCCATAGACGAACAAACTGTCTTTCATCTTTTTCCTGAAGACATTTTCAAATCTCTTGTTATAAATCAATCTGTCGATATGCAAAGTGTCATAATACTTGTAATCTTTCATATCTTTCCCATAAATCCACGGCAGAGAATCCTTCTTTAAAAAATCTTCATACTCTTTAGATAATGGCAAATCTCGGTTGTCAAACTGAACCGGAATACAGATTGCGAAATCTTTGTCCGTCAACTGATAAACCCCAAAAACTGAATTTTTATCGAATTCATATTTTTTTTCGCTTACCACTTTATCTTCTATTTTTGTGGGAAGATTCTTTGAAACAGTTTCTTTTTTCTGACACGAAACCAAGATTAAACAGATTATTATTTGGACAAAACATTTCTTCATTTGTATTTTATTTAATGATTTAAAAATAAAAAAGGATTCTGAAATTTCAAAATCCTTGATGTCTATTTATTTATTTTGTCCCGGAGCAAATGGCTTTGCAGACTTGGTTCCGTAGATTTTTTTGGCTTGTCCAGGCGGCATTGGTTTGGCGCCATGCCTTGGATGTTTTGGCGGCTTCGGTGGTCTGGGCGGCGCAACGCAAGCAACAAAACTTAAAGAAAAAATAATTGTTACCAAATAAAATTTAAGTGATTTCATAACTGCTTTTTTTAAAGAATCGCAAATCTGATACCAATTATAATTTTTGTTTCCACTATGGATATTTTTCCCAGTTTCTTTCCTCAAGATTAATCCTTTTTTGGATTTCCTCATAAGAAATTTTGGAGTCAAAAAGTTCTATTAATTGTTTTACTCTTTTTGCTGTGTTAGAATTTGGATTTTCTTTGAGGAATCTTCTAAATTCCATTTTATTTTCCTCATTCAAGCCATAATTGACTTCGCCAACAAGGTTAAAAGTTGAAGTATTATCCAAACCGAAAAGATAATCGTGTAAATAATTATTATAAAATTCCTTAGCATTGGACACCAGAGGACTGTTTGGATATTTTTTAACGAAATTCTCCCAGAATATGGTTCTGTTTCCTAATTCTTTCCAAGAGATATTAAGAGATGCATCGCCTTGATACAAAACTTCTTCTTTCGACAACTGATAAATATAAGTTTCGTAATCTGCAGTTACCTTGCCTTTGAAAATCGAATAATAATGATTGGGCAACGATCGGATTTGCGTATAACCTTCGCCAATTTCCCAAAATTCAAGACCTGCTTTTTCAAGCTCAGATTTAAGTTTTTTCACATTTTCAGGAAACTTATAACTATCGCTTTCAGAATCATAATAATTAACATATTCTTCTAATATTTTGCTCTCAGCATTATTTAAACAAGCAATATATTGATTACGTATTTTTGAATAATCATCGTACAATCTATCGTTCCGCTCCGGTAAATCATTTGCTGCATCTTTTTCAGTTTTCTTCTGGTACCACTGAAGTGAGAGAATATAATCTTGAGTCGTATTCTTTGCTGAACAAGTTGTATCAATTGGCTTAAAAGATTCTTCTTGAGAATTCTTAACTGAAATTGTATCGCTACTAACTAAGTTCTCAGAAGTTTTTGGCTCTTCTTTTTTGCAAGAAAACATCACTGAGAAAATCAGTAAAAATTTTAAGCTGTTTTTGATTTTACTATTCATTCTAAAGCTCTTTCTTCAAAAACTTAGCCGTCAGACTTTTCTTAGATTTAATTACTTCTTCTGGTGTGCCTTCTGCAATGATCTGCCCGCCGTGTTTTCCGCCTTCCGGACCGACATCAATAATGTGGTCAGCGAGTTTGATAACATCCATATTATGTTCGATGATGATGAAAGAGTTTCCTAATTCTACCAATTGTTCGATAGCTTCCATCAGTATTTTTACATCTTCGAAATGAAGTCCCGTAGTCGGCTCATCCAGAATATAAAGTGTATTTCCGGTTTGTTTTTTGGAAAGTTCGGTCGCTAGTTTTACACGTTGTGCTTCTCCTCCACTCAAGGTCGTGGATTGCTGTCCAATTGTGATATAACCCAGACCAACATCTTTTAAAGTTTTTACTTTGTTAAAGATTTTCGGAATAGGCTGGAAAAATTCTACCGCTTCATTAATTGTCATATCCAGAACATCGGAAATCGATTTCCCTTTGTAACGAACCTCCAGAGTTTCACGGTTGAAACGTTTTCCGTGGCAGGTTTCGCAATGAACATAAACATCTGGTAAGAAATTCATTTCAATGACTTTCAAACCGCCTCCTTGACAGGTTTCGCATCTTCCGCCTTTCACATTGAAAGAAAAACGTCCGGCTTTGTAGCCACGGATTTTACTTTCCGGTAATTCAGCGAAAAGATTTCGGATATCTGTGAACATTCCCGTGTAAGTCGCAGGATTTGAGCGTGGTGTTCTACCAATCGGACTTTGGTCAACGTCTACGATTTTATCGATATTATCAATTCCATCGATGCTTTTGTATGGCAAAGGTTCCTGAATTGCCCTGTAAAAATGACGATTCAGAATCGGGTACAAAGTTCCGTTAATCAATGAAGACTTTCCACTTCCAGAAATTCCTGAAACTACTACCAATTTTCCTAGCGGAATCTCAAGCGTTACATTTTTCAAATTATTTCCGGTCGCACCTTTCAGAACGATTGATTTTCCATTTCCTTTTCTACGTTCAGCAGGAATTTCGATTTTACGTTTTCCTGTGATATAATCGGCAGTGATTGTATTGGCTTTTTTGATGTCTTTCGGATGACCTTGCCAAAGAATTTCTCCACCGAATTTCCCCGCTTTTGGACCAATATCCAAAACGTGGTCGGCTTCCATAATCATATCTTTGTCGTGCTCCACAACTAAAACCGAGTTCCCGATGTCACGTAATTCTTTCAGAGATTTAATCAATCTTTCGTTATCACGCTGATGAAGTCCGATTGAAGGTTCATCAAGAATATAAAGAACGTTGACTAATTGAGAACCAATTTGAGTTGCTAAACGAATTCTCTGAGATTCTCCTCCAGAAAGTGTTTTTGAACTTCTGCTCAAACTCAGATAATCCAAACCGACATCCAAAAGGAATTGCAATCTGGTTTCGATTTCTTTCAGGATTTCGTGTGCAATGATTTTATTTTTATCACTGAATTTATCTTTTACATCCGCCAACCAATCTTTGAAATCGAGCAGAGACAATCCATTAACTTCAGCAATATTTTTTCCATCGATTTTGAAACTCAGACTTTCCTGACGAAGACGCGCACCTTTACAAGTCGGACAAATTTCTTCCGTTGTGAAATTTCGTTCCACTAAAACCGCGTCGTAATTTTCTCTTTCTTCAACAATCTCTTCGAGGATTTTTACCAAACCTTCGAAATTGATTTTGATTTTTTTGGAAATTCCGGCGTGTTTCAGTTCTTTGGTAATGTCGCTGCTGTAACCATAATAGATGTAATCCAAAGCTTCTTTTGGAATATCTTTGAATGGGGTTGTCAAACTTAGATCAAAAATTTCAAGAATTGATTTGATTTGAGACAGAATCCATTTGTTGGATTTCAGCTGTTCCAAAGGCAACAATGCGCCTTGGTTGATTGACAATTTATCATTTTCGACAAAATAGTCGGTGTTCACTTTTTTGATGGTTCCAAGACCTTTGCACGTTTCGCAACTTCCTTTCGGTGAGTTAAATGAGAACGTATTCGGTTCTGGCAATGCCATCGAATCTCCCGTAATATCGTCCATCAGATTCTTACTGAAAAAATGAATTTCTTCACTTCCCATTTCCTGAATTGCAATCAATCCTTCGCCCATATCAGAAGCGGTTTTCAGAGATTTTTGCATTCTAAGTTCAGTAGCATTTTCTCCGATAATCCAACGGTCAATCACCACTTCGATATCGTGGGTTTTATATCTATCCAGTTTCAAATCATACTCGATGTCTTGTAAAACACCATCTATTCTGGCCTGAGAATAACCTTTTTTGGAAAGATGGATGAACAATTCGTGGTAATGCCCTTTTCTGGAACGTACGACCGGCGCCAATAGATAAACTTTTTTCCCTTTGAAATTATCTTTGATGGTTTCCAGAATCTGGTCTTCTGTGTAACTAACCAATCTTTTTCCAGAACTCATAGAATAAGCATCTGAAACTCTGGCAAACAGAAGTCTCAGAAAATCATACAACTCCGTAATCGTTCCAACAGTTGAACGTGGATTTTTGTTGGTTGTTTTCTGCTCGATGGCAATTACCGGCGATAATCCTTCGATTTTATCAACATCAGGTCGTTCCAAACCGCCTAAAAACTGCCTAGCATAAGCGGAAAACGTTTCGATGTAACGGCGCTGTCCTTCGGCAAAAATCGTATCAAAAGCCAAAGAGGATTTTCCACTTCCGGAAAGCCCTGTGATAACAACCAATTCGTTCCTTGGGATTTTTACAGATATATTCTTGAGATTGTGTTCTCTAGCGCCGTAAATTTCGATAAATTCTTGATTATTCTTCATTGAAAAGTCTCATTCTGGGAAAACGCAAAAATACGGAAATTAATCGACGATTGCACTTTAGCTTAACTTAAGTTTAATAATATTTAACAATGATTTTGTGAGAATAAAACTATGGGTAAAACTATCTTTGCAACTTGAAATAAATCAAAAAAATGAAACGTATTTTATCAAGATTCACATTGGCAGTTTGTATTGTATCATCCCTTTACTCTTTTGCTTGGGGATTGACAGGACATAGAATTGTAGCGGAAATTGCGCAACATCACTTGAGCTCCAAAGCTCAAAGAAATATCAAAAAATTGTTTGGAGAACAGAAAATGGCTTACTATGCTAATTGGCCAGACTTTATAAAATCCGATACCACAGGCGTTTGGAAAGAAACCTCGTCTTGGCATTATGTCAACATCAATCCACAAAAGAATTTCCAGCAGTTCAAAGATTCTCTGTCCGTTCAGAGATCACCGAATCTTTATACTCAAATCAGAATTCTTTCTGACAAAATCAAAGACAAAAATGTTTCCGATAAAGATAAAAAAGAAGCTTTAATTTTTCTGATTCACTTAGTTGGAGACCTTCACCAGCCGTTGCACGTTGGAAGAGCTGAAGATTTGGGAGGAAACAAAATCAATGTGACTTACTTTGGACAAAATACCAATTTGCATTCGCTTTGGGATTCCAAATTGGTTGATGACCAAAAATATACTTATACAGAATTTGCGAATCTTTTGGACGTAAAATCTAAAGATGAAGTGAAGCAAATCCAAAACGGAACTCTAGAAGAATGGTTGTTTGACAGTCATAAAATCGCTAATTCAATCTATCATCAAACCCCGAAAGATTCGAAATTAAGCTATGATTACAATTACCGTTTTGAATCCACGCTTGAAAGACAATTGCTTTACGGTGGATTGCGATTAGCGAAAGTTTTAAATGATATTTTTGGGTAGAATCAAAATTTAAAATTAATTCTCTAATAAGTCCAATTCCAAAAGGTTATTGGACTTTTTTATTTAATTAGTTTTCAAGATTTGTTGAGAAAATCTTAATTTAACTTTTTAATCATCCAAAGATTACAACCAGAATGCCCTGAATCTCCCAAAGGTTTTTCCAAATATTGAAACCCTTGTTTTTCATAAATGGAAACTGCTTTGCTGAATTCGGGAATGCTTTCAAGGTAAACTTTTTTGTATCCGAAATCCTTAGCTTTTTCAAGACATTTTTCAAGTAATAATTTCCCAATTCCTTTTCCTCTTGCATCTTTTAGATAAAATTTGGCAAGTTCAGTCGTATCGTCAGGCAGATTTGTAGTTGGGAAAATCCCGCAACAACCTATAAAATCAAACCATCTTCTTCGGCAACAAATAAAGCTGATTTCTCAGTTTGAAATAACGAATACAAATCATCTGTAGTTGGGTCAGAATAAACCGTTCCATTGGTGCAACTTACTTCAAAATCGTGAAAAGAAGTTCTGATAATCTTTGCGAGTATTGCGTTATCTTCAATTTTATTTTCTCTAATAATTACTGATATTTTTTTTGAAAAAATTTAAATTAACCAAGGATATTTGTGGTAAATCCCATCTAAAAGCATTGCTAAAATACCAAAGAAAATCCAAAGTCTAAGAAGATTCAGAGATTTGAATTTATCATTTTTCTGGTTTCGGAAAAGCATAAAAACAGTTCCAATAATTACGATTATCGTTAATAAAAAGTACCAAGCAATAATATTTTTAAAGCCAATTCCAACACTTAAAATAATAGAAGTTGCTAATGTAATTATCAGTAAAATCAACAGAATTGATCTTGTATTTTGATATCCTAATCTGTTCGCAATCGTATCATAACCAAACATTTTATCGGCATTTTTTGTCAATGTATCTTTTGTAATATCGATGATAAATAACATCAGGAAAAGAAAAATTGCAAGGAACAAAATCTTGAGCGAAAATGTCTGATAATAAATCAACATTCCAAAGAACGGATACAACGTTAATGAAACAAAAGTGAAATTGTTAAGGACAATAATTTTGCTGAGTTTGTGACTGTAAAACCACATCAGAAACTGATAAATCAGAAAGAAAACGAAAACTCTATGTGAAACAAAAATCGCTAATCCTAACGACAATGCATTGAGAACGACATAAGCTATGAGAAAGTATTTTTCTTTGAGGAAACTTTGCAATCTTGAACGAAAAGGCTGGGTTAATTGGTCTTTTTCCTTATCATAAAACCGATTGATAATTCCACCTGCCAAAATGCTAAGAACGGAACAAATGATGATACAATGAACCTTATAATCAAAGACAAAATTCCTAAAACTTTCTTCTCTATTGAACAGGAAAAACGTGGAAACATACAATGCAAAAAGAAGCAGAACGGCGACAAAAAAACGAGCACCCAAAAGAAAACCCATCAACTGAGAAACACGGTAAAGGGCATTTCGGGAAGTTGGTTTTGTTTCGTTGGTCATTTTTTGTCTATTTTAAAAACCCTTCCAGAATTAGTCACTCTAGAAGGGTTCTTTTATTTTTATATTTCGATTTTAGAATCTGTAAATCACTTCTTTGTGAAAACCTTCCAGCATTTTCTCCGCCTTTTCGTAATCTTTGGAGAAGCCAAGAATGTAACCTCCGCCTCCACTACCACAAAGTTTCAGGTAATAAGCATTGGAATCGATTCCTTTTTTCCAGATGTTGAAAAGATTTTCAGGAATCATCGGGCGGAAATGTTCATAAGCCCAGACCGATAATTTCTTCAGATTACGGAAAAACGGATTCATATCTTTTTTCAGGAAAGCGTCGATACAAGCGTTATTGTAACGGATAAATTCTTCTTTCAAAGTCTTACGGAAACCCTCGTTTTTCAGCTTTTCAAAGAAAATCTGAATCATTGGTCCGGTTTCACCAGTTATTCCAGAATCAATCAAGAAAATTGCACCTTTGCCCGATTCTTCTTTTGGGATAGCAACTTTGTCCACACTTTCTTTGCTCTCTATTAGAATCGGAAGATTCATAAAGCAAATTAACGGGTCGATGCCAGAACTTTTTCCGTGGAAATAACTTTCCAACTGACCAAAAATCATTTTCAAATCCTTTAGTTCGTTTTTGGAAATCGTATCAGGTTCTCTTTTTGTGAAAGAATATTTTTCGAAAATCGCAGCCACCAAAGCACCAGAACTTCCAACACCATAACCTTGCGGAATATTGGAATCGAAGAACAAACCTTTAGAGATGTCGTCTTTGAAAGAATTGACATCCAATTTGTATTCTGGAGGCAATTCTAAATCAAGAAGATAATTGGAATATTTTTCCAGAGATTGGTTGGATTTTTTTTCAAAATCGTTGCCCAAATCTGAAAACTTGAGCGTTCCTTTATAAAAACTGTACGGTAAAGTGAGCCCCTGAGAATCCTCAATAATGCCATATTCGCCGAACAAAAGAATTTTTGCGTAAAATAAAGGGTTATTCATATTGCGTTTTGATGTTGCAAATTTACAAAAAATAAACTATTCCATTAATATCAAATAATAAACCGAAAATTTAAATTTTCATTAATTATTGAAATTAATCCTGGTAAGGAAACAATTTCAGGAAACCTTCGTAAACACTTTTGTGTAAAATGGTTGCGTGGTTATCGTCGGTCATCAGATTATATTCTAATTTCAGATTCTTTTTTCCTGAATTTTTGAGAACCTGATAAAGTGCATCAGCATCTTTTACCATTGTCTTATGTTCATTTTTCCCGACAGAAACGTACACAAATTTTTCATCATCTTTTTGAACAGAAAGCAACGAATTTGCCTTGTTTAAAAGACTTTCATCATCCCACCAAAGACTTGGACTGATGATAAAATAGTGTGTGAAAAGTTCTGGTTTCTTTAATAAGATCTCAGTTGCCAAAAGTCCGCCTAACGATTGACCAATGATATATTTTGTCTTATCTGTCTTGTAATTTTTATTGATGAAAGGCTGTAATTCTTTTTCAACAAACTCAATAAACTTGTCCGAATGCCCTGTCGTAGGATAATCTTTCTGCAAATCTTTCAAATCTGTATGAAACGTGAAATCCCTTTTTCTATCAACGTTTGCAATGCCAACAATGATAAAATCCGGCATTTTGAACTGAAGATTAAAAAACTGCTGAAGTCCCACCAAATGAAGGAAATCCTCATTCATACTACCATCCAGAATATAAATGACAGGATAACTTTTGGTTTTGTCAAAAGTCTGTGGAAGGTAGATATTTAGTGTTCTTTCTTCAATAAGAATCTTAGAATTCAGAGTTACTTTCTCTCCGATTTTTAAATCTTCAATAACCGGATTTTGAGAACTTAAAATCGAAAATATGAATAAAAATGCGAAACTTAATACTTTCAAAACAGCAATTATTTGGTATTATTTTTCACTTTTAAAAAACGGATGAATATCAATCCCAAAGCAAAGAAAATCGTCATCGATAAAGCAGCATAGCGCATATTGTTATAATGCTCGATCAATGTTGCAAAGATGAAAGTTCCTAAAATAATTGCTAATTTCTCCAACACATCGTAAAAACTGAAATAAGTTGTATTATCCATAGAATCTGTCGGAAGCAATTTGGAATAAGTTGACCTGGACATCGCCTGTAAACCGCCCATTACCAGACCGATGACGCCAGCAATTCCGTAGAATTGATATTCTACATTCGGGTTTTCTTTATTAAGATAATATGCTGCGAGACAAGCGCCAATCCACATCGCAACAGTAATACTAATCACATTTTTGTTCCCGATTTTCTTCGATAACCAAGAGAAAAACAATGCACCGATAATCGCTTCAATTTGTATTAATAACAATGTCATTATCAATTTGTCCTGAGCCATATTGATCTCACTCTTTCCAAATAATGTCGCCATCAGGAAAATCGTCTGCATCCCAACACTGTAAAAGAAAAAACTGGTGAGGAAATATTTTAGATTTCTATCTCCAAAAAGATGATTCCCAACCTTGAATAATTCTTTGAAACTTTGTTTTACAATATCAATATAGAAACTGATATTGTCCTTGAAGACCTCAACAAAACCGCCTTGTTCAGCGTGACTTTTGAAGATATTTTTATAATTAAGCAAAACCAAATCCTTTGGCAATTGTTCTTTGACCTGACCAAACTGTGGCAAATGTTTGAACGTATATTGTGAAAATCCAAACCACCACGCTCCGGTTAATAAGAAACTAACTCTTGTATAAATCGCTGCCTGTTTAGGAGTTTCCGCACAAACCTGAATCAAAACAAGACAAATCACAACCAAAATCACAGAACCGATGTAACCGTAAACATAACCTTTTGCAGAAAGTGAATCCTGCTTATCGGGCGTTGCAATATCCGGCAAAAAGGAATTATAGAAAACCAAACTTCCCCAGAAGCCGACACTCGCTGTCACACTAAATAATAATCCAAGCCAAACCGTTCCCATTCCTGTGAACATTGCTAATCCCATACAGGACGTTGCTCCCAGATAACAGAAAAACTGAAGGAAGGATTTCTTATTTCCAATCGTGTCTGCTAAGGATGACAAAATCGGTGACAATAAAACCACAATTACAAACGAAAGCGTCAATGAATAACCATAAACTGCATCCGGCTGATATTCTTTCCCAAAAATTTTAATGAGATTTCGCACTGGCACTTTTATCCATTGTCCTGTTTCTTTTACATACTCATCTTTTTCATAAGCCGTTGTAAGAATCGAGTAATATATAGGAAAAATTGTTGATGTAATCACAAGTGAATAAACCGAATTTGCCCAGTCATACAATGCCCAAGCACGCATTATTTTCGGATTATTCTTAATTGAGTTTTCGGGAATTGTTTTTTCTATTTCAGACATTGGAAATAATTATTTAGACAAAAGTAAAAAAAGGAATTACAAGTTGACAAAAAAATGCATTTGTATCATAAATTTAACAACAAAAACCCTTTCGAGACTTTGAAATCTGAAAGGGTTTTGAATTTTATTTTGTTATTTCAACCACAAAAGGCACAAAAGTCGAAGTGGTTTAAAAAATCTATTGCAAATTCTCAATCACAATAGCAGTTGCACCGCCACCGCCGTTACAAATTGCAGCAGCGCCGAGTTTTGCATTATTCTGTTTCAGAACGTTGATCAAGGTTACGATAATTCTTGAACCAGAACTTCCCAGTGGATGACCGATAGAAACCGCTCCTCCATTTACATTCACTTTAGAATCATCTAAACCAAGGATTTTGTTATTCGCTAAACCTACAACAGAAAACGCTTCATTAAATTCGAAGAAATCGATATCGTCTTTTGTCAAATTTGCTTTTTTAAGAGCAATTGGTAAAGCTTTGGAAGGCGCCGTTGTGAATCTTTCCGGCTCAACCGCTGCATCAGCGTAAGAAATGATTTTAGCCAAAGGTTTTAATCCTAATTCTTCCATTTTTTCTTTGGACATCAGAATCAAAGCAGAAGCACCGTCATTAAGAGTTGAAGCGTTTGCAGCCGTTACCGTTCCGTTTTCTTTTTGGAAAACTGTTGGCAAAGTTGGGATTTTATCGAATTTAACTGCTTTATATTCTTCATCTTCAGAGAAAATAATTGGCTCACCTTTTCTTTGTGGAATAGTTACAGAAACAACCTCATCCTTGAATTTTCCTGTTTCCCAAGCTGCCGCAGACCTCTTATAAGACTGGATAGCAAAAGCGTCCTGCTCTTCTCTTGTGATGTTATTTTCTTTAGCACATAATTCTGCACATACACCCATATGAACTTTGTTGTAAACATCGGTCAAACCGTCTTTCAGTAGTCCATCCTGCATTTTAATATCACCTAATTTCACGCCGTTTCTTCCATCCAAATAATGTGGAACACTGGACATATTTTCCATTCCACCGGCTACGATAACATCCACATCTCCAGCTTTAATCGCCTGAGCAGCCATTGTTACTGCTTTCATTCCGGAAGCACAAACTTTATTGATGGTTGTAGAAGGCGTATGATTTGACAAACCTGCGCCTAATGCCACTTGTCTCGCCGGAGCCTGACCTTCGCCTGCCTGCAAAACATTTCCCATATAAATTTCCTCAACCAAAGCTGGGTCAAGATTGATTTTGTCTAAAGCTCCTTTTACCGCAGCAATGCCCAATTGTGTAGCAGGAACCGTCGAAAGGCTTCCCATAAAACTTCCCATTGGTGTTCTGACTGCCGATACAATGAATACTTCTTTCATAATATTTTTAATTTTTGATTTTAATTACTTTTTTTTAACACAAAGTGCACAAAGTTTTTTTAACTATTAATATTTTAAAGTCACAAGGTTTGACTTCTTCAAATTTTTTAATTAATTGTGTTCATTGTGTAAATCTTTGTGTCTTTGTGGTTTGATTTTATTTTTTCTTGATGAGATTAAAATCAGGATTGCTCCCAGAAATTCGATAAACCATCCCCAGGATAACTTCACGATTCCGGCAAATGCAGATTGCCAAGACTTGAAGGGTAAAAAACTGAAATAATCTAAAGATTTCAACTTAATAGCAACAATTGTGAAAACAAAAAGCAGTATCATTATAAATGCCATTATTTTCACGAATTTATTTTTGCCGATTAGAATGAAAACCACCGTCAATAAAGAAAATCCCCAAACTGCAATCGAAAGCGTATGGTCAACTTTCCAATAGTTCCAGTTTCCAACAATTGGAATATGAACCAACGGCAGAAAACTGCCTGCCACAACCAAAAATAATCCGATTAACTGTAAATTTTTCATTCTTAAATCCTGTTTGCCAATGTAAATAAAAAAAAACACACCTACAAAAGATGTGTTTCGATAATAAGAAAATAGTGTATAAGAATGTTCTATGAAAAATTAGATGTTCTTAAAAATCAATATTGGCAATCTCGATTCCGATTTGGATTCCGTTTTTGTTTGGTAAGTTGGCTTTGTCATTAAAAATTGGTGTGAAATCTTTTTTGATAAATAAAGTTACGCCACCATAACCTAGACTGAATTTACCTCCAAACAAGAACGCATTCACACCGTCATCCAAAGTATAATCGTACTTTCTGAATTTATCATCATCATTATAGTATTTCACTTTCACAATGCTTCTCGTGTTGATTCCTGCATAAGCTCCCAATCCAACTTTCCACATTTTTTTTCTTACATCCAGATATTGTTTCCCGTCATATTCGGTATATTTTGGATTCAGATATAATTGAAATTCAATTGGCAAAGTCAAGTAAACATTTCTCAATTTTGAACGTTTCAATCTTCCTTCCTGAAAATCCTCAAGGAATAATTGGGAGTTATCCTGAACAAAAACCTGCGGACGTTTTGGCATATAAGTATCGGTTCTATAAGCCAAACCATATCTTATAAACCAAGGGCTTGTAAAACCTCCTAATTGGCGATCTGTACGAAACTGAACTTCAAAACTGTGTGAATTTCCGATTCTCATCTCAGAATCGTTTTCGAAAGGATTAAAACTTCCTTTATCTTTGGTAAGATTGGCAAAAGCATAACCTACACTCAGAGTACTACTTTTAAGATATTGCGCAGGAGATTTTCCTCTTTTCCTGATTGTCAACCCACCAGTACTGAAAACAAAAACATCTTTATTTTTCAAAGTATCGGGTTTTGTGTTGTAAACAGAATTTGTAACCGCTGTTTTTGTAAGCTCATCTAACTGAATGCGTTCGTTTTCAATCTTATCATTGATAATAGCTTCATATTTTTTGGAAACTTCTTCCTTCTGAGCGATTTGTTCCGATTTTGTGATTTTCCCCGAGTTGAAAGCTTCATCGATTTTATCAGTTTCTGCTTTCATATTCGCTTTCTCTGTTGATACGATTGAATTAACTTTCTCGGTATAAGATTTCATCTGATTATCAAGCGTAGTCTGTGCTGTAGCAAAGTTGGAAAGCATTGCTAAAAGTAGAATTTTAACTTTCATAGTTTAATTATTTAGTTGTTATAGAATCTTTGTCGTAGAGCGTGATTCCAAAGAGTTTGATACGTTTTGGGTTAGGGAAATCAGAGTCATTTTTTGATTTTATGGTACTGATTCCCATTGCAGATTTTGGTGTTTCAGCTTTGGCTTTGTCTATTTCCACTCCGAAAAGTAAATCAGACGAAGACACATATTTTACTTTTTCTCTTGGTTTTTGAATATCAGTTTGAGCCAATTGTTCTTCTGGTTTAGAAACAATCTGAAGTTCTTCTTTTTTTATTAAGGTATCCTTTTCCAGAATTGAATTTTGAATATGGATTTCTTTTTTGATCGAATTTGTCATTCTGAGCGGAGTCGAAGAATCTTTATTTTCAACAGCTAATTTTTGATTATCCGTTTCTGAATTTATCGAAACTGGTTTTTGAATTTCATTATTATTTCCATGTGGCAGACGTACGCTTGAAATTTGGTCAGTTCGAAATTCAAATCCTGGGTTTTCCTTAACTTTATTCTTGATATCAGTCATCCAAGAAATTGCACCGAAATTCACAATTAGAATAATCACAGCAACAAATCTCCACCAAATCACTTTCGGTTTCTTTTCTTTTGCAGGAGTTTGGTCGAGTTTTTCTTCCAATCTGTCCCAAAGACTGTCGGAAACTTTCATTTCCTGTTGTTCGTATTTAGATTTCAGATTCTGCATTTTGTCTGGTGTTTTGTTGTTGATTAAAATAATCTTGGAGCCATTTTTTAGCTTTACTCAATTGGCTTTTGCTAGTTCCTTCGGAGATATTTAGGATTTTCGCAATCTCTTGATGTTTCTTTTCTTCAAAAACAGCGAGGTTAAAAACCAGTTTGTAACCAATCGGCATTTCCTTGAAAATAATATCCAAATCTATATCCTGAGAAAATTCCGAAACATCTTCCGTCTGTTCTGCAATAGAATCTGTAAATTCAGTTTCAGCGTACAAAATATGCTTATTTTTCCGGATGAAATTAATCGAATCATTTACCACAATTTTCCTCAGCCAAAACGGAAATGATTCATAATTTTTACAATCTTCGATCTTCGTAAATGCTTTATAAAAAGAATTCATCAAAACATCTTCCGCATCATCCTGATTATTAATGTAAGAATTTGCAACCGACAACATCTTGCCCGAAAACATCTCGAACAAACTCTTCTGAGCCAGCCGATTATTTTTCTTTGCTTTGGAAAAGATATGTTGTAAATCTTGTTTCATTTTCTCTTTCTGACTATAAGACGCAAAAAATCCGAAATGGTTGCCTCATTTTTTTCGATAATTTAAAATTACTTTTTAATTAACTAATTATCAGCAATATAAAATTCATTTTAAAATCTAAAGTTTATAACTTATAATTTAAAGTCTTTCTTCGTATTTTTGCAAAAATTAAAACAAACGTGGTAAACACAGACCAAATAAAAGATATACAATCCAGAATAGAAGACCTGCACAAGTTTCTTGGAATCGAGAAAAAGAAAATCGAGATTTCCAACGATGACGAAAAAACTGCCGCTCCGGAATTCTGGGAAAAACCAAAAGAAGCGGAAGTTTTCCTAAAACAACTTCGTTCCAAGAAAAAATGGGTGGAAAGCTATGAGGAAATCAGTTCTCAGTTTGAAGATTTACAAGTTCTTTTAGAATTTGCCAAAGAAGACCCAGATTCTGAAAAAGAATTAGATGAAACTTTCCCGGAATTGGTTGAAAAAATAGAAAATCTGGAATTCAAAAATATGCTTTCTAATGAAGGTGATGAATTGTCTGCTGTTCTTCAAATTACAGCTGGAGCCGGCGGAACAGAATCCTGCGACTGGGCCAGTATGCTGATGCGTATGTACACAATGTGGGCTGACAAACAAGGTTATAAAATCCGTGAGCTCAATTTTCAGGAAGGTGATGTTGCCGGTGTAAAAACTGTAACATTAGAAATCGAAGGTGAATTTGCATTCGGATATCTGAAAGGCGAAAATGGCGTCCACAGATTGGTAAGAATTTCGCCTTTTGACAGTAACGCCAAACGTCATACGAGTTTCGTTTCTGTCTATGTTTATCCTTTGGTGGATGATACAATTGAAATTAACATCAACCCAGCCGACATCAGTTTTGAGACGATGCGAAGTTCCGGAGCTGGTGGACAGAATGTCAACAAAGTTGAAACGGCGGTTCGTCTTCGTCACGCTCCTACAGGAATCATTATTGAAAACTCAGAATCACGTTCTCAGCTTCAGAATAAGGAAAAAGCAATGCAATTATTACGTTCTCGACTTTATGAAATCGAACTCGAAGAGAGGATGAAAGCCAGAAATGAAATCGAAGCCGGAAAAATGAAAATCGAATGGGGTTCTCAAATCCGAAATTACGTGATGCATCCTTACAAATTGGTAAAAGATGTTCGTTCAGGATTCGAAACATCTGATGTGGACGGCGTAATGAATGGAAATCTTACACCTTTTCTGAAAGCTTATCTGATGAATGAAGGACAAGGTGCAAGTGATGAGATGGATGATTTATAATAGACAACTGAATTGCTACAATCCAACTTGAGCGAAATCATTTTTACGTAAATGATATTTAAAAATAAAAAAGCCTCAGAAAATTCTGAGGCTTTGATTTTATATTTCTGTATTGAGGTCCCAATTTTCGAGATAATCGTTGACGTGTTTCAGGAACATTCCGCCTAGACTGCCATCCACTACTCTATGGTCATAAGAATGTGACATAAACATCTTCTGACGAATTGCAATCACATCTCCAAACTCTGTCTCGATAGCCGCTGGTTTCTTAACAATAGCTCCAACTGCCAAAATCGCAACTTGCGGTTGAGGAATAATTGGTGTTCCCATCAGGTTTCCGAAAGTTCCAACATTGGAAATCGTGTAAGTTGCGCCCTGCGTGTCTGCAGGAGTCAATTTTTTATTTCTAGCTCTATAAGCCAAATCATTAATAGCTTTTGCTAATCCTGATAAACTCAACTGGTCAGCATTTTTGATTACAGGAACAATTAGGTTTCCGTCTGGAAGAGCCGTTGCCATTCCGATATTGATATTTTTCTTTTTGATGATTTTATCACCATCTACAGACACATTAATCATTGGAAAATCCTGAATCGCTTTTACAACAGCCCTAATGAAAATCGGCATAAAAGTCAATTTCTCGCCATCTCTTTTTTGGTAAGAATTCTTATTGGCATTTCTCCACGTCACAACATTCGTAACATCAGTTTCTATAAAAGAAGTTACGTGTGGCGAAGTATGTTTGCTATTAACCATTGCGTCAGCAATGATTTTACGAACTCTATCCATTTGGATAATCTCATCTCCTTCATTCACACTAATTGGTTGAGCTGAAGCTGGTTGAGATTTAACTTGAGAAACTGGTTGAGAAATAATTTGTTGAACAGGAGTTGATTGAACTGCACCTCTATTTTTCACAAAACTTAAAATATCCTCTTTAGTAATTCTGCCTTCCAGACCGCTTCCTTTTATAGTTTTTAGCTCAGACTCAGAGATTTTTTCTTCTTGAATAATTGATTTCACCAAAGGTGACAAATATAAATCTGAATTTTGATTACTGAATGAATTACCTGTATTACTTGATAAAGGTTGTTCCAAAGTTTTTACAACTTCTGGCTCTGGCTGAACAATCTGGTCTTTTACTTCTTCGTAAGATTTTGGTTCAGGTGCTTCAGGATTTGAAGAATCACCTTCTGTTTCCAAAATCGCAATGGCTTCACCAATTTTAGCAACTTCGTCTTTCTGTTTAAGGATTTTGATAATTTTTCCCGACACCGGCGTTGGAACATCCGAGTCTACTTTATCTGTTGCTATTTCCACAACAGACTCGTCTTCTTTTATAAAATCGCCTTCATTAAACAGCCAACTGATAATTGTTGCTTCCATAACTCCTTCGCCCATACTCGGGAGCAATAGTTTATATTCTGCCATTATTTTGATTTTTTGAATTTTCCCAAAAGTACATTTTTTTTTATTAATTATACAATTCTATATTTTTAAAATTAAGAAGCCTTGATTTTTTATAAATTTGATAATCAAAATTTTTAGAATCAGACAATGAATATTTATCTCAGTGCTATCATTCATATCAAAGAAAACTCTATGATGGATGCTATCGAATTATTAAAAAAACTAGTTATAGAAACCCGCAAAGAAAAAGGCTGTATCCAATATGATCTTTTCGAAGACCATAGAAACAAAGGTGTATTTTTCATACACGAGACTTGGGAAAGTAATGAAGATCTCCAACAACATCAGGTTTCTGACCATATGATGAAATTCCGTGAGAATGTAGCTTCGTTATTAGAAAAGCCAAATAGTGTTTATGTTGGAAACAAACTTTTCTAATTCAAAAATCAATAATAAAAAATCATTTTTTTTATCAAAAATATAATAATTTTAAATTTGTTTATGTTTTACTCATAAAAAAAGAAAATTTTTAATATTTTTGCTAATCTCAATAGACAATAAATTTTAATATGAAGATAAATCAACTTACTAAATCCGCGGGGATAGGCGTTTTTTTCTTATTTGCCAATCTTAACGCACAATCAAATGAACAAGCTATCAGAAGTTTTATCAAAAATGATATTTCTTTCCGAAACATTTCTAATGCAGATTTTAAAATTCAGAATGAAGATAAATCCAGCAGTCTAAATGCTGAAATTGTAAACATACAACAGTATTATAACAATACTCCTATTTACAAATCTCTTGCTAAAGCAGTTGTCAGGGATGGAAAAGTGATTTCACTTAATAACAATTTCAGACAAATCGGGAGCAATAGTATTATTGCTGACAAGATAGACAAATCCGAAGCTTTATCAACAGCACTAAGATCTGCTGATATAAAAGACACTGGTTTTGAACTTTTGGATGAGAACAGTGGAGATCTTATCAATCTTCCTGATAACCAAGTGGCAAGTATCCGTTTTTATTTTGAAAGAAATAACAGTTTGATTCCTGCTCAGTTATTTTTCATTAATCAAACTAAAGAAAATAAATTTTATGGCATCCTTGTAAGTCTTACAGACGGAGAAATTCTGGAAAAAAATAATATGATTGATGAGTGTAAGTTCGAAGACAACCATTTCTCTGGGGATACAGAATCAACATCTAATCATCTTTTAACGCACTTCAACACTTCTGTTACAAACAAGAATCAAGCTAAAGCAGTAACTGACGCATCTTATAATGTATTTCCTTTTCCTTTAGAGGCTCCCACTTTTGGATCTAGAGTTATTGTAACAAACCCTTGGGATTTAACAGTTTCTCCCGAAGGATGGCACTCTAATGGAAGTACCAATTATACCAATACATATGGCAACAATGTGCTGGCTTATGTAGATAATAGCGGAACCAATAGTTTTGGATTTTCACCATCCAGTAGCACTTCAGGAAATTTGACATTTGATTTCCCTTTTGCAGAATCACCTTCATTAAGTGCCTACGAAAACCGCGCTTCTGCAGTTACCAATTTGTTCTACGCCAATAACATGATTCATGATATTATGTACAAATTTGGATTCACAGAAATGAGCAGAAATTTCCAGACCAACAATTTTGAGAAAGGCGGCAGTGGAAATGATGCTGTAAGAGCGGAAGCTTTTGATGGTAGCGGCTATAACAATGCAAACTTTGCTTCTGGTTACGAAATTCTTAACGGGAATGGTTCCTACACAACACAAGCACCAAGAATGCAAATGTATCTATGGAATTCCGGCGTAACTACAAATACGAGGTTATTTTATACAGATCCAGTATTAGCTACCAGGCCACCTGTTAATACAGGCTCAGCTAATTATGGAAGACAATTAATGGAAACAGGAATTACTGCTGATATTGTAATTCCCCCTGTCGCGAATGGCTGTACTGCAATGGCAGCTGGCAGCCTTAGTGGAAAAATTGCTATGGTAAACGCAATCACTTCTGGAGGATGCGGATTTAATGTAAAAGCGAAAACAATGCAAGATGCTGGTGCAATAGGATTAATTGTTCACAGAACAACATCTAACACCATAAGCAATATGAGCGTCAGCAACGTGACTAACGTTAGTATTCCTTCAATAATGATTCCTAAAGATGAAGGAGATTTTATTACATCAGAAATAACAGCTGGAAGAACTGTGAATGTTAATTTAAAAAACCTTGCTGTAGGTTACAAAAATTCCAGCTTCGACAATGGCGTTATGATTCATGAATATGGTCATGGTATATCAAATAGATTAACAGGCCAAGGTTACAGTTGTTTGACAAATTTGGAACAAATGGGAGAAGGGTGGTCTGATTTTTTTGCTTTAATGTTGACTAATTCTCCTAACGCAAGCGCAACAGCAGGAAGAGGAATTGGAACTTATTCTAGTAACGCCCCAACAACAGCCGGAGGGATTAGACAATACAGATACACAACAGATATGACCATAAACCCTCATACATATGCAGACACTAATAGTACAGGAGGACAGCCTCACGCGGTTGGTGAAATTTGGGCTACCATGCTTTGGGATCTTCATTGGAAAATGGCTGAAAAATATGGTTATAACTCTGACGTAACTGCCAGCGCAACTTCTGGAAGCGCAAAAGTACTACAGTTAGTTATGGACGGGCTAAAGCTACAACCTTGTAATCCTAATTTTGTATCTGGTAGAGATGCAATTTTGCAGGCAGATCAATTAGCTGGCGGCGTTGACAATTGCTTAATATGGAATGTTTTCGCAAGAAGAGGATTAGGGCTTAATGCTTCTGCTGGTACCGCTACAAGTATTTCCGATCAGGTTGAAGATTTTTCAGTTCCTGCAGGATGCGTATTGGGTACGGAAGACATTGCTAAAAATAAAGCATTTGGAATCTATCCAAATCCAGCGAAAGGAGAATTCTTTATCAAAACAGCCCCAACTGTTGGAAACAATACTATCAAAGTAGAAGTTCTTGATATGAATGGAAAATTAGTTAAGTCTCTTGAGAGAAAGAAAAACAGTTCTGATTCTATTTCTACAAAAGGCCTTACGAAAGGAACTTATCTTGTAGTAATTACAGAGAATGGAAAATCTAATGCTGAGAAGTTAATCGTAGAATAATTCTTAGATATTTTCAAAATTACAAAACCTTTTCAGTATTTCTGAAAAGGTTTTTTTTATGATTCTCCTTAACAAAATTTAGCATTTCAAAAGTTTGGTATCAATATTGAAAACTTAACTTTGTTAAAATTTAATTATAAAAATAAATGAAAAATTATTTAAAGGCATTTTTGACTTTAACTTTTGTGGGAAGTAGTTTTATAGCTCATTCTCAAACTATTGACAGTAAGTCAAAAACCATTTTAGATGATATCACAAAGAGTTATAAGAGTAAAAAGAATTCTTATTTCAAATTCTCGTACTCTGCAGATAACCAAAATCAAACGGGCATTTTCTATTCAGATAATACAAGATATAAACTGAAAATAATGGGAACCGAACAGATATTTGACGGCAACAAGCTTTACAATATCAATGATGAAGATAAAGAAATTACTATATCGAAAGCTAACGATGACCAAGTTCACTTCTCGCCTTTAAGTTATCTGGATTCTTACAAAAAAGATTACAACGTAAGTTATTCCGGCAAAAAAACAATCAGCGGTATTCCTGTTGATGTGGTAAAGATGACTCCGGTAAAATCGAATGGGTTAAAAAGTGTGACTTTATACATCAATTCGCCACAAAAGAAGTTAATCAAGCTTGAGCAACTTTCTACAAATAATGAACTGGCAGTTATTACAATCAGTAATTATAAAGAAAATCAAACTTTGTCTCCTTCTTTGTTTAGCTTTGATAAATCTAAATATCAAAATTATCTGATAACAGAATTATAAATATGTATAATTTAAAATAAAAAAATGCATTACGTTTTGTAATGCATTTTTCTATTTATTGACTTTATAATCATTAGCACCCGGATAAGGTTGGAGATAACCAAGATTCCAGTTAGACTGCAGAAGAGACTCAACAAAAAGGTCATCCCTGAATCTATGTGGATCATAAGGCGTTTTCAAACTAACATCGGCGATATTTCCTTTCACATTCCACCAAAAAGCACTCCAGCCACCTCTTAGTTCTTTGATGATTTCGTAAACTGTCTTTCCAGTCGCTCTATTCATTAGTTTAGCAAAAACCTGACCTTCGGAAGTTGTTAAGTTTCTCAACTGTTTCTCATAGTTGGCCGCCAATTCTGTTTGTCTCTGTTTCATATAACGGCTTCTGTCGGAGCCTTTCATATTAGCACTTTCTTTCTGAATAGCACGATACTGTTCTAAAGCATCCAAAAATAATGGATAAACACGATTCAGTTTTTTATTAAGGAAGAAATAATAATTTCTATCCAATTGATTATTAAAATGTGGATTAGCTCTAAGAGTCAATTCATCCATTACAATGACTTGTTCTCCATTTATTTTATAGATTTTAGCTTTCTGAGCTTCATCATAGTAGTACTCATTCCCGAACTCATCCTTTTTCAATTTGCTCTTTGGAATATCATCAAATGATTTCACCTGCAAAGTATCTTGTTGCGAAAAACAAAATACACCAACAAACATTAAAAGAATCGGAATCAATTTACCAAAAATCATTACTTTTACTCTCATAATAAAATTAACAAAAATTAACATCAAAAATCATTCCCTTCTTATATGAAATTCGAAAATACATCAATTAAATTCTTAGAAGAATATCTAAACACCGCCTCTCCTACCGGATACGAACATAAAGGACAAAAAATCTGGATGGATTACATTAAACCTTATGTTGATAAAATCGAAGTTGACCATTACGGAACAGCTTATGGAATCATCAATCCAGAAGCCGATTTCAAAGTTGTTATAGAAGCGCACGCCGACGAAATTAGCTGGTACGTAAACTACATAACGGATGATGGCTTAATCTACGTCATCAGAAACGGAGGTTCCGATCAAACAATTGCTCCTTCAAAAGTTGTCCATATTCACGGAGAAAAAGGTATCGTAAAAGGTGTTTTTGGCTGGCCGGCAATCCATACAAGAAGTGCCAATCAAAACGAACCGACTCCAAAAATTGATAATATCTTCATAGATTGTGGCGCAACTTCAAAAAAAGAAGTAGAAGAATTGGGAATTTTCGTAGGTTGTATGATAACTTATCCCGATGAGTTTTTTGAATTGAATGACAGATATTTTGTTTGCCGAGCTTTGGATAACAGAATTGGTGGATTTATGATTGCAGAAGTTGCAAGACTTTTGAAAGAAAACAAGAAAGAACTACCTTTTGGACTATATGTTACCAACTCGGTTCAGGAAGAAGTTGGACTTTATGGCGCAGATATGATTGCTGACACCATCAAACCAAATATTGCCATTGTGACAGATGTGACACACGACACAACTACACCAATGATCGAAAAGAAAAAAGAAGGCGACCAAAAATGTGGCGATGGACCAGTAGTTTTCTTTGCGCCAAGTGTTCATCACACGATTCGTGAATTGATTATTGATACAGCAAAAGAAAAAGAAATCCCTTTCCAAAGAGCTGCAGCAAGTAGAGCAACAGGAACTGACACAGATGCATTTGCGCATTCCAATGGTGGTGTTCCAAGCGCATTGATTTCTTTACCTTTGCGATATATGCACACAACTGTGGAAATGGTTTCAAAGGAAGATGTTTCGAATGTTATCAAATTGATTTACGAAAGCCTTCTGAAAATAGAACCAACTATGAAGTTGAAATATCATTAATAAAGTAAAAAAGTAAGTATAAAAATGAAAAACAAGCTTATAGCACCTTCCCTTCTCTCTGCGGATTTTGGAAATCTACAGAGAGACATAGAGATGCTAAACAACTCTCAGGCAGACTGGCTTCACGTAGATGTGATGGACGGACGTTTTGTCCCAAATATCTCTTTCGGATTTCCAGTGATGAAAACCGTTCAGCAACACGCCAAAAAATTCATAGATGTCCATTTGATGATTTTGGAACCAGAAAAATATGTCGAAGAATTTATCGATTATGGAGCAGATTTGGTTTCCGTACATTTCGAAGCGTGTACACATCTTCACAGAACTATCCATTTGATTCAGAGCAAAGGAGCAAAAGCTGGCGTTGTTCTCAATCCTGCAACACCGGTTTTGATGCTGGAGGATATCATTGCAGATGTTGATTTGGTTTTATTGATGAGCGTTAATCCAGGGTTCGGTGGTCAAAAATTCATCCAGAACACATATAAAAAAATTAGCGAAACCAAAGATCTGATTTTGAGCAACAATTCTACTGCACTAATCCAAATTGATGGTGGTGTGAATCTGGATAATGCATCCAAACTCTTCGAAGCTGGCGCAGACGTTTTAGTAGCAGGAAATGCCGTTTTCTCTTCAGAAAATCCCGAGAAGACCATTGAACTTTTAAAAATTTAGGAGCTTAATCCCGCTGTCCACTATATCTTTTTTGTCTCAGACATTTTGTCTTCAAAAGAAAATTTTCAACAAAGACAAAAAAGGATGCCGTTCCCAATCGGGGGCTAATGACAAAATATCACAAAAAAAATAGGCTATCAAACTGATAGCCTATTTTATATTTAATTTTCAGAAGAAATTAGAAAATCTCTCTCCCTGAAAAATGGAATTGAGCTTCGATAATAGCATTCTCGTCAGAGTCAGAGCCGTGAACAGCATTTTCTCCGATGCTTCTTGCGAAAAGTTTTCTGATAGTTCCTTCAGCCGCTTCAGCAGGGTTTGTAGCACCAATTGTAGTTCTGAAATCTTCTACAGCATTATCTTTCTCAAGAACAGCAGCTACGATAGGTCCAGAAGACATAAAGTCAACTAATTCTCCATAGAAAGGTCTTTCTGCGTGTACCTCATAGAATTTTTTTGCATCAGCAACCGTAAGTTGCGTCAATTTCAAAGCTTTGATTTTAAAACCAGCCTCACTGATTTTTCCAAGAATCGCACCAATGTGACCATCTGCAACTGCATCTGGCTTAATCATGGTAAATGTGATTTTTCCTGACATTTATTTTAATTTTATTTTAAAGTGTTGCAAATTTACAATATTTTTTCCTTAGATTTGTCCTCGGAAATTCTTTTCTGGGAAACGCTATTATTTGGCACAGTATTTGTAACAAATGAATCGATTCTCATGTTTAATTTGAGTTTTCATGGTTATTAGTTTTTACCCCAACCTCGGTTGGGGTTTTTTGTTTTTAAGGATTATCTGACGTAAAAAAAACCGCCAAACAAATAATTTGTTTGGCGGTTTTTTGTAATTGATTTATATCAACTTGATTTTTGTCACACAATTCAATCAGCGAATTGCAGCAGCCCGGCTTGAGCGGAAATCCTTTTTACGCAACATAGTGGAGTAAAAAGATTGGGAGCGGAAGACGGAAAAAGCTGCCCAAAATTTAATCACCTTGGTCAACAAAAGCTAATTCGTCTGGATTTTTCACTGGATATTTCTCTGTGAAACATCCGAAACAATGATTAGGTGAGCCTAAAATATTAATCAAATTGTCGACACTTAGAAATTCTAAACTGTCAACATCCAGATATTTCCTAAGTTCTTCTTTGTTCATATTGGCAGAAATCAAATCGTCTTTGGTTGGTGTATCAATTCCTAAAAAGCAGGGAGCAATAATTGGTGGAGACACACTTCTGAAGTGAATTTCTTTTACACCTGCATTTTTCAGAATTTTCACGAGACGTTTAGAAGTGGTTCCACGAACGATAGAATCATCAATAATCACCACTCTTTTATCCTTCATCTCGGAAACGATTGGATTGAGTTTCAGATTTACAAAATGCTCTCTCATCTCTTGTGACGGAATGATGAACGAACGTCCAATGTAACGGTTCTTAATCAAAACCGGCCTGAAAGGAATACCAGAAGCCTTGGAAAAGCCAATCGCAGCAGGAACTCCAGAATCTGGAACTCCAATCACAATATCTGCATCCACCGGAGCCTGCTCCCAGATCTTCATTCCTGATTTTTCACGAACTTCGTGAACATTGATACCTTCTAACGTAGAATCCGGTCTTGCGAAATAAATATATTCGAAAGCACAAATCTTGTTGACACAATCATCCTTAACCAAATAGGATTGTAAACCTTTTTCGTTATCGCTTGTATAAACTATTTCGCCAGGTAAAATATCACGCACATATTGCGCTCCTACTCCATCCAGCGCACAACTTTCAGATGCTACAACAAAGGTATTTTCGTCAATTGCACCTAAAACCAAAGGTCGGATTCCGTTGAAATCTCTGAACGCAAAGAATTTGTTTCTTGTAATCCCAACCACAGAATAAGCACCCTCGATTTTTTCCATCGTCGCTTTGATTGCTCCACGAAGTCCAAGGTCAAGATTTTTTTGAATTAATCTTAGAATTACTTCGGTGTCAGAAGTTGCACGGAAAACTACGCCTTCATCTTCTAATTCTTTTCTAAGTTGTTTTGCATTGGTCAAATTTCCATTATGTGCGATAGAAAGGATGATTTGGTCATATTCGTTCTTGGCAAAAAATGGCTGAAAATTATATTTCTTTTTATCTCCTGCAGTCGTATATCTCGTATGTCCGATAACCGTACTTCCCATAAATTTTTCCGGTTCTTCTATCGACTTGAAAACGTCTAAAACCAAACCTTCATCTTTTACAGAAAGTATTTTTCCGTTATTTCCTACAGCAATTCCACAAGCTTCCTGTCCACGATGTTGCAATGCAAAAAGTCCGAATTGGGAAAGCGAAAATGTATCCTGTGTTTCTGTAGAGTGCAACCCGAAAACGCCACATTCTTCTTCCATTTTGTCAAAAGGGTAATGTTCATCCTTTTGTTCTTTGGAAAGATGTTTGGCTTCTTCGAATTCCTCATAGCGGTTTTGAAATGCGTATTTCGGTAATGTGCTATATTTTTGAAATTCTAAATCCATTTTTATTTAATCTCGGATTTTTATTTTTCTAAAGCGGTTTGTAATCTGTTGTAAATCTCGACATAAGCTTCTGTGATTTCGCCCAAATCTCTTCGGAATCTGTCTTTGTCAAGCTTTTTCATTGTATCCTTGTCCCAAAGTCTACAAGTGTCCGGAGAAATCTCGTCTGCCAAAACAATTTTGCCATCAGAAGTTTTTCCTAATTCGATTTTGAAATCTACAAGAATAACATTAGCTCTGTCAAATAAAGCAATCAATAATTGATTGATCTTATCTGTCAAAGCATACATTTCATTCAGTTCTTCATAGGTTGCTGCACCAAGAAAAACAGCGTGATGGTCGTTAATCAACGGGTCTCCTAATTCATCTTTTTTATAGCAAAGATCAAAAATAGTGACAGGTGATTTCAAACCTTCTTCCACGCCTAATCTCTGAGCCATACTTCCCGCAACATAGTTGCGAACAACCATTTCCAAAGGAATAATGTCTACTTTTTTTACCAACTGCTCTCTGTCATCCAGTTTTGAAATGAAGTGTGTTGGGATTCCGTTTTCGATAAGATAACCAAATATTAGTGTAGAAATCGCATTGTTCAGTTCGCCCTTTCTATCGAACTGGCCGCGTTTTTGTGCATTGAAAGCCGTAGCATCATCTTTGTAACGTACAACGACTTCGTCAGGTTTATCGGTAGCAAAAACCTGTTTAGCTTTACCTTCGTAAAGCATTTCTTTCTTTTGACTCATAATTACTTTCATTTTTTTAAACGGAATTTGCCACGAAGCAATTTCCATTTAAACTTTTTTACTATTAGATTTATGCACAAATTTACGAATTTTATATTTCTTTTTTATAAAATTATAAATTCAGTAATAATTATTGATTAACAAACAGTTGTTAGGTATTAATCTTGATTAAAAGAAGGTGCTAAATCTAATTTATGAAAGAAACTTTTGGTGAAAAAGTGATTGATTTTAATCTCAATCTAAAATATTCCGGTTTACTTCCGGATGGATTTCGGGTTTTAAATCCTTACTTGGATAATCCCGAAACTTTGGATGTAATGCAACAATTTTATCACAAATATTATAATGATTCTGAGATTAGGAAATTCATCATCGGAATTAATCCAAGTAGACACGGCGCCGGTGTAACAGGAGTTCCTTTTACAGATACGAAACGATTGAAAGATATTTGTGGAATCGAAATGAAATCTGCATACACGCACGAGATTTCTTCGGTTTTTATGTACGATATGATTGAAGCCTTCGGAGGTACAGAACTTTTCTACAAAAACTTTTACATCAATTCTCCCTTTCCTTTGGCGATCATCAGAAAAATCAAAGAAAACAAATGGATTAATGCAAACTATTATGATGACAAAGTGCTGTTCGAAATGGTTAAAGACTTTATGATTGATTCTCTGAAAAGCCATATCAGTTTAGGAATCGACACTTCAAAAGTTTTTATTTTGGGAAAGAAAAATGCAGATTTTATTCAGAAATTAAATAGTGAAGCCAAGCTGTTTGATGAGTTGAAAATATTAGAACATCCAAGATACATCCAGCAATACAAATCGAAAGAAAAGCAATTGTATATTGATAAATACATTCTGGCTCTTAATAATCTTAAAAAATAAAAAAGCATTTCAGATTTGAAATGCTTTTCTAATTTATTCTAAAAACGAATTTATTTCTTAATAAACTTCACCGATTTTCCATCGATATTCAAAATGTAAGTATTTGGAAGTAAAGACTGAACATCAATCGATTTTTGGTTGACAAAAGGATTACTGATTTCCTTTATAAATTTACCAGAAAGGTCATAGATTTTTGCCGATTTTGCCTTGCTGATTTCGCCATTGACATTAAGCTGATTAACAACCGGATTTGGATAAATGTTGAAATCGAAAGTTCTATTCGCAATATCATTAATTCCCAAAACACCTAAACCTTGACAATAATCGGACGCGTAACTTGTCCATTCATTCATATCAAAAGTAGCCGTTGGATTGGTGATTTCTGACTTTCTATAAAGCGATTTGTTGGCATTAGAATTATCTTGACCTTTGACACCAATTGCATCAATTGTGGTTGACTTATAGGATAAATCCACATAATTACTTCCCGAAAAAGTTAAAGAAGGTGCAGCTGTCGCAAAAGCCGCGTTGGAATTATTGAAGCAACTAAAGTTTGCATTGGGATTAATGACAACAAAACTTTGATTGTTTTCTACCTCGCCTTCCAGTTCAAAAGGATTTTCGAAATAATATACAGTTCCTTTGAATTGTATAGATAATTTATAGCCCTGAAGGTTGACTTTGTGACCAGTCCTGTTGACAATTTCGTAAGCTTTGTTGTCACCGGTTCCCTCCAGATATTTTATGATTTGTAAATCTTTTGCAAAAACATCTGTTGCAAGCGTAGTCACATTCATCGTATTACTTTGAGGACTTTCCAGATAAGAACTGTCGTAAGCTTTGACTGTAAAATTATAAGTTGTAGCCGGCATTAAATGGTCGACAGAAATTGTTGTAGCTTTAGATTTAGCGACTAAAACTCCATCTTGATAAATGTTATAACCCAAAACATCATTTTCCGGACTGGCCTGCCAGTTTAGATTAACAAAATAAGCCGAATTTCTTTCCAAAAAAAGCTGGGAAGGCGCTGATGGCGCAATATTATCAGGCGTCTGATTCCAAATCAAACCAACCCATTCCGGATGGTCTACAAAAGGATTTCTATTTTTTTGAAGATTAAAAACAGAGTTATTTCTATCAATCTCTCTCTGAGAAACTGGATCTAATTGATGCCAAGAAAGCAACATCGCAACATACCAATTTTCGTATGCTTTTTCCTCAGTTCCGTCCAGAGGATTTTGGTCTTTTGTAGGGTCATTGGCGTTGGTAGTAAAATTGAAACTGCCTAATTTCCCCTCATATCTCACGGCATAATAAAGTAAACTTCTTGCAATATCACCTTTGAACTCATCAATCGGTTCGTAAACTCTTCCAGTATAAGTGGCATTAGGTGTTCCGTTGGAAGACTGCTTTGAACCATTTGTGAAATTATAGTAAGTTGTTGAGCCCGCTTTCCCATAAGGATAATTGCTTCTTAACTGATTGATCCTCGCATCTGTAGGAACCACAAAAAACAAATCAGAATACATCGGATATGCACTATTGAAGGAACTTTGCGGCATCATATGCTCCCTGTTCCAACCAAGGCCTTCTGCATTGGCACTGCTAATTATGTTACTCAATGTATAATGATAAGCCGTCGTTCCAGTAGGATTATTGGAATAAATATCTAATAAATAAGTCGAATTACTCGCATCGTAATCATAATATCTATCAATATCTGTCTGTCCATACAGAATTTTCAAATCATCATAATGATAATTGTAAGTCTTGGTAGAGATGATATCGTGAAGTTTGCTCTTCAAAGCATAACCAGAAAGACTCTCTGTTCCAGAGTAATAACCTTCCGGAGCTTGAGCAGACAGAATAGCGGGAAAAGCAATGATTGCAAATAAGTATTTTTTCAGCATATCGATATTTTTAAATAACGGGTCATAAAAGTATCATTTTTTTATAAGACTTTATTTATTTTTTTGAATTTGAATATTAATAATTATTTACAAACCAATACCAATAAAAAATCCCCTGCAAAAAGGGGATTTAAATATCATTAATTAATTTCTGTTATTCTCCAGCAATAATATTATGAAGCGTCACTTTCAAACTTTCCAATTGTTCTTTTTTAGAATCCAATTTATCATAAGTATCTTTCAATAAAGGATTTTCACGTGTTGGAGAATTGAAGAAAGCCAAATTGTTTTCCAATTGTACCACTTCTGATTCCAAATCAGTGATTTGATTTTTGATTTTTCTTGCTTTATCAGTCAATTGATTTTCTGTAAGATTCTCTTCTTTCAAATCAAATTCATTGATTTTGTTGAGTTTCAGTTTCTCTCTTAAAGTTTTGTTGAATTCTGTATTAATCGACAATTTATCTTTCGGAACTTTTCCAATTGCATTCCAGGAATTCTTTATCGTTTCAATTTTTTCTACAGCACCTTCTTCATCATTCAAGGCTTTCAACTCTTCTAAAAGTGCTTTTTTGTTCTTATAGTTTTCTTTCCAATTGTCACCTGTAGCGTTATTTTTATCTCTGTAATTTTTAAAGAAAGTATTACAAGCATCACGGAAATCATCCCAAACTTTGTTCGCCTGACTTCTAGGAACGTGACCAATTTTCTTCCAATCTTCCTGCAATTTTTTGAAAAGTGGAACTACAATATCCCAATCTTCAGAATTCATATTATCCTGTGCGGTTTTTATCAAACCTAATTTCTCTTCAAGATTATGAATCTGAGAACCTTTCAAATTCTTATAAAAATCATTTTTAGCTGTATTGAAATCTCTCAGAGCCTGTTTAAAATCTGTCCAATTCTGGTTAGACAATTTTTTAGGAACTGGTCCTAATTTCAAGAACTCTGCACGTAAATCCTCTACTCTTTTTATTGCTTGCTGCCAGAAAGAATGATTGATATTTTGAGGTGCAGACAGGGTTTTCAATTCTTCGATAACTTTATTCTTTTTATCAAGATTTTCCTGTTGCTCAGATTCCAAAACTGCAATCAATTCAGATTTTCTTTCGTGGATTTTATTGGAAATCTCTTTGAATTCTTCCCAAGTTTTTTCACGGAATTCTTCTGCAACCGGCTCAGCTTCTTCTTTCCAAAGTTTGTGCAGATATTGCAACTCATTCAGAGCTTTTTGCACCACTTTTTCATCAAGTAATTCCTTTGCTCTTTCTATGATATGTTGTCTTTTTTCAAGATTATGAGCAAATTCCTGCTCAAGATATTCCTTGTTCAAATCCAACATCTCATTGAACATTTTAAGATGATGAAAATAATTATTATTCAGATTTTTGAATTCGGATTTTGCAACCTGACCAGCATTTCCCCAAGCTTCCTTCACTTCTCTTATTGCTTTGAAAAGGTTAGTTCCCGGTTCAGAAGTTGTGTAAAGATTTTTTAATCTTTCAATGATTGTCAATCTTTCTTCAAGGTTTTTTTGATGTTCAGCTTCCTGAGATTTGTGGAATTTGTCCTGCTTTTCTCTGTAAATATTCACTAGTGCAGACAATTTTGAAGATTGCGGATGATGATTATCAAAATGTTCTTCAGGATTGCCCTGCTCCACATAATCGTGTTTTTTATCTTCGAGTTCGTCGGCAATTTTGTGATTCGCTTGCTCTCTCAAAGCATTGAATTGTTTAGAGAAATGATGCGCATCTTCTTTGTTGACGATGGTTTCCATTTCGGCTAAAGCTTCTTTCAAAGATAGATTTGAAAAATTTTCTTCAGTAACTTCGATTTCCTGATGTTCATCGGCCGCAGTTTCTAATTCTGAATTTTGTTCTACCGTCTCTTCTTTTACTGATTGATTTTCAGCAGAATTGACATCAGAATTAAGATTTTCGTTCTCAGGATTTTCGTTTTCAATACTCATAACAAAGCAAATTAATTGACAATAACAACTTTTAAATGCACTAAATTAACTGTTTTTTACAGAAAACACCAAATATAAATTCCAATTTTCTCAAAAAAACATTAAATATTCACTAACATTCTCATCAAAAATTTAAAATTTAATAATTACTTGACAAAGGCTCTTTGATATCGTATCTTTGCACCTCGCTAAAATTAACCACAGGCTAATCCTGTAAAAACAAATAAAATCCGTAAATTTTATGAAAACATCTGATTTCAATTTCGATTTGCCAGCAGAATTATTGGCAGAACACCCTACAGAAAACCGTGACGAAGCAAGATTGATGGTTCTTAACAGAAAAACTGAGACTATCGAGCACCGTCTTTTCAAAGATGTTATTGAATATTTTGATGAGAAAGACCTTTTCATCTTCAACAATACAAAAGTTTTCCCTGCGAGATTATTCGGAAACAAGGAAAAAACAGGAGCTAAAATCGAAGTTTTCTTGTTGAGAGAACTGGATGCTGAAACTCGTGTTTGGGACGTTTTGGTTGACCCGGCAAGAAAAATCAGAATCGGTAACAAATTATTCTTCACAGAGGACGAATCTCTAGTTGCTGAAGTTATCGACAACACAACATCAAGAGGAAGAACATTGAGATTCTTATTTGATGGTTCTTATGAAGAATTCCGTGCAAAATTGACAGAACTTGGAGAAACACCACTTCCAAAATACATCAAAAGAGAAGTTGAGCCAGAAGATGCCGAAAGATACCAAACGATCTATGCTAAAGTAGAAGGTGCTGTTGCGGCTCCGACTGCAGGTCTTCACTTCTCAAAACATTTGATGAAGAGATTAGAAATCAAAGGGATTGATTTTGCGGAAATCACGCTTCACGTTGGTTTAGGAACTTTCAACCCAATCGAAGTTGAGGATTTGTCTAAGCACAAAATGGAATCTGAAGAAGCAATTATTGATGAGAAAAATGCAGAAATCATCAACAGAGCTGTACAGGAAGGACGCAGAGTTTGCGCTGTTGGAACGACAACGATGAGAGCTTTGGAAACGTCTGTTTCTTCTAACAAAAAGATTTCGGCTTACAGAGGTTGGACCAACAAGTTCATCTATCCTCCTCACGAATTTGGTGTTGCCAATGCAATGATTACTAACTTCCACACGCCTAAATCTACTCTAATTATGATGATCGCCGCTTTTGCTAACAAAGATTTCATAATGAGAGCTTACGAGGAGGCTATCAAAGAAAAATATAAATTCTATTCTTATGGAGACGCAATGTTGATTCTTTAAGATTTGAATTTTTCAAAAATAAAATGCACAACTTTTACGGTTGTGCATTTTTGTTAAATCACAAAAGTCACAAAAGATTTTTATTAAATATTTTTTCAATAATTAATTAAGTTCACAAAATTTTCTTTTTTGAACTTTAATATCTTCATTCAATTTTGTTCTTTTGCGACTTTTGTGGTTTCAATCTCCATTATTTTCATTAATTTCATCCTATGAAAGCACTTTCTTTTTTAGCATTATTGTCGATTACATTTTCTTGTTCGCAAACTCAGGAGAATTTTTCCATCATTTCGTCTTTACCCAAAAAAATAAAAGAAGCTTCGGCTTGTGAAATCTCAAAAGCATCACAGTTGATTTGGACTATTGAGGACAATCATAATCATAATATTCTTTTTGGTTTTAATGAAAAAGGAGAACTAATCAAATCCATCACAATTTCTAATGTTGAAAATAACGATTGGGAAGATTTGACTTCGGATGATGAAGGTAATATTTATATCGGCGATTTTGGAAATAATGATAATGAAAGACAGAACTTAGCCATTTATAAGATCAATGCTTCAGATTTGAATAAAGATGAAGCTAAAGCAGAATCAATTGTTCAGTTCTATTATCCCGAACAGACGGAATTTCCACCAAAGAAAAAAGACCGGATTTTTGATGTGGAATCATTCTTTATTCATAATAACAAATTTTATCTTTTCACAAAAAACAGAAGCTCGAAATTTGACGGAACAACTGTTTTGTATGAAGTTGATAACAACTCCACTCAAAAATTACCTGCTAAGAAAATCGGAAGTTTTGTGACTTGTGAACAGTTCAATCATTGTGCTGTGACAAGCGCAGATATCAGTCCAAATAAAGATAAAGTGGCTATTTTAAGTTCTGATAAAGTTTGGATTTTCACCAATTGGAAAGGTAATAATTTCTTCTCCGGAAATGTTGAAAAAATAGAACTGAATCATCATACACAAAAAGAAGGACTATGTTTCAAAGATGAAAGCACCATTCTAATGACCGACGAAGGTGACAAAAAAATTACCGGAAATCTTTATCAATTGAAGTTGAAATAACTTAATCATAATAATCTAGAAGCCGAAAATTTAGCAACAAACTCGTCAAACTCTTTTCGATAACTTCTGCCAACAGGAATATTGTATTTAGCCAGAGTCAATTCACTATTACTGAAAGCAGTTACATATTTTGGATTGATTAAAAATGAACGATGAAGCCTTACAAAACCTTTGTCAGAAAGTGAAATTTCCAAATCTGTTATTTTATTTTTTGTAATGATTTTTTCTTCATTTTTTAAAATGATTTTAACATCATTTCCCTGACTTTCGAAATAAAGAATATCAGACAAAATAACTTTCCGATTCAAACCATCAGCTTTGACAATAATGAAATCTTCAGTTTGTTCATCAGAAGGAAGATTTCTTAAAACACGATCTACAGATTTGAAAAACCTCTCGAATGTGATTGGTTTAAGAATATAATCAATTGCTTCCAATTCAAAACCATCAATAGCAAATTCGCGATAAGCTGTTGTGAAGATTGTTTTAGGTTTTTGATGAAGAGATTTTAGAAATTCAATTCCATTAAGGTTGGGCATTTCAATATCGAGAAACATTAGGTCAACAGGTTTTATCTGCAATATTTGATAAGCATCGATTGCGTTTTTTGCAATTGCGACCAGTTTCAAAGAATTAATTTTTGAAATATGATTTTCCAAAAGTTTTACAGCCAAAGGCTCGTCATCAATTATAATACAGTTTATCATTGTGTTGCAGGCGTAATTATTTCTACTTCAAACCAATTTCCGATTTCTGAAACATTAAATTCAAATTGATTCTCATAAAATATCTTCAATTGCTCTTCTATATTATTTAATCCCAAACTTTCACGTTCAGATTTTAAAGTTTCTGAATAGGTGTTTTTGATTCGAAAAATAGATTGATTTTCATCCGTTTCAATTTCAATATTAATTTCAATATTTCCAGCCGATTTTCCTGCACCGTGTTTGAAGGAATTTTCAACCAGGGAAAGATACAACAATGGCGGAATTTTGTTTTCAGAATTCAGCTTTTGCGTTTTGAATATTTTCAGACTTTCGTCATATCGGAGTTTTTCAAGCTCGATATAATCATCAATGATAGAAATTTCATCAGAAATATTAACCATTTTATTCTGACCTTTATAAAGAACATAATCCAAAATATCCGAAAGTCTGCTGATAGATTCAGACGTTTTCTTTGAATTAATAATGGAAAGAGAATAAATATTATTGAGTGTATTGAACAAAAAATGTGGGTTAAGCTGTGACTTCAGAACTTTCAATTCTAATTCTGCTTTTTCCTTCAAGAGTTTCGTTGTGTTTTGTTTTTCACTTTTATATCGCAGCATAAACATTACAGATATAAACGCAAAAGCTCCGATAATGATAGAAAAAGTATAGCTAATCAACAGATATTTGATATCTGTAAAAATGCGGTAAATGCTATCCTGCGGAAAATTACAAAAAAAAGGTTCGGCTATGTAAACAATAAAAAGACGATTAATGACAGAAAAAAAATACAGAGCAACAAGCAGTAAAGCGCAAAATAAAAAGTACTTTTTTCGGTCAAAAAAATGCTTTATCAAAACATAATAAATAAAATTCGCGCTGATAATCTGAAAAATCCAATGGCATAGATCATAGTAAAAAATCAATTGAATATTAGCATTATCATATTCTCCATAATTCCTCGCTTCTATCAAAAGAAATAATGCTGTCCAAAATAAAATTTGAAAGCCAATGTTTGGTCGATAATTTTTCTCAGTTCCAATTTTCACAATCTTCAAAATTATAAATTATAAACTGATAAATTCTTTCAGTAATGTAGAATTGACGATTTGAATGACGAACTACAAAAATTGCCATCCAAATTACATAATTAGTAACCCAAATAAAAATTTCTGCTTTCTGAATACAGGTTGAAAATTGCTGTTAAAATGAAACCACCTTGCAGAGAAAAAATAAATGCAGACAACTTTTTCTCCAAGATTCAACGGGCTAGATCATCTAAGAACAATTGCAATTCTTTTGGTTTTCATGTATCATTATCGCGCTTTTTCACATCCAAATTGGATAGACACTTATGGTCGTTTTGGTTGGACCGGAGTTGATTTGTTTTTCGTATTAAGTGGTTTTTTGATTTCAAATCAATTGTTTCACGAGATTAAGATCAAAGGAAATTTTAGTTTAAAAGCGTTTTTTGCAAAGCGTTTTTTCAGAATTATTCCACCTTATTTTTTCACATTGATGTTATATTTCTGCTTTCCAATTTTCAGGGAAAGAGAATCGCTTTCTCCATTATGGAAATTTCTCACTTTCACTCAGAATTATGGCTTGGACGTCATCAACAAAGGAACATTTTCACACGCTTGGTCTTTGTCTATCGAGGAGCAATTTTATTTGATTCTGCCATTTTCATTACTTCTATTCATCAAATCAAAAACATTGAAATATCTGAAAGTTATAATCTTCATTATTATATTATTCTCAATCTTAGCAAGATATTTTTCCTGGCTGGAATATGTTGTTCCTAATCTTAATTCGGATGAATTTTGGAAAATATGGTATATGAAAATCTATTACCCTACACACACAAGATTGGACGGATTGGCTGTAGGCGTTTGGATTGGATATCTGTTTCAATATTCTTCAAAATTCAGAAAATTGATTGATGCAAATGGAAATTTATTTTTACTATTAGGTTTAGCTTTTCTTGCTTTATCATTTTGGATTTGCAGTGACCAATCTTCAGAATTTGCTTCGGTATTTGGATTTACATTCGTTGCTGTAAGTTACGGTTTGATAGTAATATCTGCTGTTTCTAAGTCTTCGTTTCTCGACAAATCAAAAAGCTATTTTACAACTCAAATAGCAAATTTATCTTTTGCGATTTATCTTTCTCACAAAGGAATTATTCACATTATTCAAAGCTTGATAGAATATTACGAAATTTCTATCTCTGAAAATTTGTTGTTGATTATCTGTTTAATCGGATGTATTCTCGGAGGATTATTTTACAGATATTTTATTGAGAAACCAAGTTTGAAGTTGAGAAATAAATCTACTAATCTGGCTTTGTGAAAGCATAAAGTAGCATATTCGTAAGAACCTCCTGTCTTTTTCGATAGTCATTTTTCAGCAAACCTTCGAATTCGAAATTACAAAATTCTGCTACTTTTTTGCTGGCGATATTGTCTGGTGCAATTTTCATAAAGATTCGAACAAATTCTCTTTCATTTATACAGAAATCACGAAATGCTTCCAAAGCCTCGTAAGAATATTTGTTGCCTGAAAAATCATTGAAAATAAAATAAGCCAATTCGCCTTTCGGGACTGTCCAGTCGATTTCTCTTAAAGAAATATGACCGATCAATTCATCTGATTCTTTAAGGAAAATCCCAAAATAGAAACCTTCTTCATTTTTAAAACTTTCAATTTTATTTTGAAAATACAATTCTGTTTCTTCCAAAGTTTTAGTCACACCTAGAGTTCTGGAAAAGTAATCTTCCAAATAGGTTTTATCATTCTGAAATTTGATGTAAAATTCTTCAACAAAATCCAAAGAATAAGGTTTCAGAATTAGTCTGTCAGTTTCTATCACCAAATTATTCTAAAAAGTTCCACCAATTCCGACAACCAATCTTCCACCGTCAGAAGATGTGAAATAAGAAAGATTTGCCGAGATAGCGTCAACCGCATTTAGCCAAAAACCACCGCCATACGAGTTATGCCACTTGTTTGATTTTTCTGTCGGAACCCAAACTCTTCCCAAATCAAATCCACCGAAAAATCCGTAACTCAAAGGTAAGATTGAGTTTTTGATTTTGCCGATTTCATAGCGCAAATCTGAGGTTTGATAGAACGAATTCTTTCCATAAAAACGATTGAATCGGAAACCTCTCAAATCCGTATTTCCACCTAAAGTGGACATTTGATAAAACTCGTAATCGTTACCGAAAAGCCATTTTGCCTTCGCATAAGAAGACCAAACCAATCTTTGATTTTGCGTCAGATAATGCAGAAAACCAAGTCCTGTTTCGAGTGAAGTATATTGTCTGTCCGTGTTTTGAAGATTCATATTCCAAACCGATCTGATATCGAATTTCATTCCCAATTTTGGATTTGCTTTGTTGTCATAATTCTCATAATTGAATGACAAATCGGCTCCTCCGAATTGTTTTGAGTTGAAAACGTCATCATTGATGACACCTGGAATTGAAATGTAACGATTAGCTGTTCTGTCGATTTTCAGGATTTCGTAATTCAGTTTTGCAGAGAATGTTGATGCATTTTTGTTCCAATTAACAGATGGCGAAAACCCAAATTCCCGAGCTCTAACATTATTAAACCGATTTCCGAATTCTTCTTTTGGATTAACCGTTTCATTCCCGATTCCGTAGAAATTTCTAATATAATGTGAACTTGTCACTCTCGTATCCAAACCATAAAACCAATTACCTTTTAACATTGGAAATACTGCTTGATAAGCAAACTCATAACCTCTCGTTCCTGTGAAATAGTTAGCTGTAAAATGATGTTTCTGAGAAAAAGGATTCTTTATAAAATCATTCACCGTATAATCTGCATTAAAACCAATTGCCAACGCATCATCTGGATTGAAATTAAAATTCATAAACGTGGTAAAAACATTATATTTCGGATTCCTGTAGTTGTACTGATTGATGTCGTAATCGTCAGTTAATTTCAAAGTGGCATTACCTTTATTTTCGAAGTTATTCGGCTTACTTTTGTAATCATAAATTGTTACTTTTTTGGAATTGGAAACCGAATATTTATCATTATCCAAACCGCCAAGAAGTTTGACTCTTATGCTTGATTTTTGGTTACCTTTTACTTCAAACTCGTCGTCATCACTCAAACCATAAAGCAAAATTTCTTTTGTCATCAATCCCGAATAAAGTTTTGTTGATTGCAATTCCTCACCCGATTTTTTCAGTCTGATAATTTTTACTTCTGTATCATTATTTGGTAATCTTGTTACTACAAATTTGTCTTTTTTATCCGTTCCTGTTAGAATCACTTTTTCCTGAAGAAATTTAAAATAAGCCGAAGCATATTTTTGAAGGTCTCTTTTTCTTGTCAATAATTTCTGAATCAAATCTTCCGAAACTTGGTCCTGAACTTCTTTTGGTAAATTTTTGAAGGCTTCTCGAATGTCATTTTCAGTTAAATTATTTTGTATAAATTCTGCAACATCTTGCCAATCTTTTCCAACAGAATTTTTAGCAAAAATTAAATCCAACTGATAAGGCTCGCGGTTGAACCACTTTACACTTTCCATTTGATAATCAAAAGTCTGCATATGTTTCAACTCCGGAAATTCCATCAAAATCCCTGTGATAAAACCGTCATATTTAGCAAAAGCTTGGTCCCTGTCTTTTGGAATCGGACTGTAAATTATATTGCCACTTTCTTTTCTGGCTTCGAATTTCCATTGGTCGTGATGTCTGTCCCAATCGCCAATCAACATATCAAACAAACGTGCCTTTATCCACGCTTTTTCATCCATTTTATATTTCTCGTCTTTGGCAAGATTCAGGATGACTTCGTCTGTTCCGATAACTTTGTTTGGATTTTCTTCAGTTTCCATTGGTCGATCTTCGAGATAATATAACTCATCTCCGAAATTCTCATTGAAGTTTTTCAACGTTTTCTGTTTAGGAATGTAAAAAAGTTCTGGCGTTGTATGACGAATTCCCAATTTATCGGACATCCCGCCAATTACCAAAGGCGTGTACGGATGAGAAGTCGTGTAAAAATCCAGCAAAAATTTGTCCGCATAACTATCAGAAAAATCATCAATCACATATTGATTTTTGAATGCCACAGATTGCAAAAACCGAACACCGCTTTTTTTCAAAGCCCGGATCACATATTCGTTTCCGGATTTGGTTTCCAGACGAAGAGATTTGGTCTGATGTCCGCCTCCTGCTCTATTCGTTTTTACACCACCAAATAATGTGTCCAATTCCAGATTTTTGACATTGATTTTTTTCGAATAATATTCACGGTAATGTTTTCCCCACAGAAACTCGTAGAACTTACTTTTCTTTGTCATCGCAGAATCATAAATCGAGGCTTCTGTATTTTGAGGAAATTGATTCGGGTAATCTTTCTCAATTTTCGATTCGTTTTCCAAAACCGTTTTTCTGAAAAGCAATTCCGATTTTTTTGGATTAAGACTGTAAAAACTCACTTCAGCATTTCCCGATTTTGAGATTTTCAGTTCTGCATATCCATTTTTCCCGAATGAAAAATCATTAATTCCAACTGCTTTTGCAGATTCGGTTTTAGAACCAGCTCCGCTGACAATTTGTCTGATGTCGCCTTCCTCGATGTATTGCAAATTGTGGTCGTGACCGGAAACTACAATCACGTTTTTTCGTCCACCAATCAAAGTTTTGATTCTGTCTGATAGATTTTTATAATTTTGATTACTGATGTCCTGATGCGTGATTCCGCCGGCTGCTCTTGTCAAATTGATAATCGAACCCAAAACTGGCAACGGAAATTTATTTTCTAATGGAAAAATCTGTTTTTCCCAAGAATATTTTCCTCCGTGAGAACCGTTTGTAATTAGCGGATGATGTGTCGCAATGACGATGGTTTTGTTCTGATTTTTATTCAGTTGATCTTCAAATTCTGTGTAGAAATCTTCGCGGGTTTTGAGGTCGCATTTTTCATTGATTCCCGGATTTTTGTTCCAATTGGCCAAAACCCATTCTGTGTCCACTAAAATCAAAGTCAGTTTTTTGTTGATTTTTCTAGTTTCGATGGGACAACCGTTTCTTGGGGCGAAAGCCGAGTTATCATTCAGTTTTTCTGTAACGTAATCTTCTTCTCGTTTCAGACCTTTGATGCCGTTGTTGTACCAATCGTGATTGCCGGGAATGAAAATTATTTTTCCTTTGAACTGTTGTGATAATGAGATTTGGTTATCCATTTTTTTCTCCGCCAAAGCCCGGTGTTCGTCATCTTTTTTCGGCATCCCGACTGGATAAATATTATCGCCTAAAAACATCAAAGTACTATTCTCTGGAGCTTTGGACAAAGAATCTTTTAGAATATTCATATTGTGGAACGCTTCGTCCTGGTCTAAATTGCCAGCATCACCAACAAGATAAAAGGTGTGAATGATGCTGTCTTTTATACTCGGATTTTTCTCAAAGTCTTTGGCATTTTTTCCGTAGTCAGCGTTTTGGACGGCACAGGAAACCACAACAAAAGGAAGTATAATAAAAAGATATAATTTGTAAATGTATCTCATAAATAATTTTCAATGTTAAAGGTAATCTCTTACCAATGAATCGCACGCAGCCCAACTTGAGCGGACTCTCCGAGAACCTCAGAGTAACAATCGGGAGCCATTCGACCTTGCTCAGGATAAACTGCAGGCAGATTAAGTTGCCATAAATAAAATCAGATATTTAAAGTTAGAGGCTTCGACAAGCTCAGCCTGACAATTCTGATTTCAAATATTCACGAAATTAGTCAAACTCTAACAATATTTAACAAAATTAAAATTAATAAGCTTAAATACTTTCTTAAATTTGTTTTAAATTGCTTTTATGGATATTTTGAAAATTTCGGAAGATTATGTTAAAAATTTATTCAAAGATAGATTATCTTCTGCTTATACTTACCACAATCTTGATCACACGATTCAAGTTGTAGATAAGATAAAAATCCTTTCAAAAGAAGAAAACATTGGCTCTGAGGACACAGAAAATCTGCTTTTGGCAGGCTGGTTTCACGATTTGGGTTACATTGATGATGCGGATAATCACGAGGAAGAAAGCCGAAAAGAAGCTGCAAACTTTTTAAAGCAATATGGATTTTCTGAAGATAGAATTGCCAAAATCGGAGAGCTGATTCTGGCGACGGACAAATTTTACAAGCCTAAAAATCATCTGGAAGAAATCATAAAAGATGCAGATTTGTATCATCTGGCTTCGGATGATTATTTCAGGATTTGTGAGAATCTGAGACAGGAAATCAAGGAGGTTCATCATCAGAAATTCAGCAAGCAACAGTGGTCTGAGCTTAATATTGTTTTCTTTTCAAAACATCAGTTTTATACCAAATTTGCTAAAGAAAACTGGCAGCCAGTCAAAGAGAAAAATGTGGATAAAATCCTTTCTCACATCCAGAATCTGAAAGAAGAAAAAAAGAAAAAAGCGGCTGAAGATAATGATAAAGCACTTCTGAATAAGAAAAAGCTTGAGAAACTGGAAAGTCCTGAACGTGGTATAGAAACAATGTTTCGGGTGACATTGAACAACCATACTAAACTGAGCCAAATTGCCGATAGCAAAGCGAATATTTTGCTTTCCGTCAACGCGATTATTATTTCAATCGCATTATCATCCTTGATTCCAAAACTGGATGCGCCAAGTAATTCGCATTTGATTATTCCCACGTTTGTGATGGTCATATTCAGTGTGATTTGTATTATTTTGGCGATTATGTCCACAAGACCAAAAGTATCCAGCGGAACGTTTACGAGAAAGGAAATTGAAGAGAAAAAAGTAAACCTTCTGTTCTTCGGAAATTTCTACAAAATGCCGATGGAAGAATATCTCTGGGCAATGAAAGAAATGATGAACGACCGACAATATCTCTATGACACGATGATAAAAGACCTCTACTATCTGGGCGTTGTTCTCAACAGGAAATACAAATTGCTGAGGCTGACTTACACGGTTTTCACAATTGGAATTATTGTTTCAGTGGTGGCTTTTGTGGTGGCTTTTCGGAATGTGACGGTTTAGAATAATTAAAATTATGAAATTAAAATATTTTAAAATTTTATTTGGTTTCTTCCTTTTATTCTCACTTTTGGGATGCTCAGTTCTTACCGACTTTTACATACAAAATCTCACCAATGAGAGTAAAATAATAATTATCAAATATAAATTTAACATTAAGTCTAAATTAGAAAATGATTCTTCTGGTGAATATAGTTTTAATTATAAAAATGGCATTGCAAGCCCAAAAGAGTTTAGAAATAATAAAAATTTACCATCACTCAACAAAACTATCATTAATGATTATCAAATAGAAGTTGTTTTACCTCCATCTTCTACAACAAGAGTCGAAAAAACGCTCAATTACCATTGGAGAAGCAGGTCTATTAACAATATAAAAATTGATAATAAGGAAATAAAAATAGAAGATATAGAAAGTCAGTCGATTAAAGACAAAAGTGATTACATCTATAAAATTGAATAATTTTTAAATCCCTTCCACAAACTCATAATCCACATCTTCCGCCTCATAATTTACAGCAACACGCAAAGCTCGCAAACCGTTAATCCCCTGTAAATCTTCAACTTCCAACTCTTCTATTGTTGAAAGAACATTTTGATCTTGGAGGATCTTGATTAATTTCAAATATTCTTCACGTTCTCTGTCCTGAGAATAGATGATGCTGATTTTTCCAGGTTGAGTGATGCGTTCATCAGAATTTTTAACCAGAGATTTGTCGATACGTTTTTTAATCATTTCGTAGCGCGCATTGTAGCTTCCATCCACGTCGAAACGTTTTTCGTCCATCCTGAATCTGATGCTGATTGGCGTACTGTAAACCAAAATCAAAGATGAAACATCCAAAGAATAGTCCAGCGTTTCTTTATACTTTTTGTATTGCAATTCACTTTCGCAAATCACACGCAGTTGCCATAACCTTAAATTCTTGAGGAAAATCGGGTCATAGGTCAAATCCGGTTCAATGGACGAACCAATGTACATATTATGCTCTACGCCATCCGTTTTGAAACGCTCGTAATAGAACGGAAATCTGTGTTGTTGCTCTTCCTGACGCTTGTCCAGAATATCCGCCAAAAATTTATTGATGGAAGACAAACTATCATCAAATTTCTTTCTGAAATTATAAACCAAATCGGTTTTAGAATCCAGTTGTTTGTGATAATCTGTTACAATCTGATTATAATTAACATTCTGAAGCTTAATAGATTCCAGCAATGGATGAACTTCCTGATGAATAAAATTCTGAACCTGACTTTCTGTATCAGCGCGCAAGTCTTTGCTCAAAAGCTTTTGAAATCTGATTAATTCTTCATTGATCTCAGTCAAATCATTATCAGAGATCAGATTTTTGAAAACATCAGAAATCAGCATCAAATTGATTTCCAGATCTTTTTTGATCGCCAGATTTCTGGAAACCGAAGAATTTCTGATATCAGTCTGTCCAAAAAGTGGTGTCAGATTTTCAAAAGTGATCTTTCGGTAAGGCAGATCAAATTCCTCTCTGTAAAACCCGATATGACGTTCCGCTTCCTGTCGGAATTTCCAATAAACACTTGGATGTATCGATGTATATTCTCTTTGAATAATTGCTTGTACCCTTGTTTCGATGCCGTCGTACAGTCTGTCCATCGTATCTTCCAGATATGGCATCACGATTTCCATTTTTTGGGCATTGATGCTGTTCAGCATTTTTTTCCTTGAAACCAATTCAATGATCCCGAGAATTTTTTTGTTCTTGATGATCGGCGCAAAAATCGCACTTTTGATTCCGGCTTCGTAAAAATGTTTTGCCATCTGGCTCTCCGGAAATTCTTTGTAAGTCCGCTCTATATCGGAAATACTGAAGAATTTTTTGGATTCTACCAGTGTGTTAAAATTCTTCTCGCAAAGCAATTCGTTCTTGCAATCCTGCGAGTTTCCCAACAGAATAAAACTGTCGATCACGCCATTGATCGGACTTCTAACAAATTTGTTTTCATCGTGATTAATAGATGTAAAGCCAACCTCCAGATCAGAAACCTGAAAAATCGAACGGAAAACTTTGTTGAGTTCCGGCTTGAGGTTTTTATCGTCCTCAAGATTTATTAATTTACTTTTAAGATTTGAAATGGCGATCTCTGTGGTTGCATCGAAGAAATTAACGACTGCAAACCCTTTCAGTTCCCAGCTTTCTGGTGGAAATTTTTCTTTCCACAATTCATAATCTTCGAAGTTATCGAGCAATTCTGAAATTTCTTCCGCCGTCAATCTTTTGAAGTTTTCCAAGGGATTGACATCCATAAAATCAGCGTTTGTCAAAAATCTATAATGCTTGATGACGCCATCTTCATTGGGAATATCGAAAATAAAAGGCATCGAAACATTCAGCGGAATATTATAAAAATCATTCAGGATAATGCAACAACTCATCACATAAAAGCGATGCGGGTCCATATCCTTGATAATCATATCAAAATTGTCACCTGCTTTTTTGATTATGGTCTCAAATCTTTTTGTAGGATTGAAAAAGAAATTATAAAAAGGAAAACTGACAGCTTTGATTTCATTTTCCGTCAACATTGGAGGGAAAAGATCACGGAGAAGTTCCTTCATCAAGATCTCATTTTTTTCGAAAAAATCAAGATTCGTGATGCCGTGTAAAAGCTCGGGGAATTCTTTGGCCCTATCCAAGATCCTCTGATGAGAAAGCGCATATTCTGGATTATCGGAAGCTTCTGCTTCCATTTTCTGGATGAGTTTTTCAAAAGAAAAATTCAATATAAATGGGCTGTCGTAAAAGGCTTGGAACTTCATCGGGTAAAAATCAATGCAAATGTAAGAATTAAGAATATATTAATAAAGTCGATTTAAAATTCATAATACTTTAATTCTGTTTGATATAATTAAAATAAAATCTGTAACAATTTATCAATGTAAAAGTTAGAATTAAAATCCTTATTTCAAATTTACAAATTTTAAGATTATTAGATATATCTATCGTTTCATTAGCCGATTTCAAAATTGTTACAATAACCGTATCTTTGCAAAAAATTTCAGAATACATTGAAAGATATCCGCACCTTTTCCCTTGATCAGTTAAAAGACCATTTCAGCACAATTGGTGAAAAACCTTTTCGTGCAAAACAGGTTTATGATTGGCTTTGGAGCAAGAATCTGCATTCTTTTGATGAGATGACGAATCTTTCCAAAAGTCTGAGAGATAATCTTTCGCGTGATTTTTTTATCAACCCGATCGCTGTCGATCTATTACAAAAATCGACGGACGGAACGATAAAAAACGGCGTAAAACTTCACGACGGATTAATGGTAGAATCTGTTTTGATTCCTACCGAAACCAGAAGTACAGCCTGCGTTTCCTCTCAGGTCGGATGTTCCTTGAATTGTGAATTCTGTGCAACAGCCAAACTCAAAAGAATGCGAAATCTGGAGGTTGCAGAAATAGTGGACCAAGTCGCGCTGATCGACCGACAAAGTAGAGAATATTTTGACAGACCGCTCACAAACATCGTTTTTATGGGAATGGGCGAACCGATGATGAATTATAAAAACGTTGTAGAAGCGATCCATAAAATCACAAAACCGGACGGCTTGGGAATGTCGCCAAGAAGAATCACCGTTTCAACATCCGGAATTCCGAAGATGATAAAAATGCTTGCTGATGAAGAACTGAAAGTAAAATTAGCACTTTCCCTTCACTCCGCAATTGAGCATAAACGGAACGAAATAATGCCTTTTTCTGAGAAATTTCCATTGACGGATATTATGGATTCACTTCAATATTGGTATCAGAAAACTGGTTCTCCAATTACTTTTGAATATTGCGTTTGGAAAGGAATCAACGACGGAGACGAAGATATCAAAGCCTTAATCAAATATTGCCGACAAGTTCCAAGCAAAGTGAATCTCATCCAATACAATCCAATTGGCGAAGGAAAATTTGACCATAGAAGTATTGAAGCTGAGCAAAAATATGTCCGTGAATTGGAAAAAGCTGGAATCACGATTGTTGTAAGAAAAAGTCGCGGTGGCGATATTGATGCAGCGTGTGGACAATTGGCGAATAAGACGGCGGAGTAATTCTTTAACAATACTTTAATCCATAAAATTTTACGTTCAAAAAATCAATTCCTATTTTTACAAAATATGAAAAGGATTTTCTACATCTTATTGATTCTCTCAGGATTTCAAATCTCAGCACAGAAAGTGCAATCACTGAATCTAAAGAAATATAAAATTGCTGTTTTGAGCGATTCTTTAAGAGAATCATCAGGCTTGACAAATATTAATGGAAGACTTTTCTCGTTCAATGACAGTGGCAATACCAGCAAAATTTTCGAGATAAAACCAGGAAGTTCAAATATCGAAAATACTTTTCAAACCGGCCTCAAAAATATCGATTGGGAAGCGATGACGAATGATGGGGAAGATTTCTATATTGGAGAATTTGGGAATAATTTGGGAACAAGAAAAGATTTGAAGGTTTATCAAATTCCTTTTAAGAATGATTCAATCGTCACAGATTCTATAAAAGCAATTCCGTTTTTTTATCCAGAACAAATCGATTTCACACCGAAAAATATCAATAATAATTTCGATGCAGAAGCAATGATTTTCCTCGACGGAAATATTCATTTGTTTACAAAAGAATGGGTTACAAATACGGTTTCTCATTACGTCATTGATAAAAATCTGACAGAAAATCAACCAGCACAAAAACTTGAAAGTTTCGATACAGGTTTTGTTGTGACGGATGCTTCTGTTTTTGAAAACAAATTATACGTTGTTGGTTACACCAAAAATGCGTCGGTTTATTTGATGATTTTCGAGAAAGATGAAACCGGAAATCTTTTCTTTAATATGCCTTTAAAAAAGTATTCTCTTGGCAGAGCTTACAATGTTGGACAAATCGAAGGAGTCACAGCAACTGAAAAGGGAATTTATATATCCGGAGAACGATTCAGTATTAAAATCAAAAAAGTACCTCAAAGTCTTTATTTCATTCCGTTTAAAGATTTAGAATAATTATATTTGTAGAATAGTAAAATTGGATGCAAGATATCATAATTTGAATATTAAGTATTATCTGATGCTTTGATATTTCAGAATTCTTGATATTTTTACAACAGTTTTTCTGGTGAGATGAAAAACAAATCCTCAACATAGCCCCGATTGTAGCGACATCCTTTTTTCTTTGAAAAAAGATATAGCGAAAAGCGGGTTGGAAAAGTGAATAGAAGTACAATCGTCTTGCTCCAAAAATATAATTTTTAAACGCGAACAGTGGCCAATACAGTAGAACTAATCAAAGCTCCGATTTCTGACGAAATGAAACTTTTTGAACAAAAGTTTTACGAATCGATGAAAAGTAATGTGGCGCTGTTGGATAAAGTCACGCGTTTTATTGTGACGACAAAAGGGAAGCAAATGCGCCCAATGTTTGTGTTTCTCTGCGCAAAACTGGTCGGAAATGTCAACGAAAAAACGTTTCGTGGCGCAAGTATGATTGAGTTGATTCACACAGCGACTTTGGTTCACGATGATGTTGTGGATGAGAGTTTTAAGCGTAGAAACTTTTTTTCTATCAATGCGCTTTGGAAGAATAAAATTGCAGTTTTGGTGGGCGATTATTTGCTTTCGAAATCGGTTTTGCTTTCTACAGACAACAAAGATTACGACCTTTTAGCTGTGATTTCCAGAACGATTCGTGAAATGTCTGAAGGCGAATTGCTTCAATTAGAAAAAGCTAGAAAACTAGATATTACGGAAGATGTTTATTATGAAATCATCCGTCAAAAAACTGCAACTCTGATTGCGGCGTGTTGTGAAGTTGGCGTTTTATCCAATAACGTAGACGAAGCAACTGCGAAAAAAATGCAAGAATTCGGGACTTATACTGGAATGGCTTTCCAAATCAAAGATGACCTTTTCGATTATCAGACAAGTAATATTATCGGAAAACCTGTCGGAATTGACATTAAGGAACAAAAGATGACTTTGCCATTGATTTATACATTGAAAAATGCAAGTCCTGAGAATTACAAAAAATATTTCGCAACGATAAAGCGTTATAATAACGATTCCAAAAAAGTCCGTGAATTGGTGGAATTTGTAAAGTCTTCCGGCGGAATGGATTATGCCATCCAGACAATGAAAGATTACCAGCAAAAAGCATTGAATATTCTTGCTGAATTTCCTGATAACGAAGCTAAAGAATCTTTGAAACTAATGTTGGATTACGTCATCAGCAGAAAGCTTTAATTCTTATTTTCTTCTTCCCGAAATTCTAAAATATCTGCAGGCTGACAATCCAGAGCTTTGCAAATCGCTTCCAACGTACTGAAACGTACAGCTTTTGCCTTTCCAGTTTTCAAAATAGAAAGATTCGAAAGCGTTAAATCTACTTTTTCGGAAAGTTCATTCAATGACATTTTTCGTTTGGCCATCATCACGTCCAAGTTTACGATTATTGGCATAATTAAACTGTTAAATCGTTTTCTTCTTGTAATTCTACACCTCTTTTGAAAATTTGAGCGATAATGTAAATCACAGCTCCCATTAAAATAAATGCGTCACTATCTGCCCAAAATTGGTTTAAATTTCCAGAGCCAAAACCGTGATGATCCAAATTCTTAACAAACTGTCTTGCAATATAACTCAACAATCCAATTGAAAGCGTGTAATAACTAAGTTGTGAAATCTGTTTCGCAACAAAAGCACTAAAAGGTTTTTCTAACTTCATTTTGTGCATCAGATTAATAACTATGTAAAATAGAACTGCTTTTAAAATTGAAATGATTAAAATAATACTGTAAATACCGAAAAAACCGAATTGATTATCTTGGTACATTTTAATCAAGTCCAGCTTCTGATAAAGATTTTGAACCATCTCGGGATTATAAAGATGGAAAAAGAAATTGACGATTAAGCCACCTGCTTCAATAGATAAGCCGACAAATATAATCCAAGCTATAACGTATAAGCCCCAAAATACAAAGTTGTTTGTTTTTGACATAATTGTAAATTTTAAATATTATTCAAATGTAATAAATATTTATTGATAAACAATAAATATTTTTCTTTTTTCATTAAATAAAATTTTATTCAGATTTTTAAGTTTTTAGAAAGTATTTAATTTCCGTAATTTTGAAATATGAACAATTCTCCACTTGCCGAAATCCTACGCCCGAAAACTTTGGATGATGTTTTAGGACAAGAACACCTTACAGGAAAAAATGGAACCATCAAAAGAATGATGGAGAATGACACCATTAATTCACTGATTTTTTGGGGACCGCCAGGAACAGGGAAAACAACTTTAGCAGAAATCATCTCAGAAAGTTCCGGAAGGAAATTTTACAAATTATCAGCCGTTTCTGCCGGTGTGAAAGATGTAAGAGATATTATTGATGAAGCTAAAAAGCAAAACTTATTTTCCGGTAAAAGTCCGATTCTTTTCATTGATGAGATTCACAGATTCAACAAGTCTCAACAGGATTCGTTGCTTCACGCAGTCGAAAAAGGTTGGATAACTCTTATCGGTGCAACCACGGAAAATCCAAGTTTCGAAGTGGTTTCGGCTTTGCTTTCCAGAACTCAGGTCTATATTCTAAAAGCTTTGACATTCGAAAAGCTGAAAGAACTTACTGACATTTCTGTTTCAAAATATAATGAACTTAATCAAACCAAATTCTTTCTCGAGGAAAAAGAAGCCTTCATCCAATATTCGGGAGGCGACGCTAGAAAGCTGATTAATTCAATCGAATTGGTTCTGAATCAATTCAAATCTGCCAAGAAAAACAAAATCTCCAATAAAGACGTCCTCTCAGTTTTGCAGGAAAATATGGCGTTGTACGACAAAAATGGAGAGCAACATTACGACATCATCTCAGCCTTCATCAAATCGATGCGTGGTTCAGACCCAAACGGAGCCGTTTATTGGCTTGCTAGAATGTTGGTTGGTGGCGAAGATATCAAATTCATTGCCAGAAGAATGATGATTCTCGCAGCAGAAGATATAGGTTTAGCCAATCCAAATGCATTAGTAATAGCAAACAATTGCTTCCAGGCCATCAACGTTATCGGAAATCCGGAAGCCAGAATTATTTTAAGTGAAACAGCTGTTTATCTCTCAGTTTCACCGAAAAGTAATTCAACATATAACGCAATTAACGAAGCAATGGCTTTTGTAAAGAAAACAGGAAATCTTCCGGTTCCGCTCCATCTTAGAAATGCACCGACTAAACTGATGAAAAATCTGGATTATGGCAAAGATTATCAATATGCGCATTCTTATGAAGGTAACTTTGTAGATTTAGAATTTCTACCAGACGACATCAAAGGCACAGCATTTTATCAACCAGCAAATAACTCTACAGAGAAAAAAATCAAGGAACAACTCAAAGACAAATGGGGTGACAAATATTACTAAACATCGTGGTTTACGTTAAATAATCCTAAAAATTTATTTTAAACCAATTATTTCAGATTGCTTTTAATATATTTGCTGAAGACATATATCTATGGAACACTTCGAGAGTTGGAAAGACTTACTGAACCCAGAATTTTACATCAAACTAGGTGGATTTTGGCTTATTTTATTCATCATTTTTGCAGAAACCGGGCTGTTTGTAGGTTTCTTTTTACCGGGCGACAGTTTACTTTTCATTTCCGGGATTTACGCCGTTCAAATCATTGATACCACTTTTGGTTCCACAGGTTCAGATTTTCTGGATACTACTATTTTAGCAACCGCAGTTGCTATTGCAGCAATTATTGGAAACGAGATTGGTTATTGGTTTGGTTACAAAAGCGGACCATTGTTGTACGAGAGAAAAGATTCATTCTTTTTCAAGAAAAAATATTTGTTTAAAGCCCACGATTTCTTCGAAGAACACGGCGCTGTAGCAGTTATTTTATCGAGATTCTTACCAATCGTGAGAACCTTCTCGCCTATCGTAGCAGGAATTGTAAAAATGAGCAAACCAAAATTCTTCTTTTACAATGTTATAGGCGCTATACTTTGGTCATTCACAATGATTTATGCAGGACATTATCTGGACAAATTATTTATGGATCAGTTTGGAATCGACCTTAAGAAAAAACTGGAAATCATCATCCTAATCATCGTTTTGGTCACCACATTGCCAATTATTATCAAATTCTTTTTCTCAAAAGACAAAGAAAGACCAACACAGGAATAATTTTTGATTATCAATATCAGACAAAATATAGAAACCGGAAGTCATTTCCGGTTTTTGCATTTTTAAAATTTGACTATGCTGAACCATTTTTTAGGTTTGGGCAGCTTTATCCGTCCTCCGTTCCCGCTTTTTTCTTTTTTATAGAAAAAGAAAAAGAGCTCCACTCAGGCCGGGCTGCATGTAATTCGGTGTTTAAAACCTTTTATAATAGAAGCGCCTTCGTGAACCTAAAAACATACAGTTAAATAAAAACCTTGTGAGCTTTGTATTAAATTTTAGCATTAATAAAAAAGAAATAATTATTATTAATAAATTCAAAAATGAAAGTATTCATCAACAAGAGAATTCCACAAATCGGAATTGATATTTTAAAAGAAAACAATCTGGAAATTATAACACTTGAAACCGAAAATCCATCACGCGAAGAATGGCTGGAAAACAGCAAACAAGCAGACATCATTCTAAATGTTGGCGGAAAAAATAAATATAACAAAGAATTTTTCGACAACTGCCCCAATCTAAAAGCCATTGCACTATTCTCAGTAGGTTTTGACCAAGTAGACATTGCAGAAGCTACAAAACGAAAAATCCCAATTGGAAATACACCAGATGTTCTGAGCAGAGCTACTTCGGATGTCGCTTTTTTATTAATGCAAATGGTTTCCAGAAAAGTCAATTACAACATCGAAAAGGTAAAATCCGGAAACTGGAAAGACTTTGATGCATTGGAAGAACTTGGTCAAGAATTGTATGGAAAGACGTTAGGCGTTTTTGGTTTAGGAAGAATCGGATTCGAAATGGCAGAAAAATGCAAAGCTACTTTCGGAATGAACATCATATATCATAACAGAAGTCATAATGAACAAGCCGAGAAAGAACTCAACGCCAAATATGTTTCTTTTGACGAATTAATTCAAGAGTCAGATATCATCAGTATTCACGCCAATTACACAGCAGAACAAGCTGGTATTTTCAACAAAGAAACGTTCGAAAAAATGAAACCGAATTTGATTTTCATCAACACAGCACGAGGTGGTTTTCATAATGAAACAGATTTGTTCGAAGCATTAGAATCAGGAAAAATATGGGGAGCAGGTTTAGACGTTACTAATCCAGAACCAATGAGTAATGAAAACCCATTACTCCAACTCCCGAATGTTTGTGTTCTTCCACATATTGGTTCCGCAACCATAGAAGCCCGAAACGGAATGGCAAGATTGGCAGCAGAAAATGTAGTTGCATTTTCAAAAGGCGAAAAAATGCCAACTTGTGTCAATTCCGAAGTTTATGAAAATTAATTCTTAAAATTCTCAGCTTGGAATCATATTTGTCTTGGTTGTGGTAACTAAAATCAAAATATTATGACACCAGAAGATAACACCAACGAGCAAAACAGAAAGTTGAGAGAAATGGATTACAATCCCGGCGAAGATATCTTTAACCGCGAAGACCACGTTCCTTTGGATGGCGATGGAAATCCCATCAATGATCCAAGTCAAGTGAATGACGAAATGCCTTTCGGGCTAGATGTTCCGGGTGCAGAAGATGATGATAATTTTGAACAGATCAACAACCAACTGCCAGATGAAGAAAATAATTATTACAGCCAAAGTGACAACGAGGACGACCACGAAGAACAAAACGAAGACCTCATCGAATAAAAACAAAAGCTTACTGAATACAGTAAGCTTTTTTATTTCTAGTTTTCAAAGATTCTTGCCGGCTTTTTATTTTCATCAATAGCGACAAGAGTAAAATCTCCTGAAACCGCTTTTTCGCGAGTGTCAGCATACATTTCCTCGATGAATATTTCGATATTGACTTTTACGCTGGTATTCCCAACATATTTTACTTTTCCAATCAATTCTACCAAAGTATCTGCAGGAATCGGTTTTTTAAAATCAATTCTATCACAACTTACCGTTACAAAGGATTTTCTGGCAAATCTTGTAGCTGTCATAAACGCCACTTCATCCATCATTTCCATCACTTTCCCTCCGAACATTGTATTGTGGTGATTCGTAGTATTTGGGAAAACCACTTTGAAAACACGCGTTTCCGATTGCTGGATTTTATCTTCGTAATTCATTTCTTGATAGCTTTAAAGTTGTGTACTGGAATCGTTTTTTGAAGGTGCAAATATAAGTGATATCAATTTATCAGAAACCGTTTGATGATATTTTCAAATTGAATATCTTTAAAACTTTGAAAATCGAAACTGCACTATGACTTTCCAACAACAAATCCAACAAGGAATTCCAACAGAATTACCTCAGCCAAAACCATACGAAACCCAAATCAACCACGCTCCGAAACGTAAAGAAATCCTTTCAGACGAAGAGAAAAAACTCGCTTTGAAAAATGCTTTACGCTACTTCGAACCTAAATTCCACGCAGAATTGTTGCCGGAATTTAAAGAAGAACTGGAAAAATACGGAAGAATTTATATGTACCGCTTCCGTCCGGATTATGAGATGAAAGCGAGAGATATTGCAGAATATCCAGGAAAATCTGAGCAGGCAAAAGCAATTATGCTGATGATTCAGAACAATCTGGATTATGCCGTGGCGCAACATCCGCACGAATTGATTACGTATGGTGGAAATGGTGCCGTTTTCAGCAACTGGGCGCAGTATCTTCTGACGATGAAATATCTGTCGGAAATGACGGACGAGCAGACTTTGACAATGTATTCCGGTCATCCGATGGGATTATTTCCTTCGCACAAAGATGCGCCAAGAGTCGTAGTAACGAACGGAATGATGATTCCAAATTATTCCAAGCCGGATGATTGGGAAAAATTTAATGCGCTGGGTGTTTCGCAGTACGGACAAATGACGGCAGGATCTTATATGTACATCGGTCCGCAGGGAATTGTTCACGGAACAACAATTACGGTTTTAAATGCTTTCAGAAAAATCAATAAAGAGCCTAAAGGCGGATTATTCGTTACTTCAGGTTTAGGTGGAATGTCCGGAGCTCAGCCAAAAGCCGGAAATATCGCAGGTTGTATTACGGTGATTGCGGAAGTGAATCCGAAGATTACCAAAATCCGTCACGAACAGAAATGGGTGAATGAAATCCACGAAAATCTGGATGAACTGGTGGCAAGAGTGAGAAAAGCGCAGGAAAATCAGGAAACGGTTTCTTTGGCTTACCTCGGAAACATCGTTGAGGTTTGGGAGAAATTTGATGAAGAAAATTTAAGAATTGATATCGGTTCAGACCAGACTTCGCTTCACAATCCGTGGGCGGGCGGTTATTACCCTGTCGGAATTTCGTTTGAAGATTCCAATAAAATGATGGCGGAAAACCCTGAGTTATTCAAAGAAAAAGTTCAGGAAACTTTGAGAAGACACGCTTCCGCCATCAATAAACATACTGCAAAAGGAACCTATTTCTTCGATTACGGAAATGCCTTTTTACTCGAAGCTTCCAGAGCCGGAGCTGATGTGATGTCGGAAAATCCTACGATTGGAAGGGAATTCAAATACCCGAGTTACGTTCAGGATATTATGGGACCGATGTGTTTTGATTATGGTTTCGGGCCGTTCCGTTGGGTTTGTACCAGCGGAAAACCTGAAGATTTGCAGAAAACGGATGATATTGCGTGTGCCGTTTTAGAGGAAATGATTAAAACATCGCCCGAGGAAATCCAACAGCAGATGAAAGACAATATCACGTGGATTAAAGGCGCTCAGGAAAACAATCTGGTCGTTGGTTCGCAGGCGAGAATTCTGTACGCCGATGCGGAAGGAAGAATGAAAATCGCTGAAGCCTTCAACAAAGCCATTGCCAACGGAGAAATCGGAGCGGTGGTTTTGGGAAGAGACCATCACGATGTTTCGGGGACAGATTCGCCGTACAGAGAGACTTCCAATATTTATGACGGCTCGAGATTTACAGCAGATATGGCGATCCAGAATGTGATTGGTGACAGTTTCCGCGGCGCGACCTGGGTAAGTATTCACAATGGTGGTGGCGTTGGCTGGGGCGAAGTGATCAACGGTGGTTTCGGGATGTTGCTCGATGGAAGTGATGATGCCGACAGAAGATTAAAATCTATGCTTTTCTGGGACGTGAACAACGGAATTTCCCGAAGAAGCTGGGCAAGAAATGAAGGTGCTGTTTTTGCGATTAAAAGAGCAATGGAAGCTGAGCCGAATTTGAAGGTGACTTTGCCGAATTTTGTGGATGAGAGTTTGTTTTAAAACTTTTTTACAAATAGAAAAACCTGCTTTGAAGCAGGTTTTTTTCTTTTTCACAATATTTACTTTAAATCTTTTTCGTTAATTACAGTTATCAAATTATTGTAACCATCTCTTAAAGCTAATTTGTGCAACGTATAAATAAATCTATCGAATTCACGATTTAATATCAAATCATAATCATCAGACATAGAATTAAATTCGTGTGGTAAAAGATTTGATATGGCGTAATTGATACCTGACAAAACAGTAGGAAAATCTATCACAAATAATTTACCATCTTCAATTAAAGTTTCAACATCAATATTTCGTGGTCGTCCTAAATAATCAAATGATAGCTTTTTTGTATGAAAATTCTTCTTTAATGTTTGAAATTGACTATTTACATCAGAAGTAAGCTTTTCTGGAATAATAATTTTGATTGTAGAGTTTTCATAAATTTTACCATCTTCATCGTGGATACCATTATTTTGAATTATGTGTAAGCAAGTTGGCTTTACAAAATTCTCATAATAAACTGCTGCTAATGTAGAAGACGGGAAAAAATTGATACCAGAATCGATTTGATTCTTAAATAAATCTTTTACTTGTATAATTGCCTTTGTAAAAGAATCCATATCATTACGATCAAATCTTGCCAGTGATATACCTTTTATATCTGACAAAAGCTTTATGTCTTTGTCGATTAAAAATGCACAATTGTTTAAGCCTAATCTTCCAATAAATAATCCAAGTTCGAATAATATATTATCTCTTGGTTGTAATTCTTCATTCCCACGATACACAACTTTATCATCTTTTGTACCAATGAGAATACCAAAATCAAATTGTAGTGTGGCTCTAATTAAGTCGTTTAAATAACTATTATTAAGTCTAAAAACTGCTTTTTCCCAAACATCTTCATTCCAAATAGTTACTTCAAAGTCTTTTTCAAATTCTAAAAGTGTTTTAGCTGCATTAGCTAAGTCTAGTTCTTCACTTGATGAACCTATAAAAATTCTTTTTTTTCTCATCTTAATTGAGGTTTTAAATCTAAATAAATTGCTGTTACTTCTTCCATTAATAATTTTAATGACTTATATTTTTCAGGATTATTTCTGAAAATATATTCGTGATTATCTACAGACTTTAAATTGTTTGCTAAGGTCTCATTATTAGCTAGGGAATACAGCTGATTAAATATGACCGGAACTAATAGAAATTTATTTAAATTTTCATAAAGTTTAACTTCAATATCATAGCAGATTGCATTAAAATCAAAACTTGATAAGTTTATATCTTTTCCACTATCTACTTTGACATTTTTTAAGAAGCGAATCATTTTTTTTAATCTTCCATTAGTATATGAGCTTCTTTCATTTATTCTTTTAATACTTAAAAAAGGATAGTCTGGAAGACCTTTCGAATTAGTTTGTTTATTATAAACTTGAATCCCTCTAAAATCAGAATCTTTATTATTTATTACAGAATTGACATCGTCATACCAATTGGCAATAACGATATCAACATCTCGATTTAAGCTTTTGTTTGTAATTTTTATAGCTTTGGAATGACTAGTATCGCATGTATCATAAACTATTTTAAGTTTATTCTCTGATTTTAAGCGATTTGTCCTTAAATCATCAAGACCTGTCCCATATCCTCCACCTGTCAATTCATTCTTAAGTTTTTGAACTTGGTTTTGATTAAGAGATAAAGTTTGAACATAATCATTTAAAGTTTTTTCAATGCCAGATTTATCGAAAGTGTAAAATTTGTCGGAAATTACCAATAAGTCAATATCACTATTTCCTTTAATGTGAGTATTAGTCATAACAGACCCTTGATATCTATAAACAACATCATTTAAAGTTTCTTTTAAATGGTTTTTAACTTTCTCACCTGCCTCTTTACTTTTTTCAGTATATGCAGCTTCAACACCATTCATTGCTAATGTAATGTATCTAAGTATATCATTATATCTAATAGTTGATAGTTCATCAGACAATGATTTTTCTAAAATAATGTTTTCAGGATTTGACCTTTTCTGTAGGTTTTCAATTAATGAAGTGTAGTTCTTTGGCATTTTTTTTAAAGAATTAATGATTAAACAGTTTTTTAGTAGACTAATTTATATCAAAAGTTTATAATAAATTAGAATTATCCAAATTTAATTAAATGAATCAAATGAAATTTACGGTTTTCCATAAACTTTAAAAATTTAAAAATCTCTGTTCTTCAAACATTACCATTCCACCAAAACAATTAATAAATTTACCCCACAAAATCCCCCACAATGCAAAACCTAGGAATCATCGGCTACGGCTGGCTCGGAAACCACATCGCAGAAAGACTATCCAACCGATACAACATCTTCGCAACCACTACCACGCCTTCCAAAGCACAAGACCTCAACGCCAAAGGCTACCACCCTACTTTAGTGAGTTTTCCAGACGAATTGGATTCCGAAATGAAACCGTGGGAAGTCGCAAAAGACTTGGACGCTATCATCATCAGCGTTCCGTTTTCCGGACTTCGAGGGGCACAGATTCCGATGAATGACAAACGTCAAAACCTTCTCAATTTCCTTGGCGATTACAAAGGTCAGCTTTTCCTGCTCAGCTCCACAGGCGTCTATCCAGAGACCGAACAGGATTTCACAGAAGACGACAAACCGGCGCAGGAAGTGGAAAGTGAAAGTTTTATTTTAGAGAAATTTCCTCAGACCAATATTCTCAGATTGGCAGGCTTGATGGGCGACGAAAGGCTTCTCAAGAATTACAATATTTCCAACCTGGATCAGTTGGTGAATCACATTCACTACGCTGATATTTGTTCAGTTGTGGAAAAAATGCTGGACAATCAATCCAAATCAAAAGTTTACAACATCGTCGCGCCCATCCATCCGAACAAAGAAGAAGTCATCAATGCTCAGAAAGATTTGCCTTACAATGGCGAACGTGCCACCACAGGCAGAACCATCTCACCCGCAAAACTGATTTCAGAATTGGATTTTGAATTCCAGTATCCGGATCCACGGTATTTTCATTTGTAAAAAAAGCAAGTGGGTTTCCAACCTTTTTCAGAATAGTGCATCTTAAACATTAAAAAGCATTATTATGAAAATTACTATCCCCAAACCGTGTCACGAAAACTGGGCGACAATGACGCCCGAAGAAAAAGGCAGATTCTGTCAAGTCTGTTCCAAGAGTGTGAGAGATTTTACCAACGCGACTGATATGGAAATAATGGAGGATCTTACCGAGAACCCCAACATCTGCGCCAGTTTCCGCCCCGATCAGTTGGACAGAAACCTCAGCTATTCTTTCCTCAATTCTCTGTTTGCAAAATTTGCCGTTGGTTTTGTCCTCACGTCCGGAGGCATCGTCTCTGCACAAACGCAGCCTAAGGTGAATCCTCCAACAAAAACAGATATTCCTGTCCAAGTCAAAGGAGAAGTAGCACCAATTTCGAGTTCTAAAACAACACCTGTTCAAAGAGAACAGGATACACCCTTAAGACTTGGCAAGCCTTTATACATCAACGAAAATAATCTACCACTATATGTTCTAGAGGGAAAAATGATTACCAACAAACAATTTCAGCAGATTGATCCAAATAACATCAAGAATCTTAAAGTTTTAAAAGGCAAAGACGCTACTTCCAAATATGGTGCAAAAGGGAAAAATGGTACGGTAATGATTACTCTGAAAAGGAAAGAAAAATAAATTTTACGTTCATATTTTATCTGCTTTAGATTATCAAATATTTTTATCTTAGCAAAGCGCAACCGATTGCACAAAATCATTATTTATGAAATCAACGTTTCTATTGATACTAAATTTAACAGTGTTGTCTTGTACCGCACAGACAAAAGATACTTTAGCAGAGAAAATATTGTTGTATCAACTGCCTAATGGTGGTTGGGGAAAGCAGCTGGACAAAAAGGCGGTGGACTACAGTTTACCCATCGACAAAGCCTTGTTGAGCAAAATAAAAGCTTCCGGAGACGATCACGCCACTATAGACAACAATGCGACCACTAAAGAGATTACCACCCTCATCAAAGCCTATCAATCCACGAAAAACCTAAGCTACCTCAAGTCCGCAGAAAAAGGAATCAACTATCTCCTGACGATGCAATATGCCAACGGTGGTTTCCCTCAATACTATCCCAACTCTGCTATCTATCGAAAGCAAATCACTTATAATGATAATGCAATGATTAATGCTTTGAGCATTTTATACAACGTTACGGAAGGCAAAAATGGTTTTGAAGTTATAGATGAAAATTTAAAGACTAAATCCCAATCAGCCGTTGCAAAAGGTATAGACTGCATCCTGAAAACGCAGTTCGTCCAAAAAGGAAAACCAACCATCTGGGGAGACCAATACAACGAAATCACTTTGAAACCAGAAAAAGCAAGAGCTTTTGAACCCGCTTCATTGACAAGTGCAGAATCGGTAAGTATTGTTAAATTTTTGATGATGCAACCTGCGACTCCTGAGATTGAGAAAGCCGTAAAGTTTGCAATCCAATGGTTCAAAACCAATAAAATAGAAGGGTACAGCTACAACGTTGTAAAGAAAGATAACAAAGCTGTAAGAACTTTGGCAGAGGATAAGAACTCTATCATTTGGGCAAGATTCTATGATTTGGAAACGAACAAACCAATCTTCGGCGACCGAGACGGAAGCGTCAAATACAATTACAACGATATCTCAGAAGAAAGAAGAAACTGCTACAGCTGGTTTGTGGACAGTCCACAGAAACTAGTCGATAAAGATTACCCAACTTGGTTGGCAAAGAATCAATTGACTGAGTAATTTTCTGACATTCAAATTATTTTCTTAATTTCATATTTCATCGCAATAGTTTAATCTATAAAAAAAACACTATGAAACTAACGATTCCAAAACCGTGTCACGAAAACTGGGACACAATGACGGCTAGCGAAAAAGGCAAATATTGCGAAATTTGCAGTAAAACAGTCAGAGATTTCACCAATAGTTCTGATGAAGAACTTTATCAAGAAGTCAAATTGAACAGTAATATTTGTAGTAACTTTAGAGATGATCAACTGAACAGAAATATAGCATTGTCTATTTTCGGAAAATTTGCAATGGGTTTAGTAGCAACGGTTGCCTTTTCAAATACCACAGATGCACAAGAATTAAAAACAGACGAAGAAATAAAAAGAATAGATTTTAAGAAAGGTTTTAGCGGTCTCCGTAAAGTGAATGATACAATTGGGGTTTCTGGTTGGCTAGGTATGCCATCTAAGGAAGATATTGAATCTACACAACCAAGAATTTTTCTAGACGGTTTCAGAATTTCTGAGGATAAAATGAAAAAACTAAATCAAGAAAATATAGAATCAGTTAAGATTCTTGATGAAAAATCAGCAACAGCAATTTATGGAGAAAAAGCTAAATATGGAGCAGTTGTAATTACTTCAAAAAAAATTAAAAGCAAAGCTAAATAATCTAAAGATTCAAATTTGGTTGTAAAGTTGGAATCATTCTTGAACCTCATCCATAAAAATCGTTCATTATGGAAACAAGTACAATCAAAACCATCGCAAAATACGGATTAGGCGCAATGTTGATTTCTGCAGGAATCGGACATCTCACCTTCTCTAGAAAAGAATTTCAGGCTCAGGTTCCGGAGTGGGTGCCATTGGAAAAAGATGACACCGTTATTTATTCCGGCATCGTAGAGATTGCAATGGGAGCTGCCATCATCGCCGCACCCAAAAAATATGAATCACTCGTGGGAAAACTCGCCGCCGGATTATTCACTGCCGTTTTCCCAGGAAATATCGCGCAGTACAAAAACAGAAAGGACAGTTTCGGGCTGAATACAGACAACAAAAGATTCGCAAGACTATTTATGCAACCTGCTCTTATCGCATGGGCTCTCAAGTCTACGGATAATAAGTAATCAAATTACAGCTCGCAGATTTAGTAAATCCAGCAGATCTTTAATCAGAATCTGCTCAATCCGCCTAATCTGCGAGAAAATTATTACGAACACCACTCAACTTCTCGGTTGAGTTTTTTTGATTCCTGCATAGAATAAATCTATGTTAACAAACACCAAGAATCAATCTTTATCTCTAAATTTATATTTCGAAAAATCGAATTTGATTTCACATTAAATAAAAAACTATGAGTTCAGTACAAAGCAATTTCAACAATTTATTCAAATCAGAAAACGAAATCCCGGAAGAATATAAAGTTCCCATCATCCATCAGAGAGAATATCTTCTCAATGGCGAATTAGTACAATGGAACGGCGATGTTACAGAAATCTATTCGCCGGTTTGCATCCCAACAAAAAACGGATTGGAAAGAAAACTTCTAGGAAGCATCCCGAATATCGGTCCGAAAGAAGCATTGGATGTTTTGGATGCCTGTGTAAAAGCCTATGACAATGGACTTGGTGAATGGCCAACGATGTCTGTAGAAGACAGAATCAAATGTATGCAGAAGTTTGTTTATCTGATGATTAAAGAACGTGATCTGGTTATCAAACTCCTGATGTGGGAAATCGGTAAAACCCTACCCGATTCTACAAAAGAATTTGACAGAACTGTAGATTATATCAACCAAACCATTGATGCTTTGAAAGATCTGGACAGAGAGTCTTCCCGCTTCCAACAAGCAGAAGGAACAATTGCTCAAATCCGTAGAGCGCCGCTTGGTGTTGTGTTGAGTATGGGACCTTTCAATTATCCATTAAATGAGATCTTTACAACTTTGATTCCTGCCTTGATTATGGGAAATACGATTTTGTTCAAATTACCAAAACACGGCGTTCTCGCTCATTATCCTTTATTGAAAGCTTTTCAGGAAGCATTTCCAAAAGGAACAGTGAATACATTATATGGAAAAGGTTCAGAAATCATCACGCCAATTATGGAAAGCGGAAAAGTGAATGTTTTGGCTTTTATTGGTTCCAGTAAAGTCGCCAATGGTTTGAAAAAACTTCATCCAAAAGTTAATCGTTTACGAGCAATCTTAAGTCTTGATGCAAAAAACGCTGCGATTGTCACAAAAAACGCCAACTTGGATGTTGCTGTGAGCGAATGTATTTTAGGATCACTATCATTCAATGGACAACGTTGTACAGCCTTGAAACTGATATTTGTACAAAAAGATGTGGCGGAAGAATTTACTCAGAAATTAACAGCAGCTGTTTCGGCTATGAAAGGTGGATTGCCTTGGGAAAAAGATGTGAAAATCACACCACTTCCGGAAGTCAACAAACCACTATATTTGGAAGAATGTATCGCTGATGCTGTTTCAAAAGGAGCCAAAGTACTGAATGAAAATGGCGGTTACAACGAAGCTTCTTTTGTTTTCCCTGCCGTAGTTTATCCTGTGAATGACCAAATGAAATTGTACCACGAAGAGCAATTCGGTCCAGTGATTCCGGTTGTGCCTTTTGATGATATTGATGAACCAATCGATTATCAAGTGAACGCAGACCATGGAATGCAGGTAAGTATTTTCAGCGAAGATCCAATGGAAACTTCAAAACTGATTGATGCTTTTGTAAACTTAGTAAGCCGTGTGAATATCAATTGCCAGGCGCAAAGAGGTCCGGACGTTTTCCCTTTCACAGGAAGAAAAGACAGCGCAGAAGGAACACTTTCTGTTTTTGATGCATTAAGATCTTTCTCCATCAGATCTTTGGTTGCTGCGAAAATCACGGAATCTAACAAGACACTTTTGAACGCCATTGTAAGAGACCACGATTCTAATTTCCTGAGTACCGATTATATTTTTTAAATATATTCCGAGATTATAGATAAAAGATATTAGACTTTACTATTCTCAATAAATTTAATCCGCAGTTGATATCAGCTGCGGACTTTTATTTCATCAATTGAATTGCACGCAGCTCGACTTGAACGGAAATCCTTTTTACGCAACGTAGTGGAGTGAAAAGATTGAGTTCGTCGAACCTAAAGGTTTGGGAGTGGAAGGCGGATTAAGCTGCCCAAATTAAATTTATAAAATATTGCTAAAATTCTGGAATCGATTTCAGTATTGCTTTTTTTACAGTATTTTTGAAGTCTAAATTTCTGAATTGAAAAAATTAGATAAATATATAATCAAGACTTTTTTCGGACCATTTCTGTTTATCTTCAGTGTATTGTTCTTCATTTTTATTGTGAACATTATCTGGACTCAGATGTCGCAACTGACGGGAAAAGGTCTTACTTACTGGGAAATTTCTAAGTTTCTTTTTTATCTGGGAATCAATGTTGTGAGTATGGTTTTGCCGCTTACGATTTTGCTTTCTTCGATTATGACTTTCGGAGATTTTGGTGAGCGCTACGAACTTGCAGCGATGAAGGCAGCCGGAATTTCGCTGGTGCGTGTAATGTTGCCACTTTTTGTCACTGTTTCTTTTCTCGCCGGAATTCTGTTCCTGTTTTCAAACAATGTCATACCGGACTTCCAGCGGAAAGCGAAGAATATGATGTTCAATATCATCTCTTCCAAACCTGCCATCAACTTTACACCAGGCGTTTTTATAGATCAGATTTCGGGATACTCAGTAAAATTCGATAAGATTTCGGGTGTGAATGGCGAAAAGCTGGAAGGTGTTTTCCTTCATAAAAATGCGAGTCCTTATGATGATCAGCAGACGATTATTGCTACAACGGGGAAATTTGCACCAGCTGTTGATAAAAATTATTTGAAACTGATTCTTTATAAAGGTTATGTTTTCACAGATAATATCACGAACAAACCTTATGAAGAAAGAAAAAAACAGCCAAATCAGTCTATAAAATTTGACAGTTTGGTGAATCATTTCGACATTAGTGAATTGATTAATAACGCTATCGAAAAAGAAAAGATTACAGATGATTACCGTTTCCAAACTTACACAGAAGTCAATGAAACTCTGGTAAAAAACAGAAAAGGTAACGTTGCAACGATGAATTCGATTGCGTCGCCTATTATTTCACAGACTAATAATTATGTGGAATATATCGATAAAACGAAAACTAAAGACAAAATAAAAGAGCCTTATAAAATAGACACGCTTAAAAAAGATAAGAAGCTGGAAGTTCTCTGGAACGCCTATAACAAAATTGATGCTTTGAAAGCCAGCGTAGATTCTAGTCAAAATGCCATCAATGACACGGTGAAACTACACAACAAAATTGTAATGTACCAACAGCGTATCGTTTCTTATTCTTTCACTTGTATCATTTTCTTTTTGATTGGTGCCAGTCTGGGTTCTATCATTAGAAAAGGTGGAATGGGATTACCGGTGGTCATATCCATCATCATTTTCATCATTTTTTATGTCCTGAATCTTACTGTAGAAAATTTATCATGGAAAGGTGATATGGATCCTTATTTGGCAGCTTGGATTCCAAATATGGTTTTGTTTCCGTTCAGCTTGTGGTTAACATATAAAGCTTTAACAGATTCTCAGTTATTTGATATTGAAAAATACAAAGCGTTGTTCAAGCCTATCATTGATAAATTCGCAAAACCAAAAGAGCACCAGCGTTATCAATAATTAATCTTAGCGAAAAGAATAATATTAATTTATATTGATAATGTAGATCATATATTTTATTAGTATTATCTTCGTGTAAGAAAAATCTGATGCTATGAGAAAAATAATTGTTGCTGTTTGTGCTGTTGCCATTTTACAATCCTGTGTTGTTTCTACAGCTGCAAAAGTGGTAAAAGGCGTTGCAAAAGTTGGCTACAAAACGGTAAAAGGAACCGTAAAAGGCGTAAGCTGGGCCGTAAGCAAAGCGAATGGAAAAATAGATGAAGACCGAATAGATGGAACCTGGAAAGTGATTGGTGTCTACAAAGGTTCTTTTGAAACTTTCACTAATGATCAAAATCCGGACAGTTCTTTTGAAAGCGAATGTACCGAAGGCTTCGACCAGATTATTTTCAATTCTAAAAAATCGAAATTCAAACCAGTGCATTGCAGCACAGAAAAAGTAGATTGGGAAAAATATGATTTTGAATTCGGAAAAAATCCTTTAACCAAAGAAAAAGAAAACTACATCGAATATAATTCCAGCAATTATATTTCCGTAATAGATATCAACAGTAAAACAATGATTCTGGAAGGCAATCTGATGCCTAAGTTAGCTTTCTCTGGCGGGAAGTTATATCTTTTGGAAAAGGTAAAATAAAAAATCTTGTTATAACTATAAAGCGACTTAAATTTAGTCGCTTTATTTTATTATGTCCATAGTGGTTTGAAAATAGTTTGAAGAAACAGGTGTTTTTATAATTGTTTTGTAGCTATTATATATGAAGTATAATGCTTTTAAGAAACCATACAAAACAAAAAAAGCGCTGATAAACAACGCTTTTAACTGCAGAGAGGAAGGGATTCGAACCCTCGATACAGTTACCCGTATACTAGCTTTCCAGGCTAGCTCCTTCAACCACTCGGACACCTCTCTAATTGAGGTTGCAAATATAATGAAATATCTGATTTCTCCAAGGATTTTTAAAAATCTTCTGTCACTTCTCCCGAAATATTTTCACTGAATAATTCGGAGAACGTTTTGTCATATTTCGGATTGTTGAGAATATGCATCACTTTTGTAATGGCAGCTTCGGCCGTCATATCTTTTCCGCTGATCGCACCTATTTTTGTAAAAATATTACTATTGCTATACTTCCCAAAACTAATTCCTCCTGATACACACTGACTTATCACTACGATTTCGATTCCTCGGTTTCTCAATTCCTGAAGAACATTCTGGGTTTTTTCATTATTAAAAATTGTTCCCGAACCGAAAACCTGCAAAACAATTGCTTCCGGCGTTTTGAATTCCAACAATGATTCGAAGTTCATTCCCGGGAAAATTCTGTAAAAAATTACTTTTTCATTGAGGTAAATATCGAGTTCAAAATCACCTTTTGGTTTCCAAAGCAAATCTTTTTCAATATTAAGATGAACTCCAGATTGCCCAAGAATTGGATAATTCGGACTTTGATAAGCATCAAAAAACTCGGCAGAATATTTCAGACTTCGGTTTCCTCGCAAAAGTTTGTATTCGAAATACACAGCTACTTCTTTGATAACTGGTTCATCATCTTCATAGAGACTTGCATAGTAAAGACTTGTCAAAAGATTTTCTTTCGCATCTGTTCGCAAATCTCCAATCGGCAATTGGGAGCCTGTCAAAATCACAGGTTTTCCAAGATTCTTCAGCATAAAACTAAGTGCAGAAGCCGTATAAGACATAGTATCTGTCCCGTGAAGAATTAGAAAACCATCAAAAGCATCATAATTTTTATGAATCCACTCTGCAATCATTCGCCATTCCTGCGGTCCCATATCGGAGGAATCTACTGGATTTTCGAATGGATGAACCGAGACTTCGCATTCGAGAAGATTCATTTCCGGGATTCTTTTGAAAATGGTGGAAAAATCAAACGGAACAAGACTTCCTGTGGTGTAATCTTTTTCCATCCCGATGGTTCCGCCGGTGTAAATCAATAGGACTTTTCTTTTCATAGACTAATGTTGATTCGAAGGTCAAATGTTGCAGCCCGACTTGAACGGAGCTCTTTTTCTTTTTTGGCAAAAAAAGAAAAAAGCGGGAGTGGAAGGCGGATTAAGCTGCCATAAAAAACCTCAGCAAAAGTAAAATTTTAATCTGAATCGGGAAAATAAAAAATGCCCGTTAAAAAACGAGCATTATATTGATGTTTTTAGTTAAATTATTTAACCAAAAGAATACTTGCAATTTGATTCGCCAACTCAGTTCCGATTCTGTCCTGAGCTTCTTCTGTAGCAGCTCCGGTGTGAGGCGTCAAAGAAATTTTTGGATGCGTTAGGATTTTCTCAGAAGGTGTTGGCTCGTTCTCGAAAACATCCAAACCTGCGAACGCTAATTTTCCAGAGTCTAACGCTTCAATCAAAGCTTCCTCATCAATTACACCACCTCTAGCACAGTTTACAATCGCTGCACCGGTTTTCATTTTTTCCAATTCTGTTTTGCCGATAATTGGTCCATTCTGAGCCGGAACGTGAAGCGTAATGAAATCTGAATGCTGAATCAACTGCTCCAAAGGTTCCGTTTCTATCTCCACATTGATATATTGGCTGTTGTAAAAATCCACTCTCACACTTGCTTTCCCGATTCTTGTATCAGAGGCAATCACTTTCATTCCCAATCCAAGTGCAATTCTTGCAACCTCCTGCCCGATTCTTCCGATTCCAACAATTCCGATTGTTTTACCTCTCAGTTCAACGCCTTTTTCGTAAGCTTTCTTCAATTTGGCGAATTCGGTATTACCTTTTACAGGCATTTGTCTGTTCGAATCCTGTAAAAATCTGCTTCCTGAAAACAAGTGCGCAAAAACCAGTTCTGCAACAGATTCCGAAGATGCGGCAGGTGTATTGATCACATGTTTTCCTTTTTCTCTTGCGTAAGCCACTTCGATGTTGTCCATTCCAACACCTCCTCTACCAATGATTTCCAGACTTGGACAGTTGTCCACCATTTCCTTGGTTACTTTCGTTGCGCTTCTTACAAGCAAAACTGTTACCTGATTTTCATTGATATAAGTAATTAGATTTTCCTGAGCTACTTTATCAGTAATTACCTCGAATCCATTGTCTTTTAGCGCGTCTATTCCAGATTGCGTCAATCCGTCATTAGCAAGTACTTTCATTATATTTTATATTTTTTTTGAAGAACAGAAGCTGTTCATTAATTAATTGGTTTAGGAGCTTAATCCCGCTTTCTGTTGCAATCTTTTGCTTTTTCATATGTGGAAAAAAAAGCAAAAGGATTTCCACTACAATCGGGGCTATGGGTTTTGTCACCAAATCAAAAATTCCCGAAAGTTTGAGGCTCGGGAATTTTTAATCAGATATATTTTTAGTCACGGAAAACCTCTATGGTTACTTGTTTTTCAACCAAATCCGTGAATTTTCCTTTGTATCTTGTAGCTCTTACAAGGTGGTTATCTATCCAGTGGTAGTTTCCACCTCTTGGTTTCCCTAGCAAAACGCTGTGGTATTTGAAGCCGTGTTTGTTGAGCCAGGTTTCTGTAATCTCTCTCAAATCCTCTGTTCTGGAAGTGAAAAAACAAATCTGATGACCTTCGTCATACCACTTGTTGATTGTTGCCAAAGCGTCCGGAAAAGGCTCGCAAGTTACCATTCTTTCTGGCTCTTCATTAGGCACATCATCCGTAATCGTTCCATCGATATCGATGAGATAATTCTTGATATCGCCTTTCAGCATTGGGCTCAGATGTTCTACGTATTCTAATTCCATGAGGTTCAAAATTAAGTTGGCAAAATTACACTTTTATATTCAGCGTAACAAATCATTAGCTAAAGTTTAATAAAATCTTAATTTTAAAGAATATTTTTCAGAATATTATTCGTTTAGCTTTATACAAAATCCTTCTTCAAATGGATTTTTTAAACCTGACGATTTTTATTTGATAAAAAAACGCTCCAATAATGAAGCGTTTTCTATCATCCTAGTCAAATTAAGGATTGCATTTGGTTGCGTTAATTATTCTTGTTTTCGCTTTGTAGACAATAACTGAGGTTGGGGTTTTTCAGAAATCATTTTATTGTCTTTTGTTGTATCCATTTTATTAATGATTACAGGCTTTGCCAGCCTTCCCATAGGACTCAAAACAGTTATATTTTTTTGAGTACTTTCTTCAATTTTCTCATCCGTTTTTATTGTTGATATATTCGCATTTCTAGCATTAGAAACTAACTGAGAAAAGGATTTTGTAGAAATACATAAAATGAATATTATAATTATTTTCTTCATAACTGTTAATTTAGAACCAAAATTGTCATTTCTCCAGGGTTGGTGTCAGCAGCAGAATTACCTCCAATATCTACTGGCGATGTACCATTGGATCTTGCTGTACGCAAATCAATTGTATGAGTACCTGCTGGCAGGCTAATCATGGTATTAATAGCACATGTATTAAAGCTATTTTGCGCCGTACCGTTTACATTACTAAAACGATTCCATCCTCCATTAGCTAAAAAATTATTATTAAGATAGATTATTACATCAACATTAGAGTAAGCTCCTGCTGTTGTTAAGGTATTTCGTGCTCCAATGGTAGCCCAAATTACAACAGTCGCAGGCGAAGCTAGTGTAAAGGTTTGAGTGAGCCCGGGTTGTACTGTTGCTACATTAGAAGCAACTGCAAGTCTACCGGAACTACCATAAGTATGATATTTTTGAATTATGCCAGGTAAGCCTTGAGAACCGGTTGCGCCTACTGCTCCAGTAGCACCAGTAACTCCTTGTATACCCTGTGCGCCAGTTGCACCTGTCAAACCTTGAACTCCTTGAGGTCCTTGCGCTCCTGTAACACCTTGAATACCTTGAATCCCTTGAGAGCCGGTTGCTCCCGTAACACCTTGAATTCCTTGAGCGCCGGTAGAACCTGTTGCGCCAGTTAGACCTTGTGCTCCAGTGGAACCAGTTGCTCCAGTTGTACCCTGAACTCCTTGAATACCTTGAGCCCCAGTTGCGCCGGTGACACCTTGTAATCCTTGAGCACCGGTTACTCCTTGTGCGCCAGTCAAACCTTGTGGTCCCTGAGCACCTACTGAACCAGTCGCTCCAGTAATACCTTGGGTTCCCTGTGGGCCTTGATTTCCAGTGGCTCCGGTAGCTCCTTGTAACCCCATTGGGCCTGTTGCTCCAGTAGCTCCCTGAGGTCCTGGAATTGAACTTCCTGAAGTTTTAGCATACAATGCATAAGGTACACTTAATAATTGTGATGTTCCCGTTATTGTATAGTTTGCTGTACCAGTTGGATCCGTTTCTACTTTAATAAAATAGGTATCTGCTCCCCAGTCAATGGTGGAATAAGATCCACTAACAAATGTTCCAGCTCCTATCCTCACAGTTACCAAACCATTTATGTTAGTCGCTTGTGTCTGCGTCTCTGAATATACCACAGGTCCTGTAGCAGAACCTTTCAATATAGAAAATCTCATCCCTACATTTTGACTCTTCACCAACTCATTACTGGAATTTCTGATGATTGCCTGATAACTCATTGCGTCCTGAACCTGCGTAAATGCAAAAGTTGAAACCAGTGACGCCGCTAAAAAAGAAAACTTTTTCATAGTTGGTTAGTTTTTATTTATCTGATTTTAATACTTTGAAAATCTTGATTACTTTACCTTCTTTCATTATTTTAAGATAATAAATAGCAGCAGGGTAAGAAGCCATTCTGATAGACGTCTGAGATTCTATAACAGGTTTTTTGGTTGTTAATAATTTCCCGCTACCATCAGAGATTTCATAGCTGTACTTTTTAAAATCACTAAAGCCAACTTTCAGATTAAGAATATCTTGCGTTGGATTAGGATAGATTTTCAGGCTTAGATTAATTTCGGTAATATCTACTCCTAATGTTTCTGTTATTTCGTAAGGTTGTTGAACACCCGCAGCAATACTCCCAGTTGAGGAGATTGCTGTATCATAAAAAACTTCTCCAATGGAAGAAGTTACATTTCCATTAGATCCAGAAGTATTATTTCCAGCAGTATTTAATGACTCTTGAGCATAAGATTGTATCGAAAATCCTACAACAAATACTATTTTTATTATTGATTTCATTAGCTTAATTTATAATTTGTGATAATTATATTAATTAGATCTTCAATGGGGAGTTTAGTATGCAAACCACTTACTTCCATTATAAACCAGTACCACTCCTATTGCATTTGCAGTTCTAGTACTAGTGGCAGTAAGACCATTATCCTTACCAAATTCATATATTTTTGTTACCTGATAATCATTACCGCTCTGACGAAATGATTTGCCGTTTGGATCTATATTGGCCTGCTTATTTTCTGAAAAGACATAAATTGTCAAGCCAGTACTTGGGTTCGCTGGAAGTGTAACGGTATAAGCTCCCGTAATGTAAACCATCTGATTCACATTATTCAATGTTGTATTACCACTAACATTAACTGCAGTTAAACCAGTTCCGCCACCGCTTGGGGTAGACCAAGTTCCATCACCTCTAAGATATGTTGAAGAATCTTTAGTCCCTGTTGCAGATATTTTTGAGACCGTCACTTTAGAATCTCCAATGGTTGTTACACCCGAAGCTGATATAGTAACATCGCCACTCATAGTCACCGGTACCGCTGGTGAATAAGGTGCTAATGAACTAGTCAAAATCAACTGAGCACCTGTTGTACCATTAGAAAAACCCGCTCCAGTATTTCCTGTAGCTCCGGTTGGACCAGTATTTCCAGTTACACCTTGTGGTCCTTGTACTCCTTGTGGTCCAACTGCCCCAATTACACCTTGTGGTCCTTGCGCACCTGTTGGACCGGTTAATCCTTGAATTCCCTGAATGCCTTGAGCTCCTGTAGCACCTTGAATACCTTGCGCTCCAGTTGGCCCCGTAGCTCCAGTTGAGCCAGTTACACCTTGGATTCCTTGGATACCTTGTGGACCTTGTACTCCTGTCGCACCTGTTACTCCGTTAGCTCCAGTTGCACCTATTGGTCCAGTCATACCTTGAACACCCTGAGGTCCTTGCGCTCCTGTAACACCTTGAATACCTTGTGCTCCAGTTGAACCCGTTGCTCCTGTCATTCCATTAGCTCCAGTTGCACCTATTGGTCCAGTCACACCTTGAACACCCTGAGGGCCTTGCGCTCCTGTAACACCTTGAATACCTTGAGCTCCAGTTGAACCCGTTGCTCCTGTCATTCCATTAGCTCCAGTTGCACCTTGAATACCCTGAGGTCCTTGCGCACCTGTAATACCTTGAGCTCCTGTTGGACCCGTTGCTCCTGTAACTCCATTAGCACCAGTTGCACCTATTGGACCAGTTATACCTTGAACACCCTGAGGTCCTTGTGCTCCTGTAACACCTTGAATACCTTGAGCTCCAGTTGAACCCGTTGCTCCTGTAACTCCATTAGCTCCGGTCGCACCTATTGATCCAGTTACACCTTGAACACCCTGAGGGCCTTGCGCTCCTGTAACTCCATTAGCTCCGGTCGCACCTATTGGTCCAGTTACACCTTGAACACCCTGAGAGCCTTGCGCTCCTGTAACACCTTGAATACCTTGTGCTCCAGTTGAACCCGTTGCTCCTGTAACTCCATTGGCTCCAGTCGCACCAGTTATACCCTGAGGCCCTTGTGGACCTGTTGCTCCTGTTGGGCCGGGAAGAGAACTTCCCGAAGTTTTTGCGTACAATGCATAAGGAACACTTAATAACTGTGATGTTCCTGCTATTGTATAGTTTGTTGAACCTGTTGGATCTGTTTCGATTTTAATAAAGTAAGTATCCGCACCCCAATCAATTGTAGAATAAGAACCACTAAGTAAAGTTCCAGCACCAATTTTTACATTGACCAAACCATTGATGTTTGTTGGCTGCGTTTGCGTTTCCGAATAAACAACGGATCCTGTAGGAGAACCTTTCAATATAGAAAATTTCATCCCTACATTCTGACTTTTAATCAGTTCGTTACTAGAATTTCTGATTATTGCTTGATAACTCATGGCATCTTGTACTTGTGAGAATGCAAAAGTTGAAACAAGAGAAGCTGCTAAAAAAGAAAGCTTTTTCATAGTTGATTAATTTTATTTTATTAATATTTAATTTATCCTTGTATAAAGCTTTGATTATTTCAAAGCTTATCATCTTCTATTCTGGATAGAAACCAACCATATCAAGCCATAAACATAAAATAATTATCAATTATATTGAAATTATTTTTTATGTTTAGTAGATTACCATACTTTTGACAAAAGTATAAAAAATATATTCACAATAAATATTAATTTTTTACAAAAACACAAATTAATATTAAAAAGAATCTTAGGTATACATTTCATAAAAGAAGCAACAGTTAATTGTTGCTTCTTTTTTAGTTAATAATTTTTGAGCCATTGCTAAACCACTTTGGGTTTTCGATCATTCGAAAGGATACATTTTCACTTATTATCCTAATATTTTATCATAAATAATTCTCCAACATTACCTTCAAATATTTTCTATTTTGATTTACAGAAGGACAATCTGGTCTGGAAACAGAAGCTTTCTCATTATATTCATTAGCTTTTTGATAATCTCCTAAAAATGAAAGACAAACACAAGCTTCCAGATTAGGAATATAGCCAGAGTAATCTGAAAACACGAAACCGATACCATTAGGCACCTCAACCTTAGTTGCCAAATCAAACCATTTGAATGCCTGATTATAATTTTGTTTTTCTTTATAGTAATACCCTAACTCGCAACAGATTTCTGGTCTTGGCGTGTCATATTCAAAGGTTTTGAGTAAAGTTGGGAGTATTTTTCCTTCAGCTCCTATCTTTTTATACTCAATTGCTAACTGATGACAACATGTTACAACATCTTCAATCCAACCTAATCCTGTTGCTAAAAATTTCTCATAATAGATAATTGCATTTTCGATATCGTTATGATCTTTCAATTCTCGAGCATAATAATACAGCTGTCTTGGAGAAAACTCTTTCCCACTTTTCTCCAAAGCTTTGTAAATATCAATATTTCTGGTAGATGCAACTTCTTGTTTGGTTTTCTTATGCCAAATTTCAATATTAGTATATTGCAGGTTGCCAATCAAAGGGATACATTCGTGAACTGGGTCAATCCATTGATAGTTTTTACTTCTTTTAAATAATCTTTCACGTGTCGAATGAAAAGTAGGATTATTGTTTTGATCAAATGATAAAACATATTTCATTGTGACAATCTCAACATTATCACTCAGAGTTTTCTTCAAATCGTTGATTTCTTGAACCGATTTTTCAGGCACAACATCGTCGGCGTCCAGCCACATTTGATAATCCATCGTTGCTTTGGAAAACGCAAAATTACGGGCTGCGGCGAAGTCATTAATCCATTCAAAATCGTAAACATTGTCTGTGAATCGCTTGGCAATTTCTTTGGTTTTATCAGTAGAGCCAGTATCAACGATGATTATTTCGTCCGCAAAATCTTTGGCACTTTCCAGACATCTGCCTAAAACATCTTCTTCATTTTTGACAATAAGACACAAACTGATTTTCATAGAGTAAAAGTTTTTTCAGGTCTAAATATACAGGTTTTAATAACTCGATGACCAAAATATCTGAAGAGGAAATTTAATATTGTAATTTTTGAAGCGTATCTTTTACAGTTTGTTTTGTTTTTATTTCCAATACAATTATCTCAGGTGTTTCCGAAACTTTTTTAACTTCGAAATTATAATTCAATCCTGTTTTAACATTAGGTTCAAAAAATATTTTTGATTTTTTGGAGGCAATCATCTCTTTATAAAAAACATTTTTCTTGTAAATTTTATAATAATTCGGATCTGCCTGCAACTCATATCGACTGTTCTCAATAGTTTTTGTAAAAGACAATGGCGATGATACGATAAAATACAGAAATAATGAAACAACAGCAAATACAAGAAACATCACCAAAAAGAATCTCTTCCATTTCCTCAGTATTCCTAAAAACAAAAGAGTAATTATAATAATTGCCAACCAAATCCATTGATAATTGATTGTTATTAGAACGTCCTTATACTGTCTCAAAAACAAGTCTATAAATGAGAAAACAGTCATTAAAAAAGCGATCACAAAGAAAGCATTGCCTATCTTAATCAATGTTTTGCTGTTTGAAAATTCCATAATATCAATTCAATTTAATCGAAGTTTATAAATATTGTTTCTTGATTTTAGCTTCTGGTTTTTCACAGAAAAGATAAAGACAAAAAAGAAAAAACCACTCTAAAGGCTTCATTAAAACATAAGTAACATCAGACGCTTTTTGGTTATTGATTTTTATTGATAGATTATAACCATATTTATCATAATTAGATCTTACAAACTGATGAATTTTTGGAGACCAATCCGCAATCAACTCTTCAAAAGCATTGGCAATCTGCAATTGCCTGTTAACAATAATTGGTTGACCGTGACGTTTTCCGATATGGGTTGGTTTTACAAGTTTCGGATTTCCCTTCGCTGAAACCGTACATAGATAATGTCCTTTATGATCCAGAATGGGCGGATGGGTTTTCTGCGAAAATGCCCAGGTTGTGGTATCGGTAAATACTTTGACCATAGAATTATAATCTTGACCAAAAAGAATCAGAATTAATGTAATCAAGAAAAATACCGGCAATAAAAAGAAAATTGCCCAAATGTGAATTTCATATTTTTGAGATAGAAAAAGATTACATCGATTTAGAAACACACTTTTGAAACTCCTGTTTTCAGCTTGATTTTTTTCCTCAGAAATAATTTTATTTAAAAGTAAAATACCTATAATATTACTAATTAGCGTTGCTGGAACAAAGAAGAAACCACCGTCATTACCTTTATAAATACTAAGACTCTCCGTATTGTGACTGCTAAATTGAAATAGCAATGCAAAATTGATGATTATCCCAATGTAGATGGATATCAGACAAAATACCAAAAACAAAGGTGGACTTTTTCGACCTTTGATCCAAAGTATATAAGCTGAAATATGATATAGAAAAAAATATAAAAGCAAAGAGATAATGTGTTTCCCACCAATAGGAGAATAGCATTCGTCCACCGGATCTATAGCTGTATGATAATCCTGAGTGTGGAACATAAGACCAAATGCAAAAAACAACAAAGAAAGAATGTAAATAAAAAATAAAACAATCTCTCCCCAGCTTTTCTTTTTGTTGACCATAGCTTTGACCGCAAAAAAGTTAAATACCAAAAACAAGATCCAAAAAACACAAAAGACTATTTCTGACATCAGATTCTTTCTTTAATTATAAAATTTAAATAGCAAAATGTTTGTAAAGTAAATGTAAAAAGAAAAAATTCTTAATCAATATAAAACATTTAAAATCATAGTCTAAGATAAATGTGAATAAAAAGTGCTGATGTACGATGGTTACAATGCCATCATTGGTGTCACTGTTCAGAGGAAAATAAATGAGTTGAACACTAAATAAATGAAGAAAAACAAAGTAAACCTTAATAATGAACAAAATATTCTGAAATTTATACGAATTAGTATAATAGATCCTGGTTTTTTTTAATTATTAAAAAACAAAAAACGATGAAACGTCATTTTCTCATATTATTTTTATTTTTCGGATTTTGTAAACCTTTAATGTTTAGTGCAGGTGAAAAACATTTTTTTACTGCTCAAAATTTAAAGGACTCTTTTTGGAGAAACTTAAAACAATATACAGACTCAAAAAGTTGTAAAAATTATTTTAATTCACTCGCTGTCATCAAAATACCAAAGATGTTTTTATATTTGATGAAGAATAAAAAACTATGGAAAAGAAACTCAAACTTTGGGACGCTGTGATGATCGTAATGGGCTCGATGATAGGAAGCGGGATTTTTATCGTGAGCGCAGACATTATGCGAAATCTTGGTTCCGGTTACTGGATGATCGTCGTTTGGCTGATCACAGCAGTGATGACTGTAGCAGCCGCCATTAGTTATGGCGAACTATCTGCAATGTTTCCAAAAGCAGGTGGGCAATATACTTACATCACAGAAATTTTCGGGAAACCAATGGGATTCCTTTATGGCTGGGGAATGTTCACAGTCATTCAAACCGGAACAATTGCTGCGGTTGCTGTTGCGTTTGGAAAGTTTACAGCTTACTTGATTCCAAGTTTAAATGACGCTGCTCCTATTTTTCAAAGTGGTGAATTTAAAATTACCTGGATTCAAATTCTAGCGATTGTCGTGATTCTGTTTTTGACATTTGTGAATACGAAAGGTGTACAGTTTGGTAAAATTCTCCAGAATGTTTTCACTTCATCCAAAATCATTGCGCTTCTTGGTTTGATTGTTCTTGGTTTTGTTTTGATTTCACAATCCAATTGGAGTTCTAATATGAGTTTCGGCTGGGATGCGTTTCAAAATCTGAAACAAACCGAATGGAAAAGCATTTCCGGCGCAACTGTTTTGGGTGGAATTGCTGCTGCTATGGTTGGTTCGGTCTTCAGCTCTGTGGCCTGGGAGAATGTGACTTTCATTTCCGGAGAAATCGAAAATCCAAAAAAGAATGTTGTAAAAGCAATGATTCTGGGAACTTCAGCTGTGATGATTCTTTATCTTCTAGTGAATTTCGTTTATCTAAATGCGCTCGACAGAGATTCTATCGCTTTTGCGGCGAATGACAGGGTTGCCGTTGCTGCTGCTGAAAAAATGTTCGGAAATGCAGGAACGATTATTATTGCTGTTCTTGTGATGATTTCGACTTTTGGTTGTGTGAACGGAATTGTTTTAGCTGGAGCTAGAGTTTTCCAGACAATGGCGAAAGACGGATTATTCTTAAAATCTGCCGTTGAAAATAACAAAAACGGCGTTCCTGCAAAATCACTTTGGATGCAGGGAATCTGGGCAAGTTTGCTTTGTCTGAGTGGACAATACGGCGATTTGCTGGATATGATTTCGTTTGTGATTGTTTTGTTTTATATGATTACGGTTTTTGGAGTCATCTATCTGAGAATCAAAAAGCCTGAATTGGAAAGAGGTTACAAAACCTTTCTTTATCCTTTCACGCCTATTCTTTATCTTTTGATTGGAACCGGATTTTGTATTCTGTTATTTATTTATAAACCTCAATATACCTGGCCGGGATTGGGATTGATTTTGCTTGGGTTACCGGTTTATTTTTTTATTAATAAAAAAGTTATTAACCTTGACAACACTCAAGATGAAGATTAAATTTTTATTGATATTAATTTTTTTATCTGTTAAATTTTCAGCTTGTAAATGTCAGAGAGATGTTATAGCTCAAGATTATTTTGACTCTGATGTTGCTGGAATTATTACAATTGAATCAACTTATGGAAATGAAGAGCGAAATGACATAATGTCTGGTGTAAGGATTTATAAAGCTAAAATAAGCTTTGATAGATTATATAAAGGAAATAGATTTGAAGAATTAGTAATCCTTGGTAGCACTACAAATGCTCGTTCTGGTGGTTGTGAAAAGCTGGTCAAAGCTGGAGAAAAATATCTTCTTATAACAAGCAGGGCTCCAAGCGGAGAATACATAGAGTCTCTTTGTAGCAGTATGTATAAAATTAATGATAACAATTTAAATGAAGTCAAAAAATACAGCAAACAATTCGCTTATTTCGAGAAAAACAAAAGCCTGTTTAAAGATTTAAAATTTACAGATTATGAGGATAAATCAGAAAGATGGGATAATATAAAAAAGAATACTACAAATGAATTTGAATCTGTTTTTGGAAAACAAATAAAAAATAAATTTGGAGTTTATAAAGTCAAGATAGATTCTGAAAATAATATTGTAGAAATACAATCCATAAAAAAAATTGGAATTAATGAAAGGAAAATGCTGACATTAATAAAGAAAAATATTAGGATTGAAGAAAATCCTAACTCAGAATATCTATTATTTTTAGATTTTTAATTCTTAAATAATGTCGATAAATTTAAATTCAATTTTTTCAAATTTAATCTCAAAATATTCCGATAATGAAATATTAAAAACTGATTATTGGAAAGAAATAGAAAAATCTTATTCTCAGAAAAGCAGAAAATATCATAATCTCACTCATCTTGAAAATATGATTCTTGAATTGGAAGAAGTGAAAGATAAAATTTCAGATTATGATTCTATACTTTTCTCCATTTTTTATCACGACATTATTTATAAAGCGACATCAAAAGATAACGAAGAAAAAAGCGCAGAAATAGCAAAAACCAGACTTGAAAAACTAAATATTCCTCAAGAGAAAATAACTCGAATTTACAATCAAATTCTTGCAACAAAATCCCACAAAAAAAGTGAAGTTTCTGACACCAATTTTCTCCTTGATGCAGACTTAGCAATTCTCGGTCAGGATTGGAAAATCTATGAAAATTACACCCAACAAATCCGAAAAGAATATTCAATTTATCCAGACTTTATGTATAAGCCTGGGCGCAAAAAAGTATTGATTCACTTTTTAGAATTCGAAGAAATTTTCAAAACAGATTATTTCAAAGGTAAATATGAAGAAAAAGCAAGAGAAAATATTCAAAGAGAATTAGAAATTATTTAACTCTCTAACAAAAACTCCTTATAATTCCCCAAAAATTTAATATCAGCGCCAATCGCTCTCAATTCATCAATTGAATTAATGTAAAGCACATTATTCCAATCTCCAACAACGGTTACAAAAAAGAAATAATTACCGAGTTTGGTTTTTAAAGTTCGGGATTCGATTTTGCTAAGGTTCATATTTCGCCAGGCAAAAACTGATAAAACCTGATGAAGTCCTCCAGCGTGGTCCTGAGGAAGTGTAATCAGAAGCCCGGTTTTCTTTCCGGAACTGTTCAAATCGCTGTCAAAAGTTTCCTCACTTTTAGAAATAACAATGAATCTCGTATGATTTTCTTCGACATCGTGAATATTGTCGTTAATGATTCTCAATCCGTATAATTCTGCAGCAAATTTGTTTGCAACAGCTGCAATTTTTCTATCCGGATTTTCAGAAACTCGTTTTGCCGCAGCAGCCGTAGAAGCGAATTCCTGCTTTGGAACGTCCGGATAATTTTTATTCAAAGAATGAAAACTTTGAGCAAGCGCCTGCGGATGAGAATAGATTTTCTCAATCGGGTTATCATTTTCTTGACTTGGATGAATCATCAAATGATGCGCAATCGGCATTACAGCTTCAGCTTCAACTCGGATTTCCGGTGTCTGATAAAGATAATCCAAAGTCATAGAAACCGTCCCTTCTATCGAGTTTTCCAAAGGAACAACCGCTTTGTCAACTTCATTATTCTGAACCGCCAGAAAGCAATCCAAAATATTGGCTTTCGGAATCAATTCTTCGTTTGGGAATAATTGAGTCGCGGTCAACTGCGTAAATGAGGCTTCGGGTCCTAAGAATGCTATTTTCATTTTGCGAAATTAAAGATTATTCTTTATTTGAACCACAAAAGTCACAAAAGAAAAGTTAGTTGCTCTTTAAGCTAAAAATCAATCAAAAAATCCTTCGACTCCGCTCAGGATGACAATTCTAATACTAAACTTTAATTATAATTTTGTCAGGCTGAGCGGAGTCGAAGCCTTTATTAATAAAACTCTTGTGACTTCTGTGGTTAACCTAATCAACTGTTTTCTTAGAAAAATCAAAATTAAAATTTGCACTTACAATAAAACCATTGTTATATTGGAATACATTTTTGCCTTCCACTTCCCTTCCCAACTGCACAATCTGATTCAGATAACCGCCTTCTACTCTCACCAAATCATTGAATTTATAACCTAACAAAACTCCGATTCGGTTTTGGTCAAAAATATTCTCGCCAACATTTTTCCCGAATCCAATCATTACCTCATCATAAACTGCAACATACGGCGTTTTCTCTGCAATCGAAGTTCCTTTCAAAGGCATCTGCAAACGAATCATATACCGCGCTCTGTTCATAAAAGGATATTGGTCTTCCGAGGTCAGATTGGCATTAGAATATCTCCCAACCCAGCGCTGTTCTAGCATAAAACGATGCGACAAATCGATTTTTCCAATCTTGTCCGTCACCGTTGCCATTTCGTAAATCCTATGTTCTGTGAAATCTTTTCCCATTCCGTTCAATGGAATTTCTCCATAAGGAAAAGTCTCTGCCCAAGCGTAACCTAAGCGTAATTGCAAGTTTGGATTCGCCTGATAATTGATTCCCAAACGTAAAAGACTTTGTTGCCAAGTCGTGACATAATCATTTCTTCTCCACTGATATTCGGTGTGGATTGAAAATTTGGAATCTAATTTAAAAGTTCCGTTGTAAGCGTACCAGCCAATATTGTTGTGGTTGCTGATTCGGTTTTGTGCGGAAAATGAATTTGAAATTAAAACTAAAAATAATGCGCTAAAGAATAATTTTGCTTTAGTGAAAACCATATTGAATTGTTATCGATTTCAGCAAAAATAGGGATTCAGAAAGGCAAAAGCAAATTGGTTAAACTGTGTTTTGTTTTAAGGCAAAGGCACAAAATATTTAAAAAGACAGCAATAATTTTAAGGCACTTAGATTTTAACTTCGTTAAAATCTAATTAGTTTCTATGATGTTTGTATTTTTTCTTAAATCAAAAACAATTTTCAACACATTTTACAAATAGCACATTATTTGTAATTATTCCGAAAAGTAAAAAATGGAAAAGGAGACGAAAAAGAAAATAAGACCTAAGCAAAAACAAAGACGGCCGGGATTGGAAAAGAAAATGAATCCAATTCCTGAAACTGATCCAATCAATTATCCGAAAGAAGGAAAATTAAAAAATAAAGTCGCTTTAATTACAGGCGGAGACAGTGGGATCGGGAAAGCAGTTGCGCTTCTGTTTGCAAAAGAAGGCGCCGATATTATTATCGCTTATCTCAGCGAGACCAAAGATGCAAAAGAAACTCAAAAAGAAGTAGAAGCTTATTCCAGAAAATGCACTTTGATAAAAGGAGATTTGGGAAAAGAAAATCATTGTAAAAAAGTAATCGAAACTTCAATAAAGATTCACAATAAAATCGATATTATCATCAATAATGCTGGTCTACACTGGGAATCAGAATCTATTGAAGAAATTTCTACAGACCAATTGATAAGAACATTTCAGAATAATGTTTTTTCTTATTTCTGGGTTACAAAATATGCATTACCTTATTTAAATAAAGGTGCAAGTATTATCAACACTTCATCCGTAACCGCTTACCGAGGAAGTCCAAAATTAATAGACTATTCTGCTACAAAAGGTGCCATCATTTCTTTTACAAGAAGTCTTTCCGCTAATTTGGTTGATAAAGGAATCCGAGTAAATGCTGTTGCACCTGGTCCAATCTGGACACCACTAATTGCATCATCTTTCAAGCCCAAAAAGAATTCTGAATTCGGGAGTGATTCGCCAATGAAGCGTGCGGGACAGCCCAATGAGGTGGCTCCAAGTTTTCTATTTTTAGCCAGCGACGATTCCAGATATATCAGCGGGCAAGTCTTACATCCGAATGGCGGGGAAATTGTTAATGGATAATTTAAAATTTACAAATCACTAAAAATAAAACATTATGTCTACAGAAAATCTTACTCAGCAAGAAGCAATTAAAAAAATTAAGGAACTATCTGAAAAAGCCAGGATTTGTATGTTCGCCACAGAACTAGACAGATTACCAGTCAATTCGAGACCAATGTCTTTGCAGGAAACCGACGACAATGGAAATCTTTGGTTCATCAGTAGCGAAACAAGCAATAAAAATTTCGAAATCAAGGAAGATAATCGCGTACAACTTTATTTTATGAACAACAGCGACTCCGAATATCTGTCTATCTATGGGGAAGCCTTTGTTTACACAGACCGCGCAACCATCGAAGAAAAGTGGTCGCCAATGGCAAACGCTTGGTTTGACGGAAAAGACGACCCGAATGTTTCCATCATCCGAGTTGAACCGAAAGAAACTTATTATTGGGACACAAAAGCAGGAAAATTAGTCAGTCTTTTAAGTTTTGCAGCAGCTGCAATCAGCGGAAGTAAAACCGATAATTCTGACGGAGTTGAAGGAACCGCAACGATTTAATAATTTCCATCAATCATATAGAACTCCAGCAAAAAATAATTTTGTTGGAGTTTTTTCATTATTAAGTTAACTTAAAAAATCAAACTTTTTTCAAAGTTTCGTAATTTTTAAATCTTTAAAATAGCCAATCGTTCCAATATCAACCCAAAGTCCGATACTTCCCGATTGCATTTTTCCTTTTCGCTCATTCACAACAAATGATGGATATTTTTGATTATTTACAAATAAATCTGCTTTTCCATCTTTGAGTTCAATTCGTAATGTAATCCATTCATTTAAACCTGAATCTGCATACGTTTCATATTGTCCTTTGAATTCCGGTTGTCTCAATTTTTCAAATTTAAAATTGGGATATGCGTAATATTGTACACTGTGATTTCTCTCAAATTGATGTTCAGACCTTGCTGCTTTTGGTCTTAAATAAATCGATTCAAAGGCAGAATTATCTTTATTTATATTAAAAGCTAAACCTATAAAACCTTGCGCAAACTCAAACGGAGAAGGATTTTGAATCTGGCTGTACACTTTTACCTCAATTACTCCGTTTTCGATGTTTGCGTTGGTTAATTTTACGAAAGTTGCTTCGTCAACCGTATTTTCAAGATGATTCACGTCAAAAGGTATTTTGTCTAAATCTCTTTCAAGCTTTAAAACTTTATGACCTTCAAAGTCAATGACAGAAGCCTTTACATTAGAAACTTCAAATTCTTTGTTTTCAAATTGTATCGTTTGAGCAGAAAGTGTTGTAAAAGTCATAGCTATAATTGTTAATGATAATACTTTATTTTTAAACATTATACTTTTCCTTTTGCTTCGGTTAATGTAACTGGTTTTCCCAACGCTCCAAACTCGTGCAGGTCGCCAAAAACTTCAATTCTGATTGATTGATGAATACCTCCGATTCTTAGAGGTTCAAATCCATTATCTTTAATTAAACCTTCTACTTCAGGATTGATACTTTCATCATCAGTAGCATAAAATAAAACTGATTTTTTTGGATTTTGATAAGCAGATTCTGATAAAGAGGCTGCTCCGAGAGTTCCTAAAGCCTTAACTAACTTTGCTTTTTCAGGTAAAAATTTTGAATTGATTTCTCCGGCAGATTCATTTTCTCCAATGATTTTTTTGAAACCTCCATTTTCATCCGGAGCAATTGGGTTGGAAGGGTCAACAATGATTTTCCCTTTCAAATCTTCCGCATATTCCTTTAAAAATCCTTCAATTGCTTCAAACGGAATGGCTAAAACTAAAATTTGTGCATTTTTTACAGCACTTTCAATATCACTTGGCTGTGCTTTGTTTCCCCAATTTGCAGAAAATTCTTTTGCTTTTTCAAGATTTCTGTCCGCAACGAAAAATTCTCTTTGTGATTTTGCAAGATTTCCGGCAACCGCCTGTCCGATATTCCCTAAGCCGATGACGGCAATTTTTGATGTTGTCATTATGATTTCTTTTAAAATTATAATGCAAATTTCCATCAGAAAGAAGGCTTTTTCCAATGAACTGAATTAAGAAATAGTCTTAATCTGGATTAAGATTTTTCTTTAAGTAATTTTGCTTTTAGTTTACTTAAAAACTCGGGCGTAATTCCCAAAAATGAAGCGATTTGGGTTTGTGGAAGTCGATTTGAAAGATGAGAATAGCTTTCCAGAAAAGATAGATAACGCTCTTCGGCAGTTGAGCTGATATTTTGAAGCAGACGATTTTGAAGTGTTACAAAACTGTTTTCAATTAAAACCCTGAAAATTCTGTCAAATTTCGGAGCCGAAGTATAAAGTTTGATTAAATTTTCATAACTTATTTGAAGAACCATCGTATCTTCCAGCGCATCAATACACAATTCTGAAGGTTTTTTCTGATGAAAGCTTCCGATGTCAATCATCCACCAGTTTTCTGAAGCAAATTGAAGAATATGCGTATTTCCTTTTTCATCAATTTTATACATTCTCAAACAGCCACGAACTACAAAATTAAATTGATTACAGACATCATTTTCCTGCAAAACAAACTGTCTTTTTCTGTAAAGTCTAGATTTGAAAAGTTCTGTCACAAGTTGAGTTTCCTCCGCATTCAAAGGAATCGTTCTATTGAAATAATTAAGCAAAGGTTCTGTGGAAGCTTGAAGCAGGTTTTCTTTCATTGAAAAATTTTACAAAAACAAATTTAAGCTAAGTTTTAACAATTGGTTAGCTTTTTGAATAGTAAATTCTAAACCAAACACCCATTTTGAAACTCATCACATTCACAAACAAAGGCATTTACTGTCCGCAAGGAAAATTTTACATTGACCCTTGGCGACCGGTTGATTTGGCGGTTATCACGCACGGTCACGCCGACCACGCCCGTTGGGGAATGAAAAAATACCTTTGTCATCATTTCACAAAACCGATTTTAAAGAAGAGAATTGCTGAAGATATCGAGTGTCAGACTTTGCAATATGGCGAAGTTCTCAATATCAAAGGTGTGAAACTTTCGCTTCATCCTGCAGGTCACATTATCGGTTCGGCGCAGATTCGGTTGGAATATAAAGGTTATGTAAGTGTAGTTTCCGGAGATTATAAAGTTCAGGATGATGGTTTGAGCACGCCTTTCGAATTGGTAAAATGCAATGAATTTGTTACCGAAAGCACTTTCGGACTTCCTATTTACAACTGGCTTGAAGTTCCGGATTTGAATAAAAGACTTCAGAACTGGGTTTTGAGAAATCAGGAAAATCAGAAAACTTCTGTCTTTATTGGGTATTCTTTGGGCAAAGCTCAGCGGATTATGAAAGTCGTTGAAGGAATGGGAAAAATCCACGTTCACTACTCGATTGGAAAACTAAACAAAGCCTTTGAAGAAGTCGGAATCGTACTTCCCGATTATGAGGTTCCCGATTTCAGAGAAAGCATCAAACACGTTGCCGGCGATATTGTCATTGTTCCGCCAGCTTTAGTGGATAGTAATGTCATCAAGAAAATTCCCGATGCGGCGACAGCGATTTGTTCCGGCTGGATGCAGGTTCGCGGTGCCAGAAGATGGCGAAGTATGGATGCCGGTTTTCCGATGAGCGACCACGCAGACTGGAAAGGTTTGCTGGAAGCTGTGAAAGCAACGGAAGCAGAAATCGTGCACGTCACTCACGGACAAACCGAAGTTTTTTCGAAATATTTAAACGAAATCGGAATTAAATCTGATGTCGTGGAAACACTTTACGGAGATGATGATGAAGAGGTAACTGAAAAAGAAACCATCGAAAATTCTGACGTATGAAAAATTTCGCAGAACTCATCAACGCACTCGAAAGCACTAATAAAACCAATGCTAAAATCGATGCAATCATCGATTATCTGGAACGTGCGCCGGATGATGACAAGCTTTGGTTTATCGCTTTGTTTACGGGCAAAAGACCGAAGCGAAATGTGAACACCAATTATATGAAAGAATGGGCGTTGGAAATTACACAATTACCGTTTTGGCTGTTTCAGGAGAGTTATTCTTCAGTGGGAGATTTGGGCGAAACGTTGTCATTGATTCTTCCGCCACCAACAGAAAAAATCGAGAAATCTTTATCTGAATGGATGAATGAAATCGTCGGTTTAAAAAATAAATCAGATGCGGAAAAGAAAGAATTCGTTCTGAATTCCTGGAACGGTTTGGATTACACAGAACGATTGATTTTCAATAAATTATTGGGTGGAAGTTTCAGAATCGGAGTTTCAGATAAAACTTTGATTAATGCGTTGACAAAATTTTCCGGACAGGAAGCGAGCACATTGATGCACAGTTTGATGGGAAAATGGCAACCTGATGAAGTAAATTTTAGGGAATTGATTTCGGCTGAAAACATTAATCCCGACAATTCAAAACCTTACCCTTTTTGTTTGGCTTATGCGCTCGAAAAAGATTTGGAGGAACTCGGAACGTACGATGAATGGCTGATTGAATACAAATGGGACGGAATTCGTGGGCAAATTATCCGAAGAAATGATGAAGTTTTTATTTGGTCTCGTGGAGAAGAATTGGTTACCGAACAGTTTCCCGAAATCAAAGAAGTTGTTCAGAATATGAAAGGAAATTTTGTGATTGATGGCGAAATTCTCGCAGTAAAAGATGATAAAGTTCTAAATTTTAATGAACTACAAAAACGATTAAACCGAAAAACTTTAACCAAGAAAATGCTTTCGGAAATTCCGATTCAGGTTTTTGCTTATGATTTATTGGAATTGGAAGGAACTGATTTGCGGGAAAAACCAATATCTGCAAGACGGGCAATGTTAGAAGAATTATTATTAAATGAAAATCCTGAACACATCAAAATTTCTCAAGCCATTGATTTTGAAAACTGGGAAGAATTAAACCAAATCAGAGAAAATTCCAGAGAAATCAACAGTGAAGGTTTGATGTTGAAACAGAAAAATTCTCACTATCATTCCGGCAGAAAAAAAGGCGACTGGTGGAAATGGAAAATCAATCCGTTGACAATTGATGCCGTTTTGATTTACGCCCAAAAAGGAAGCGGACGACGGAGCGCTTATTACACCGATTACAGTTTTGCTGTGAAAAGTGGCGATAAATTAGTTACTATTGCAAAAGCCTATTCCGGATTGACCGACAAAGAAATAATGGAAGTGAGCAAATTTGTGAATAAAAATGCAATTGAAAAATTCGGTCCAGTCCGAACTGTAAAACCTGAACTGGTTTTCGAAATTGCCTTTGAAGGAATTGGTTTCAGCAACCGACACAAAAGTGGTGTTGCACTGCGTTTTCCGAGGATTTTGAGATGGCGGAAAGATAAAACGGTGGATGAGATTGATGATATTGAAGAAATTAAGAAATTGATACAGTAAATATAAACCACAAAAGTAACAAAAGCTAAAGTTTAAAGTGATTCTTGCTGAAAGTGCAAAAAAGTCTAGAATAACGCTTTTTTGAACTTTTGAAAAGCTAAAAGCCCATCAAAAACTTTTGTGACTTTTGTGGTTAAAAAAAACAGATTTGAGCAACTACGAAAATACCGAAGGCTTTAAAATCATTCAAAACTGGATGATGGGAAAAGACAATTCTCCATTTAAATTTCAGGTTGACACTTGGCAGAAATTTGGCAGTGGTTATAGCGGAATGGTTGTGGCACCAACCGGTTTTGGGAAAACATTTTCTGTGTTCTTAGCTTTGATTTCAGACTTTTTGACGAATCCTGATAAGTTTAAAAAAGGGCTGAAAATGATTTGGATTACGCCACTTCGTTCTCTTTCAAAAGATATCGCCAAAGCAATGCAGGAGGCGATTGATGAGATCGGACTGGATTGGACAGTAGGTGTGAGAAATGGTGACACAGATCCGAAAGTCCGACAACAGCAGGTCAAAAGTATGCCTGAAATTTTGGTCGTAACTCCAGAAAGTTTGCATCTGCTTTTTGGACAGAAAAATAACGAGCGGTTCTTTAATAATATGCATTGCGTTGCAGTGGATGAATGGCACGAATTGTTGGGTTCAAAGCGTGGCGTGATGGTAGAATTGGGAATTTCTCAACTTGTTCATTACGTTCCGAAACTTAAAATCTGGGGAATCACGGCAACCATCGGAAACCTTGAGGAAGCGCAGGATGTTTTGATTCCGTATAATATTAAGAAAACAAAAATCACAGCCAAAGAACAGAAAAAAATTGATATTCTTTCAGTTTTTCCGGATGAAGTGGAACTTTTGCCTTGGGCAGGACATCTCGGACAAAAATTAGCTGATAAAGTCGTTCCGATTATTCTTGAATCAAAATCCACAATTGTTTTTACAAATACCAGAAGCCAAAGTGAAATGTGGTATCAGTTGTTGCTGAATGTTTATCCTGATTTCGCCGGACAAATTGCCATTCATCACAGTTCGATTGATTCGGAGTTGAGAAATTGGATTGAAGAAAATTTAAGTTCAGGAAAACTCAAAGCTGTTGTTTCGACGTCTTCTCTGGATTTAGGCATCGATTTTAAACCTGTTGATACCGTTATTCAAATCGGTTCGGCAAAAGGTGTTGCAAGATTTTTGCAGCGAGCCGGACGAAGCGGTCACTCCCCTTTTGAGATCTCTAAAATCTATTGTGTTCCTACGCATTCGTTGGAATTGATTGAAGTTTCTGCCTTGAAAGAAGCCGTCAAACAAAATGTGATTGAACCTCGTGAACCACAGGTTTTATGTTTCGATGTTTTGGTTCAGTTTCTGATGACTTTGGCGATTGGCGATGGATTTTATCCGGAAGAAACCTACGAAAGAATCAAGCAGGTCTACACTTTTCAGGAAATGACGGATGAAGAATGGAAATCGATGATTGATTTTCTCACAATTGGTGGAAGTGCGCTGAAAAGCTATGAAGAATACCATAAAGTTGTGGTGATGGAAGACGGTTTGCATAAGGTGACTTCCCGAAAAATAGCGATGCTGCACCGAATGAATATGGGCGCGATTGTGAGCGATGCGATGCTGAAAGTAAAATTCATTTCCGGCGGGTATATTGGAATGGTGGAGGAATATTTTATTTCAAGATTAAAAAAAGAAGAGAAATTTATTTTAGCGGGAAGAGTTCTGGAAGTCGCGATGATAAAAGATATGACGGTTTTCGTTCGGGCTTCCAAAGGAAAAGCACAGGCTCCGAGCTATTTGGGGGGAAGATTGCCTTTAAGTTCAAATTTAGGTCATTTTTTAAGAGAAAAACTTTCGGGAGCATTAAATCCAAAAGCTTCGGAGAAAGAACTGAAATTTCTTCATCCGCTTTTAGTTAATCAAGAAGAGCGTTCACATATTCCAAAAGAAGATGAGTTTTTGGTGGAATTGATTAAAAATCGCGAAGGTTATCATTTGTTTATGTATCCTTTCGAAGGTCGATTGGTGCACGAAGTGATGGCTGCTTTAATTGCTTACCGGATTTCAAAACTGGCTCCGATTTCCTTTTCGATGGCGATGAACGATTATGGTTTTGAATTATTCAGCGATAAAGATATTCCACTCAATGAAGAAAATTTAGACAAAATTTTAACGAGGGATAATCTGATGACCGATGTGATTTCCAGTATTAATGCGGCAGAAATGGCGAGACGAAAATTCCGTGATATTGCGGTCATTTCCGGAATGGTTGTTCAGAATTTTCCCGGACAGCAGCGTTCCAACAAATCTCTGCAAAGTTCTGCAGGTTTGATTTTTAAAGTTCTGGAAGATCACGACCCGAATCATTTTCTTGTAAGGCAGGCTTATACAGAGGTTTTTAATATGCAGCTGCAGGAACAGCGAGTAGTAGAAGCATTCAAAAGAATTGAAAAATCAAAAATTATTCTCAAGTTTGCCAATGCCTTCACGCCGTTGAGTTTCCCGATAAAAGTGGATAGTTTGAGGCAGACTTTAACGAGCGAAGATTTGGATTCGAGAATTCAGAAGCTAATTCAACAGGCGAAGAAAGGGAAATAGATTTATAGCATTTTGTCATTTTTGCAGAAATTTAAAACCGCAGAGATTCCTACGGAATGACAAAGATTACGTTTATTTAATTATGAAAATAGTAACAAAAAATATAAACATTCAAAACGAAGTTTTCACATTAACCAATCAGCGTGCGCTGTTTTGGAAAAAGGAAAAAGCTTTGATTCTCTCCGATTTACACATCGGAAAAACTGCTCATTTCCGCAAAAATGGGATTGCCCTCTCCGATCAGATTTTCGACAATGATTTACAAAGATTATCTGTTCTCATTGAATATTTTAAACCTGAAAAATTTATCGTAGTCGGTGATTTACTTCACGCAGGAGATAATTCGGGTGTTGATAAATTCTGTGAATGGAAAAGCCAGTTTCCCAACCTTGAGTTCCATTTAATAGAAGGCAATCACGACAAAATTTCAAAAAAGCTGGAAGCAAAATTATGCCTGAATTTCAGAGATGAAATGTTGGAGATTGATCATTTTCTTTTCGTCCACGATTTTCAGAAAACGAATGAGAAATTTCAGATTACAGGTCATATTCATCCTGGTTTTGTCATTAATTCGATGGTGAAAAATATAAAACTGCCCTGCTTTGTCATCTCAAAAAACCAATTATTGCTTCCGGCTTTCAGCGAGTTTACAGGTTTAGATACAAAAAATCTCCCAAAAAATGGAAGATTCTATGTTTTTACGGATTCTGATATTTATGAGATTTAGTCTTTCTTTTTGAAAATAATACAGCATATCAGCAAAGTTAAATTAATTAAAACTGAAAAACCATTAGACAAAATAATTGGTAATTCATTCTGTAACATTCCGTACCAAACCCAAAGTGATAATCCTGTAATCAAAACTAAAAGCATCACAACGGAGATATCTTTGGCATTTTTTTCCTTGATAACTTTGATGAGTTGTGGCATCATTGCGATTGATGTAATTCCTCCGGCAATTAAACCCAATAATTCTGTATTCATAAATTATTTTTATCTAAAATGAAGCCAAAAAAAATAAGCTCCGACTGGAGCTTATTGTAAATATTTTAAAATCAAAAAGTTATTTGACAAGTTCGATATTGACTGCCGAAAAGCCTTTTGGTGATCTTTCTTTTTCGAAAGCTACTTTGTTTCCTTTTTTTACCGGCACTGCACAATTGTTACTATGGAAAAAGATATTTTCGTTGGTTTTATTTTCAGTGATGAACCCATAACCTTTTTCGCTTAAGAAAGTTACGATTCCCGTTTTCACAGCTTCTTCTGCTTCCACAGGCGCTGCACCTAATTGAATGTTATCCAAATCCACTTCCAATTTCTCCTCTGGAGGTGTAGAAGTCAATCTTCCGTATGCATCCACATACATAAACTCGATGTCTTTTCCTTTGTCGTTATTAGTTTTACGCTCTTCACGACGAAGTGCTTTTTCTTTTTGTTTTTGTTGTTTTTTCTTGAAATTTTCTTTTTTGGAGAAAGAATCTGCCATAAATTATGTTTGTTATTTTAGTTATTGAAATGAAGTTACGAAGTCCGAAATGAGTTCATCAATAATTTGAAATCAAATCTCAATAAGATTAAAAAGCCGTTCTGTCTTTGCAATTTGGAACTTGTGCTGCCAATATAACATTAACCCATATGACCGAAAACACAATAAATTGTCTTGAAAATTTTCAGCAATTACAGAAAACTGTTTAGAAATTATATGCAAATATACGACAAATATGCGAGACATAAAAAATGCCCCTAAAATTAGAGGCATCGTTCTTATCTATAATTTGAAATAATCATTAGAAAAACGACATCCAATCACTTTTCTCACTAATATCGCAAACGGCATTGATGTTTTTATGGTGGTTCATAGAAGCTAAGAGTGTCACCACTTCTTGTCTCACAATTTCGATAGAATTATCACTCAAATCCTGATTAAAACCTGCATTATTAAGATCTATTAAGTCATTAACTGTCACAATTCTTGAAATAATTTTCCCAAGGTCTATCATTTTTCTTTGAGAAAGTGGACCATCAATCGTCACATTAAGTTCTTTCGAGTATAATTTTGCAGCATCTTTGGTAATCTCATTAATCAAAAGATATTCTCCTAGATTGTCTGTTTTTTTCTTCTTCATATCTTTCAAAATCCCTTCAGAAATTTGCGTATAAAGCATTTCGTTTGAACCTTCAAAGATTTGGAAAGGTCGGCTGTCCATAATTCCTCTCCCACCGATATGACTTAGTCTGTAACCTTTTGCACCAGACAATTGAACCAAAATCTGAGCAGCTTCCTGCATCATATCTGTCACAAAAGCTTTCATACTGTTAGCGTGAACACCACTTCCTGAAACATCTTTATCAATCCCGCTTACACTTGTACTTTTTGCGCACATTGCGGAAGAAAGCGTGAAGAATGACTGTAATTTTGCCAATTGATACTGAACCTGATCCAAAGAAAATAAGTTAGAAGCACCAACAATTCTTTCTTTACAATGTTTTGTAGCCTCGTCCATCATTCTTTTCAGAAATCCCATTCCCATTCCCGGAAACTGGAATCTGCTTCTGTGAAGAACGTCCAACATCATTTTAAGACCCGTACTTTCAGGAATCAATTTATTTTGTTCCGGAACTTTGATATCGATTTTATTCAATCCGTAAGGAATCATATAAAGACCTGCATTGTCATAATATTCCTTAACCTCAATGTTTTGTTCTGGCTTATGAGTATCTGCGATGAAGAAATCCACATCTCTACCAAGATTACCTTCAGCATTGATATTTCTTGAAGTGATTAGCCAATAATTAGCCAAGCCTGTAAGACCTTGCCAATGTTTAGTTCCTTTGATATGGTAAGAATTATCTTTTAGTTCATTTTGAGTCTTCATATTCAATGCATCACTACCAAAATCTGGTTCAGTAATCATCAATCCCCCCATTGCTCCAAAATCTAGGAAATGTTTGAAAATATCACCTTTGATGATATTATTCCCATATTTAGCCAAAGGCTCCAAGAATAATGCAATATTAATCCCGAATGTCAATGACAATGGAAGAGACTCGTATGACGCCGCAGAAAGCAATCCAAGACATTCTTTCACCTTCACGCCTCTTCCACCATATTCAGTTGGAATAGCAACAGAAAGTGGTTTCAAATTGAAAATTTCTTTCCAAACATTAGGAGGCAAACCTCTTGAAAGACTTAATTGATCTATGTTTTCTCTTTGAAACAAAGACCCTAAAGAAGCCTTAAAATTAGAAAGGAACTCTGCATAAGAAACCGTAGGAAAGTCTAATGCTACTGCATTCATAATTTAAATAAAATAAAACGCTGTATGCCATCTCTACAGCAAAAAATAAAGTGAAGCGAATGGCACAGGACTTAATCACTTAAAATCAGCACTTCACACATACATTACCGCACCAAAGATACTATTAATAATTTATAGTTATTTTAGAAATTGATTTTATTTATGATTTATGATTTCAAGGTGTTCAATTTGCATTTCTGATGAAGGATTTACAATTTGATTGACTTAAATTAACTTCCAAATCTTTTCTTAATTGAATAGATTAATAATAAAATTCAAGCAACTAATTTTTCATTTTTGGTAAAATTGTAATAACAAAAACACTGGATTTACAGACTTTTCTCTCATAAAGCACAAGAATCAACAAGGTTTTAAAGTATCACAATTAATTTTTCAGTTTGATAATTAATGATTTAAAAACTTTTTTCAAATATTATTTGGACAAAACACAAAAGCTTTCTATATTTGCACCACTGAAAACGAGAAATCGTAGCAAGTAAGGAGAGTTGGCAGAGTGGTCGATTGCGGCAGTCTTGAAAACTGTTGACTGTAACAGGTCCGGGGGTTCGAATCCCTCACTCTCCGCCAGTTGGGAAACCAAAATAAGCTAAAACGCTGTAAACATCAATGTTTACAGCGTTTTTTGTTTTAGCGCAGTATCAAAAAAAACCAAAATAGGTCACGATTTATATGTCCTATTTCGTGTCCCATTCAAAAAATTACAAAAATGGGTCACGAAAAATCAAGTAAAACCCGACCAATAGGCAGTTTAAAGAATGGACATCTTGCAAAAAGTGGTAACAAAAAGTAAATTATTAATCAATTAAAGTTATCACACAATGAACAAAACATTCAACCTGTTATTCTTTATCAAAAAGAATAAAATCAGAACAAACGGAACCGCTCCCATCTACTTAAGAATCACGATAGACGGCAAGGCAGCCGATATTGCTGCCAAAAGGTATATCGATCCAAAGAAATGGGATGTTAAAGCACACAAGGCATTGGGTAGTTCGCAAGAAGCTAAAACACTGAATCTTTATCTTAAAACCTTGGAGCAGAAAGTTTACGATTTCCACTACCTGATGCTGAAAGAAGAAAACTTTGTGACAGCAGAGAGTTTAAAATCTAAACTGCTTGGAACCGATATCGAGCAAAGAATGCTTATTCCGATATTCCAGGAGCATAATGACAAAGTAGAAGCTTTGGTCGGTCAGGATTTTGCCCCAGGAACATTAGAGCGTTATAAAACTTCTTTAAAGCATACACAGGAATTCATTAACTGGAAGTACAAAGTTTCTGATATTGATATCACGCAAATCGATCACGGTTTTATCAGTGATTATGATTTCTGGTTGCGCAGTGTGCGTAAATGTGCAAACAATACAGCCGTTAAATACCTCAAAAATTTCAAAAAGATCATTCGTTTGTGCATGGCGCACGGTTGGCTGACCAAAGATCCTTTTCTAGGTTACAAAGCAAAAATAAAAGCTGTGGAACGTCCTTATCTTACAAAAGAAGAAATTCAGATGATCTACGAAAAGGAATTTACATCAGACCGATTGAACCAAGTTCGGGACATTTTTCTATTTAGCTGCTACACCGGATTGGCTTACGTGGATGTCAAGCAATTGTCTAAGTCTAACATCAACGTTGGGATTGATGGTGATCAATGGATTTTTACCCACCGTCAAAAGACCGATACCTCAACCAGGGTTCCGTTATTGCCTGTGGCTCAGGAAATGGTTTTAAAATATGAGAATCATCCGCAATGCGTCAATTCAGATGTTTTATTCCCTGTTTTGAGTAATCAGAAAATGAATTCCTATCTCAAAGAAATTGCTAGCGTTTGTGGAATCAATAAGGATTTAACTTTCCATATTGCAAGGCATACTTTCGCTACAACTGTTACCTTATCCAATGGTGTTCCTATTGAAAGTGTAAGTAAAATGCTTGGGCATACCAATATTAAGACTACTCAGCATTATGCGAAGATTTTAGATAAGAAAGTGAGTGATGATATGGCTATTTTAAAAGGGAAATCTCAATGATAAAAATCAAAGAATATCACAGTGTCGAATTTGACTAGATACTGTGATATTTGATTTTAATATTATTTTACTTATCCCACTTTTTCATTTCCTTTATTTTAACTGTGTCAACTATTTTTGCGTAAACTTGCGTTGTACGAATGCTAGTATGTCCTAATAATTTACTCACTACTTCTATTGGAATTCCTAATGAGATTGACGTAGTAGCAAATGTATGTCTGGCTACATGACAAGTAAGCTTCTTGTTAAAACCAAGCTCTGTTCCTATTCTTTTTAATACTTTATTGGTCACTTTGTTACAATACATTCTGAAAACATTGCTTCCCTCACAAGTTTTTGATGGAAGAAACATTTTTGCTTTTTTACTTAGGGGAATATTTACTAAATACCCGGTTTTATGCATACGAAGATGTATAGAATTATCAATTATAGAGTCGGTCGAGAATGTCTTTAAATCAGAAAACCGAAGCCCTGTATAGCAAGCAAATAAAAAATAACTGAGAATATTTTTCTCTAATGGTTTCATTAAATTATTTTTTGAATAATAATCGGTAAGTTTGTTAAGCTCTTTAATGGAAAGAAAATCTCTCTTACCATCAACTTTTTTTATGGAAGTATATTGAAATGGATTCGTTTTTATGTAGCCGAAGCGCATAGAGATATTTACAAATGTTCGTAGCACTCTCAAGCTTTTACTAGCAGTATTTTCATTATTGCTCAAAGTTTTTAGCATATATTCTTTGTAGTCATTTATGAATTTTTCATTAATATCTGAAAAGAGAATTTCTTTCTTGAATTTAAGAAGCTTGGAAATCTGAGATTTATATCCGAACCAAGTTTCTGACTTAAATTTTGTTTTATGTTCTTCTAAATAACTGAGAATGTACTCAGTAAAATTTTGTTCTGTTAAATTATGATTCAAGCCTAGTAATCGGTCTTTGAACTGTACTAATGATAAAGGATATTCTTCATTTAAAAAATTGTCCACCAGCAACTTGATGGACTTTTTATCTATTGCGTCCAATATGATATTATACCTTACATAATGATTATTTTGAGATTTCACTCTCTGACTTCTCAATGACCAGTCTCGCATAGGAATTTTTACAGGCGTAGCAATTTCTATTTTCTTTCCTTTTAAAAATGCTCTTAAATAAATTGGGTATAACCCTTCTTTGTTCTTTTCTTTTTTTATTACAAAGCGATAGCTTATCTGTATACTCATAATTACAAGTGAAGTATTTGTGAAGTAAATAAATGTTTAAATTACAATATAGAGATATTTAAACTGATACAAATCAACAGCTATGCTTAGGTATTTGCAGATATGGGAAAACCTATGCC
>Ga0308157_10000308_pt1 | contig 178538 bp, 159 predicted proteins | sample PhyBR1_FD_201035 | JGI IMG/M metagenome (GOLD analysis project Ga0308157, IMG submission 201035) | Phyllosphere microbial communities from UC Gill Tract Community Farm, Albany, California, United States - DLSLB.R1 | ecosystem: Host-associated > Plants > Phyllosphere > Unclassified | place... | reverse complement strand
GCGAAGACGTGTACAAAGACGCCAGCCAATTGGTCGCTACCGTTACTGGCGGCACCGGCGGCAACTTCGAGAAGATCGCCACTGGCGCGACCGGCACCGCACAAATCGCTGACACCGAAACCCCAGTCACCGTTAAGGTCACTGGCGTTCCGGCCACCGAAGCTGATGCCAATGTCACCTTCAACTTTGAACTGAGCAACAAGCCTCAGGCCGGCAGCGATCCAGTCGTTCTGAACGTACGCATCGGCAACAGCGACTACACCGTCAACATTGACAGCAACGGCAAGGGCTCGATCCAAGTCCCGAACCCGAACGGCGAAGACGTGTACAAAGACGCCAGCCAATTGGTCGCTACCGTTACTGGCGGCACCGGCGGCAACTTCGAGAAGATCGCCACTGGCGCGACCGGCACCGCACAAATCGCTGACACCGAAACCCCAGTCACCGTTAAGGTCACTGGCGTTCCGGCCACCGAAGCTGATGCCAATGTCACCTTCAACTTTGAACTGAGCAACAAGCCTCAGGCCGGCAGCGATCCAGTCGTTCTGAACGTACGCATCGGCAACAGCGACTACACCGTCAACATTGACAGCAACGGCAAGGGCTCGATCCAAGTCCCGAACCCGAACGGCGAAGACGTGTACAAAGACGCCAGCCAGCTGGTCGCCACCGTCACCGGCGGCACCGGCGGCAACTTCGAGAAGATCGCCACTGGCGCGACCGGCACAGCACAAATCGCTGACACCGAGACCCCAGTCACCGTCAAGGTCACCGGCGTTGCGGCCACCGAAGCTGATGCCAACGTCACCTTCAACTTTGAACTGAGCAACAAGCCTCAGGCCGGCAGCGATCCAGTCGTTCTCAACGTACGCATCGGCAACAGCGACTACACCGTCAACATTGACAGCAACGGTAAAGGCTCGATTCAGGTCCCGAACCCGAACAGCGAAGACGTGTACAAAGACGCGAGCCAGTTGGTCGCCACCGTCACCGGCGGCACCGGCGGCAACTTCGAGAAGATCGCCACTGGCGCGACCGGCACAGCACAAATCGCTGACACCGAGACCCCAGTCACCGTTAAGGTCACCGGCGTTCCGGCCACCGAGGCTGATGCCAACGTCACCTTCAACTTCGAACTGAGCAACAAGCCTCAGGCCGGCAGCGATCCAGTCGTTCTGAACGTACGCATCGGCAGCAGCGACTACACCGTCAACATCGACAGCAACGGTAAAGGCTCCATCCAGGTCCCGAACCCGAACAGCGAAGACGTGTACAAAGACGCCAGCCAGCTGGTTGCCACTGTCACCGGCGCCACCGGCGGCAACTTCGAGAAGATCGCGACCGGCGCGACCGGCACCGCACAAATCGCTGACACCGAAACCCCAGTCACCGTCAAGGTCACCGGCGTTGCGGCCACCGAAGCTGATGCCAAAGTCACCTTCAACTTCGAGCTGAGCGACAAGCCACAAGCTGGTAGTGCTCCAGTCGTCCTGAACGTGCGCATCGGCAGCACCGACTACACCGTCAACATCGATAGCAACGGCAAGGGCTCCATTCAGGTCCCGAACCCGAACAGCGAAGACGTGTACAAAGACGCTAGCGAGTTGGTCGCCACTGTCACCGGCGGCACCGGCGGTAACTTCGAGAAGATCGAAACCGGCGCGACTGGCACAGCACAAATTGCTGACACCGAAACCCCAGTCAGCGTAACCATCACGCCGCAAGCTGCGACTGAAGCTGACGCCAACGTCATCTTCAACTTCCAGATGAGCAAGCCGCCGCAGGCTGGCAGCGACTCAGTGGTACTGGTCGTCAAAGTCGGCGCCAGCAACTACAACGTCTCGATCAACAGCCAAGGCCAAGGCACGCTGAGCGTACCTAATCCGAACACCGAAGATGTCTTCAAGGACGCCAGCAAGCTGGTCGCGACCGTGGTCAGCGGCACCGGTGGCAACTACGAGAAGATCGAAACCGGCGCAACCGCGATTGCCGATATCGCCGACACCATCGATACCGTCTACGCCAAGATCAGCATGGTCGGTACCGGTTCGGTCAACGAAGGCGGCAACCTGACCTACAAGGTCGAGCTGGTCGACAAGTCGGGCAACTCGATCAGTGTGCCAACCGGCAAGTCGGTTTCGGTCAACCTGGAATGGTCCGGCAATGCTGATGCCAGCGACATTGAAGGTACGCTGCCAACCAGCGTGACCATCAATGGTGGCAAGAGCAGCGTCGAGTTCAACGTCAAGACCTTCGACGACACCAAGATCGAAAGCAGCGAGACGCTGACCGCCACCATCAAGCAGGTCAACGACACCAATCAGGTGTTCGAGAACCTCGCGGTGGGCAGCCAGAACGTCGCCACCGGCACCATCATCGACAACGACAAAGGCCCGGTCATCACCGCGCCTGGCAGCGCTTCGATCATCGAGAGCGGCACCGCAGGTGGCGCTGATGTGGTCCTGGTCCTCGACCGCTCGGGCAGTATGGGGCCGAAGGGCAATGGCGACGGCGGCAGCGACCCGGATGGCAGCGGGCCGTATACCTCGCGCCTGCAGATGCTCAAGGAAGCGGTCAAGAACCTGTTCGACTCCGGTACCGTGCATTCGGTGTTTATCGTGTCGTTCGGCTCCAGTGCCACCTTCCACAGTTCCGGTAAAGACGGCGGCTGGTTCACCAATCTGGATGACGCCTACGCGGCCATCGACGCCCTCAAGGCCGGCACCCAGACCTACTACAACACAGCGCTGAACACGGTTATCAATAACTACACAGCGCCGCCGCCGGGCGGTAACAAGCTGGTCAACATCTTCATGTCCGACGGCGTGCCTACCAGCGGCCAGGGCGCCAATGAAAACAACTGGATCAACTTCCTTGACCAGAAAGGCTTCAATGACTCCTTCGCTGTGGGCTTCGGCGGGCTGAGCAATACCGACAAGAACTACCTCGAGCCGATCGGCTGGAAGCCAGGTGAAACCGCCGGTTCCATCACTCAAGGTGTGAATGACAACCATGTACTGGTCGTCGATACCTCGCTCAGCGCCCTGACTCAGGCGCTGGTGGGTAGCGTTGGCGGCAGCGCGGTGTCCGGCAACGTCACCGACAACGCCACCAGCGGTACCGCTGGCTGGGCCAGCAACGGCTGGAAGCTGACGTCGGTTGAGTACAACGGCGTTACCTACTCGTTCACCAGTGCCACCGACTCCAAGACCCTCGATCTGGGCAATGTCGGCAAGGTAGTGATCAAGGCCGATGGCAGTTACACCTTCTCGGGCAAGGACAACTTCGACACGGCCGATTCGCTGTCGGCAGTGGTCAAGTTCACGGTCAAGGATGCTGCTGGCAACACCGCGTCCTCGTCGCTGACCCTGACCGTCAATGACCGTAGCGACCCAATCGCTGCCAACGACGACGTGACCGCCACACTGACCTCGAAAACGGTCATGGGCGCGCCAACCGACGTTACCTTGGCCAGCTTCACAAGCGGCGAGAAGAGCCAGTGGCGGTTCGAGAACGCAGTCGACCGCGACACGCCTAACCCGGCAGCCGATACCGGCCGCTGGCAGGTGAGCTCGGTGGTCGGCACCACGGCGGATGCCAGTGTCAGCAGCGGCAGTAACCCGACCCTCGTGCTTACTGACCGGAATGGTGAAAGCAGCGGTGATGCCTCCATCCTGACCCCGCTGTACAAAGCGGTGGGCGGCGAGACCATGTCGTTCAAGGCGGTTGCTTCACTGTCGACAGTCAACAACATCTTCTCCAGCGGAAAAGATACCGCCGACTGGACACTGTTCAAGAGCACCGACGGTGTCAATTGGACTGTAGCGGGCGGCGGATCCATCGCCAATGGCAGCTCCACCATCACTACCGGTGCAATGGAAGCGAATGCCCAGTATCGCGTTCAACTGAGCGTGCATGACGATACCGGCTGGTTCACAGGCAACGCCTCCGTCAGCTTTGACGACTTCAAAGTCACCGTACCTGGCGCCCCCGTGGTCGAGTGGACTGCCACCCCTGTCACCGGCACTGTAGCTGGCAACGACGTGTGGGGCACCGACGGCGAAGTCTCGAGCCTGGCAATCAAGGTCAACGGCGCCTGGGTCGATGTACCAACAGGCGGTACCACCGTCGACGGTCAGTACGGCAGCCTGGTGATCGCCAAAGACGGCTCGTACACGTACACCCCGACTGCGAGCAAAGACGGCGTCGGCCACATGGATCAGTTCGATTACAAGCTGACCCAACCGGACGGCGATACCGACACCGCGCACCTGTACGTGACCATTCAAGGTACCGGCCCAGGCGCAGCTGGCCTGGCGGCACCGGCGTGGACCAGCGGCAATGACACGCTGCTGGGCGGCGACGGTAACGACAACATCTTCGGCGGTGCCGGCAACGACACGCTGATCGGCGGCAAGGGCAACGACATCCTCACCGGCGGCAGCGGTGCCGACCTGTTCGTCTGGAAAGCGGGCCACACCGGCAACGATGTGATCACCGACTTCAAGGCGTCCGAAGGCGACCGCATCGACCTCAGCGAACTGCTCCAAGGCGAGAAGGGCAGCACCATCGACAACTATCTGAAGATGACCACCGTGCAAGGTGACACCGTTCTGCAGATCAGCAGCGATGGCAAGCTCAACGTTCAAGATGGCACCAATCACGTCGATACCACTATCACCGTGCAGGGCGTCAACTGGTCGAACAGCTCCATCAACTCGCTGATCAGCGGTGCCGATCCGTTGATCAAGGTCGACAACCACAACGGCTGATGTTCACCCGCCAGCAGCAGGCAACTGCTGCTGGTGTTGTGCACTGATTCAATTCCGGCCTCGTCGCAGCTTGCCTGCAACGAGGCCGGAGTCGTGTTGGGCTACCTCAAGCGTTATCCTGCTCCTATCGCAACCAGAAGGATTCACCGTGACAACGGATCACAGCCTGTATTACGTGCAGCGCGACGCCGATGGGCGCCTGTCGCGGGTCGACGCCAAGGCTTTTGAAGGCTATACCGAAACCCTGCCGGGTGACCACGTCGAGGTCCTGCATTGGCTGGCCGACGATGTTATCGGCAACAGCCTCAACCAGCTCAAACAGAGCGATCTGGACATGATCCGGGTGCTCGAGGACTTGATCGAAGTGCTGACCAACAAAGGCGTGCTGAGCATTACCGACCTGCCGGCCGGCGCTCAGGCCAAGCTGCTCAGCCGCTCCAGCGCACGGCGTGCATTGGGTGGATTGAGTAACCTGATCGAAGAAGAGCCTGAAGGTGGCTTGATCTGAGCAGCCGTTCATATGTATATGCACTAACGGTATTTAAAATAATGTTCTTATGACTTTATAGTCACTCCACTGCGTACCTGCCGACCAATCGGCGCGCCGCACGATGTGAATCCACACGGGAGTCCCCCGTGCGTTTCTGATCGTTGCGCGCCTTTTGCATCGCGCACTATGTGGGAGTGACACATGCCAGCCGTCTCCAGCGCCTTGTCGAGCAACGACAGCGCACCCTCGCAACCCTTCGAGGTTCGTCCATTTGCCTGCGCAGTCGGTGCCGAAGTCATCGGCCTGAACCTGGCTCAGCCGGTCAACAGCGAAGACTTCCAGCGTATCCATCGCGCTCACCTCGACCATCACGTGCTGGTTTTCCGAGACCAGCGCATCGTTCCCGAACAACAGATCGCGTTCAGCCGACGCTTCGGCGAGCTGCAGATCCATGTGCTCAAACAGTTCCTGCTGCCGGGTCATCCAGAGATACTGATCGTTTCCAACATTGTCGAAAACGGCCAGAACGTTGGTTTGGGCGATGCGGGTAAATTCTGGCACTCCGATCTTTCCTATAAAGAACTGCCCAGCCTCGGTTCGATGCTGCACGCCCAGGAGTTGCCCAGCGAAGGCGGCGATACCCTGTTCGCTGATATGCACAAAGCCTGGGACGCCGTGCCCGATGCCCTGCGCAAGGTCATCTCCGGCCGTGATGCCGCGCATTCGTATACAGCGCGGTATGCCGAGACCAAGTTTGAAGGCAACTGGCGCCCGACCCTTACTGCCGAGCAGCTCGCGCAGGTTCAGGAGGTGATTCACCCGGTCGTACGCACCCATCCGGAAAACCACCGCAAGGCGCTGTTCGTCAGCGAAGGCTTCACCACCCGCATCGTTGGCCTGCCGGCAGACGAGAGCCGTGATGTGCTGCAGCAGCTGTATGCCCTGAGTGTTCTTGAACAGAACATCTACCGCCATCAGTGGCAGCCGCATGATCTGGTGTTCTGGGACAACCGCTCGCTGATCCATCTGGCCGCCGGCTGCCCAGCACACCTGCGGCGCAAACTGTTCCGTACCACCATCCAGGGCGATGCCCCGTTCTGACGACCGAGAGAACTCACCATGCGCAAATCCATCAGCCGCCTGGCGGCAAGCATCACCCTGGGCGCGACCCTGGCCGTTGGCATCCTGGCAGCGCCGGTCGCGGCACATGCCGAAGGCAAGATTCGCATCGCCGAGCAGTTCGGTATCGTCTATCTGCTGCTCAACGTAGTGCGTGACCAGCAACTGATCGAAAAGCACGGCAAGGAAGAAGGCCTCGACATCAAGGTCGACTGGGCACAGTTATCAGGGGGGGCGGCGATCAACGACGCATTGTTGTCCGGATCGGTGGATATCGCCGGCGCCGGCGTCGGCCCACTGCTGACGGTCTGGGACCGGACCAAAGGCCGGCAGAACGTCAAGGCTGTGGCGTCGCTGGGCAACTTCCCCTATTACCTGGTCAGCAGCAATCCGAATGTCAAAACCATCGCCGACCTCTCCGAGAAAGACCGCATCGCGGTGCCGGCCGTAGGGGTGTCAGTCCAGTCGCGCTTCCTCCAGTACGCTGCCGCCAAGCAGTGGGGTGACAAGGAATACAACCGCCTCGACAAATACACCCTCGCGGTACCCCATCCCGATGCCACCGCAGCCCTGCTGGCTGGCGGCACCGAACTGAACGGGCATTTCTCCAACCCGCCGTTCCAGGATCAGGTTCTGGCCAACAAGAACGTGCACATTGTCCTTAACAGTTATGACTTGCTTGGGCCTAACTCGCCGACTCTGCTGTTCGCCACCGAAAAATTCCGCAACGACAACCCGAAAACCTACAAAGCCTTTGTCGCCGCACTTGCCGAAGCGGCTGATTTTGCTCAGCACGACAAGGCGGCCGCAGCCGATACCTACATCCGCGTGACCAAGGCCAAGATCGACCGTGACGCGCTGATTCGACTGATCGACAACCCGCAGTACGAATTCACCATCACCCCGAAAAACACCTACCCCTTGGCTGAATTCCTCTATCGAGTCGGCGCGATCAAGAACAAACCCGCGTCATGGCAGGACTACTTCTTCGAGGACGCCCGTCCTCTGCAGGGGAGCTGATCGCCAATGACCGCCCAATTGCCAGGCCACGCGGCCAGCAAACCGAGCCATGTCGCTACGCCGGCATTGCTGACTGTGGGTAACGTGAGCCTTGAATACCGCACCGCGCAGCAGGTAGTGCGCGCCACCCACCAGGTCAGCTTCGAGGTCGACCAGGCGGATCGTTTCGTTCTGCTTGGGCCCTCCGGCTGCGGCAAGTCGACCTTGCTCAAGGCAGTTGCCGGCTTTATCGAACCCAGCGAAGGACAGATCCGTCTGCAGGGCGAAGCGGTGCGCGGCCCAGGTGCTGATCGCATCGTGGTGTTTCAGGAGTTTGACCAACTGCCACCCTGGAAGACGGTGAAGCAGAACGTCATGTTCCCGCTGCTGGTATCCGGTCAGCTCAAACGCAACGAGGCCGAGCAGCGGGCTTTGCACTACCTGGACAAAGTTGGCCTGGCTGCGTTTGCCGATGCCTACCCGCACACACTCTCGGGAGGCATGAAAGCGCGGGTGGCGATTGCCCGTGCGCTGGCAACCCAGCCGAAGATCCTGTTGATGGACGAGCCGTTCGCTGCACTCGATGCCCTCACCCGACGCAAGATGCAGGAAGAACTGTTGCTGCTGTGGGAGGAGGTGCGTTTCACCCTCTTGTTCGTCACCCATTCGATCGAAGAAGCACTGATCGTCGGCAACCGCATCTTGTTGCTGTCGCCGCATCCAGGGCGAGTTCGCGCTGAGGTGCACAGCCACCAGTACCACCTGGGCAGCCTGGGCGCCAGCGACTTCCAGGCCAGTGCCAGGCGTATTCACCGGCTGCTGTTCGACGAGGCATCAGAGCCTGAACACAGCGCCGAGCTGGGCTTCAACGACATTCGCATCGCCTACTGAGGGGAGACAGGGCATGACCACGACACCTGTTCGCCAGGAATATGAAGTGCAGCTGGAGCCTTTGCTCAGTGTGCCGCTGCAAAGGCAGTTACCGTTAAGCCAACGCTTGTGGCAGCAAGGCTGGCTGCGCAAGACAGTGATTCTGCTGGTGCTGGCAGTCGCCTGGGAGCTGGCTGCCCGCTATACCGACAACGACCTGCTGCTGCCCAGCTTCCTGCAGACGGCTGCGGCACTGTGGGATTCTCTGCTCAGCGGCGAACTGCCTGAAAAGGTCGGCGTCTCGTTGGTGGTACTGCTCAAGGGCTATCTGTTGGGCATCGTGCTGGCCTTCGGCCTGACCAGCCTCGCCGTATCGACCCAGTTTGGCCGCGACCTGCTCAGCAGCCTGACCTCGATGTTCAACCCGCTGCCGGCAATCGCTCTGCTGCCATTGGCCCTGCTGTGGTTCGGCCTGGGCGACAACAGCCTGATCTTCGTGCTGGTGCACTCGGTACTGTGGGCACTGGCACTCAATACCTACGCAGGCTTCATGGGTGTATCCGAAACCCTGCGCATGGCCGGGCGCAACTACGGCCTGCGCCTGGTCGTACACATCCTCGTGCCCGCAGCGCTGCCGTCGATCCTGTCTGGCTTAAAGATTGGCTGGGCGTTCGCCTGGCGCACGCTGATCGCTGCCGAGCTGGTATTCGGCGCCAGCAGCGGCAAGGGCGGATTGGGTTGGTATATTTTCCAGAACCGCAACGAGCTGTACACCGACAAGGTGTTTGCCGGGCTGGCGGTGGTGATCTTGATCGGCTTGCTGGTCGAGGGGCTGGTGTTCAACACGCTGGAGCGCGTTACCGTGCGTCGCTGGGGGATGCAACGCTAAGGGCTGCGCCGGGCGCTGTGGCTCAGTCCTGATATAGAGCCGCAGCGCTGCTCAAGGTACGCCCGATTTCCTCACGCAGTGGCTGCGGCAGCTCGACCACCAGGCTGTCGCCCTGACTCAGCAGCCACCAGCGCAGCGGCCAGCCGTCGCTGACCGTCGCGCGCAGGCGGTGGCCGTGGTCCAGCGCGGTCAACTGCATGTCCGGGGTCAATGGCGCGTCACGCAGCTGCCGGGCGAGCAGATCGCTGATCCACGCCTGCAGCTCAATGCCATCACCCTGCACCGGCTGCAGCGCATCCCCGCGCAGGTACGTCTGCAAATCGAAATTGCCGCGCAGCTCGCTTACTGCTGCCGCTGACCAGTGCCAGCCAAACGGGATGCTCTTGTCATTGCGCTCAAGCGGGAAGATCAACGCAAGCTCGTTGAGGTCGCGCTCGACCGTGCGCTTGCTGACGATAAAGCCGACGTCACGCAACCCCCAGACCAACTCGGCGCTGGTAATGCCGGGCGAGCGGCTAGGCAGCTGACGTAGCAGGGCCCATTGACGGCTGAGGGTGGCGCGAGTAGTGGCGAACGGCAAAGGTAAACGTCCTTGTCTAGGCTTGCCGCACCAGAATGGCGGCACAGGGCGCGCATGGCAATTAGCCACACCTCGCTCAGATCAATGAACCTGCATTTGGTTGCCTGGGTTCGAATCGTTCGCGACAGGTTTCGTCGTAGCATGCCGCAGAATCACGCCTCACCACGGCTGTGGTTGGGTTGTGAAGGGTTCAATGAGGATGAACATGTCTGCTGCCAGCAATATCCATTCGCTGCTCGCGCGTCTTTTACCGGCGCGGATAATCCCTGTGCCGATTCCTCCGCGCCAGCGTCAGCACCTGTTCACCGGTGTCGGTCTACCCAGCTACTGCGGGCAGTTGGGCGAGCGCCCTGGCCTGGTCAATCGCCTGGATGAAGCCGTCGACCTGCAGGCGGTGTATGCCGACCTGCGCCGGCTTGCGCTGGCGGGCAACATCGCTGCACTGAACGACCTTGGCTGGATCTGGCTCAACGGCAAGTACTGGCTGGCAGATACGCTCCTGGCTGGGCATCTGCTGCGCATGGCCGCGCTGCAGGGCAATGCTGCCGCCTGGTTCAATCTTGGCCAGCAGCACTACTTCGGCAAAGGCGTGGCGGTGTGTTACGAGCAAGCCGCCGAATGCTATCGCCAGGCATTCGAGGGCGGCCTGCTGCACGCCGCGGCAGCGCTGGGCGACCTGTTCGAAGAAGAAGTCTGCGACGCCGAGCAGGAATGGATGGTTGACCCGGTCGAGGCGCTGCGCTGGTTCATGCGCGGGGCCAAACTGGGCGAGGCACGCTGTCGGTTTGAGGTCGGCCATCGTTTTCTGCATGGGCTGTATGTCGAGGCCGATATCAAGGCCGCCCTGTACTGGCTGGAGCTGGCGGCAGCCGCCGGGGTGATGCAGGCAGCAGAAGAGCTGGCGGTGCATTTCAGCAGCCGCAACATTGCCCGCTACAAGGATTGGCGTGATCAGGCGATCGTGATGGGCAGCAACCTGGCCTTGACCATGAAGCTTGAAGACCAGGTTCAGCGCTGAAGTGCATGAACCTTCATCCTCGCAGCTCATCGCCGGCGGTTGACGCGGGGGGTGGGGCAGGGCGTATATTGATAGTTAGCAAACTATGAATATATTTTCGGTTACTCCATGACACTCGATTCACTGCACCTGCAAGTCAGCAGCGGCATGGTGGTTGGCGCACGCCACTGGCGGCGTATCTGCCACACAGCCCTGACCAGCTACGGTATTTCCGAAGCCTGCGCGGTGCCGCTGCTGATGATCGTGCGCCTGGGCGATGGCGTGCATCAGGTTGCGGTGGCCAACGCTGCCGGGCTGGAGAGCCCGTCACTGGTGCGCCTGCTCGACCAGCTGTGCCGAGCTGGGCTGGTCTGTCGCAGTGAAGACCCGCTCGATCGCCGGGCCAAGGCGCTGAGCCTGTCTGCCGAGGGCCGGGTACTCGCCGAGTCGATCGAAGGCGAGTTGGTGCGTCTGCGGCGTGACATCCTCAAGGGCATCAGCCAGGCTGATCTGGAGGCCTCGCTGCGAGTGATCCGGGCCTTCGAAGCCGCCGCTCAAGGGCCCATTGAGGGCCTGGCATGAACGGCTTCTTCAGCTCGATGCCGCCCGCCCGCGACTGGTTCTACGGCGTGCGCACCTTTGCCGCGTCGATGATCGCCCTGTACATCGCCCTGCTGATGCAACTGCCGCGCCCGTACTGGGCGATGGCTACGGTGTACATCGTCTCCAGCCCTTTCGTTGGCCCCACCAGCTCCAAGGCCCTGTACCGCGCCCTCGGCACGCTGCTCGGCGCAGGCGGGGCGATCCTGCTGGTACCGCCGCTGGTACAGTCGCCGTTGTTGCTGTCGGGGGCCATCGCCCTGTGGACAGGGACCTTGCTGTTCCTCTCGCTGAACCTGCGCACCGCCAACAACTACGTGCTGATGCTGGCGGGCTATACCTTGCCGATGATTGCTCTGGCGGTAGTCGACGACCCGCTGGCGGTGTTTGACGTCGCCTCGTCGCGGGCCCAGGAGATCTGCCTGGGCATCGTTTGCGCAGCGGTGGTGGGCGCGATCTTCTGGCCGCGGCGGCTGGCGCCGGTGGTGGTCGGTTCGACCGGCAATTGGTTCGCCGAAGCGATCCGCTACAGCGACAGCTACCTGGCCCGTGATGTCGCGGTCGACAATGTCGCCGCCCTGCGCGCCTCGATGGTTGCCACCTTCAACAGCCTCGAGCTGATGATCGGCCAGCTCGGTCACGAAGGCGCCGGCCCGCATACCTTGAAGAATGCCCGCGAACTGCGTGGCCGGATGATCCACCTGCTGCCGGTCATCGATGCCCTCGACGACGCCCTGCGCGCCCTCGAAGGCCGCGCGCCGGCGCAGTTCAACCTGATTCAGCCGCTGCTGGCCGATGCTCGCGATTGGCTGCAAGGCAGCGCCGAGGATGCTTCAGTGCTGCGCTGGCGCACCCTCAGAGACAAACTCGAATCTCGCCAACCAAGCGCTGCCGCGCTCGATCAGCGGCCCGAACTGCTGCTCTCCAACGCGCTTTACCGACTGACCGAATGGGTCGACCTGTGGCAGGACTGCTGCGCCCTGCAACATGCTTTGCGCACCGATGACGCCACGCCCTGGCGGGCGGTCTACCGGCATTGGCGGCTGGGCCGCCTGACGCCGTTTTTCGACCGTGGGCTGATGCTCTACTCGGTGTTCTCTACGGTTACAGCGATCATCGTCGCCTGCGCATTGTGGATTGGCCTGGGCTGGCACGACGGCGCCAGCGCAGTGATCCTCGCCGCGGTCGCCTGCAGCTTCTTCGCCGCCATGGACGACCCCGCGCCGCAGATCTACCGGTTCTTCTTCTGGACTATGCTGTCGGTGATCTTCTCCAGCCTGTACTTGTTCCTGGTCCTGCCCAACCTGCACGACTTTCCGATGCTGGTGCTGGCCTTCGCCGTGCCGTTCATCTGCGTCGGCACCCTCACCGTGCAGCCGCGCTTCTACCTCGGCACTTTGCTGACCATCGTCAACACCGCGACCTTTGTCAGCATCCAGGGTGCCTACGATGCCGACTTCTTCACCTTCCTCAATGCCAACCTGGCAGGCCCGGTGGGCTTGCTGTTCGCGTTTATTTGGACCTTGCTGATGCGCCCGTTCGGCGTCGAGCTGGCGGCCAAACGGCTGACCCGTTTTGCCTGGCGCGACATCGTCGAAATCACCCAACCAGCGCCGCTGGCTGAGCAGCGCAAAGTCGGTGTGCAGATGCTCGACCGCCTCATGCAACACCTGCCGCGGCTGTCGCAGACTGGCCAGGACAGCGGCGTGGCCCTGCGTGACCTGCGCGTGGGCCTGAACCTGCTGGACTTACAGGCCTACCTGCCGCGGGCTGGCCTGCAAGCACGCGAGGCGCTGCAAACGGTGATCGAAGAAGTCGGCGCCCACTACGCCCAGTGCCTGCGCGCCGGCGAACGCCTGCATGCGCCGCCAGCCCTGCTGCGCAACATGGAACGTGCCCGGCAGAGCCTGGCGCTGGACGACCTGCACGACCGTGGCGATGCCCGCGTGCATTTGCTGCACGCCTTGAGCGGCCTGCGCCTGGCCTTGCTGCCGGGTGTCGAGGTGATGCTTGAGCCCAGTGCCCCCGCGCAACTGCCTGATGGCATCGATGGAGCCCCGCTGTGATTGGTGAACTGGATATCAGCGGGGTGTTCCTGCCCACGCTACTGGTGATGATGATCGGCACCTACCTGCTGTTTCTTGGCGTGCACGCTGTGCTGGTGCGCCTGCATTTCTACCGCCTGGTCTGGCACCGGGCGTTGTTCAACGTTGCCCTGTATGCCGTGCTGCTTGGCGCGGTAGACCACTTTTGCCGAAGCCTGATGCTGCCATGAAAAAACCTTTGTTGACCTTGGGCCGTGTGGTCCTGACCCTGCTGGTAGTGACCTTTGCCGCCGTGCTGATCTGGCAGATGGTGGTGTACTACATGTTTGCCCCATGGACCCGCGACGGGCATATCCGCGCCGACGTGATCCAGATCGCTCCGGACGTGTCCGGGCTGATCCAGCGCGTCGAGGTGCGCGACAACCAGGTGATCAAGCGCGGCGACGTGCTCTTCAGCATCGACCAGGACCGCTTCAGCCTGGCCCTGCGCCACGCCCAGGCGACCCTGAGCGAGCGTCAGGAAACCCTCGCCCAGGCCACCCGCGAAACCCGCCGCAATAAAAAGCTGGGCAATCTGGTCGCGGCCGAGCAACTGGAAGAAAGCCAATCGCGCGAAGCCCGCGCCCGCTCGGCGGTCAATCAGGCTCAGGTCGCGGTCGACAGCGCGCAACTCAACCTTGATCGCTCGGTAGTGCGCAGCCCGGTCGACGGCTACCTCAACGACCGCGCCCCGCGTGCCCATGAGTTCGTCACCGCCGGCCGTGCAGTGCTGTCGGTGGTCGATAGCGGCTCGTACCACGTCGATGGTTATTTCGAAGAGACCAAGCTCGGCGGCATCCATATCGGCGATGCCGTCGACATCCGCGTGATGGGTGACGACACCCGCCTGCGTGGCCACGTCGAAAGCTTTGCCGCCGGCATCGAAGACCGTGACCGTAGCAGCGGCGCCAACCTGCTGCCCAACGTCAACCCGGCGTTCAGCTGGGTACGCCTGGCCCAGCGCATCCCGGTGCGGATTGCCTTCGATCAGGTGCCAGCCGACTTCCGCATGATCGCCGGGCGCACGGCCACAGTGACTATCCTCGAGGGCCAGCGCCCATGAAACGCCTGTTGCTGCTTGGCCTGAGCCTGTCACTCGGCGCCTGCCAGATGGTCGGCCCCGACTATCAGGTACCAGAGGACGCTGCGGTCCAGCGCAGCGACCTCAACGGCGCCTTGCGCCAGGACGCCGATAGCGTGGTCTCGGCACCGGTGCCGGAGGACTGGTGGCAGCTCTACCAGGACCCGCGTCTGAACCAGCTGGTACGCCAGGCCTTGGCCAGCAACAGCGAACTGCGCGTGGCGGCAGCCAACATCGCCAAGGCCCGCGCCCAGCTTGAGGTCGCTGAATCGCAGGGTGGCTTTGGCGGTTCCGGCAAGCTTGCTGCGCAACGCCTGCAGGAGTCTGGCGAAGCCTTCCTGCAACCGGAAAAAGTCCCGGTCGCAAACATCGGCGAAGCGATCATCAGCGCTTCCTATCAGTTCGACCTGTGGGGCACCTTCAAGCGCGGCACCGAGGCCGCCCAGGCCAATGCCGACGCCGTCCAGGCCGCCGCTGACACTGCCCGCATCACTTTGGTGGCCGACGTGGTCAAGGCTTATACGCAGGTGTGCTCGGCCAACGAAGAGCTGCACATCGCTCGCCAGTCGCTGGACCTGCAACAGCAAGGCGTGCAACTGACCCAGCGCCTGCGTGATGCCGGCCGTGGTGATGAAACCCAGGTCACTCGCTCGCAAACCCAGCTCAAGTCGTTGAGCGCTGAGTTGCCGCGTTTTCAGGCTGAACGCGAGACCGGCCTGTACACCCTGGCGGCGCTGCTGGCGAAACCGGTCGAGCAACTGCCGGCAGGCACTGCTGACTGCGCCGAGCTGCCGCATCTGGCCCAGTTGATCCCAGTCGGTGATGGCGCTGCGCTGCTCAAGCGCCGCCCCGACGTGCGCCAGGCCGAACGCCAGTTGGCAGCCGCCACGGCGAGCATTGGTGTCGCCACGGGCGCGTTGTACCCCAACATCAGCATTGGCGCTCAGGTCGGCACCATCGGCATCCTCGACAACCTCGGCGAGCCGTCTACCAACCGCTGGGGCTTTGGCCCGCTGGTCAGCTGGACCATCCCCACCAACGGCACCCGTGCTCGCATTCGCGAGGCCGAGGCCTCGACGCAAGCAGCGCTGGCGCACTTCGACGGGGTGGTGCTCAACGCCATCCGCGAAACCCAGACCCGGCTGGCGCAGTACAGCGCACTGCTCGACCGCCGTGATGCGTTGGCCGAGGCGGAACGTTCGGCCCAGCAAGCGGCCGAGCAGACCCACCGCTACTTCCAGGCCGGGCGCGAGTCGTTCCTGGCGGACCTGCAGGCGACCCGCACCTACACCGACATGCGCGGGCAGCTGGCCGCGGCCAACAGCCAGGTGGCGATGGGGCAGATCAGCGTGTTTCTGGCGTTGGGTGGTGGCTGGAAAGACCCAGCCGGCAAGTGATGCCGGCACGCTGAGCTGATCTACGAACCTGGCCGGTACTGCAACGCCTCAGCCAGATGGGCGCGGCCTATGCTGTCCAACTGCTCCAGATCAGCCAAGGTCCGCGCTACCTTGAGCAGCCGATGGGCCGCGCGCAGCGACAAGGTCAGGCGCTCGCAGGCGTTCTCCAGCCAGCTCTGGTCCTCTGCACTCAAATCGCAATAACGGCGCAGGCCATTGAGGTCGAGAAACGCATTGGCACAGCCCTGCCGGCGTTGTTGGCGCTCGCGGGCCTCGGCCACCACAGCAGCAACGCCGGCACTGGTTTCGCCGCTGGGCTGGTTGGTCAGCACCGTGCTCTCGCGGGCTACGGTCAGATGCAGGTCAATCCGATCGAGTAGCGGCCCGGACAACTTGTTGCGGTAACGCTGGATCAGCTCGGTACTGCAGCGACAGCGGCCGGTGGGGTCGCCCAGATAGCCGCAGGGGCACGGGTTCATCGCTGCCACCAACTGAAAGCGGGCAGGGAAGCGCACTTTGTCCTTGGCCCGCGCCACCACGATCTCGCCGCTCTCCAGTGGCTCGCGCAACACCTCCAGCACCCGCCGCTCGAACTCCGGCAGCTCATCGAGAAACAGCACACCATGGTGGGCGAGGGTGATCTCCCCCGGCTGTGGCCGACTGCCACCACCGACCAATGCCGGTCCTGAGGCCGAGTGATGCGGATGCCTGAACGGCCGCTGCGGCCAACTGCTCAACGGCGTGCGCCCGCTCACCGACTGAATCGCCGCCACCTCCAGCGCCTCATGCTCATCCAGCGGCGGCAGCAAGCCAGGCAGGCGGCTCGCAAGCAAGGTCTTGCCGGTGCCTGGCGGGCCGGTGAACAGCAGATTGTGGGCACCCGCCGCCGCCAGCAGCAGCGCCCGTTTGGCCGCCACCTGGCCCTGCACTTCGCTCAAATCCGGGTAGGGCTTGCTCTGCAGCACCAACCCATTGGCCGCATAAGGCGCCAACGGCACCTGGCCGTTGAGGTGGGCGACCAGCTCCTGTAGATGGGCAACCGCATACACCACCAATCCACTGGCCAGGCTCGCCTCCTCGGCATTGTCCCGCGGCACCACCAGTGCCCGGCCGGCATCGCGTGCCGCCAGCGCTGCAGGCAGTACCCCCTGCACCGCCCGCACGGCACCGGACAAGGCCAGCTCTCCCAGGCATTCGATCTCGCTCAGCTGTGCAACCGGCACCTGCGCATCGGCCGCCAGGATGCCCAGGGCAATGGCCAGGTCATAGCGCCCGCCGTCCTTGGGCAGGTCGGCAGGGGCGAGGCTCTGGGTAATGCGCCTGGCGGGGTAGTTCAGGCCCGAGTTGACGATGGCGCTGCGCACCCGGTCCTTGCTCTCTTTGACGGTGGTTTCCGGCAGGCCGACCAGCGTCAGCGTGGGCAAACCATTGGCGAGATGGGTCTCGACACTGACGGCAGGCGCCTCGACGCCGACCTGGGCGCGGCTGTGAACAAGGGCGAGGGACATGGACACTCCGTAGTCGCTGATGAACGCCGCGTCCTGCGGCACGTCATCAGCGTAGCGGGGTGTTGGGTGGCTGCTTCGGGAAGAGTGCTTCGGGGTTTTGCAGGGGGCCTTTAGGAAGCCGCTTGATCCGCCGCCGGTTCAGCCGCCTGCGCCGCTGGCGCCGCACTCATCCGTGCATCCAGCTCAGCAACCTGCTTCTCCAGCGCCTCAAGCCGCGCACGGGTGCGTACAAGCACGACCATCTGGCTGTCGAATTCTTCCCGGCTGACCAGGTCGAGCTTGCTGAAGGCGCCCTGCATAAGCACCTTGAACTGGCTTTCCAGTTCAGCGCGGGGCTGGGCGGTGTCGCCGCTGAACAGGCGCGAGGCCTGGTCGCTGAGGGCGTCTAGAAATGCTTTGGGCGCGAGCATGGTGGGCTGTCCGCTTGATCGAAAAAAGAGCCCAAGTGTAGCACGCCGGTATAAAGGCCCTTTGCCGCACGCTTTTCGCGCATTCAGGAGATAACCTGCGCACCAAAACCGTGCAGGTTTTCACTGATGGCGACTGGCCCAATCTGAACATTCCACGCAACTCGCTGTTTCCCGAGCATTTCCAGGTTTTGGCAAGGTTTCTGCAATGACCTTTACGAGCCATGCACTGATGCGGGTCCTTGTGACCAGGCAGTGCGCAGGCCGCGCCGCGAGGCGTTTGTTCAGCGTCACTTGCGAGATCGACGCCGAGCCATGCCAACGATGCGTTACAAAGCCGAGCACTGCGCTTAGACTTGAGACGGGTTTGTTTTCCTGGGGCAAGTCCACCAAATCGGGAGAGTTTCATGAAGCTAGTCACTGCCATCATCAAGCCGTTCAAACTGGACGACGTTCGCGAATCGCTGTCGGAAATCGGCGTGCAGGGCATCACCGTCACCGAAGTCAAAGGCTTCGGTCGGCAGAAGGGCCACACCGAGCTGTATCGCGGTGCTGAATACGTGGTCGACTTCCTGCCTAAAGTGAAGATCGACGTTGCCATCGACGACAAGGATCTGGACCGGGTAATCGAGGCCATCACCAAGGCCGCCAACACCGGCAAGATCGGTGACGGCAAGATTTTCGTAGTCAATCTGGAGCAGGCGATCCGCATCCGTACCGGCGAAACCGATACCGACGCGATCTAAGCGACACAACAAAGCCTCACCAAACCCAACGCCCCAGGAGAAAACAACATGACTCTGCGTCAGATCGCAGGGCTAGGCGCCCTATTGTCCCTCGCAATGCCAGGCCTCGCGCTGGCCGAGGAAGCTGTCCCTACGCTGAACTCCGGCGACACCGCATGGATGCTCACTGCGACGGCGTTGGTACTGTTCATGACCATTCCAGGTCTGGCCCTGTTCTACGGCGGCATGGTCCGCTCCAAGAACGTGCTTTCGGTGATGATGCAGTGCTTCGCCATCACCGGCTTGATCAGCATCCTGTGGATGGTGTACGGCTATAGCCTGGCCTTCGATACCACCGGTATGGAAAAAGGCGTGCTCAACTTCAGCTCGTTCGTGGGCGGCTTCTCCAAAGCCTTCCTCAACGGCGTGACCCCAGCCAGCCTGACGGCGGCCTTCCCGGAAGCAGTGTTCATCACCTTCCAGATGACCTTCGCCATCATCACTCCCGCGCTGATCGTCGGTGCCTTCGCCGAGCGGATGAAGTTCTCGGCGATGCTGATCTTCATGGCAGTGTGGTTCACCCTGGTCTATGCGCCTATCGCGCACATGGTCTGGAGCGGCGACGGCGCACTGATGTGGGACTGGGGCGTACTCGACTTCGCTGGTGGCACCGTGGTGCACATCAACGCCGGTATCGCGGGCCTGGTCTGCTGCCTGGTGCTGGGCAAGCGTAAAGGCTACCCAACCACGCCAATGGCACCGCACAACCTGGGCTACACCCTGATCGGCGCAGCCATGCTGTGGATCGGCTGGTTCGGCTTCAACGCAGGCTCCGCCGCAGCTGCCAACGGCACCGCCGGCATGGCCATGCTGGTCACCCAGATCGCCACCGCCGCTGCGGCGCTGGGCTGGATGTTCGCCGAGTGGATCTTCCACGGCAAACCAAGCGCACTGGGCATCGCTTCGGGTGTAGTGGCAGGCCTGGTGGCAATTACCCCGGCAGCCGGCACCGTGGGCCCGATGGGCGCTCTGGTGATCGGCCTGGCCTCGGGTGTGATCTGCTACTTCTGCGCCACCAGCCTCAAGCGCAAGCTGGGCTATGACGACTCGCTGGATGCATTCGGTGTACACGGTATCGGCGGCATCGTCGGCGCCTTGCTCACCGGTATCTTCGCGGCACCGGCTCTGGGCGGCTTCGGCGCGGTGGATGACATCGGCGCGCAGTTCTGGATTCAGGCCAAGGGCGTGATCTTCACCGTGGTCTACACCGCTATCGTCACCTACATCATCCTCAAGGTGCTGGATATGGTGATGGGCCTGCGGGTCACCGAAGAAGAAGAGTCGGTCGGCCTCGACCTGGCGCAACACAACGAGCGTGGCTACAACCTGTAATCACGACGAAAAAAATTGCCCGGTTCGCCGGGCATTTTTTTGTCTGAATTTCGCAGTTTCGTGCAGAGCAAACGGTTTATCCGTTACGTTCGCGACGGATGCCAAAAACTTACAACCTGCAGTGCGTTTATGGAGCTTTGCTTTTTCTGCGAGCACGCTAGAATGCGCGCCGGAGAGTGCTGAAGAGTTAATCTCGCGCTTCTTCCAGCCTTTGCTAGGCTTGCCAATATCGTATGGCCAGCACCGGCTCAGGGATTTCGTCAGGCTCTGCCAGCAGCAGGGCCTGCAGGGTAGCGCTGCTCATCCAGCGGCGCATGCTCAAGGGCAGTGGCCAAACCCACGGCCAGTTGAATTTTCACTGGTGGCTGCCGGTCTACGGCAACACTGGTCTATAACCAACCTGCTTTTCGCAAGCCATGAGGTAGAACATGAGCGACGACGATCTGGAAACTGACGACCTCGAAGTAGGCGACGAAGACGAGGCTGATGAAGGTCTTGAGGCTGCTGCCGATGACGGCGCCGAAGACGCTGGCGACGACACCCCGGTACCTGCTGCCAAAGGCAAGTCCAAGGCTGCCGTGACGGTAGACGACATGCCGAGCATGGAGGCCAAGCAGAAAGAGCGCGACGCCCTGGCCCGTGCCATGGAAGAGTTCTTGAATCGCGGTGGCAAGGTGCAGGAAGTGGAGGCCAATGTGGTCGCCGATCCGCCCAAGAAGCCCGACAACAAGTACGGCAGCCGCCCTATCTGAGTGGTTGTCTGCAAAAAAGCCCGCCGTCGCTGCGGGCTTTTTTGTGGCTGCTGTTCAGCGCCAGCGGGCGAGTACTTCAGGCAGCTGCGACAGCCGCTGAATCTGCGCATCAGGCGCTTTATCGCCGGTCCAGGCCTTACCCTGCGGGTTGAACCATACCGCGCGCAGGCCGGCCCGCTGGGCCCCGGCGATATCGTCGCCAGGGTGATCGCCAACGTGCACTGCGGCTTCAGCCGGCGCATCACCGCGCTTCAAGGCCTCAAGAAACGGCGCCGGGTCCGGCTTGCCGATGCCAAGGTCCTCGGCGCACAGGGCAAACTTGAAGTAATCGGCCAGGCCAATGCGGGCGACGTCGGCGTTGCCATTGGTGACCACACCCAGGGTGTAGCGCTGGCGCAGGATCTCCAGCACCGGCTGCACTTCAGGGAACACCTCGACCTGATGACGCGCGTGCAAAAACACCTCGAAGCCTTCGTTGGCCAATTGCTGCGCTTGCTGGTTGCTGTAGCCGACGTCACGCAGGGCGTGGTTGAGTACGCGCCGACGCAGGGCGCTGATGCGGTGCTTCAGGCCGGGCTCGGCTTGCACCAGGCGTTCACGAATGGCGTACAGGTGCTCGACTGCCACGTCGCCCAGGCGCGGGGCGTTGGCTTCGAGCCAGTCGCGCAGCACGGTCTCGGCGCTGAGGATCACTGGCGCGGTGTCCCACAAGGTATCGTCGAGGTCGAAGGTGATCAGCTGGATGCTCATGAGTCGTTGCCCTTGCTGCGTTTGGCCCGGGGATGGGCGCTGTCGTAGACCGCTGCCAGGTGCTGGAAGTCCAGGTGGGTATAGATCTGCGTGGTGCTGATGTCGGCATGGCCGAGCATCTCCTGCACCGCCCGCAGATCCTGGGACGATTCCAGCATATGGCTGGCGAAGGAATGGCGAAGCATGTGCGGGTGCAGGTGCTGGCCCAGCTCGCGCTCGCCGGCCGCCTTGACCCGTAACTGAATGGCCCGCGGGCCGAGTCGCCGGCCCTGGCGGCTGACAAACACCGCGTTGTCCTGCGGCGCGCTGATGCCGCGTAGCTTGAGCCACTCCTGCAGCGCCTCGCGGGCCTTGCGGCCGACCGGCAGCACGCGGGTCTTGCTGCCCTTGCCCTGCACCTGCACCAGGCCGTCGGCGAGGTCGAGGTGCTCGAGATCGAGGTTGGTCAGCTCGGACAAGCGCAAACCGGAGGAATAGAACAGCTCGAGAATGGCCTGGTCGCGGCGGGCAATGAAGTCGTCGTCGACGCCACCGTCCAGCAGTTGCAAAGCGCGGTCGGCATCCAACGCCTTGGGCAGGCGGCGCTCGCCCTTGGGCGGTGCCAGGCCATTGGCCGGATCGTGCTCGCAGAGGCCTTCGCGGTTCAGGTAGCGGTACAGCCCGCGCACCGCCGAGAGCAGCCGGGCGATGCTGCGCGAGGACTGCCCGTGATGATGCTGGCGGGCAACCAACTGGCGCAGTTGCTGGATGTGCAGTGCGCCCCAGTTGGTAATGCCTTGGGCACCGCAGTATTCGAGGACTTTCTCCAGGTCGCGACGGTACGCTTGCTGGGTGTGCGGCGATACCTGGCGCTCATTGCGCAGGTGCGCGCAATAAGCCTCCAGCTGGCGCTCCATCAGCGCACCGGTCGCAGGGTCTGGGTGAGCCGTGGAACCACCCGGCCAAGCACTTCAGCGATGTAGCTGAGGAACAACGTACCGACGCTGCTCTTGTAGTGCTGCGGGTCGTGGCTGCCGATCGCCAGCACGCCATGCAGGCCCTGATATTCCAGGGTGGCCACCGCGCTGGAGCCGACGTCCTTGCGTTGCTCTTCGCCAAACAGGAACGCCAGCTCGTGCTCACGCAGGTTGCCGCTGACCGTCTTGCCGCTGCCCAGCAGGGCGCCGATGGCCTGTTGCGCCTCGGCATTGCTGACCCAGCGGCCGACCGGTGTGGCGTTTTCACCAAACAGGATCAGGCTGACGAAGGGCACTTTGAATTCCTGGCGCAGGCTGTCTTCGACAGCCATCACCACTTCTTCCAGGCTGCTGGCATCGAGCAGGTCGAGGATCAGCCGGCGTGTCTTGTCGAACAGCCGGTCGTTGTCGCGGGCGACGTCCATCAGTTGCGACAAGCGATGGCGCATCTCGATGTTACGGTCGCGCAACAGCTTCAGCTGGCGCTCCACCAGCGACACGCTGTCGCCGCGCTGGTGCGGAATCTGCTGTTCGAGCAGCAGTTCGTCGTGCTCGGCAAAAAACGCCGGGTGCGCACGCAGGTAGGCAACCACCGCCTCGGCATCGAGGTCGGTGGCCTGTTCGGGTAAAACCTGTGGCTGATCGGTCATGGCGCTTACTCGGTTAGAGGCGAACCTGTCCTTCATAGACGCGCACGGCAGGGCCGGTCATCAATACCGGTTGGCCGGGGCCTGCCCACTCGATGCTCAGGCGCCCGCCTGGCAGGTCGATGGACACGGGTGAATCCATCCAGCCCTGGCTGATAGCGGCCACGGCAGCGGCGCAGGCGCCGGTACCGCAGGCTTGGGTTTCACCGGCGCCACGTTCCCATACCCGCAGGTTGGCGCGGTGGCGGTCGACAATCTGGATAAAGCCGGCGTTGACCCGCTGCGGGAAGCGCGGGTGGTGTTCGATCTTCGGCCCCAGCTCCTGCACCGGTGCGGTCAGGACATCGTCGACGCGCAGCACGGAGTGAGGGTTGCCCATCGAAACGGCGGCAATCGAGTAGTTCTGGCCGTCGACTTCCAGCGCATAGCTCAGCGCCTGCTCGGCAGCCTGGAACGGGATCTGTTCCGGGGCCAGCCGCGGCGGGCCCATGTCGACGCAGATCTGGCCGTCGTTGCGCACGTCCAGCTCGATGATGCCGCCTTTGGTTTCGACGCGGATGAGCTTTTTCGCGGTCAGACGCTTGTCCAGCACGAAGCGCGCAAAGCAGCGCGCACCGTTGCCGCACTGCTCGACCTCGGAGCCATCGGCATTGAAGATCCGGTAGCGGAAGTCCACGTCCGGATTGTTCGGCGCTTCGACGATCAGCAGCTGGTCGAAACCGATACCGGTGTGCCGATCACCCCATTGCTTGGCGTGCTTGGGCTGGATGTGCGCGTGCTGGCTGACCAGGTCGAGGACCATGAAGTCGTTGCCCAGGCCGTGCATTTTGGTAAAACGCAGCAGCATGGGTTCACTCCGGCAGCAGGCTTTCGCCGGCGAACAGTTCGGCGACGGTCTCGCGACGGCGCACTTCGAAGGCCTGGTCAGCGTCGACCAGCACCTCGGCGCAACGACCGCGGGTGTTGTAGTTCGAGCTCATGACAAAACCATAGGCACCCGCCGACTCGACGGCCAGCAGATCGCCCTCGGCCAGGTTCAGCGTGCGGTCCTTGGCGAGGAAGTCGCCGGTCTCGCAGATCGGCCCGACGATATCGTAGGCACGACCATCACCGGCACGCGGCTGCACGGCACTGACACCCATCCAGGCCTGGTACAGGGCCGGGCGGATCAGGTCGTTCATGGCGGCATCGACCACAGCGAAGTCTTTGTGCTCGGTGTGCTTGAGGTACTCGACGCGGGTCAGCAGGACGCCGGCGTTGGCAACGATGTAGCGGCCGGGCTCGAACACCAGGGCCAGGTCGCGATCGCCAACGCGCTCGCGGATGGCCTTGACGTATTCACCGGCCGATGGCGGCTGTTCGTCGCAGTAACGCACACCGATACCGCCGCCCAGGTCCAGGTGGCGCAACAGGATGCCACACTCGCCAAGACGGTCGACCAGTACCAGCAGGCGGTCGAGAGCATCGAGGAACGGCTCCAGCGTGGTCAGCTGCGAGCCGATATGGCAGTCGACGCCGACCACGTCCAGGTTCGGCAACTGTGCGGCGCGCACATAGACTTCTTCGGCATCGGCAATGGCGATACCGAACTTGTTTTCCTTGAGGCCGGTGGAGATGTACGGGTGGGTGCCAGCATCGACATCCGGGTTGACCCGCAGCGACACTGGCGCCACTTTGCCCATCTCGGCAGCCACGACCTGCAGGCGCTCGAGCTCATCGGTGGACTCGACGTTGAAGCAGTGCACGCCCACTTCCAGCGCACGGCGCATGTCTTCGCGGGTCTTGCCGACGCCGGAGAAGACCACGCGGTCGGCGCGCCCGCCAGCGGCCAGCACGCGCTCCAGCTCGCCGCCGGAGACGATGTCAAAACCTGCGCCCAGACGGGCCAGCACATTCAGCACACCAATGTTGGAGTTGGCCTTGACCGCAAAGCACACCAGGTGCTCGACGCCTTGCAGGGCATCGGCATAGCTGCGGTACTGCGCCTCGATGTGGGCACGCGAGTAGACGTAGGTCGGTGTGCCGAACTGTTCAGCAATGGCCGACAGGGCCACGCCTTCCGCGAACAGCTGGCCGTCGCGGTAGTTGAAAGCGTCCATTGGATTTCCTTACTGCGCTGGCTGCTGCTCTGGGTCTTGCTCTTGCTGCGGCGCGGGCTGCGGCGAGGGCTGAGCGTGCTGGTGCTGGTGCGACTTGTTGGCCTTGCCGTCCTTGCCGTCTTCAGGCAGGAACAGGGGGCCTTTCTGACCGCAGGCCGAAACGAGACAGGCAACCGCGACCAGCGCCGCGAGGGAGGAAATCAGGCGCTTCATTGGTGAAATCCTTGAAATAAGCAGTATTGCGCCCGAGTATACCCAGCGCCTGCCTGATTGCCTATGCAAGGGCCGGTCCGCCTGGCGGTAAGCAATGCTGGCGGGGCCGCTGCTGCGTTATCCTTGCAACATTGGCAGATGGTCTGAGGCTTTGCATTCTTGCGCCAGCGTCCGTATCTTCCCCGGCTTGCCTGTATGCAGCCAATTTCGAGGTTCTTGCAATGAGTTTGATCGAAGCGCGTTTTCACGACCTGGTCGATGCCACCCAACAGGCGCTGGAAGACCTGTTCGATGAAGCCGATCTTGATCTGGACATGGAAAACTCCGCCGGCGTACTCACCATCAAGTTCGAAAACGGCAGCCAGCTGATCTTCAGCCGGCAGGAGCCGCTGCGTCAGTTGTGGCTGGCGGACAAGTCCGGCGGCTTCCACTTCGACTATGACGAAGAAAACCGCAAATGGACCTGCGAAAAGACCGACGAGCTGCTTGGCGAGATGCTTGAGCGCATCGTCTGGGATCGCGCTGGCGCGGAACTGGACTTCGACGAGATCTGACATGAGCGAGCAGCCGCGGCCGCCCAAGCCGCTTTACAGCAACGTCAGCCCTGCGGTGAAATCGCCCTGCATCAATGTTTGCCGACTGGATGCCGAACGCGTCTGCACCGGTTGCCAGCGCCACGTTGAGCACATCCGCGAGTGGCGCTCTGCCGACGACGAACGCCGCCGGCAGATCTGCCGGGAAGCCGAGGCCCTGCGCGCCCGGGCTTGAGTATTCGTCCGGCTGTGGTACTGTCGGGCTCTGCGTCGGCGCTGCCGAATGCCTGCACAAACCCCGCCCTTGGGCGGGGTTTTGCTTTATTCGTGCGCCGCAAATTGTCTGTTGAACATGGAGTCTGACTGAAACATGAGCCGCAAACCTTCCCTCATCCTCACCCGCCTGGACGTGCAACGTCTCGAGCGCCTGATCGATAGCCTCGATGAGAACGCGCCGGGTGTCGCCGCCTTGCAGGACGAGCTCGACCGCGCCGAGAAGGTAGTCGGTCACGAGGAGGTCCCGGCCGGTGTGGTGACCATGAATTCGCGGGTGCACTGCCGCGAAGAGGCCAGCGGCAAGGACTACCATCTGACTCTGGTCTACCCGAAAGACGTCAGCGGTGAAGGCAAGGTATCGATCCTGGCGCCGATTGGTTGCGCTTTGCTCGGCCTGTCGGTAGGTGACCAGATCGACTGGCCGGCGCCGGGCGGCAAGACCCTCAAGCTGACCTTGCTGGCGGTCGAGTATCAGCCAGAAGCTGCAGGCGACTTCGACCTCTGAGGTGTCACGCGGGCCTCACTGCAGTGAGGCCCGCAACTGCTCGACGCCGTCATTCAGCGCCTGCTCCAGCTCGCGCTTGTACCTCAGATGCAGGCATGTCGAGCCCTGCTCGTCGGCGAGCAGCTCGGACAAATCCAGATCGGTGATATAGCAGCGATAACGCCCGGCACTGCGCCGCTGGCCGAGGATCTGCCGCGCCACCACGGCGTACAACTGATCGCCGTATTCAAGCTGCGAATATTCCTGCTGATCGCAGTACAGGGTGATGTGCACCTCATCGCCGATCCCGCTCTGTACGATCGCCTGCACCTCGTAATAGGGCTGGCTGCCGTTGTCGCTCGGTGCCTGGCGTGGCTCCAGGCTGCGCACCTTGCCCAGGCCTGCAGGCAGCAGCTGGTAGTAGAGAATATCCAATGAGCCCTGTTGCAGACTGGTCAGCGGCAGTCGGGCATCGCGGCGCATGCCCAGCGATTGCAGAAAACGCTGCAACGGCAGCAACAGGTGCGCTTCATCTTCCAGCGGCAGGCGCTGCTGCCACAGGGCATTGAATTCATCCAGCACGTACAGGTCGGCCCAACCGTCGAGCAGGCGGTAGAACACCTGGATGCACTGCGGCTGGCCTTGGGGCAGAACCCATACCAGATCCTCATCGTCCAGCGCGTTGTCGTCCAGGTGCAGCGGGCTGTACTCGCTGCGCTCCTCGCCCAGATAAGCCAGCAGTTGCTCGTGGTTGGTCAAGGTGACCAGGTTGACTTCGCCAGGCTGTAGCTCAAGCACATGGGTGTCCTGTGCGATCTGCACCAGGTATCGGTAGTTCAGCCGCTGCTGGAGCAACGCGCGAGCCGTGGCGAACACATCCTCGACCCGCTGCGCAATGGCCTGGGCGCGGTTGTGACAGAAGCTGCGCACCTGCAGCCGTGGTGGTTGCTGGCGCTGGCCTGGGGTGTTGAGAAAGTCACGCAGGCAACGCATCAGCGCATGTTCGCCGTCGTAACGCTGGACCAGCACCTCGTTCCAGCTGTTCAAGGAGATCTGATCGAGGGTCAGCACCAGGTTCTCGCGTACGCCGGCGTAACTCAGCGAGTCGGTGCGGGCGGTGGTCATGAGGATGTTCAGTTCACGCTGATGGCGCAGCGGGTCGATGCCGACATTGACCAGCAACAGGACCTCGTCCGCCACACTTGGCTGCAGCAGGCGCAACTCGCTGACCGGCTCCAAGGGCAGGGCAATACTCTGTTGCAGGCTGCCGAGCAGGTTGAACAGCTCGAACTCGCTCAGGTCGCTGGCGCCCGGATGCAGGGCCAGCCGTGTGCTGCTGTCGATCACGCCGTTGCGGTGCGCCCAGGTCAGCAGCTCGAGCAGTTCGCGGCAGCGCTTGAGCGGGCTGGAGTTGTCCAGCTCATCCACGCTCAGGTTGCCCTGGTACAGGCTCCAGTGGAACGTGCCGGGCTCCTTGCGATTGCTCGCATGGACCAACGTCAGTGTGTCTTCGGCCAGGTCCGGGGCAATCCCCGGGTTGATCACTTCGATCTTGCCAGCACGGCGCTCGAAGGCGGCGTAAAGGCGTCGGCCGAGCACGTTCAGGTCGCGTTGGTCGGCGCGGCTGCTGGCCTGCTGCTCACGGGCGAACTGATTGAGGAAGCGATAGCTGTGATTGAGCTCGGCCACCAGCGCCCGGCGCTCGAGCGCGACCTGGCGCACCTTCCACTGGCTGCGGCTGTCGAGCAGCGCCAGCTGGCGCTCGTCCCAGCCCCATTCGCGAACCAGGCGAGCCAATAGCTGGCGTTGCCAGTCGCCGTTGCGCGAGCGGCCGCTGAGCTTTTTATTGACCTTCAGATACAAGCTGCGCCGTACCAGCTCCAGCCGCGCGACATCGCCGCGGCGTAGCAAATACTGCTCGATGCGCCGATAGACCATCACGTACGGGTCCAGCGCATCGAGGTCGAGCTGGTTGGCAAACACCGCCTGCTTGAACTCCAGACTCAGGCAGCGCACCTGTGGATGCTCGCTGGCGTAGGCTTCGGTCAACAGCAGCTTGAGCAGCGATTTGTAAGGTGAGTCGATGCCTTTGAACAACTGCCACAGGCCGGCGCCGACAAACTCGCCGACCGGGATATGCGCCAGGTGGCCGAGGTCGAGGTCATGATCGGTGCGGATAAAGCGCTTGCTCAGCAGGGTTTGCGTGTAGGCCTGATAGTTGTGCTCTTCATACGCCGGCACCAGCCACCACAGTGGCGTGCGCCCGGCCAGCCAGATCGCGGTGCGGTAGAACTCGTCGAGCAGCAGGTAGTGCTGGGTAGTACCGCAGTCGTCTGAGCTGAGCTGGCCATCGCGCTCACCGACGGTAAAGGCCAGCGGTTCGATCAGAAAAAAATGCGCCTCGGCGCCGAGGCTCGCCGCCCACGCTTCGAGCAACTGGCATTTGCGCCTGAGCTCGGCCAGCGCCCACTCGGCCAGGCCGGCGGCGTGGCAGACCCACACATCCATGTCGCTCTGTTCGGCCTGGGCCAGGGTGCCCAGGCTGCCCATCAGGTACAGACCCTGAATCGGTAGCGGCGCATTGCCCAGCCGCGGTTTGTAGCTGAACGAGCGCGCCAGGCGCTGGCCCTCGGCAATCAGCTCGGCATCCGGCTCATACCTGCACACGCCGGCTGGAGTGGTGCCGGAGACATACCCGGGCAGCAGCGGGTGATTGACATGAAACAACAGCGGCAACAGCGTCAGCACCTGCTGCTGGCGCGTTGACAAGCCCTCCCGTGCACGCCCGAGGCGGCCCTGATTGATCTGCATGAAGCGCGCGCGCAGCGTGGCCAGGACTTTGCGGTCGATACCGTCGTCCAGGTCTGGGCGGATTTCATGAGGGTGGTTCATTGCGCACTCAGGGGCAGGCCAGGGCAGTGCCGAGTTTAGCCTGAGCAAGGGGCAATAGCGGGTAATTTATGGTTTTTTGACGCCACATTAATAGCAAGGCGGTTGGCCTGTTCGCGACCAGCAACCTGGCCCGCGAACAGGCGCGAAGGCTTCAGGCGGTTTCTGGGGCTTTGAGAATGTTCAACACAATCTGCACGCTCTGCGCCGCGTCACGGCCCAGGCTGGTCAGATAACCACCATCGGGCTGGTCGGTCAGTTGCTTGTCAAAGAGGCGCTTGGCAGCAGCGACTTTATCTGGCGAAGCGGATTGGTGGACCTGGATGCCTTCCTGGCTGCTATCGAGATTGAACAGCGCAAGGACTTCCAGCTCGGCGATCAGTTCGGGGGTAAGCGACATGGCGACTCCTGACTTCCAGACAAGGATTTTGGCACCACTGCGGGTGCTTGATCATGGAGTGTAGACAGACTTTTCAAGCGTTGCCTTGATCCGCCTCAGGTGGCAGCTCCGGCAGGGCGCGCAGTGCCGTTTCATACCACTCGGTATCGAACGGGCGGTCGGCATCGAGCATGGCGTCAATCTCGAAGGCCAGTACATGGGCCATCAGGTTGAGAATGTCTTCGCGCTTATAGCCAACCAGCTTCAGCTTGTTGAAGGTCGCCAGGGCCGCCGGCGGCTCGCCGCTTTCAATCTGGTTTTCGATGGCCTGGGTCAGGGTAGCTTCGGCGAAGGCTTCTTCATCTTCGTTGTCGATGTCTTGGGGTTCGCTCATGGCAGTGCTCCTGTAGTGAGGGGCTAGTTTGCCATGCCCGCGCCGGCAATGCCTGGCCATCTATGCCATGCATGACGCTGGTCATGGCGTAAGGGAGTGGTTATAACAGCCGGGCCATCCCCTCACGGCCTGGAGGCTGTCGCAATGCTCAAGCTCTACGGATTCCCTGTCAGCAACTACTACAACATGGTCAAGCTGGCGTTGCTGGAAAAAGCCCTGCCGTTCGAAGAGGTGCCGTTCGTTTCCGGCCAGACCCCACAAGTGCTGGCCATCAGCCCGCGCGGCAAGGTGCCGGTGCTGGAGACCGAGCATGGCTTTATCAGCGAAACCAGCGTGATGCTCGACTACATCGAGCAGACCCAGCCGGGCAAAGCCCTGCTGCCGGCTGATGCCTTCGGCCAGGCCAAGGTGCGCGAGCTGGTCAAGGAAATCGAGCTGTACATCGAGTTGCCGGCGCGTACCTGCTACGCCGAAGCGTTCTTCGGCCAGGCCGTCGAGCCGCTGATCAAGGAGCGCGCCCGCACCGAGCTGCTGGCAGGCTTTGCCACGCTCAAGCGCAATGGCAAGTTCGCGCCGTACGTTGCCGGTGAGCAGATGACCCTGGCTGACTTGATGTTCGTGTTTTCGGTCGACCTTGCCTGCGCGGTCGGCAAGAAGGTATTGAACCTGGACTTTCTCGAGGACTTCTCGCAGGCGAGGGCGCTGCTGGAGTTGCTTGGCGAGAACCCGCACATGGCGAAAATTCGTGCAGACAAGGAAGCGGCGATGCCGGCATTCCTGGAGATGATCAGCAAGCGCAAATGAGGGTGAAAAGGCGGGCTGCCGGGCAGCCCGCCATGACGCTTAGCGCGAAGCCAACAACGCCTGGCCACGGACCACGGCCGCACGCACCTGGGCAGGTGCAGTCCCACCAATGTGATTACGTGCATTTACCGAGCCTTCCAGGGTCAGTACGGCAAACACATCCTGTTCGATCTGATCGCTGAAGCGGCGCAGCTCTTCAAGGTTCATTTCAGCCAGGTCTTTGCCGCTGTCGACGCCGTACTTCACGGCAAGGCCGACGATCTCGTGGCAATCACGGAACGGCAGGCCACGGCGTACCAGGTAATCGGCCAGGTCGGTCGCGGTGGAGAAACCGCGCAGGGCCGCTTCGCGCATGATCGCGTGACGCGGTTTGATTGCCGGGATCATGTCGGCAAACGCCCGCAGCGAATCGCGCAGGGTGTCGGCGGCGTCGAACAACGGTTCCTTGTCTTCCTGGTTGTCCTTGTTGTAGGCCAGTGGCTGGCCTTTCATCAAGGTCAGCAGGCCCATCAGGGCGCCGAACACACGGCCGCTCTTGCCACGCACCAGCTCTGGTACGTCGGGGTTTTTCTTTTGCGGCATGATCGAGCTGCCGGTGCAGAAGCGATCCGGCAGATCAATGAACTGGAACTGGGCGCTGGTCCACAGCACCAGCTCTTCGGAGAAGCGCGACAGGTGCATCATCGCCACGCTGGCCGCGGCGCAGAATTCGATGGCGAAGTCGCGATCGGAAACGCCGTCCAGCGAGTTGCCGGCAACCGCTTCGAAGCCCAGCAGCTTGCAGGTCAGCTCGCGGTCGATCGGGTAGGTGGTGCCAGCCAGCGCGGCGCTGCCCAGAGGCATGCGGTTGGTACGCTTGCGGCAGTCGACCAGGCGCTCGTAGTCACGGCTGAGCATTTCGAACCAGGCCAGCAGGTGGTGGCCAAAGGTCACTGGCTGCGCGGTCTGCAGGTGGGTGAAGCCGGGCATGATGGTCTCGGCTTCACGCTCGGCCTGCTCCAGCAGGCCCTTCTGCAGGCGTGTGATTTCGCCCAGGATCAGGTCGATTTCGTCACGCAGCCACAGGCGGATGTCGGTGGCGACCTGGTCGTTGCGGCTGCGCCCGGTGTGCAGTTTTTTGCCGGTGACACCGATGCGATCAGTCAGGCGCGCTTCGATGTTCATGTGCACGTCTTCAAGGTCGACGCGCCAGTCGAAGTTGCCGGCCTCGATCTCGGTCTGAATGGTCTTCAGGCCGTCGATGATGGTGTCGCGCTCGGCGTCGCTGAGTACGCCGACCTGCGCCAGCATGGTCGCGTGGGCAATCGAACCCATGATGTCGTGGCGGTACAGGCGCTTGTCGAAGTCGACCGAAGCGGTGAAGCGGGCGACGAAGGCGTCGACGGGTTCACTGAAGCGGCCGCCCCAGGACTGATTGGTCTTGTCAGTGCTCATGGATTCACTCGTTGAAGGCGTGAACGATAAAAAGTGGCGCCGATAATAACAGGGTTGCACTGCCCGCCGCAGGGCATCGGTCGCTAGAAACAGCAGGAAATCAACCGGCGAAGTTACTGCAAAGGATATTTACCGATTGAACGGCAGCGTTCCACGAAGCGTCTACAGTTTGACAATAGGCTGGCGCTGAATCTGTCAGACCAGTGAATCTTTGGCCATTGCATGGGTCTAGAGCGTGACTGCGGCGTCGGGCTACCGAGCCCGGTTTACGCTTATTACTTGTGCGAGACTCATTCAGGAATCCAGCGCAACTATGAATGTCCTGATCGTTGATGACGAACCCAAAGCCCGCGAAGACCTCAGCCGCTTGCTCGGCGGGCAGGAGGGCTACACGGTACTGGAGCCCAGCGCCACCAATGGCGAGGAAGCTCTTGCCTTGATCGACAGCCTCAAGCCTGACGTGGTCCTGCTTGATATCGGCATGCCCGGCCTGGACGGCCTGCAGGTGGCTGCTCGCCTGTGCGAGCGCGAAGCGCCGCCAGCGGTGGTGTTCTGCACCGGTGATGATGAATACGGCAGCGAAGCGTTCAAGGACAGCACCCTCAGCCATGTCAGCAAGCCGGTGCAGCCGCAGGCCCTGCGCGATGCCCTGCGCAAGGCAGAAAAACCCAACCGCGCGCTGCTGGCGGCGCTGACCCGGCCAGCCACTGAAGACGGCGGCAACCCGCGCAACCACATCAGTGCGCGCACCCGCAAAGGCATCGAGCTGATCCCGCTGTCACAGGTGATCTACTTCATTGCCGACCACAAATACGTGACCTTGCGCCATGAGGCCGGTGAAGTGCTGCTGGATGAGCCGCTCAAAGCGCTGGAAGACGAGTTCGGCGAGCGTTTCGTGCGTATCCACCGCAACGCGCTGGTTGCCCGGGAACGTATCGAGAAGCTGCAGCGCACGCCACTGGGGCATTTTCAGCTCTACCTCAAGGGCATGGGCGAGGATGCATTGATCGTCAGCCGCCGCCATGTAGCAGGCGTGCGCAAGATGATGCAGGGCTTGCACTGATCGCTCGCCCTCGGCGCCGCTGCGCTCGCGCGCACTGGCGCACCACCGATTGCTGACCTGAGTCTGCAGGCAGGCCCCGAGTAGCTGTTATCATCGGCAGCATTTCTCTGCATCGGGGCGTTTCATGTCCACTCGCGAAATCCGCATTGCCACCCGTAAAAGTGCCCTTGCCCTGTGGCAGGCCGAGTACGTCAAAGCACGTCTGGAGCAGGCTCATCCAGGCCTGATCGTCAGCCTGGTGCCGATGGTCAGCCGTGGCGACAAGCTGCTCGACGCGCCGCTGGCGAAGATCGGCGGCAAGGGCCTGTTCGTCAAAGAGCTGGAAACCGCCCTGCTCGAGAACGAAGCCGATATCGCCGTGCATTCGATGAAAGACGTGCCCATGGACTTTCCTGAAGGCCTGGGCCTGTACTGCATCTGTGAGCGTGAAGACCCGCGCGATGCCTTCGTTTCCAATACCTACGCAAGCCTTGACGCATTGCCTGCAGGCAGCATCGTCGGCACCTCCAGCCTGCGCCGCCAGGCGCAGTTGCTGGCGCGCCGACCGGATCTGCAAATTCGCTTTCTGCGCGGTAACGTCAATACCCGTCTGGCCAAGCTCGATGCCGGTGAATATGACGCGATCATTCTGGCCGCGGCGGGCCTGATCCGCCTCGGCTTCGAAGACCGCATCAGCGCCAGCATCAGTGTCGACGACAGCCTGCCGGCCGGTGGCCAGGGCGCAGTCGGCATCGAGTGCCGCAGCGCCGACAGCGAAATCCACGCCCTGCTGGCGCCGCTGCACCATGTCGACACCGCCGACCGGGTGGTGGCCGAGCGTGCCTTGAACAAGCACCTCAACGGCGGTTGCCAGGTGCCGATCGCCTGCTACGCCGTGCTTGAAGGCGAGCAGTTGTGGCTGCGCGGGCTGGTTGGCCAACCCAGCGGCGGGCTGCTGCTGGCAGCCGAAGCACGGGCGCCGCGGCTGCATGCCGAAGCGCTTGGCGTTCAGGTTGCCAAAGACCTGCTTGAGCAGGGCGCCGAGGCGATCCTCAAGGAAGTCTATGGCGAGGCCGGCCATCCGTGAGCGGCTGGCGCCTGCTGCTGACCCGGCCTGAAGAGGACTGTGCGGCACTGGCGCAGACCTTGGCGGCCGCCGGCATCGCCAGCAGCAGCCTGCCCTTGCTGGCGATCGAGCCGGTCACTGTGGATGACGCGCAACGCCAGCTGCTGAGCCAGCTGGCGAATTACCAGGCATTCATCGTGGTGAGCAAGCCCGCTGCGCGCTTGCTGCTGGCCAACTTGGCCAAAGCCGGCCTGGTGCCACCGTCCAACGCCTGGTTCAGCGTCGGTGAGGCAACTGCGCAGGTATTGCAGAACGCCGGGCTTTTGGTGACATTCCCTTCCCAGGGAGACGACAGTGAGGCCTTGCTTGGCTTGCCCGAGTTGCGCAAGGCTGTCGCCGTTCCTACGCCGCGTGTCCTGATTGTCCGCGGGGTAGGGGGTCGTGAACTGCTGGCAGAGCGTCTTGCCGAGCTAGGTGCTAGTGTCGATTATCTGCAACTGTATCGTCGCTGCCTGCCGGACTACCCGCCCGATACCCTGCGCGAGCGGGTCGATCGGGAACGCTTAAACGGCTTGGTGGTCAGCAGTGGGCAGGGTCTTGAACATTTGCGCCAGTTGGCAGACGCCGATTGGCCGCGCCTGGCGCGCTTGCCGTTGTTCGTGCCGAGCCCGCGCGTAGCCGAGCAGGCCCGCGCGCTGGGTGCACAACAGATTGTGGATTGCCGTGGCGCCAGTGCCGCGGCCTTGCTGGCAGCTGTGCAGCGCAGCGCTGCACCTGCCTCTTAAGGCGCTAAGCTCAGAGCGACGCGCCCCCATGCAAAGGATGGATACGTGAGCGAAACTGTCTTGTCGCAGAATGAACAGCCTTCGGTGCTCGACGCGCCGCAAACCCCTGTCACCCCGCCGGCCAAGCGCTCAGGCAATGGCATTGCCGTCGTTGCCCTGCTGCTCGGCGCAGCCGGTGTTGCGGTAGGCGGCTGGGGTGTCTGGCAAGTGCGCCAACTGCAGGGCAATGAGCTGGGTCAAAGCCAGCGCATGGAAACCTTCAGCGAGCAGACCGCAGCGTTGCAACAGCGCGATCAGCAGATCAGCGCACAACTTGCCAGCTTGCCGCCGGCCAGCGAGCTGGAAGACCGCCGGCGCCTGGTGGCGCAGTTGCAGGGCGACCAGCAGCGCTTGAGCCAGCGGCTCGATACGGTAATGGGCGAAAGCCGCAAGGAATGGCGCCTGGCCGAAGCCGAGCACCTGCTGCGCCTGGCGACCTTGCGCCTGTCTGCACTGCAGGATGTGACCAGCGCCAAAGCGCTGGTAGAAGGTGCCGACGAGATTCTCCGCGAACAGAGCGACCCAGGTTCATTCGCCGCCCGCGAGCAGCTGGCCCGCAGCCTGGCCACACTCAACAGCACCCAGCAGCCAGACCGCACTGGCCTGTTCCTCAAGCTGGCGGCGCAGCGTGAGCAGGTGCAGCAGCTCAGTGCCCAGTCGCCTGAATTCGACAGCAGCGCAGACGCCATGGGCGCGCTGACTGCGGATGGCGATGCCAGCAGTCGCTGGTCGCGCTGGTGGGCCGAGATATCCAAGTACTTCCAGATCGAATTCGATGCCGACAACAATGTTCGCCCATTGCTGGCCGGGCAGTCGCTGAATCAACTGCGCCTGGCCCTGAGCCTGACCATCGAGCAGGCCCAATGGGCGGCCCTGAATGGCGAAGCCAAGGTCTACACCCAGGCGCTGGATGATGCTCGCAGCGTGCTGCTGGCCAACTTCAACGCCGATAACCCGCAAAGCAAGGCCATGCTCGACAGCCTCAACGCCCTGGCCGAGCAGCCAGTATCGGTGGTCACCCCTGACCTCGGCGAAAGCCTGGCGGCGGTACAGGCCTACATTCAGCGCCGCCACCTGCCGGCCAACGCCGAAGGGGGCAAGCCATGAAGCGAGTCTATCTGCTCGCGGTGCTGGCAATCGTGGTTGCCGCAGCGCTGGGCATCGCCGTGGCCAAGCACAGCGGCTACGTGATGGTGTCCTACGGCAGCTTCCGCTATCAGTCCGGTCTGTGGGCCGCATTGGGTGGGTTGATCGGCCTGATCGTAGTGCTGTGGCTGTTGCGCTACGTGCTTGGCCTGATCCTGAGTTCGACCGGGGTGGTCAACCCATGGTCGCGGCGCAATCGCCGCCGGCGCACCCGCATCGCCATCGAACAGGGCCAACTGGACCTGGCCGAAGGTCGTTGGGCCAGCGCGCAGCGTCACCTGCACCGCGCCGCTGAAGCCGAGCGCCAGCCGCTGTTGTATTACCTCGGCGCCGCCCGCGCGGCGAACGAGCTGGGCCGCACTGAAGAAAGCGACAACCTGCTCGAGCGCGCGCTCGAGCGTCAGCCCCAGGCCGAACTGGCGGTGGCATTGACCCACGCCCAACTGCAGATGGATCGCGGCGACAGCGACGGTGCCCTCGAAACCCTGCTGGCGATGCAACAGCGCCACCCGCATAACGGCCAGGTGCTGCGCCTGCTGCAGCAGTTGCACCTGCAGCGTGGCGACTGGCCGGCGCTGATTCGGCTGCTGCCTGACCTGCGCAAGGGCAAGGTATTGCCAGCCACTGAGTTGGCTGCGCTGGAGCAGCGTGCCTGGGGCCAGAACCTGAGCATTGCCGCGACACGTGGTGATGATGCGGTAGCCGCCCGGCAGGCGCTGGAACGCGCCTGGCAGCAGCTGACCGCCGCGCAGCGCCAGGAGCCGCAATTGGTGCTCGCCTACGCTGAACAGCTGCGTCAGGTCGGCGCCCAGGGCGAAGCCGAGCAGGTCTTGCGTGCGGCACTCAAACGCCAGTACGAAAGCCATCTGGCCCGGCTGTACGGGCTGATCCGTGGTGATGACCCAGCGCGCCAGCTGCAAACCGCCGAAGGCTGGCTCAAAGAGCACGCTCAGGACCCGAGCCTGCTGTTGACCCTGGGCCGCTTGAGCCTGCAGAACCGCCTGTGGGGCAAGGCGCGCGATTATCTTGAGAGCAGCCTGCGTTTTGAGCGCAACCCGGAAACCTGTGCCGAGCTGGCGCGGTTGCTGGCGAGCCTGGGTGAAACCGAGCGCAGCAACCAATTGTTCCAGGAAGGCCTTGGCCTGCTCGACGAGCGCCTGCTGGCGCTGCCGTTGCCAGACGGCGCCCGAGCTTGACTGACCCTTGGGTCTGCGCAAGCCGCGCAGGCCCAAGGGCTGGTATCTAATCTGAAGCGGTGAAGTCAATTTGCGATGACCCCCTTCGGAAATTTCCCACAGCAATCGGTAAACTTTCCTCAGCAATCAGAGACTTGTCCCGACTGTATTGCCTTGAAACAAAGTACCCATTTCCTCTACCGTCTCAAGCCACGTCATTGACTCCTCCGGGACCCCATCGCCATGCCGCTGGCCCGTTTTCGTACTCTATTTTTCCCAGGCTTGCTGGCCTCGTTGGCGATCCTGTTTGCCGCTTTCGCCCTCGAAAGAAACCTGGGGTTGCTGCCTTGCTCGCTGTGTTCCGGCCAGCGCCTGCTGCTGGGCCTGTATGCGCTGGTCTGCCTGGTTGCGCTGGTGCATGCCCCGCAACGTCTTGGTTGGCTGGTCTACACGATGCTGGCATTGGCCTGCTCGGCCAGCGGCGCGCTGTTGGCGGCGCGGCAGGTCTGGCTGCAGGGCTCTGAGTTTGCTCATGGCGCCTGCCTGCAGCCGCTGCCGACGGTGTTTGAGCAGCCGTGGCGGCAAGCGTTGGAAACCCTGCTCAAGGGTGGCCCTGATTGCAGCGCGTTGTCCTGGAGCTTTCTCGACCTGACCTTGCCCGAGTGGAGCCTGCTGGCCTTCCTGCTGCTGGCAGCGCTGCCGCTGTCGCGGCTGGTGGCTGATCGTTTGCGCCGCCTCGCCCAACATTGATCCAGCGCAAGCTTGGCGCATGGTTCGACCGGCGGCGCGCTATCAAGGGATGAAACGCTTGTATGAACTTTGTCCGATGCGTACCTTGATGGGTAGCACGTGCGGGAATAATCTCCCAGCACGGACACTGAAAACACAACTGCTCGATGCCGTACTGCTGACGTCCCTTTGTCGCGCACCTTTGCGCAACGAGGTGCAGCGGCATCTACCCAGAAGGGAAGAACTGCCATGCTCGATAGTTGCCAGAATGCCCAGGAACGCTGGGGCGGGGTCCACAAGCTGATCGATCGCTGGCTGCTGGAACGCCAGGAGCTGGTGGTGGCTTTCCGCGCACTGCGCGACGCCAAGCCAGCCTTCGCTGACAAGGCGCAGAGCCGTGATTTCTGTGGCGTGTTGGTCGACTATGTATCGGCTTGGCATTTCGAAGTGTTCGAGCAGCTGCTCAGCGAGGCCAAGGCCTTCGACGACAAGCGCGCCCTGGCGCTGGCCGAAGACATGACCCCACGCATCACCGACATCACCCAGATCGCGCTGGACTTCAACGATCACTGTGACAAGGCCGAGTGCAACGACCCTGAGCGCTTCGCCCAGACCCTGCAAGCACTGGGCGGCCATCTGCGCGAACGCTTCGAGCTGGAAGACTGCCTGATCGAAGTGCTGCACACCGCACACAAACAGGAAGCTGCATTGCAGACCTGATCGCCTCGATCAGTCGGCCACTGCCAGCAATTCGATTTCAAATACCAACGGGGTGTAGGGTGCGATCAGGTCGCCCGCCCCGTCGGCGCCGTAAGCCTGCGCCGAAGGGATCACCAAACGCCATTTGGCTCCCGCCTTCATTTTTGGCAGCGCCGCCTGCCAGCCTTCGATCACCGAGTCCAGACTGAACCACTGCGGTTGCTGGTTCTGGTCGAACACCGAGCCATCCGGCAGACGTCCTACGTAGCGCACTTGCACCTTGCCGCCGGGCTTGGGCTGCGCGCCAGTGCCTGCCTGTAACTCGCTGTAAAGAATTCCTTCAGGTAACTCATGGGTGCCGACTCGGCCGCGTTCATTGGCCATGAAGCGGATTTCAGCCGCTTGTGCCTTGCTGCCCTGGGCCTCGGTTTCATGCTGATCGAGCAGGCTTTGCATCTGTGCTTGATCGAGCCGCAGCGGCTTGCCTTGGTAGGCCTGGCGCAGGCCTTCGACCAGGGCTTCCAGTTGCAAGTCAGGGACCTCCTGACGCAGCCGCTCACCGAGGCTTGCGCCCAGGCTGTAGGCCATATCCTGATCGGTGTTGCTGGCCGGCGCGGCAACACTCAATGGCGCGAGCAGGCAGAGGCTGAGCAGAAGATAACGGGACACGATCGACTCCGGACGCGATGGCCAAGTAGCAACAGCCGAACAAGGGCCAACTACACTTGCTCGAGCTGCACCATAACAACTTTGCCCAGGCATGCAACGCGGCCCCAGCAATACTGTCAAGATGCCCTAGCGGCGGTAGCAGCAGAAGCATAGTATGAGCCGCAATCTCATCAGCCAGGAGGTAAACCATGTCGGCCAAGAAGAAGCCAGTAAGTACGCCGTTGCACCTGCTCCAGCAACTTTCCGGTAGCCTGCTCGAACATCTGGAAGATGCCTGCTCGCAAGCGCTGGCGGATGCAGAGAAACTGTTGGCAAAGTTGGAAAAACAACGCGGCAAGGCGCAGGAAAAACTGCACGGTTCGCGGCTGAAACTGCAAGACGCTGCCCAGGCTGGCAAAGCCAAGGCGCAAAACAAGGCGCACAAGGCTGCCAGCGAACTTGAAGAAGTGCTCGACTCGCTCAAAGAGCGTCAATCGCAGACCCGCATCTACATCCAGCAGCTAAAGCGCGATGCGCAGCAGAGCCTGAAAATCGCTCAAGGCGTAGGCAAGGTCCGTGAAGCAGCCGCCAAGGCCCTCGAGCAACGCACTGTTGCCGAACCTGCTGCCAGCAAGGCGCCAGCCAAGGCAGCCGGCAAGACCACTGCCAGCAAAGCTCCAGCCAAAGTCGCTGCGGTCAAACCCGCCGCCAAGCCAGCTGCTGCCAAAGCGCCTGTTAAAGCTGTTGCCAAACCGGCTGCCAGCAAGGCACCAGCCAAAGCCGCTGCAGCCAAGCCTGCCGTTGCCAAAGTAGCTGCCAAGCCCGCTGCCAGCAAAGCCGCAGCCAGGACTGCCGCTGCCAAACCTGCGGCTGCCAAAGCGCCAGCCAAACCTGCCGCTGCCAAACCCGTTGCTGCCAAGGCTGCAGCCAAACCTGCTGCTGCCAAGCCTGCAGCCAGCAAGGCGCCAGCTAAAGCCTCTGCAGCCAAACCCGCCGTTGCCAAAGCACCGGCCAAGGCCGCAGCAACCAAGCCAGCTGCCGCCAAGCCAACCGCTGCCAAAACAGACGACGCCAAAGCCAGCACCGCAGCAACCAGCACCAACTCGGCAGCACCAGCGGCAACGCCTGCTGTAGCGGCCAACACCCCAGCTCAGTCGCCGTCTTCGGCGTCCTGAAGGGCTGACGCTGCGGCGCGCAATTGATCCAGCGCGCCGTGGTCGCGGCACAGGTCCGGCGCCAGCCGGACCAGCCAATCGTCCGCGGTCTCGTCCGAGCCTGCGGGCCATTGCTGCGAGCACGCCTGCAAACGCTCGAGCAAGGTTCTTTCAGCCTGTAGTTCCAAGCCCTTCAAGTGTTCCCGCAACAGTGCCAGCGCGGCATCGTCCTGCGCTGCCATACGCCATTGCTGACGCAGCTTGCGCAGCGGTTGGACCACCTCGATTCGCCACGGCTCAGCTAACGCCAGCAGGGCGCACACGCGCTCATCGCTGACGCGTGCCCGGCGCGCTTGCAGCCAGCTTGCGCAGAGCAGCAGGCACACGTCGGCGCCGTCCTCCTGCAGTTGCAGGCAAGCCGCTTCAACTCCGGGCCGGGCGTACAGGGCCAGGGCGTAATTCCACAGGTCGGTGTGCATGGTTCCACTCGCGCTAGCGGCCGAGGAAGCTGGTAGACTCCGCGACCATCATGATCAGACTAACCAACCTCACTTTACAGCGTGGTCCGCAGCGCCTGCTAGATAGCGCCGAGATGACGCTGCACGCCGGTCATAAAGCCGGCCTCATCGGTGCCAACGGCGCCGGCAAATCCAGCCTGTTCGCCTTGCTGCGCGGCGAGCTCACGCCCGACGGCGGCGACTGCCAGCTGCCCGGCGACTGGCGCATCGCGCACATGCGTCAGGAGGTCGATACCCTCGAGCGCGTGGCAGTCGACTATGTGCTCGATGGCGACCTGCGCCTGCGTCAGGTCCAGGCCGAGCTGGCAGTGGCCGAGCAAGGCCACGACGGCACTGCGCTGGCCCGCTTGCACAGCGAACTGGAGGGCGCCGACGGTTATACCGCCGATGCCCGTGCACGCAAGTTGCTGGCCGGCCTTGGCTTCAGCAACGAGCAGATGGACCGCCGCGTCGGCGACTTCTCCGGTGGCTGGCGGATGCGCCTGAACCTGGCGCAGGCCCTGATGTGCCCGTCCGACCTGCTGCTGCTCGACGAGCCGACCAACCACTTGGACCTGGACGCCATCCTCTGGCTGGAAGACTGGCTCAAGGGCTACCCGGGCACGCTGCTGCTGATCTCCCACGATCGCGACTTCCTCGATTCGGTAGTCGACCACGTGCTCCACGTCGAGCAGCGCAAGCTGACCGTGTACAAGGGTGGCTACAGCGCCTTCGAACGCACCCGCGCCGAACGTCTGGCCCAGCAGCAACAGGCCTACGAGAAGCAGCAGGCGCAGCGCGCGCACATGGAAAAGTACATCGCCCGCTTCAAGGCGCAAGCGACCAAGGCCCGTCAGGCGCAGAGCCGGATCAAGGCCCTGGAACGTATGGAAGAGTTGTCGGCAGCGCACGTCGACTCGCCGTTCGACTTCGTCTTCCGCGAATCGCAAAAAATCTCCAGCCCATTGCTCGACCTTTCCGAAGGCCGTCTGGGTTACGGCGACACCGCCGTGCTGGAGAAGGTCAAGCTGCAGCTCACGCCGGGTGCGCGGATCGGCCTGCTCGGGCCCAACGGCGCCGGCAAGTCGACCCTGATCAAGAACCTTGCCGGCGAACTGCAGCCGCTGGGCGGGCGCCTGGTGCGCGGTGAGAACCTTTCGGTTGGCTATTTCGCCCAGCATCAGCTGGACTCGCTGGACGACAAGGCCAGCCCGCTGCTGCACCTGCAGCGGATTGCCCCGACCGAGCGCGAGCAAACCCTGCGCGACTTCCTCGGCGGCTTCGACTTCCACGGCCCGCGTGCCGAGGAGCCGGTGGTGAACTTCTCCGGTGGTGAAAAAGCCCGGCTGGCCCTGGCCCTGATCGCCTGGGAACGGCCCAACCTGCTGCTGCTCGACGAACCGACCAACCACCTCGACCTGGAAATGCGCCTGGCGCTGACCATGGCTTTGCAGGAGTTCAGCGGGGCAGTGGTGGTGGTCTCTCACGATCGTCACCTGCTCAAGAGCACCACCGACGACTTCCTGCTGGTTGCCGACGGCAAGGTCGACACCTTCGACGGTGACCTTGATGACTACAGCCGCTGGCTGATCGACTACCGCCAGCGCAACGCGCCGGTCAGCAGCACCCCGGTCAACCCGGACAAGACCGACAAGAAGGCCCAGCGTCAGGCCGCCGCTGCCCTGCGCCAGCAACTGGCGCCGCACAAGCGCGCTGCCGACAAGCTCGAAGCCGAGCTGGGCCAGGTGCACAGTCAGCTGGCCGAGATCGACACGGCCCTGGCCGACAGCGGCCTGTACGAGCAATCGCGCAAGGACGCTCTGCGTGACCTGCTCGGCCGTCAGAGTAAACTCAAGCAGCGCGAAGCCGAGCTTGAAGAGGCCTGGATGGAGGCACTTGAGCTGCTCGAAAGCATGCAGGCCGAACTTGAGGCATTGTCCTGATGGAAGACCTGCACGGCCTGCTGCCGGGGCAATGGATGGACTCGCTGTGGCTAGGCGCGCAGATTCTGCTGATCCTCGCCGCAGCGTTCATCCTGCAACGTTTTGTCGGCCGTTGCCTGAGCCGGCTGGGCGAACGCTATCCACTGCCACCAGAATTGCTGGTACCGGTACGTGGCGGCCTGCGCTGGCTGATCATGGGCAGTGCTCTGCTGTTTGTGCTCGAGCGTCTTGGCGTCTCGGCCACTGTGCTCTGGACCGCGCTGTCAGGCTTTGTCGCCGTAGCGGCGGTGGCGTTCTTTGCCATGTGGAGCGTGTTGTCCAACCTGCTCTGCGCCGTGCTGATCTTTACTGTCGGCCCGTTTCGTATCGGTGACGTCGTCGAGCTGGTGGAAACCCTCGACAAGCCGGGCGTGAAGGGCCGGGTAATTGCGATCAACCTGCTGTTCACCACCCTGATGGAAATGCCCGATGCCGGCGGCGCGCTGGTGCAGGTGCCGAATAGCCAGTTCTTCCAGAAGTGCGTACGGCGCTGGCGTGGCAGCGAGGTGCCGGGTGTGGCCAAGGATGTTGCTGTCCAGGCTGACTGACGTTAGCCGCACCTGCTGCAAACCCACAAAAAAACGCTGGTGATTTCGCCGCCAACCTCTTAGCTTAATGTTTTGCAACATATCCGCTATGAGGTACTACATGTCGATGGAAACGTGGTTGGCGTTCTTTGCCGCGTGCTGGGTGATCAGCCTGTCGCCGGGGGCGGGGGCGATTGCCTCGATGTCCAGCGGCCTGCAGTACGGTTTCTGGCGCGCTTACTGGAACGCCCTGGGCCTGCAACTCGGTCTGTTGCTGCAGATCGCGATCATTGCAGCCGGCGTCGGCGCCATCCTCGCCGCCTCGTCTACGGCGTTTCAGGTGATCAAGTGGTTCGGCGTGTTCTACCTCGTGTACCTCGCCTACAAGCAATGGCGCGCGCTGCCCATGGATATGAGCGCCGAGTCGCCGATACGGCCGATCGGCAAGCCGCTGAGCCTGGTGTTCCGTGGTTTTCTGGTCAATGTCAGCAACCCCAAGGCGCTGGTGTTCATGCTCGCCGTGCTGCCGCAGTTCATCGACCCGCATCAGGCGCTGCTGCCGCAGTACCTGACGATTGCCGCGACCATGGTCTGCGTCGACCTGCTGGTGATGGCCGGTTACACCGGGCTGGCCTCGCGGGTGCTGCGGCTGCTGCGCACGCCTAAACAGCAGAAGCGCCTGAACCGTACCTTTGCCGGGTTGTTCGTCGGCGCCGCGGCGTTCCTCGCCACCCTGCGCCGGGCGCCGCTGTGACGCTTGTCGGATAAAAAGTGCAAATTGCTTCGACCTTGAGTGGCCTGGCTGGTGTCTATCTTTGAGCAAGGTGGCTGCGGCCACCTCATCTCTCACTCAACCAGCGCCAGGCCGGCGTCGTCGACGGCCAGCTTGGCGAGGAGGCACCCATGGAAGCACCGACTCATCAGTTTGCCGAACTGTTCATGCAACTGGGGCTGGACCACGATGCGCAGAGCATCGACCAGTTCATCACCTCGCACTCGCCGTTGAAAAACGAAATCAAACTGGTCGATGCGCCGTTCTGGAGCGACTCGCAGCGCGCATTACTCAAAGAAGCGGTGCTTGAGGACGCCGACTGGGCAATCCCCTTTGATCAACTCAACGAAGCCCTGCGTCGCCCCCGCAAATAAAGCGCCGAGCGGCACCTGATGGGTGAAGTGGCGTTGCTATGCTGAGGTAAAACAACAAGGGGATAGCGTGATGAAAGATCCCTATGCAGCCGGTTTCTGGTGCATCCTGGCAATCCTCGGCACCTTGACCACCGGCTACTTCTACGGTATCCGGCACACCCATCAGCTGAACCAGGCCGTGCATTTTCTGTACGCCGCTGCTGCGGTCACCGCGGCAGCGGCGCTCTGCGGGCTGGCCTGGATCGCCTGGCAGCACTTGCAGCTGAACAGGCGCGAACTCAGCCAGGGCCATACCCTGGTCACCATCTGGAACACCAAAGTTGCCCTGCGCCGGGTCGAAACCGTGTTCGACCGCTATTTCTGGGGCAGTTATTGGCACTCCGGGCGCACCTTCGAAGAGGTCATGGGCGAGCTCAAGGGCACGCCGCTGGAACAAAGCCTGGATGCGCTGAAGTGCCAATGCCGCGAGCTCGACCGCGAAATCCACGACCCTCACCAGCACTGGCTGGCATTTGCCCGCGACCTTTCCAGCGTGGCTACGGCCATGGCCCGTGAGCGCTACCAGCTGGATCTGGGCGACGGGCCAGTGGCCGGCAAGGGCGGCACGGCAGTGCTCAACCGTGATCTGGAAGTGCTGGTGTACACCTGGTCAGCGCGCCTGCGCAGCTTCGACCATCAGCTGGACGAGCTGGAAAGCGTCTATCACTGAAACAACCTTCACTCGCCGCGAATGTACTGTTGCAGCTGGCTGATCAGGTTGGCCTGCTCGGTAATGGTTTCCTTGACCAGGTCGCCGATCGACAGCAAGCCGAGTAGCTTGCCCTCACTGACCACCGGCAGGTGGCGCAGGTGGCGGTCGGTCATCAGTTGCATGCACTCATCGAGCTTGGTTTTGGGCTCAACCGTGATCACCGCTGCGGTCATGATCTCGGCCACTGTAGTGAACGGCGACGAGCGGCCTTTGAGCATCAGCTTGCGCGCATAGTCACGTTCGCTGACGATGCCCACCACGCGCCCGTCTTCAACCACCGGCAAGGCGCCGATGTTTTTTTCCGCGAGCAGCTTCAGCGCCGCCAGCACCGACTCGGTTGGGCCGATGGTGTAGACGGTCTGGTGTTGTGCCTTGCTCTTGAGGATTTCGTCGACGGTTTTCATGCAGGCCTCGGTGCGCGAATGGGGATGCTCAGGTAAATAAAGCATCCGCCAAGGCGCCTTGCACGGCAACGCGGAAAACGGCATGGAGTCGATTGAAAAACGTCATGGCTGCAAACGGGCGCACGGCGTGCGCCCGTTTGCGCTTCAGCAGCCGTTGCCCTGCGAGACTTCGCGGCTGGCTTGTTCCAACGCGGCGGCCACCGCAGCTGCATCATCAGCGGTATACACCCGGCCACCGGTATTGCTGGCGGCGCAGTTGGAGCCGGTGCTGGCACTGATGTTGACGATGTTGATCCGCAGCCGTGGCTGGTTCTGGGCGATCTGCTCAGAGACCTTGCAGATGCTGGTGCCACAGCTGTCGCGGCCGTCGACGAACATCACGATGACGCCGTCGCGCTCACGCCCGTCCATGCTGGCCGCTGCCGCCTCCAGGCTGATCCCGAGCGCAGTGCCGCCGCGTGCGTTGAGCGTGGCGATACGGTCGATCAGATCTGCGCGCTGGTCACGTGCGAACACGCCATGATCGACGGGCGAGTTGCAGCCGTTGAAGGTCACCAGGCGCATCGCCACCTTGGGGTCGAGGTCTTCGATGACCGCGCCCAAGGCCGTCTTGGCCACGCTCAGGCGAGTCGTCGGTGGGGCGTTGCCCGACGGCAGAAACTGCTCGACCACCGGGATCTTCGCCAGCAGGCTGATGTACCACGGGTCGTCTGCGTGCTTGACGCGGATGCGTTCGTTCATCGAGCCGGAGGTGTCCAGCACCACGGCGAACTCCGAAGCCTGAAAGCCAGCGCCCGGCGTGCACATGGCGCTGTGATCGGCCTGCCAGCGCGCCCACAGCATTGGCCAGTTCAACCACAGCGCATAGAGCAACGCCAGCAGCAGGCCGAACAGCAGCCATGGCCACAGCCGCAGGCGCCGCGCAGGTACGGCCCTGGGCGGTGGTGCAGGCCTGGGCTGCGGGGCCGGCCTGGCTGCGGGCGGCGCCGGCTTGGGTGCTGGTGCAGGCGGTGGCGGCGGCGTTGGCGCGGCCACCGGCACGGTCTGCCCCCAGCGGATCACCAACGGCTCGCCGTTGATGCTGTAGAGGTTGCCCAGATCAGGCGGCGCGATCAGGCTGCGCAGGGCGCCTGCTGCCTGGGTCTGACCACGCTGCTGCAGCTCGTTGGCCAACTGACCGACTGCGGCCTGGCGCTCTTCATAGCGTTGTAGCAGCGCTGCCTGCTGGTCGCGGCCCAGCTCGGCATACACATGCGGCTGGCCTTCCAGCGGCGACCACCACTCCAGCACACCGTCACGCCCCTGGCGGGGAATGGCATATAGATGAGCAATGGCCGGCGGGAAGTGCTGGCGGATCAACGCTACCCGCTGCTCGAGTGCAGCGGCGGCGTCCTGGCTGGCGTGGCTGTCGCGGATTACCCGTTGCATCGATCGTCCTAGTTGCAGTTGTTGCTGCTGGAAACTTCCTGGCTCGCCTGTTTCAGCGCGGCCGCCACTTGCACGGCGTTATCGCCGCTGTAGACCCGGCCGCCGGTGCTGTCGGCAATGCAGTTGGCCAGGCTGTTGTTGCTGATATTGACCAGATTGACCCGCAGCCGCGGCTGCTCCTGGGCGATGCGCTGAGCGACTGCACAGACATCCTCGCCACAGCCATCGGCGCCGTCGACGAACATCACGATCACGCCATCGCGGTCGCGGCCGTTCATGCTTTTTGCGGCAAGGTCGAGGCTGGCGCTCAAGGCGGTGCCGTCGTTCGGCACCAGGCCCTCTATGCCGCTGATCAGCGCCGGGCGCTGGGCCGGGGTGAACAGGCCATGGTCGAGCGGCGCTCGGCAGCCGTCGAAGGTGATGAAGCGCGTGTCGATGGCCGGGTGCAGATCATCGACCATCTGCTTGAGGCTCTGCTTGGCGACATCGATGCGTACCGGCGCGCGGGTAACCTCGGCGACTCGCGCCTGGTCGATGGCGGGGTCGGCGATGTTCTGGAAGAACCACTGCTCGTCCTCCGCCGTCGCTGCGACGCTCAGTAGCATCGAACCGGAGGTATCCAGCACCACCGAGAACTCCGGGGGCAGCGCCTGATCATCTTTCATGCAGGCAAATTTGGCCGGCTCGCGCTGTTCATACCAGCGTTGCAGGTACGGCCAGCCAAACCACAAGGCCAGGGCCAGCAGCAACAGGCCAAGCAGGGGCAGTAGGAACCACGGCAACCAGATCCAGCGGCGCGGCCGCGGTGCGGGCACTGGCGCTGCCGCCACCGGTGCTGGCTTGACCGGTGCCGGCTGTGCCCAGCGCACCAGCAGTGGCTCGCCATTGACGCTGTACAGGTGCTCAAGGTTGGCCGGGCCGATCAGCGCGCGCAGCACGCTCGCCTCCTGCTCCTGGCCGCGTTCCTTCAGCTCGCCGACCAACTGGCGCAGGGCGTCCTGGCGCTGGTCATAGACGCGCAGCAAGGTCGCCTGCTGTTCGCCTGTGAGGTCGTGATAGCGCTGCGGCTGGCCTTCCAGCGGCGACCACCACTCACGCACACCGTCCTGGCCGGTGCGCGGGGTGGCGTAGAGATGAGCGATGCTGGCCGGGAAGTGCCTGACGATGATCGCCATGGCCTGTTCCAACACCCGCGGATCGTCCTGCGCGGGTCGGGTATCGCGGGTGACCCGCTGCATGTGGATATCCTGAAAAAGGATCGGCAGCCGTAGCTGCCGAAGGGCTTACTCGTAACCCAGGCTCAGCTGCAAACGGCTGACCTGTTGCTGCAGGGCCTTGAGCTCCTGCTTGCGCGCTTCGACCTGCGCGCTGCTGGCGTTCTGCATTGGCGCTGCCTGGCGGTTCTTCAGCTGTTGCTCGAGGCTGGCGATCTGCTGCTGCACCTCCTGCTTGTTGCCATGGCGGCTCTTGAGCGTGGCCAGCAGCCCGTTCAGGGATTTCTCCAGGTTGGCCTGCTGGCGTTGCTGGCCGGCCAGGTCCTGGCGGGTGGAGCTCTGCAGGGCGCTGAGCTCGCTGAACACCTGATTGAACTGGCGGTTCTGCTCCTGCGCGGTGACCAACTGCTGCTCGCTGTTGCGCACGCCTTCGGCATAGCCGCCGCCGTAGTCGCAATTGAGCTTGCTGACCAGGCTGGCGCTATTGTCGGTAGCGTTGCACTGCGAGGCAGTGGTGGCGCAACCGCCGAGGCTGGCGAGCAGGGCAAGGCCCAGGCAATGACGAAGTGACATGGGCTGTTCCTTAACCGAGGGTGATCGCGGAGCGCTGGTTGTAGAGGCCGTCGACTTCCTGCTGCAGGGCGACGACTTTGTTGTTCATCTTGGCGATCTCGGCCTCGACCTTTTGCACTTCGGCCGGGCTGGCACCACCGTCACGCTCGAGTTTGGCGACCTTCTCGAACTCGGTGACGCGGCTTTTCATATTGCCCAGGTCTTTGCGCATCAGGCCGATGTTGGTATCGACATTGGCGATCTCCTGCTGCGCCTTGGCCTTGTCGACAGTCTTGGCCTTGATGCTCTTCTGGATGTCGGCTATCTGCTGTTTGTCGTCGGCGATCACCCGCTGCAGGGTGTTGCTGCGCTCGACCACCTTGGCGTTTTCTTTCTGCACTTCGCCGGTCATCGCGTTCAGCCGCTGGGTAGTGTCGGCGTACTGCGTGCGGCGCTGGTCGAGGTAGTAGTTGGCGCCCATGGCCACACCGCAAGCGGCAACCCCGGCGATCACCGCGCAGGCAGCCTTGTTGCCCGAGTTGGACAGTACGCAGGCGAGCACGCCGGCACCGGCGGCCACGGCGCAGGCCTGGTATCCCGAAGTGCTGAAGAACTTGGCGTCGGCGCCCGAGGTCAGGCGCGGGTCGGCCTTGCCGCCGCCGCTGTCACCAAGCATCGAGCTGCCGGTGCTGGCGCAGCCGGTCAGGACCAGGCAGGCGGCCATCATCAGGCTCATCCAGGAGCTGCTACGAGCGGTTTTGCTGTGCATCACGATTACGCTTCCTTGTGGTGTCAGTGGGCGACGGCTTTGCAGCTGTTCAGCCAGGCATTGGTATCAATTTTCTGCGACTTGAGGAACGACACCTGGTTGGCCCAATGGGCGCGCAGGTACGGCGTCAGTTCCTTGAGATTGTTGTTGGCGGTAAGCACCCCTTCGAGCACCGGCACCTGCGCTTCGAGCAGGCTCTTGCCATACAGCGAGCCGGATTCGACCAGCGAGCTTGCGTAGTAACGGCTGAGCTTGTGCAGGCGCGTGCTTTGCTCGTCGAGCTTGCTCTTGCGCATGCCGCAGGTTGGGTCTTCTTCACCGGCCTTGCAGTTGGCGGCGTAGTTTTTCTGCAGGAAGTCCAGGTACTGGCCGTCGTCGAGCATCTTGGTGCAAAGGAACGCACCCAGGTTGAGGCTGGCGCGGATGGCCTGGTCGCGGGCTTCCTGTTGCTGCTGGTTGCTCGCGCGCAGCTGGTTTTCGACGGTTTTCAACTGACCCTTGAGGGCCTCGTCCTGCACGCTGGAAGCCAGCGCTTCGAGGGCCTTGACCGTGCCTTTGTCCTTGCTGTCGGCGGCCGGCTGGTCGTTACCCAGGCTGCTCCAGCTCTTCTCGATGGCCTTGACCCGTTCGCGTGAGGTCAGGGTCGGCGACACCAGCGCCAGGCGCATGCCGTTGGTTTTCTTGGTCACCGCGCCTTCGGCGTTGTAGTAGGGCTCTTCCTGACGCAGGGCAGTGCGCAGCTCGGCTTCGCTGGTCAGGTAGTTGCCGCCACGCACTACATAGCCGCCGGCCTGGCCGTGCTGGCGGTCGAGTTTGTTCAGGCGGAACGGTTCGAACATCATCTCGCTGGCGTTGCCGAGCATGTCATGCAGGCCCAGCGGATTGGGCTTGAGCAGGCCGCTCAACTGCAACTGGCCGTTGGCCGATTGCGCACCGGCAAACCATTCGTGGGCGTTCAGGCCGTCAGCCATCGGGTAGCGAATGTCGCGGAATTCGGCGGTGCTGACCTGCAACCCGCCGCGTGCGGCGAACTCCCACTCGACTTCGGTCGGCAGGCGCACGAAGCCCTGCGCGCCGTCTTCGCGGGGCAGCTTGTCGGCAGCATTGGCGCGCAACCAGCGGTTGTACTTGTCGGCGGCCTGCAAGGCGTCCAGCCAGCTGATCGAAACCACCGGCAGGCGCTGTTTGTTGGATGGCGTCGGGCAGGTTTCGTCGGTCAGGGCGCGGTATTGCAGCTGGGTCATTTCGTACTTGGCCAGCAGGTAATAGCGCGACTTGTCGCCTTTGGCGCTGGTGAAGCTGCCGGCGATGAAGGCTGGTCGGGTCTGCTCGACATAACCGTACTCGGCACTGTCGGCGCCGATGTTGATCGGGTAGTCGTCGAGCGGCCCGACCACCGGGATCAGCACCTTGCGAAACACCATCGCGCCGTCACACGGCATCGGCAGCACGACATCGTCGGCATCGGCCATGGGATTGTAGAATTTCTCGTCCCAGCTCGCTGCCGCGGCGTCCAGGGCGAAGCCAAGCGCGAGGGGCGCCAGGGCCAGGCGAGCAAAGGTTTTACAGTTCACGCAGACTCTCCGCAGGTTGGATCCGTATCGCCCGCACGGCGCCGATCAAGGCAACCAGGCCAGCGACCAGCAAGGCCAGCAGCAGGGCCACCAGGCCATGCCAGACAGTGATATGGCAAATAAAGGCGCCGGTCGCCTGGCTGCTGCCGAGCAACTGGTCGAACAGCAGACTGCCCAGGTAATAACAGGCCAGCCCGCCGACAAAGCCGGTCAGGCTCAGCAGCAGCGCTTGCAGCACCACGTAGACGGCCACCGCGCTGCTGGTGAAACCGAGCAGGCGCAGCACCGCCAGGTCGCGGCGTTTGCGGTCGATGTTGGCCAGAAACGCCCCCACCAACGAGGCAATGCAGCCGATCAGGGCAGCGCCGGCGATGACTCCGAAGATCAGCCCCAGCACATGGTTGATGGCTTTGACGCTGTCGATTTCAGTCAGCCGGCTGCTGGTCTCGATGCGCTGTTGGTTGAGCCACTGCTCCAGCGGCGCGACGCTGTCGATATCGCGTGCATAGACCCGCGCACGGGCATAGCCGACTCCGACCGCCTCCAGCGACTGGCCGCTGCCGGCGCCCAACGCAGGCACCAGATAGCCGTCGCGGTAATGCTCAAGATCCAGCAGCAGCTCAGGGCTGACGAACGCCGCCGGGCGGGCAAAGCGCACAGCGGCGACAATCGCCTGCACGCGCAGAGTGCGCTCGCCACGTTCATTGACTTCGTTGAGGCGGCGACTGACGCGCAGGCGTACGCTGTCGCCGACCTTGGCTTCGAGGCGCTGTGCCGCGCGCTCGCTGAGGATCAGTTGATCGCCTTGCAGCGTGCTGAATTCACTGGCCAGCAGCGGGTCGTTGGCCGCGGTCGGGATCACTTCGACGTTGTCGACAAAGCGCCCACGCTCGCCAAGCAGGTCGGCCTGGGTATTCAGCGAACGGGTCTGGCCAATCGCAAAGCCGACCTCGGGCCGTTGTTGCAGGCGTTGCAGCCAGGCCTGGTCGTAATGGCCGCTGCTGAGCATCTTCACTTCGAGGTTGCGCGGGTCGCTGAGCAGCTCCTGCTGCAATTGGCTGACTACCCCGTGCTTGAGGCCGAACAGCAACAGCAACGGCGCGATCACCGCCACCAGCGACGCGGCCATGCACAGCGACACGTTGCGGTCATGCCAGAGGTCGGCCAGCGACAGCCTGACCAGCAGCGCCAGGCGCTTATACCAAGGGTTCAAAACGGGTCTCCCCCTGGCCATTGATCGCGCCCAGACGCGGCAGGCCAAAGCGCTCGACCAGCGCCCAGTCGTGCGACACCAGCAAGGCGCTCAGGCCCAGTTCGGCAACCAGCTCCAGCAGCAGCTCGAACAGCCGTTGCGCGTTGTGTGGGTCAAGCGCGGCGGTTGGCTCGTCGGCCAGCAGCACCCGCGGTTCGTGGGCGATGGCGCGCACGCAGGCGACCCGCTGGCGCTCACCGATCGACAGTGCCTGCGGCAGCTTGTCGAGCAATTGCGTCAGGCTCAGCGCTGCGACGGCTTTGTCGACCGCATGGCTGTGCGCGTCCAGACCGAGCAGACGGCGCGGCAAGAGGATGTTGTCGCGCACGCTGAGAAACGGCAGCAAGCCGCCGCTCTGCAGGACGAAACCCAGCTCGCGCGAGCGCAGTGCAGCCAAGGCCGCATGCTGCTCGCCGGCCAGCAGCCGGGCAACGTCGTGCTGCTCGCTGCCGAGCAGGTAACAGTCCAGTCGCTCAGGCTTGAGCAGCAGGCCGATGGCTTCGAGCAGCGTGCTCTTGCCGCAGCCGCTCTCGCCGGTTACCGCCCACACCTCGCCCGCGCGCAACTGCAGCGCATCCAGGCGCACGGCGTGTGACTGTGGTCCCTGGCCGCGGACCACACGCAATCCCTTGATCTCGAGCATAAGTGGTCAGGGCATCATTTCCAGAGGAACCGGGTAGACGTTGTCGCGGCTGTCGGCGCCCGGGGCCAGCGCCACCCAGCGGTCAACATCGGCGTTGTAACGCTGGTAGTGGCGCAGCTTGGTGCTCAGGTTGCGGATGAATTTCTCCTGGGCCAGGCCGTCCCAGCCTTTCCAGGTTTCTTCATCGAGGTTGAGCACTTCGCTCTGGTACGGCAGGCCATCGAGGTACTCGCCGAGCACACCGAGGTCGGCCACGCGGGCGTCTTGCTTGAGCTGGTTAGGGTCGGCGCCCATGGTCGCAGCCACGGCGCGCAGGCGGGTGAACATCTCGCTGGGCGAGATCATGCCTTCGTTGGCGGCGTCGAGGATCTGCTTGAGCACGTCGCTGAGGTCGCTCAGCTGCGCCTTGGTCAGCAGCACCCGGACATCGGTGGTGGGCACGTTCTGCTTGATCGGGTCACGGTCGCTGATCCACGCCTCGAACACCGGCGGCGCCTGGGTGCCGCTGGCCTTGCCCAGGTACGCCAGCTGCATCGCGTGGCCAATCAGCGCGGCGTCTTCGAGCATTTTCTGCTCGGCGGGGCTGGCCTTGGCATTGGTGGCGCTGCCAACGGCGTCTTCGCCCATGTACGCCGAACGGACCTGCTGGGTGATGGCGCCAGCGAGGCTGTCGACCTTGCGGCCGAACTCGTCGACATCACCGGCATTGACCGGGTAGTACAGCGAGGTGTTGGTGCCGGGGTAGGTCGACAGGGCGCGGTACTGCGCTTCGGCGCTGCCGTGGTTCTTGGCCCCGCTTGGGGTCTTCAGGTGCAAGGTGTACAGAGCAACGCCAGGGTTGCTGGCTTCGATCTTGACCTGCTCGGCGCCAAGGCCGGTGCTGGACAGTTTGTCGCCGCCATCCAGCGCGCCGGCATCGGTGATCAGCACCACGTAGCGCGCACCAAACTGGCTCCAGTCGACCTTGTCGACCGCATGCATGACCCCGGCGTAGGCGTCTTCATCGAAGACTTTGCTGGAGACCTTGGCCTGCTTCAGATCCGCCACCTTGCTGAGGAAGTCGGCACCGTCCTTGACCGTGTTCGGGTCGGCGTACATCTTGCTGACGTACTCCAGGCCCGGCACTGCCTGGGTGCTGGAACGGTAGGCGATCAGGCCGAACTTGACCTGCTGGCCGAGGTTTTCCTTCTCGATCTGGGCGTAGACACGCTTGATCGCTTCGCGGGTGCGGTCGATGTACGGGTCCATCGAAATGGTCGAGTCGATGACGAATACTACCGCCGCGCTGAACGCTTTCATCTGGGTGTTGGCGGCAGCCTGGCTGGCAGCACTGCCGGCCGCAGGTGCCGAGGTGCTGGCCGCGTCGGCCTTGCTCACCGAGGCGACGTTGAGGATGCGCGTGCGGAAACCTTCTTCAGTCATCACTTCTTCGCCGCTCAGGACCGGCAGCAGGTAGAAGTTTTTCTGCAGGTCGACGAAGTACTCCGGCTCCTGGGCCAATACCCCAGGCGCTTCCTTGCCGTTCTTGAGCTGGGCGCGCAATGGCGCGACCTTGCTGACCGGGTCGGGCGCATCGAGGATGCCTTCGAGCTGGCTGCGGTCTTTGAAGAACATCAGCCGGTCGCGGTTGGCCGGATTGGTGAAGGCCAGGGTCAGCTGCATTTTCCATTCGACAGTGCAGTCACCCGGCAGCCAGCCGATGCTCTTGCCCTGGGTATCCGGGCCGACGCGCAGCCACTGGCGGTTGTCCACCCCCGCGCGCTCGTACACGTAGAAGCGGCTGAAGGTCGGCTGGGCTTTGCCCGGCGCAGCGCCTGCAGCGTCGCTGAGCTTGCAGCCGGGGGTGGTCAGCACGCGCTGGAACAGGGTTTTCTTGCCCTCTTGCAGCAGCGGCTTGTCGGCCGCGTGCAGCACCGGGCTCAGGCTCAAGGCCAGCAGGGCGGCGCCAAGGCTGCGCAGGCTCATGGTTTGAGCTCCTCGAAGCGTTGCTTGGCTTCGGCGTTGTTCTCATCGAAACCGAGAATGGTCTCGTACCAGTAGGCTGCGGTGGCGTTGTCTGGCGCCTTGAAGCATTCGCTGGGCTGGTGGTACTTGGGGTCATACTCGCGGGCATAGGCACTGGCGATTTCGATGTCGCCGCCCTGGGCGCGGTTGGCGTACAGCCGCTGGGCAACGCCGCAGTGGTTGCTGGCCTTGGCCTGGTTGATCACTTCCAGCAGCGCGGCCGAGCCTGGGGCATTCTGGATGCAGGCCTGGACGAACGGGATCTCGCCTTCGCTCTGCATGCTTTCCAGGGTGCAGGGCAGGGCGGCAGTGGGCGCAGGGGGGGCTGGCTGTTCGGTTTTGGGCTCGGGCTTCGGTGCTTCGACCGGTGCGGTTGGTTGTTTGTTGAACCACCACCAGGCGCCGCCTGCGGCGAGCAGCAACAGAACCACCAGCAGCAGCGGCAGCAGCCAGCGGTTGCCGGTCTTGGCCGGAGCAGGGGAGATCGGCTTGCTGATATTGATTACCGGCTCTGGGGTCGGCTCCGGTTCAACGGCTGTGGTTACAGGTTCTTCAGGCACGCTGACTGGCGCTGGCGCTGGCGCTGGCGCGACCGGCTCAGGTGCGGGTGGAACCGGCAGCGGGGGCGGCGTCTGCTGTGGTGCACCTGAAGTCGATGGCAGCACCTCGTTGTTGATGCGCAGCATGCCCATATCGCTCTGGCCTTGCTGCGGATCGCTCAGCTCGACGCGGAAGTTGGCGGTGCCGCTGGCTTCCAGCAACGGGTCGATCAGTTCAGGACCAATGCGCGTTTCCAGGCCCGGCGCGCCGTCCACCGGCTGCAAGGCATCGAGCTTGAAACCATGGGCGACGTTGCCCCAGCGTGCGCCGGGGTGGAGGAACTCGTGGGTCTGGCTGCTCTGCAGGGACAGCTCCAGGCCGTCACTTGCGCCCTCCCAGCCGGTGATCCGCAGCACGGCATGGCCCGGCGTGTTCACGGTCAGTGGCAGCACATCAACTCTGATACCCATTACAGTCAGCTCGCTTCAAAGGTGTTCAGCAACACCGCCAACTGGCGGCGTTGCTCGGTGGTAATTTCCGGGTCGGCGCCGTTCTTGGCGTTTTCCTGGGTCAGCCAGGCCAGGCCCGACAGCCAGTCGACGTGAAAGCCCTGCTCCTGGTGCGACGGCTGCGCCGGCAGCTCCGGCAGTTCGCCGAGGGCGACGTTCTGGTAGAAACTGAACACCGGATGGCGGTCGCCAAGCAGGCTGCTCGGGCGCTGGCCGAGCGGCTGCGCGAGCAGGCCGAACCATGACAGGAAGTCGCGCATCAACAGCTGCACGTTCATCACCTGGCGCTGTACCAGCTGGTCGCGCCGGGCACCGCCGATGATGCGGCGGGTCACGGCTTGGTCGAGCTGTGCGAGGAAGGCCGGGCGGCGCACGGCGCTGATCAGCTCTTCGGTCAAGGCGTCGGCCAGTTCGCGGCTGATGCGCATGCTGTTCAGGCGCAAGGTCTGCGTGCCCAGCTCGCGCATGTGGCGGATCCACGCTTTAAGTGCGGCGCGGGCAAAGCGTTGTTCCGAGTTCAAGCGCTGGGCCAGCGGTTTGGCTGGGGCTGCGGGCGCAGATGGCGCGGCTGCCGGGCTGGTGAACAGGTTACCGAAGTTGATCGCGGGGGCTTTGTTGGCCGGCGCTTTGGCGGCGCCCTCCGGCTCTGGTTCGGCGTCGCCATCGATGCCGTCGATGTCATACACACCGCCCAGGTACAGCTCGCGCAGCTCTTCGTCCGGCAGTTGCAGGGCGTTGATCAGCTCGCAGATCGCATCCGGGTCGGCGCCGAGGTTTTCCACCAGGTATTGGGTCTTTTCGCGCTTCTTGTTCAGCAGCTGCTCGAAGTCCTCTTCGCGCCATGCATGCAGGCCGTGTTCGAGCAGATCGGCGCGGCACTGGCGCAGCTGTTCGTCGATGCGCGTCAGCTTGAAGTCGATGTCGCTGATGCCTTGGAAGCTGGCGCTGAAGCGGCTGATGCCACCGTCGTTGAGGGCGAGCATGGCTTGCCAGGCATCGGCCGGGTCTTTGATATGGCGCTGCACCGAGGGGCTTTGCGCAAAGCACTGTTGCAGCTGCTGCAGGCGCAACTCGTGGCGCTCGTTGAAGTGGGTTTCTTCGCCGCTGCCGCTGTCGCGCTCGATGAACGCGGTGTCCAGGCGCGGCTTGCGCACCAGGTAGGTATTGTTGAACGGCCTGTCGGCCCACTCTTTCATCCACTCCTGAGCGCCGAAGCGCTCGATCATGGTCAGCTTCATCATGTTCTCGCAGCCTTCAGGCAGCTGCCCTTCGCTGAGGCCGAGGGTGTTGCCGATGAAACCGTCGAGCATGGTCAGCGCCCAGATCAGGCCCGGAGTGCGCTGGCCGCGTTCTTTTGGCGTGGCGCCCTGGGTCTTGTGGATCCAGCGGGTCAGCACCGGGCCGACGCTGACCACTTCACTCTGCTTGAACGAACTGGTGCACAGCACCAGGCCATTCATCTGCTGGGCGTCGGTGTAGCGCTCGAACAGGTAGGCGACCTTGCCGCGCAGGATCAGGCTGGAGGCCGGGTTGACCTCTTCGACTGCGTCCGGGCTGGCAGCGTCTTCCAGGCGCAGCAGCTTTTGCCGGGTCCGGTAGCCAGGAAAGTCGAGCAGATCGACCGCTTCGACCACCGGGTCCTTGGGGCTGTTGATCAGGCGGAAGGTCATCTCGGCAGTCAGCGCGGCGAGCTGGGCGACGGTCAGGCCGACACTGCTCTGGACCTTGTCGCCGTGCAGTGGCAGCACGCTTACCGGCAAATCGCGGCTGGTGCCGAGACGGCCAAGAATATCCACGTTCATGATGCTGTTGGTCGGCGTGTAGCTGCCGTTGTCGTCCTTCACCAACACGCTCAAAGGCGCATAGACGGTGTCGGGGAAGCCCAGCTTGTGCAGGCCGCCGACCAGCAGTTCATACACTTCGGTGAGCGCTGGCTGCTCGCCCCACAGCACCGAGAACAGCTTGGCGCGCTGGCGATAGCTCAGGTGCGGCGCGAGCTTGATTGCTCGTGGCCAGTAATGGTCATCGAGCTTGCGTACCGATTTTTCGTAGTTGCCCTTGAGGTAGTCCCACAAGGCGACCACGTCGTCACCGTTGACGCCGGGATGCAGTTGCTCCTGCTCGCGGCCTTCGAAGCCTTTGAGCAGCGCTTGCAGGCTATCGTCGGTGAAGCTGTAGTCGAGCTTCTCCTGATCGAAATCCTCGAACCAGGCGTTGGCGAGAATCTTCGCCACTTCAACTTCGCTGAACAGCTTCAGCTCGACCGGGTAGTTGGCATCCGGGCTGGGCTTGGCCAGGCGGCTGAAGCGGGTAACCAGGCCGGTGGCTTCCTTGCCCAACCCGGTCGGGTTGATGTGCTCGATGAAGTCCAGGGTCTTGCCACCAAAGTCGGTTTCAAGCCGGCCGCGCTGATCTGCCGCCAGGGCCGAGATCAGGTACGACTTGCCCGCCTGGGACAGGCCGAAGAAGCCGATCACCATTGGCGTCGACGCGGCCTTGCGCAGGTCCTTGGCGCGGTTGCGCGCCTGGCGCAGACGCAGGCTCAGGCCATCGGCCTCGGCTTCCACGCTGGCGGCGTTGCCACGCACCTGGTCGATCCACGACAGGGCCTGGCCGGCGCCTTCATGGACAGCGCCCCAGGCGTTCATCAACTGTTGTTGCTTCGGCGTAAGGTCGCTCATTTTCCTTTGACGTTCCCGCTGTCGAGCCAATAGTCGCTGTCACTCAAGCTCATGGTTGGCATGGTATTGAGGGCAAGCTCCAGATCCCGGTCGTAATCGAAATCGGCATCCTGAATATTCGATTGCAGGTCGCAGATGATCAGCTTGTCGCTGATCAAACCCTGCTCCAGCAGTTGGTCCGACGGCTCCTCGACCTCCAGGCGCACGCGCAGTACCGGCGCTTCGCCGCCCTTGCCGAGTGCCTTGGAGAACGCGCTGCTGCCGCGCGGGGTGAAGCGCAAGGTGTACAGCGGCGAGGCCGACCAGCGCTCGGCCGACAACTGCCGATAGCCCAGGTGCATGTCGCCGCGCATTTCCAGCCACGGCGTGCCGCGCTGCTCGCCTTCGCCAACAATCGGCAGTTCGATCCGGCCTTTGGCCGACTGCAGGTTGTGGTAGAGCACGTCGGCATGCTTGATGGTGCCGGCGGTGTCGATCTGGCCGAAGTGCTTGATGATCGAGTACGGCTTGAGCTCGACGGTGCGGAAATAGAAGTTCGGCACGCTGTGCTTGGAGCACAGCAGGCAGATCATCGCGCCGACCGAAGCGGTGCTCTTCGGATCATCGATCAGGCCGTTGCGGTGGAACGGGTACCAGCCGCCGGTGCGGTAGTTCTGCAGCGGCAGGATGCGCCCTGGCGGCAGCGGCAGGCGCTGGCGGATGAACGCCTGAATGCCCGGCAGGCGCGACGGTCGGCCGGTCAGCAGGAGCATGTCGCACGGGTAGTGCGAGATCACTTCGCACAGCTCGGCGAGGATCCGGGTGATGTTGATCTGGCCGCCGATGAAGGCCGCATGGACCTGCTCGAGGTCAAACGTGATCGGCGTCTGCAGCAGTTCCAGCGTGCCTTCGCGGCCGACTTCGCGGCGCACTGCGGCATTGACGAACTCGAGCACGCTGTCGTTGATCACGGCAGTGCCCAGCACTTCTTGCCAGGTTTGCTCGACGACGTCCTGCGGCTGCGCCGGGTCGTAGTTCTCGTACGCCTTGAGCAGGGCCAGACCCAGCGGCACGAAGATCTGCAGGTTGAGCTGCTGACGCAGGATGCGCTCTTGCGCCGAGGCATCACCGTTGCCGCACAGGCGCGACATCATCGCGTCCGGCGCACTCACGCCAGCGCCCTGCAGGGCCTTGCGGAACGACGGCAGGATGAACTCCTGGATCACGTCGAGGAGGATGTCGTCGCCAGCCACCTTGAAACCATCGCGGAAACGCTGGTTCGGCACGATGTGCGCGTTGGCCCCGGCGCCGCCGTTGTTGCCACGGTCGAGGCGGTAGTCGGTGATCACCAGGTCAGTGGTGCCGCCGCCGATATCGATGGTGGCCAGGGTGATCTGCTCGGCTTCCTGCTTGTCCGGGCGGGCGAGGGCGGCGAAGAATTCTTCCGGATGACCGGCGAAGTTCTCGTTGACCTCGTTGTACAGGTACACCAGCTGGCCGCAGCTGGCTTCATCCCAATCGACGCGGATGCTTGGCAGCGGCGTGCGCGGGACGATGCTCTTGTCCTTGAACGGGTTGCTCTCGCCGGCATGCCAGCCAAAGCTCTTCCAGACCAGGCCGACGGCTTCGTACATGCGGTTGCTGAGGATGCTGCGCTCGGCTTGAGGCATGCCTGGCGGCACGGTCAGGGTGATGCTGTTGAGGCGGCGCGGCACGCGCGCGTGGCCCTGGCGCGAACGTTGCGCCGGGCTGTTGATCTGGGCCAGCGCCTGGGTGACCACTTCGGCCAGCATGAAGGTCATCAGGTTGCTGCGCGAATAGCGCGGGGTGAACACCGGCATGTCGTTCTTCGGCGGCAGGTACAGGGCCTGGCCGAGGTCGTTGATCAGGTGCGCGAACGGTGCGGCGGTGGCCAGCGGCTCCTTGTCGGTCTTGACGTAGGAGGTATTGAAGCGCCAGCCATGGCCGTAGGCCTTTTCATCCCACAGGTAACGCTTGGGGCTGGACAGCCCGGTCGAGCCTTCGGTACCGCGGCGGCGGCTGGCCAGGCGTCCGGCTTCGCCACCGACGCGGGCGATGGTCGGCCACTGGAAGGCATTATGGCGGCCGCTCTTGACCGAGAAATTATCCTTGCCGAAGTAGGCCTGGGTGAACTCGACGCGGCTTTCGAAGGCTTCGTTGTAGACCTTCTCCGGCTCGCTCAGGTCGCGCAGTTCGAGCACATAGTTGTGACGCATACCGGAGCCTGCCTGGCCGTGGTCCTCGATGAGGATGCCGCAGGTGCGCGAGTTGCCCACATCGAGTACCAGGTCGACCGGGATTGGCTGCACCACACCCTGAATCTCGTTGGCGACAACCTTGATTTCCGGGATTTCGACCTTGGGCTTCTCGACGCTCTGCTCAGCCGGCACCGGCCGACGCAACAGGCTCAGCAGGTTGAGGTAGTGGGCCAGGTGACGGTTGCCCTGCAGATCACGTTCGAGGCGCTCGCGGGTCCACTCGGCGCGGGCTTCGCCATACAGCTCGGCGAGCCATTCGCGGATCCAGCCGTGGGTCAGGAACCAGCCGTATTCACGGGCGCTGCAGGCCAGCTTGAAATCGACCCCGGAGCGCACGTCTTCTTCGTTCGGCGCCAGGTAATGAGCACCGGCCACTGCGGCCATGATGCGCGTATCGAAGGCCAGCGTCAGGCGATGGGTATTGCCGTCCAGGTCCGGCTCGGCCAGCTTGACCAGGCGCATCCGCGACCAGTTGTTGGGGCCTTCGTCAAACCGATGCGGGGCCATGAAGCGCAGGAACGGCAATGGCAGCCAGACGCCATCGAACAGCTTCAGGCTTTCTTCCATGGCGACGCGGAAGTGATTGTCGTCGCTGCTGTCGAATTCGACCTGGACGACCTTGTCCGGCTCCGGCTCGTAGAAGTCCTTGTACTCGCGCGACCACAGCAGGCGCGTCGGCACCATGCCGTTGTTGAGCTGGACGAACTTGCCCGCTTGCTCGCCGTCCGGGCCGAGACGCAGGGCGAAATCCATGAATTGAATGCCGGTATCGCTGACCAGCGTGACCGTTTCTTCGAACTGGGTGATTTCGGGCAACATCTTCTGCGTCTCGTGTTATTGGCCGGCTTGTTTCATCAGCATCGGGAAGGCGTCGGCGCCATAGTTGCCGGCGCAGTCAGCCGGGCCGGATGCGCCTGGCTTGCAATTGACCTGGGGCAGGTCGTAGCTGCTGCCGTCAGCACAGGCGGCTTGGCCGGCACTGGTGATCGACAGCTGACCTTGATTCATGGCCGCCGAAACCGGTGCCTGGCAGCGCACGCCATCGGAGCGGCTGACGGTGGCATTGCCTTTGCCGTCCTTGAAGTCGTACTTCAGGCGCAGCGGCTTGCTGGTGCCGACTTCCTGGATGCCGGCGCCGGCCCAGTCGCCATTGAGGAAGCTGGCGGTGCCTTCGGCGGCGTCAGGCGGAATGCTCAGCAGGTTCGCCTGGGGAGCGGGCGCAGGAGGTTCTTTTGGCAATTCGGGTGGCGTCGTGCTCGGGCCTGGCTCGGGTGCAGGCGCGGGTTCCGGCGCTGGCGCTGGCGCCGGGGCGGGTTCAGGCTCCGGGGCGGGCTCAGGCGCGCTGGTATCGCCCGGCACTGGCGGTTCAGGTGTTGGCTCGGGTGCAGGTGGCGTTGCATCTGGGTTGCCGGCCCCTGGGCCAGTGCCGCCAGCGTCTGGCAGGCCAGCACCGGTGCCCGGCACTTGACCGGTGCCAGTACCCAGGTTGCCAGTGCCGCTGCCGCTGTGAGTTCCAGTGTCGATCACTGGACCTTGCGGCTTGTGGTCAGGCAGCTGCATACCGGGCACATTCAGCCCTGGCCAGCAGCTGCGCAGGCCGAACAACAGCAGCAACAGGAGCAAAAATGGCAGCAGCCACCACCAACCCAGCCGACGCCACCACGGCGCGGCAGCAACCGGCACTGGCGGCGCAACCGGCGGTACTGCAGCAGGAGCGATCGGCGGCACGGGCTGCGGCGCGATCACTGGCTCGGCGGCCTTGGCCGCACGCGGGTACAGGCAATGCAGCGGCTGGCGGCTACGCTCGGCGCCAGCATGGATAAAGCCCCAGAAGGTCAGGACCGGGCGGCCATCCACCAGATACACGAAGTTTTCGTCAGGAAACGGCACCACACAGGTCAGCAGCTTGCCGAACACTGTGTTGTCGCCCTGCACGGCATTGCGGGCGCCGGGCAACGGCGTACCGTTGGCATCCAGGCCGAGCATGCTGTTGCTCAGGTCATTGATGCGCAGCTGCAGCACTTCGAGCTGGGCTCGGGCAGGCGCTCGCTCTTCTTCGGTGGCGCTGCTCCACGGGATCACATCGCCCGGGCGCTCGCTGTACCAGTCAAGGGTGCTGCCCAGGGCGTCCGGCTGCGGGATGGCCAGGTGCTCGACCAGGTGCGGATGCTCCGGGTACTTGCGGCGGATCGCCTCGCGCAGCTGCAAAGCGGCACGGTAGACCGGCTGGCCAGTCTCTCCCAACGCGGTAAAGTCTTCACTCTTACCACTGCGTAGCAATACTCCGCGCATCCTTGTAGACCCTACCTAGTCTTGTATCGATCCGTTTCAGTAATCACACCTTGATACTGAATAACCGCGCAACACTACTTGCAAAGTCGTTTAGCCGTCAATTTAAGTTAGATGGCTTTTTGACGTCATTGCCCCGGCTTGCGGTTAAACTGCCCGCACCCGTTCAGCGGTACCGGCTGATCTGCCCTTGCACAATGGAGCGTGACCACGATGAGTCTCTGGGATGACCTGAAGAAAAAGGCCTACGACGCCAACCCCGAGCTGGCTGCCAAAGCCGCCCAGGCGCTGGACAAAGCCCGTGACCTGGCTGTCGAGGCCGGGCAAAAAGCTGCGCCGATCCTCAAGCAGGCCAGCGACAAGGCCACCGTCTACGCCCAGGAGAAAACCCCGATCCTCAAGGCCCAGGCGCTCAAGGCCATCGACGACGCCAAGCTGCGCCGCGCCCAGTTGCAAGAGCAGGCCAAGCGCGACAAGGCCGCCCGCGCCGAAATGATCCGCACCATGTACGACATCACCCTGGCGCCCGACGACGTCAACTTCATCGAAGAGCCGTTCAACCACTTCGAGCGCCAGTTGGGGTTCTTTGTCTTCAATGGCGAAGTGCTCGACAGCCAGAAGCGCAACCAGACCCACCTCGACGCCTACCATTCGCACCGCACCACTGGCGGCACGATGTGGCAGGGCACCGGCTCGACTGGCAGCAGTTCGTCGAGCATGCAGGTGAGCACCCACAACGTGCAGGAGCATGAGTTCTGGGTGCGCCTGGAAAACGGCAAAGAGTCGTGCTTCCAGCTCAACAATACCCAGGTGCGCATCCGCCCTGGCCAGCACGTCAGCCTGCTGTTCGTGCATAACGCCGGCAACCAGAACGGCACCCTGGTCGCGCTGTACAACCACAATGCCGGGGAAAACTTCACCGTCCTCACCCCGGCGCAGATCAACCAGGCGTTCGACCTCTACACCCAGGCGCCAGGGTTCTTCAATCAGCGTGAAGTCAACGACACCCGCAACCGGCTGTTGCAGGCGCTCGACCTGCGGATTGGTCAACTGGTGCGCTACATGGCAGTGCACGGCGACCGCCGTAATGGGCAAGTGATCGAAGCAGAACAGGATTGATCGACTGCGGGTCGCTTGAGCGGCCCGTCACACAAGGAAAGCAACATGAAGTTGAAATGGGCCGTAGCGATGGGTGGGGTACTGGGGCTGGCCGGTTGCGATGCAGTCAGCCAGTTCCAGCAGGCGCGAGCGCTGCAGGAGCTGCGCCAGGAGTGTTTTGGCAATTTCACCAACAGCTGTGTAAGCAAGACCATTGATTACAACATTGGTCTGGTTGAAGCAGTGCCGTTCGCCGGGCCGGAAGACAAGCAGGCCATTCTCGCGATGTTTGGCGATGCCGGCTGGGACCTCTATGAACAGGCAGTGCGTGAGGTCAAGGATGACGTCGTCAGTGCGCTCGAAGCGAGCCGCCCCGGGATGTTTTCACGCTGGATTCTTGGCGATGCACAGCCGTTCGATGGCAAAGGGGTGATGGAGTTTTCTCAGAGCGAACTGGAGCCTATTCGCAAGCGCATAAGCGAGGTATACATCGCCAGGATCAAAGCTGCCGGCCTGACCCCGAATGCCCAGGCAATGGCGCACTACAGCGCAGCCAGCCAACCGGCCACCAGCACCGTTATTGCTCCAGAACAGCAGCCAGCCGTGCAGCCGGCAGGCGCAACTGATGCGCTGCTCAAGGCCGCCATCGACCAGATGGTTGCGGACGAAATCGCAACCGACGGCGGCAGTGAATACGACGAAGGCCGTCAGGTGCTGGAAGTGGATCTCGATGGAGATGGCGTCGAAGATGCCGTGGTGCTTTACACCATCGAAGGCCAGGGCGGTGGCAATGGCTCGTTCCAGACCCTTGCGGCGCTGTACCGTGATGGCAACAGCTGGAGCGCCAAAGGCAAGACCATCCTCGGCGGCGCCACCGACCTGCAGCTGCTCGGCCCGAACCTGATCGGCGTGACCGTGTTGACTCACAGCGACGAAGATCCACGCTGCTGCCCTAGCCAGGAGAGTGTGGTCAAGTATCAGTGGAATGGTGCAGCCTTTGCCGAGCTGCCGGATACGGTTAAGTCAGCGGGTTGACGCTTGGTGCGCTTCGCTCAAGCTAAGTGATATTCAGCGCCAAGCAGCGCCGCAAAGCTGTCTTTGGCAGGGTGGCTGCCAGTGTGCTTGTTGCAGATGAAGTAGTTCTGCACTGGCGCCAGGTCAGCGAAGCTGAAGCCGCTGATGCCGTAGCTGGCAATGCTGGTGATGTTTACCTCTAGCCCGTGCGGCGTCAGCCAGCGTTGCAGCGACTGCCGGTACGGGCAGCCCTCAGGCCACATCAACCAGGTTCGCCCCTGCAATGGGCTTGTCGCTGCTTGGTAGGTGAGGTCCGCACAAACGAAAAAGCCCCGGGACAAGTCCCAGGGCTTTTTCTTGATATGGCGCACTCGGCGGGATTCGAACCCACGACCCCTGCCTTCGGAGGGCAGTACTCTATCCAGCTGAGCTACGAGTGCAACGCGGCGCAATGATACCCATCTTGGCCTAGCGCGTCCATCGCCTTGATCTGTGGTCTTTTTTCCTATGCCTCTGCTCGCTTGTCACGCGGAGCAAGGGTTCAACAGTGAGTTCAAGGTCCGATCCACACACTTTTTGACTGCGCTGTCTTCACATCCTCACGTCAATCCAGGTGACATCATCGCTCACAACCGTAATTTCACCATGCGGCTCATTCAACGCATAAGCTTGCTGCGACTCGCTGAGCTCCGCCCAGAACCCATCAGTGGCGAAGACAAAACGAGTACCAGCAGGTGCCAACTGACGCATAAAGTCAGGCGCTGGGGCTCTGGTTGACTTAAGGCTGCGGGTCACCAGATTGCGTGCAGGGTCCAGCGCCAATTCACGGTGCGTTCGATCTCGCTTCCAGTTTGCTTTGCAGTGTGGCGGTGTAAACCATTCGATATTGCCATCGCTTACAACCATGCCGCAGGCGCAATCACCTTCATAGGCAACAGTCAGATGCCCTTGCGACGCTACACCAATCAGGTAGCTCGCGGTTCCGCTGTGATTGGTGAAGAGCTGTCGGTGCATGTCTATCAAAATATTGATGAGTAGTTGTTCAACCAAGTCGGGGCTGGAGTCATCGGCACCTTTGGCGATGTGGTGCTGATACGCCTCGGTCAAACCTTGCGCCAGACCTTGAGCAAGCTGTCCGCTGCCTGGCTTAGAGCTACCATCCATGATCACGAAAAAACCACGTGTTCCATCAAACTGCGCGACTGCGAAATCATGATTTACTGATCGCTCTTCGCCCCTTACGGACCTTGTCTGATATCTCATACGAGCGAACTCAGATCCTTCATGCGCTGATGGATAAGCTTGGCGCGCCCAGGGTTGGCCCGAACAGAGCCTGAGCTTTCGATCGCATAATCAATACCGCCAAGCTTTGCCAAAGCACTAATGCCTGCGGCAATGTATTGCCTGAGCTCATCGCTCGCTTCACTGACGTCTGCCAATAGTTCTGGGCGCCCGTCCAGCAGGATGATGATGTCCTCTACATCCTTGTGGTATGGGTCACCCTCACCGCGACCGCTGAATGCTTCGAGCTTTGTCGCCAAGAAGTAGTCTGGTTTGAAGATCCGGATTACCCGGCCACCAGGGAGCTCGAAGGGTATCGCTTGAGCCAGGCCCTCTACGTACCAGCGGTTGGCATAGCCGAGAATCGATGCGTCGCTTGGCATCACATCGACAATGACATCGTTGAACCTGAATCGGCAGTTCACGTCATCCTCGCCGGTGATCTTGAACCCCTTCGCTGCAAGGCGTTGTGTAAGCTTTTCCCAGGCCGAGATGCCGGCGAGCTCTATGACTAGATCAACATCATCGGTGAAACGGATGTCATCCAGCACTGCGCTATCGGTGACCAGCATTGCGGTTGTACATCCACCGACAAAAGCGCACTCCGCCAGGAACGCTTCGCCCAGGCCATCAGCGACAAACGAGATTAGCTCGTAGTTGTGGTTCGCATTCGAGGTCATCTCAGTTCAATCCCATCCCAGCTTTGAGTATGTTGACGGCCACTCCGGACTCTCTCGGGCCACCAACGCGGATCGCGTCCACCAGTGCCAGATAGTGATAAAGGATCTGGTCTTTCTTCACCGCCTCGGGCACGGTCTTGTAGATGGGCTCGATCGCCTGACCCCGTTCGCTGCCCAACGGGTCGGGCCAGACAAAGATCAGACCGCCAGCACTTTTCAGGCTTTTCGAAAGGGCAGGTGCGGCAAAGCCAGTTGGGATGCCGCGAACGATCGCACCAGGTTTCACTGGGAAAAAGTGCTTTAGCGCATGCTCGGTGATCTTTAACAGCGCTCGCCGATTCACCTTTGCTAGCCCGGTCTCGTGATCGTTGGTTAGAAGGCCGGCGTTGCGGCACCGCGCTATAGCGTTGGACACTTCACTTTTACTTAAGCCCAGTGACGCAGAGAGCACGCGTAAGGAATAATTCTCGCTCCAGCTGGTTACTGGCGTCGACGGGACTGCCTCCGACCAGCCTTCCCATCGATCGGAGTCGCCCATGAGTGCATCGACTTCTTGTGGGCGAAATACCGTGTCTTCATCATCGTATTGCGTCGCAGATTGGGCCCAATTGACGGGCTTCCCGGCAACGAGCAGTCCACGAGCCTCTGGCTTCAGCAGACTCTGCACCTGTTCAGAGATAGATTGGAGCTCCATCCGCCCAAACAGATGTTCCTCTTGAGCGTGAAGGCTGGTCATTTTGAAAAGAAGCAAAATGTCTTGACTCTTCACGGTGAGCACTTCTCCAGGCGTCCACATTCCATGAAACGTGGACACTATTCTGTCGGTCGTCGTTGGATAGTCAAGCTAAATTTTGACTTGCTCCCAAGTCAGAGGTGATCGCAAGGGCTGGCCAGAGCCCGCACTGACCTCGCAAAGAAATATCCATATTCGATATCAGTATTTCCCCCGCAATTCTCATACCCATATTCTCTCTGGTCACAACTTGTTATAACAAGTCACCGACCAGCGAAGAAAACCATGGCCCAATTGCTCCCCTTGTCTCCCGTACCGCTCTACACCCAGCTCAAACAACTGCTGCGCGAGCGCATTCTGGATGGCAGCTATCCGCCACACAGCCGCATGCCGTCAGAGAGCGAGCTGGGCAAGGCGTTCGCGGTCAGCCGTATCACCGTGCGTCAGGCGCTGGGTGACCTGCAGAAGGAGGGGCTGATTTTCAAGATTCACGGCAAGGGCACCTTCGTTGCCAAGCCCAAGGCGTTTCAGAACGTCAGCACCTTGCAGGGCCTGGGCGAGTCGATGACACAGATGGGTTACGAGGTCATCAACCGTCTGCGCAGCCTGCGCCATGTGCCGGCTTCGGCGCTGGTAGCGGAGCGCCTGCAGCTGGAGGAGGGCGCGTTGGTCACCGAGATCCGTCGGGTGCGCTTGATCAACCGCGAGCCGGTGTCGCTGGAACTGACCTGGCTGCCCAAGGCCATCGGTGAAAAGCTGGAGAAGGCCGACCTGGTTACCCGCGACATCTTCCTGCTGCTGGAAAACGACTGCGGTATCGCCCTCGGCCATGCCGACCTGGCCATCGACGCCGTGCTCGCCGACAGCGACCTGACTCAGGCGCTGCAGGTTGAGGAGGGCTCGCCGATCATGCGTATCGAGCGCCTGACCCACGCCGCCGATGGCACGCCGCTGGACTTTGAACACCTCTACTACCGCGGCGATGCCTTCCAGTATCGCTTGCGCATCGACCGCCACAAGGGGCCCAAGGCATGAGTATCGAAACCCAGGACTACGACTTGGTCATCATTGGCGGCGGCACCGCCGGGCCGATGGCGGCGATCAAGGCTAAAGAGCATGACAAGAGCCTGCGCGTGCTGCTGCTGGACAAAGCCAACGTCAAGCGCAGCGGCGCCATCAGCATGGGCATGGATGGCCTCAACAACGCGATCATCCCCGGCCACGCCACGCCCGAGCAGTACACCAAGGAAATCACCGTGGCCAACGATGGCATCGTCAACCAGACGGCGGTGCACGCCTATGCCACCCACAGCTTCGAGACCATCGAGCAGCTCGACCGCTGGGGGGTCAAGTTCGAGAAGGATGAGACCGGCGACTATGCAGTGAAAAAGGTCCATCACATGGGCGCCTACGTGCTGCCGATGCCCGAAGGCCACGACATCAAGAAGGTGCTGTACCGCCAGCTCAAGCGCGCGCGGGTCGAGATCAGCAACCGCATGGTCTGCACCCGGCTGCTGCTCGACAGCGACGGCGCGGCGGCCGGTGTGCTCGGTTTTGACTGCCGCAGCGGCGTGTTCAAGGTGATCCGCGCCAAGGCCGTGGTGCTGGCCTGCGGTGCCGCCGGGCGCCTTGGCCTGCCGTCGTCGGGCTACCTGATGGGCACCTACGAGAACCCGACCAACGCCGGCGACGGTTACGCCATGGCTTATCACGCTGGCGCCGAACTGGCCAACCTCGAGTGCTTCCAGATCAACCCACTGATCAAGGACTACAACGGCCCGGCTTGCGCCTATGTGACCGGTCCGCTGGGCGGCTATACCGCCAACAGCAAGGGTGAGCGCTTCATCGAATGCGACTACTGGAGCGGGCAGATGATGTGGGAGTTCCACCAGGAGCTGGAGGGCGGCAACGGCCCAGTGTTCCTCAAACTCGATCACCTGGCTGAAGAAACCATCCAGAACATCGAAGAGATCCTGCACAGCAACGAGCGCCCCAGCCGTGGCCAGTTCCACGCCAACCGCGGCACCGATTACCGCCAGCACATGGTCGAGATGCACATCTCGGAAATCGGCTTCTGCTCCGGCCACTCCGCGTCCGGGGTGTGGGTCAACGAGAAGGCCGAGACCAGCGTCAAAGGCCTGTATGCCGCTGGCGATATGGCCGCGGTGCCGCACAACTACATGCTTGGCGCATTCACCTACGGCTGGTTTGCCGGCATCAACGCCGCCAAATATATCGCCGGGCGCGAGTTTGCCGAAGTCGATCAGGGCCAGGTCGAGCGCGAGCGCGAGCGAGTATTTGCACCGCTGCTGCGCGAGCACGGCCTGCCGCCGGCGCAGGTCGAGTACAAGCTGCGGCGCATGGTCAACGATTACCTGCAGCCGCCCAAGGTCACCAAGAAGATGGAAATCGGCCTGACTCGCTTTGCCGAAATCGAGCGCGACCTGGCGCAGATGAAGGCCAACAACCCACACGAGCTGATGCGCGCCATGGAAGTCACGGTGATTCGCGACTGCGCCGAGATGGCCGCCCGGGCCTCGCTATTCCGTGAAGAAAGCCGCTGGGGCCTGTATCACCACCGGGTCGACTTCCCTGAACGCAACGATGCCGAGTGGTTCTGCCACTGCCATCTGAAGAAGGACGAACAGGGCCACATGACCAGCTTCAAAAAAGCCGTCGAACCCTACCTGATCGCCCTCGATGCCGACGAGCAGACCGCCTACGACCGCCTGCGCGTCAAGGCCGATGCGGCTTAGCCAGCAGCACCCGCGTGCAACCCGAATCAAGAGAGCCACAGGCTCCAAGGACTCCGTGAAATGGCCTACCAACCGCAGGAAATCTTCTTTCGCAGCAGCGCCCCGGTAACCGTCGACGAAGACAAGTGCATCGCCGACAAAGGCTGCACGGTGTGTGTCGAGGTCTGCCCGATGGACCTGCTGGCGATCAACCCGGCCTCGCAAAAGGCCTACATGGCATTCGACGAGTGCTGGTACTGCATGCCCTGTGAAAGCGACTGCCCGACCGGCGCAGTCAAGGTCGACATCCCCTACCTGCTGCGCTGAACCCCAGCCCAGCGCCCCGCCATCCGGCCCACCACCGGACGCCGCACTTGCAAGCCCCTCGTTTCCCACCACCCAGCCGGTGGCGGAGACGACTCCTATAGCTAAAACGATTCGAGGGGATACACCCATGCGCCTTGTAGCAACCGTGGCCGGCCTGACGCTGGCAATCATTGGCCTGAACGCCCAGGCCGAAACCATCCGCATCGCCATCGGCACCCAGGACACCACCATCAACTGCGCCACCGGCGGCCTGCTGATCCGCGAACTGGGCCTGCTCGACAAGTACCTGCCGCATGACGGCAAATACCGGGATGCGACCTACCAGATCGAATGGAAGAACTTCACCAGCGGCGCGCCGCTGACCAACGAGATGGTCGCCGGCAAGCTCGACTTCGGCGCCATGGCCGACTTCCCCGGCGCGTTCAACGGCGTTGCCCACCTCGATGCGGGCAAGCGCAGCCTGTTCATCAGCGTGCTCTCGGGCAGTGTCCATGGCAGCGGCAATGGCATCGTGGTGCCGGCGTCGTCGAGCGTGCAGTCGTTGGCCGAGCTCAAGGGCAAGACCATCTCCGTGCCGTTTGCCTCGACCGCCCACGGCATGCTCCTGCGCGCAGTCGCGGCACAAGGCTGGGACCCGCAAAAAGACGTCCGAATCATCGCCCAGGCGCCGGAGATTGCCGGCTCCGCACTGCGCAGCAACCGCATCGAAGCCCACGCCGACTTTGTCCCGTTCGCCGAGTTGTTCCCCAACCGCGGCTTCGCCCGCAAGATCTACGACGGCTCGCAAGCCAACGCACCGACCCTGCACGGCGCGCTGGTGGATGCCGACTACGCGAAAAAATACCCCGAGGTGGTTACCGCTTATCTGCGCGCCAGCCTTGAGGCCGACCGCCTGATTGCCGCAGAACCGGAGAAGTACAGCGAGCTGATCGAGAAGGTCACCGGCATCGAAGCCGAGGTCAATTACCTGTTCCACGGCCCGCTTGGTCTGCAGACCCGCGACCTGACCTGGAAGCCGGAATACCGCAAGGCCGTCGCCACTTCGATCGACACCCTCAAGCTGCTGAAAAAGACCGACCGCGGCCTGGACATCGACCAGTTCATCGATGACCAGTACATCCGCGCCGCTTTCAAGCAAGCCGGCCTCGACTATCAAAAGGCCCTGAGCAACTACGACCCGCTGCCACTGAAGGCCAACGATGCGCTGACCGGCAAGCCGATCAGCGACTTCAGCCGGTTGGCGCAGATCTGGGTGCGCGGCGAGCCCAAGGTACGTCATTACGCTTCGCCGGAGTCAGCGCTCAGCGCCCTGGCTCAGCTTGAGCAGGAGGGCAAGGACATCCGCGCCATCTACGCCCAAGCCGCCGACAGTGGCATCAAGCTGCTGGCCAACCAGGCCTGGTTCGTGCGCAACAGCAAAGGCGAGCTGGCGGCGTTTCTGCTCAAGGATCAAGCCGAGCAGTTTGCCAAGGCCCACGGCGGTGAAGCGCTCGACTTCGTCAGCGCCAACCAGAAGCTGGTCGCCCAGCGCTGAGTGGTTGGCTCTCGGCTGATCGTGCCGAGGGCCTGCCTGGAGAGTTTGATGACTAGCACCTTCACTCGCTGGCCGCTGCGGTTGGCTTCATTGCTGACGTGCCTGCTGTTTTGGCATATCGCCGCCAGCAGCAAGCTGGACTTCGGCCTGTTCACCTTTACCTATGTGCCAACTCCCGGCGCGGTGCTCGCCGCCGCCTGGCAGCTGCTGCTGTCGAGCAACCTCGGCAACCACCTCAGCAGCAGCCTGGCGCGGGTGTTCGCCGGGTATCTGATCGCGGCCGTGCTCGGCGTGGGCCTGGGCCTGGCCATCGGCCGTTCGAAGTGGGCTGAAGACACTTTGCTGCCGCCGCTGGAAGTGCTGCGGCCGATCCCGGCCGTGGCGTGGATCCCGCTGGCGATCCTGATGTTTCCATCGTCAGAACTATCGATGGTGTTCATCACCTTTACCGGGGCGTTGTTCCCGATCCTGCTCAACACCGTGCATGGCGTCGAAGCGGTCGACCCGCGGCTGATCGCTTCGGCACGCAGCCTCGGTGCGGGGCGCCTGGCGATTCTGCGCGAGGTGATCCTGCCGGGCGCTTTGCCGAGCATCGTCACCGGTCTTGCGATAGGCATGGGTACCTCGTGGTTCTGCCTGGTCACCGCCGAGATGATCGCCGGGCAGTTCGGCATCGGCTATTACACCTGGGAGTCCTACACCTTGCAGAACTACCCCGACATCATCGTCGGCATGCTGCTGATCGGCGTGCTTGGCATGGGCAGCAGTGCCCTGGTCAAGCGCCTCGGTGCGCTGGCCACGCCCTGGTACCGGCCACGGAGGAGTGCATGATGAGCAGTTATCAACAGGCCGCCGAACCTGGCCGCATCGAAGCCCGCAGCGTATCGATCCGCCTGGGGCAGGGCAGCCAGGCTTTCGAGGCGGTACAGACGCTCGATTTCGCCGTCAAACCAGGCGAGTTCGTCTGCATTCTCGGCCCCTCGGGCTGCGGCAAGTCGACCTTGCTCGGCGCCCTGGCCGGGCACCTGCGCCCCAGTGCGGGGCAGCTTGAAGTCGATGGCTTGGCCGTTGAAGGGCCATCGCCGCAGCGCGGCATGGTCTTTCAGCACCACACCTTGCTGCCATGGCGCAGCGTGCTCGACAACGTCGCCTTCGGCTTGAAGATGCAAGGCCAGGGCAAGGCCGAGCGCCAACGCCGAGCCCAGGAAATGCTCCAGTTGGTTGGCCTTGGCGACTTCGCCGAACGCTGGCCAAACCAGCTCTCGGGTGGCATGCAGCAGCGCGCCGAAATCGCCCGCGTGCTGATCAACCGGCCACGCCTGTTACTGATGGACGAACCGTTCGGCGCACTCGATGCGCAGACCCGCTCGCGCATGCAGGAGCTGCTGCTGGATATCTGGACGCGGATTCGCACCACCGTGGTGTTCGTCACCCATGACATCGACGAGGCGCTGTTTCTCGCTGATCGCATTCTGGTCATGAGCCCGCGCCCGGGGCGCTTTATCGAAGACCTGCAACTGAGCTTCGCCCGCCCGCGCCAGGCCAGTTTGCTCACCAGCCCTGAGTTCACCCATCTCAAGCGTCACTGCCTGGCCCTGTTGCGCCATGAAGAAGGCCGCGAACTGCCACGGCTGACCCCGCTCGGGCTGCCCGCCACTGACCACCCACCTTTACGGATCGCCCTATGAACGCCCGAACCAGCGACAACCCGGACATCCTCGACCTGCTGCCGCGCCTGCAAGACGCTGACGCTGCCGTGCGCCGCATTGCCTTGATTGACCTTGCCGACCTTGAAGAACCCGACGGCACGCCGTGGCTGACCGACGCCTTGCTGGTCGACCCGGCCGCCGAAGTACGCGCCGAAGCTGCACGCCTGCTCGAAGCCTGGGAGCAACCTGACGTGGTTCAGGCGCTGTGCGCAGCGCTGGCCGACAGCGCCGAGCCGGTGCGCCTGGCGGCGGCGCAAAGCCTGAGTGAACTGAAAACGATCGAAGCGGGCGCCTTGATCCTGCCCTGGGTGCAGCATGCCGACGGCTTTGTCCGCGCCAGTGCCCTGCGCGCCTTGCGCGAGCTGCGCCTGGACGATGCCGCCGGCCCCGCGCTGCTGGCGCTGGACGACAGTGAGGCCGCCGTGCGCCGCGAAGCGGTGGGCATTCTCGGCTGGCTCAAGCACGTCCCAGCGTTGCCGGCATTGGCCCGCCTGGCTGCGCAGGAACCCGACACCGACGTGCGGCGCGCCGCTATCGGCGCGCTCGGCCTGGCCCGCGATGCAGCAGTGCTACCTGCGTTGACGGCCGCCCTGCTCGACGATGCCTGGCAAGTGCGTGAAGAAGCCGCGACTACCTTGGGCAAGGTCGGCCACACCGATGCCGGGCCGGCGCTGGTGGCCGCATTGCAGGATGACTACTGGCAGGTGCGCCTGCGTGCAGCGCGGGCGCTGGGCCGTTTGCGCTATCGCGCCGCCTTGCCGGGTTTGGCCGAGTTGCTCGGGCACGGCATCGCCAACCTGCGCAAGGAGGCCGCCTTGGCCTTGGGCGAGTTGGGCGACAGCGCTGCACTGGCGCCGCTGCACAAGGCCGAGGCCGACAGCGACCCGGAAGTGCGCAAGGCGGTGCGTATCGCCTTGGCGCAACTGCAAGGCGCCGCCTGATGAACGCCCCGCAAGCGTTGCGCAACCGGCGCGGGCAGGGCGAGTTGGCGGTGCAGTGGCCAGACCTGCTGCAGGTGATCAGCTACACCCGCCTGCGTGGCGCCTGCCCCTGCTCGCAGTGCCGCGCCGCCCGGCTGCGCGGGGCAATCGGGCTGGTTGCCGACGATGTGCAGCTCGTGCGTATCGTAGCCCAGGGCTACGGCGTGCAACTCGTATTCAGCGATGGTCACGAGCGCGGTATCTACCCATGGAGTTACCTGCGCGATCTGGGCTGAAGCCCTTACAAGGCAATCAGCTCCGGGCGCAAGCCCTCGACCCGCTGCGATGCTGGTTTGAAGTAACCGCCGTCGCCGGTGATCTGATGCAGTACCCGCTCGCGCAAACCATGCAAGGCCACCCCGGTGCGCTGGCGCGGGTGCGGCAGGTCTATCTCGACCACCGCCTTGATCCGCCCCGGGCGCGGCTCCAGCACCACCACCCGATCCGCCAGATAGGTGGCCTCTTCGGCATCGTGGGTGACCAGCAAGGTGGTGATGCCGGAGCGCTCGCGGATCGCCAGCAGTTCGTCCTGCAACTGCTGTCGGGTCAGGGCGTCGAGTGCGCCAAACGGCTCGTCCAACAGCAGGATGCGCGGGCTGGCGACCAGCCCTCGGGCGATTGCCACACGCTGGGCCATGCCGCCAGACAGCTGGTGCGGATACGCCGTCTCGAAGCCAACCAGACCCACCAACTGCACGAACTCATGCACGCGGCGGGCGCGTTCGCCCTGGCTCAGTTTCTCGTTGACCAGCCCCAGGCCGATGTTCTGCTCGACTGTCAGCCACGGGAACAGCCGGTGCTCCTGAAAGACAATGCCGCGTTCGCCGCCGATGCCCTGCACCGGCTTGCCATCGACGTGAATACTGCCGCTGTAGTCGGTATCCAGGCCCACCAACAGCCGCAGCAAGGTCGACTTGCCGCACCCGGAGGCGCCGACGATGGCAATGAACTCGCCTTCGTTGATGGCCAGGTTGAAGTTGTTGATGGCCTCGAAGGCCTGGCCATCGACGGTAAAGGTTTTGCCGACTTGCTCGAAGCTCACCAGCGCTGGCGTGGTGTCGGCTTGATTGGCGGCGTGCAGGGTCGAGGTGTTGAAGGCGTTCATGCAGTTCTCCAGCGCGTGGCGCGCGATTCGAGGCGTTGTCCAAGGTTGCCGAGCAGGGCGCCGATCAGGCCAATCAGGACCATCGCCGCCATCACCTGGTCCATGCGGAACAGCTGCTGCGCGCCGAGCATCAGGCTGGCGATACCGCCATCGGACGGCATGAAGTATTCCGCGCCGATGGTGCCCAGCCAGGCGTAGATCAGCGACAGGCGCAGGCCGGCAAATATTGCGGGGGCAGCGCCGGGCAAAATCAGCAAGCGCAAGCGTTTGGGCAGGTTCAGGCCCATCACTTGGGCAGCCTCTCCCAACTGCGGCGACAGGCTGGCGATGCCGCGCTGGGTTGCAATGAACAGCGGGAAGAACGCCGCCAGGCCGACAAACACCAGCTTGGCCGCTTCGCCCAGGCCGAACCACGCAGTGAGCAATGGCACCCAGGCAAAGATCGCCACCTGGCGCAGGGCTGACAGGGTAGGGCCGAGGGTTCGTTCGGCGGGTTTCGACAAGCCCAGCAGCACCCCCAGCGCAAAGCCTGCACCGCCGCCCAGCAGCAAGCCGCTCAGTGCCCGCTGCAGACTCAAGCGCAGCGCCTCCAGCAGCGAGCCATCGGCGATGCCGGCCTGCAGGCTGTCCAGCACGCCCAGTGGCGAAGTAAGAATATTGTCGTCGACCCAGCCAAAGCTGCTGGCTGCCTGCCACAGCGCCAGCAGGCCCAGCGGCAACAACAAGCCTTGCCAGGCCCGTGGTAACTGCGCCCGGCCTTGCTCGCCGGTAGCCGCTTGCGGCCAGAACAGCAGGCGCCGCTCCAGGCTGCTGAAACCGCGGTCCATCAAGAACCCGACCGCGCCGATCAGCACGATGCAGAGGAATACCAGATCGAGCATGAACAGCTGCCGACCCCACACCATCAAGTAGCCGATGCCCTCACTGGAGGCCAGCAGTTCGACGGCCAGCAGCGAGGTCCAGCCTGTCGCCAGCGCCAGCCGCACTCCCGCCAGAAACGACGGCAGGGCAGCCGGCAACAGCAGCCTACGGAACAGCAAATGTGCCGGCAGGCGCAAGGTCGCTGCGGCTTCCCGCAGTTTGGGTTGTGCATCGCGCACGCCCACCAGCGTGTGCAAGGTCACCGGCACCACTACCGCCTTGATCAGCACCACCAGCTTGAGCAGCTCGCCGATGCCGAAAAACAACATGAACAGCGGGATCCAGGCCAGCGTCGGGATCTGTGCCAGTGCGATAAACGTCGGCATCACCAACGTCTGCGCCCTGCGCGAAGCGCCCAGCCAGGTCCCCAACAGCAATCCGCCGGCAATGCCCGCGAGCAACCCGCAAAGCAGCCGCTGCAAACTTATCCACAGGTGCCCCCAAAGCTCGGCACTGCCAAACTCCAGCGCACTCTGCCAAACCAGCGCCGGCCCCGGCAGAATCTGCTCGCTCATCCAATGCCAACGGCTGGCCACCACCCACAACAACGCCAAACCCACTGGCACTATCCAGGCCAGCCACCCTTGGCCGGAGCGGTCATGTCGGGCCGCCATGCCGGACGCAACAGGGCTGCGCAGCTGCCCCAGCAATCCCCGTCCCTGTCGCAAAATGTCGCCCATCGCGCCCTCCAACAAACCGCAATTAACATATTCAATAAAAGAATAAAAAATTACGGATAGATAATTTCAAGACATAAGAGCATGCAGGCCACGCATGGAGAACCCCCCAGCCAATGCGTTCTACTCATATTTCAAATGCACGTTCCGCAACCCCGGCGACACACCCCGCCAACCCTGATTTATGCCTTTTAGTTACTAAAGCATGCACATTCAGTCTTTGTTACTTCTAACCATCCTTGCCTAGCTTCTGCCCAAAGCGCCGGCCCTTGCCGGTGGCAGCCTGCCAAGGAGCCGTGCCATGAAAACCCCGCTACGTCACTTACTCACCCGCTTCGCCCCGACCGTGCTGGCCGGCCTGCTGAGCGGCTTCGCCCTGACTACTCAGGCTGCCGAAGTCGACAGCATCCGTATCGCCGTGCCCGACCTCAGCGCCGGCAGCAAGCCCAGCGCCGGTGGCGTGGTCGACGTGCTGCGCAGCCAGCAACTGCTGGAAAAGGAATTCGCCAAAGACGGCATCAAAATCGACTGGCACTTCTTCAAGGGCGCCGGCCCGGTGATCAACGAAGCGCTGGCCAACGGCCAGGCCGACTTCGCCTACCTCGGCGACCTGGCAGCGATCATCGGCAAGGCCAATGGCCTCGATACGCGGGTGCTGTCGGCTGGTGTGCGGGGGGTCAAGAGTTACCTCGGCGTGGTGCCGGGCTCAGGCATCAAGACCCTGGCCGACCTCAAGGGCAAGCGCGTGGCGGTGTTCCGCGGCACGGCAAACCAGCTGTCGTTCGCCAGCGCGTTGGCCAGCCAGGGCTTGTCCGAACGCGACCTGAAAGTCATCAACCTGGATTTCAACGCCGCCAATGCCGCCATCGCAGCCAAGCAGATCGACGCCACCTGGGGCCTGTCCAATCTGCTCTCGCTGCGTGAGCGCGGGCTGGTCGAGCTGCCGGTCAGCTCACGCGATCTCAAGGGCGCCGGCAGCACCCAGGCGGTGCTGCTGGGCACCGGCGAATTCATCCGTCAGCACCCCGAGCTGACTGCACGTTTGGTCAAGGCCCAGGAGCAGGCCAGCCAATGGCTGCGCGACGAGCACAACCGCCAGGCCTACATCGAGCTGGTGGCCACCACTGCCAATTATCCGCGGGTGATTCTGGAAGGCGACCTGGCTGACGAAAACCTCGCCGAGTACTTCGATCCACGGCTGGACGCCGAGTTTGTCGGCTTGCTCCAGCAAGGCGTCGATCTGGCTGCCAAAGAGCGCCTGATCCGCCGTGGCTTCCAGGTCTCCGAATGGATCGAGCCACGCTTCCTCGACGCTGCCCTGCAACAGACCCAGGCCACCCAGGCCGCCCGCTGAATCATCACAACGCCTGTCTTATGACCGTGAGGACCACCGCTATGAGCAACGCCGCACTGGCTACCGCGCCACACACCGCTGCACTGGAAATCCTGCCGATTGGCGGCCGCATCGGCGCCGAGATTCGCGGCATCGCGCTGTCGGCCGAGCTGGACGCCGCCAGCATCGATGCCATCCAGGCTGCCCTGGTGGAACACAAGGTGATCTTCTTCCGCGCCCAGCATCACCTCGACGATGCCGCCCAGGAAGCCTTTGCCAAGCGCCTCGGCGAACCAGTCGCACACCCGACCGTGCCGGTACTCGACGGCAGCCATTACCTGTTCCAGCTCGACGGCGCCGAAGGCCAGCGGGCCAATGCCTGGCACACCGACGTGACCTTCGTCGATGCCTACCCGAAAGCCTCGATCCTGCGCAGCGTGGTCGCTCCCGCCTCTGGCGGCGACACCGTCTGGGCCAATACCGCAGCCGCCTACCGCGAGCTGCCTGAGCCGCTGCGCGAGCTGGCCGACAAGCTCTGGGCCGTGCACAGCAACGAATACGACTATGCCGCGGCCAAGCCGGATGTCAGCCCGGAGAAGCTCGAGCGCCACCGCAAGGTGTTCACCTCGACCGTCTACGAGACCGAACACCCGGTGGTGCGTGTGCACCCCATCAGTGGCGAGCGCGTGCTGCAACTGGGCCAGTTCGTCAAACGCATCAAAGGTTATTCACAGGCCGATTCGGCGCACCTGTTCGCTGTGTTGCAAGGGCATGTCACTCGCCTCGAAAACACTGTGCGCTGGCGTTGGCAGGTCGGCGATGTGGCGATCTGGGACAACCGCGCCACCCAGCACTACGCGCTGGACGACTACGGCACCCAGCCGCGCATCGTGCGCCGGGTGACCTTGGCCGGCGAAGTGCCGGTGGGGGTTGATGGCCAGTTGAGCCGCACTACTCGCAAGGGCTGATATGGCTTGGGGCCGCTTTGCGGCCCCAAGATCGACCTGAAACACTCAAGTCTCGCTATCACAGGCAAGCAACTGCCTGACCAACCCCTGCGCCAACGGCGACAAGCCATATCCCACCCGGCTAACCACGCCATAACGGGTATAGCACTCATCTTCCTGCTCCTGGCTGAGGTCAACCAGCTCCAGCGCCACCAGCCCACCTTCCCCCTGATACGGCCGCAGATTGGCGCTGCAGGCGATGCCGATGGTGTCCGAGTGCGCGACCACATTGAGCAACGCATAACCATGCTCACACTCGACGCTGGGCAAAAAATCTTGCCGGCCACTGAGGTCGCTGAGGATCTTGCGGATGTTCGGCGGGCGGAAGGTGGTCGCCAGCGGATAGTCGAACAGGTCCCGCGCGCGCACCTCGGCTTGAGCCGTGAGCGGATGCCCGGCGCGGCAGCAGAAGTGCCAGCGCTGCGGCGTCAGCTTGTGCACACGGTAGTCCGGGTCGGCTTCGAACTGACGCGTGTCGGCGACAAAGAACTCGATCTCTTCGGCCATCAACCGGCGGTTCAGCGCCTGCCAGTTATCCACCTGAAAACAGGTGCGCGCCGCCGGGTATTCGGCAACGAACCGCGCCACCGCCCGCGGTACCAACCCGCCGGCCGGCGCCGGCCCCGAGCCGAAGCGCACCAGGCCGGTCGTCGCGCCGTTGAACTGGTTGATCTCGTTGGCCAGGTTATGCGCGCCATGCACCAGCCGACGCGCGTGCTCCAGCACCAGCAAACCCTGCCGGGTCGGTGCCAGCTCCTTGCTGGCGCGGTCGATCAGGCGACAGCCGACGTTGTGCTCGAGGGTCTGAATGCTCCGGCTGAAGGCCGATTGCGACAGGCTCACGGCAACGGCCGCAGCGACGAAGCTGCGGTGCTCGACCAGGGCGATGAAGTGGCGCAGTTGGCGCAGATCTATATGCATTTTCTACATGGAAACTTTCGGTGAAATGCAATTGGCAGGAAGGGTTGTGAACCTTATAAAGGGTGTTACTTATTCCACAAAATATGAATTAAACATATTTATAGATCTATTAAGAATATAAGCCTGCCAGATCGCGATTCGGTTCCGCCAACGGAAATGCTCGCCAAGGCCCACGCCTCTAGGAGCACCCGTATGTCTCGACTTTCCCGCTGGCCCGCCCGGGCCACACTGTTTGCCCTGCAGCCGCTTGCCGCCGGGGTGTTGCTTGCGGCGGCCAACAGCAGTTTTGCTGACCAACCCCTCAGCGCCACGCCCGCGGTGGAGGCGGGTGCCCAACTCGGTACGGTCACAGTCAACGCCCGCCGCCGCGAAGAAACCGCGCAAAGCGTGCCGACCCCGATCAGTGTGCTCAGCAGCGAAACCCTCGAAACCCAGCGCATCTGCCGCGTGCAGGATCTGCAACAGCTGGTACCGAGTACCAACGTCTCCTACGTGCATGCACGCCAGTCGAGCATTTCCATCCGAGGCCTGGGCAACAACCCGGCCAGCGATGGCCTCGAAGGCAGCGTCGGCATCTATCTGGACAACGTCTACCTCGGCCGCCCGGGCATGGCCGTATTCGACCTGCTCGACGTCGAGCAACTGGAAGTGCTGCGCGGCCCGCAAGGTACCTTGTTCGGCAAGAACACCACCGCTGGCGTGCTCAACATCACCACGCGCAAACCTACCTTCCATACAGAGGGCAGCGTGCAGACCTCGCTGGCCGAAGATGGCTACTGGCAGACTCAGGCCAGCTACTCCGGCCCGCTCAGCGACACCCTGGCCGGGCGCATCAGCGCTTACCGCACCGAAGACGACGGCTATGTGAAGAACGTCTACAACGGCGATGACCTCAATGGTGGCAAGCGTCAGGGCTTTCGTACCCAGTTGCTGTTCAAGCCCAACGAGGCGTTCAGCCTGCGCTGGATCGGCGAGTACAACGAAGAGGACTCCAACAACGGCATCCTCAGCCTGTACAGCACCGGCCCGACCATCAATGGGGTCAACCGCTATGAAAGCCTGGCCAACCAGGCCGGTGCGACGCTGGTGTCGGGCAAGGACCGCAAGGTCAACTTCGACTCCGATCAGCAGGTAACCGTGTTCCAGGGCGGCACCTCGGTCGAGGCCAACTGGACCCTGCCCAACGACTTCACCCTGACCTCGATCAGCGCCTACCGCTGGTGGGACTTCACCCCGCGCAACGACGACGGCCTCAACGTGGCGGCCAGCTACAACGCCGGCGTGTCGGTGCGCGACAAGCAGTACTCGCAGGAAATTCGCCTGGCCTCGCCGACCGGCGGCTTCTTCGATTACGTGCTCGGTGCCTACTACTTCAAGCAGGACCTGGACAACAAATCGTTCAACTATTACGGCCCGCAGGCGGACATCTGGAACGCCACCCCGGCGGGCGCGCTGGCCAACGTCACCACGATCGGCAACGGCCACATCGATACTGACAGTTACGCGCTGTTCGCTCAGGGCACCTGGCACCTGACCGATCGCCTCGACTTCACCGCCGGCGTGCGCGGCACCTATGAAGAGAAAAGCGCCTGGGTCGACCGCGCTGCGCCCAGCGGTGGCGCGGCGGTTACCGCTGCGGCCGCTGCGGCGCGCAATGGCCGGGTAGGCGCCTACGACTCGGGCGACCTCAACCAGTACAGCTTCAGCCCGACCGGCCTGCTCAGCCTGAGCTACCGCTTCAGCGATGCCGTGCTCGGCTACGCCAGCCTCACCCACGGCGAGAAATCCGGCGGGGTCAACCTTACCGTCGGCGCCGCGCCAAGGCTGGGCACCGACTCGTTGCTGGTCGGTACCGAGCGGGTCAACAACGCCGAAGTCGGCCTCAAAACCACACTGTTCGACAACCGCCTGCAGCTCAACAGCAACCTGTTCTGGGCCCAGGTACATGGCTACCAGGCCAACGTCTACGACCAGGTCAACCGCGTGCAGTACCTGGCCAACGCCGGCAGCGTGCGTTCGCGCGGGGTCGAGTTCGAAGCCACGACGCTGCCGATCCAGGGCCTGACCCTGAATTTCAACGGCTCGTGGAACGACGTGCGCTACACCGATTACAAGGACGCGCCATGCCCGCCGGAAGTGAGCCTGGCCAATGCCACCGCCACCTGCGACTTGTCTGGCCATCAAGTGGTCGGCGCCTCCAAGTACATCGCCAACTTCAACGGCCAGTACAAATGGCAGCTGACGGATCGCATCGAGCCCTACGTCACCGCCAGCTACGCCTTCCGCTCGCGGGCGGTGGGCACCATCGATGACTCCGACTTCGGCCAGATCCCCAGCTACGCGCTGGTCAACCTCTCTACCGGCGTGCGCCTGGACCAAGGTGACGGCGTCGTCGACCTGTCGCTGTGGGTGAAAAACGCCGGCGACAAAACCTACTTCACCAGCCTGTGGAACTCCGCCAACGGCGGTTATGCCGGCGTGCTCGGCACCCCACGCACCTTCGGTGCCACCGCCCGTTACGACTTCTAAGTACAAGGAGCTTTGCCATGAATGCCAAGACCGAAACCCTCGACCTGCCCGAAGGCGCTTGCCTGACTGCCAAGGTCCCCGACCGTGACGAAGCGCTGCTCGGCGACGTGGTGGTCAACCCGTACCGGCTGGCGCCGCTGACCGCGATCATCCGCGATGGCGGCCGCGCGATCAGCGCCGCCCATGTGCGCGTGCGCGGCCGTGGCGAGCGCGGGGTGGATATCAGCTACGACGTCAGCGACCGCTCGCTGTGGACCTACGGCGGCATCCCGGTGTTTGGCCTGTACCCGGACCACGTCAACCAGGTCGAGGTCAGTTACAAGCTCGACGGCGAGCGCATCCGCGAGCAGTACCAGATCTACGCCCCGGCCGTGCGCCTGCCGGTGGTGGCCAAGCAGACGGCCGCCCTGCCTGAAGTAGTACCGGTCAAGGTCGCGCCGGGCTTCGAGCAGCGCCTGTACCTGTTCAACCACCTGCTCGGCGATATCCCCGGTGGCCGTGCGCTGAAATGGAATGCCCTGGGCGGCGCTGCCGAGTGGGATCAGGTCGGCAACAACTGGATCGCCGACAGCAATGGCGACGTGCGCTGGTATCTGGACATCGAACAGATCCACGACTCTAACCGCCGTGACGGCCTCGGCGGGACCATGGGCTTCCAGCAGACCCGCGACGGCAAACTGATCTGGGGCCAGGGCCAGACCTACTCCAAGTACGATTTGCTCGGCCGCCAGGTGTGGCAGCGCAACCTGCCGGACAAGTTCGCCGACTTCTCCCACGAGATTCGCGAAACACCCCATGGCACCTACCTGCTGCGGGTCGGCACCAGCGACTATCGCCGCCCTGACGGCAAGCGCGTGCGCTCGGTGCGCGACCACATCATCGAGGTCAACGAAGCCGGCGATGTGCTGGAGTTCTGGGACCTCAACCAGATCCTCGACCCGTATCGCGGCGACCTGCTGGAAACCCTCGGCAAGGCCGCCGTGCAATTACCCGCAGGCGTGGCTCGGCAGGACAGCAACCTGGCCAATGAACTGGCCGAGGGCGACCTGCCGTTCGGCGACATCCCCGGAGTCGGCACCGGACGCAACTGGGCCCACGTCAATGCCATCGACTACGACGCAGATGGCGACAGCATTATCATTTCAGCACGCCACCAAGGCGTGGTTAAGATCGGTCGCGACAAGCAGGTGAAGTGGATTCTGGCCTCACCGCAGGGCTGGCCGCAGCGCCTGCGCGACAAGGTGCTGACGCCGATCGCCAGCGAGGGCTTCGACTGGTCGTGGACCCAGCACACCGCCTGGCTCACCGGCAAAGGCACGCTGACCGTCTTCGATAACGGCTGGGGCCGCGACTTTGCCGCGACCAAGCTCAGCGGCAACTACAGCCGCGCCGTCGAATACCGTATCGATGAAGCCAAAGGCACTGTCGAGCAGGTCTGGGAATACGGCAAGGAGCGCGGAGACGAGTGGTACAGCCCGGTCACCTCGGTGGTCGCCTACCGCCCGGAAACCGACACCCAGTTCATCTATTCGGCCTCGGTCGGCTTCCTCACCAAGGACAAACTCACCACCACCACCCTCAACGAAGTGCGCCGCGGCACCCAGGAGGTGCTGGTCGAGCTCAAGGTGCTCAGCCGCCAGCCAGGCAGCGTCGGCTACCGCGCGCTGGTCATCGAACTCGACAAGGCATTCTAAAACCGTACACGTACCTGTGGGAGCGGGTTCACCGGGACGCCGGACCGCCGCGAAGGGCTGCGCAGCGGCCCCGCATTATCAGCTTCGCCGCTGACATCGCCGGGCCCGCTTTGCGGGCCTTTCGGACCGGTCCGGCGCCCCGGCAAGGCCGCTCCATCAAGACTGCGCTATTCCCCAAATATCCGCCGCGCCAGCGTCGCTGGCCTTTCACGACGAGCGGGGCTACTGTTGTCGGGCCCTGCGCGGGCCACGCAACGCTGACGAAAATCGGACGAGGTGTTCAACCACTCGTTCTTTTTTTCGAACAGCCTATTGTCCAAGACCCAACAGACCCTTACGATTCGTTTGAGATTTCAAACGCTCAAGCCCCGTAACGGCCGTTTTCCGTGTTGGGGTGCGTGTTCAACAATCAATAATTCGCTCCGTGCGCTCACGGTGCTCAAGGGAAGCCGACATGCAGCTCAAAGACGCTCAGTTGTTCCGCCAGCAAGCCTTCGTCAACGGTGAATGGCTGGATGCGGACAACGGCCAGACCATCCAGGTGACCAACCCGGCTACCGGTGAAGTCATCGGCACCGTGCCAAAGATGGGCGCCGCTGAAACCCGCCGCGCCATCGAAGCTGCCGACAAGGCCCTGCCGGCCTGGCGTGCCCTGACTGCCAAAGAGCGTTCGAACAAGCTGCGTCTCTGGTTCGAGCTGATGATCGAGAACCAGGACGACCTGGCTCGCCTGATGACCACCGAGCAAGGCAAGCCGCTGGCTGAAGCCAAGGGCGAAATCGCCTACGCCGCCTCGTTCATCGAGTGGTTCGCCGAAGAAGCCAAGCGCGTCTATGGCGACACCATCCCGGGCCATCAGCCAGACAAGCGCCTGATCGTCATCAAGCAGCCAATCGGCGTTACCGCGGCCATCACCCCGTGGAACTTCCCGGCCGCGATGATCACCCGTAAAGCCGGCCCGGCTCTGGCCGCTGGCTGCACCATGGTGCTCAAGCCTGCTTCGCAGACCCCGTATTCCGCTCTGGCCCTGGCCGAGCTGGCCACCCGCGCCGGCATCCCGGCTGGCGTGTTCAGCGTTGTCACCGGCAGCGCCGGCGACATCGGCACCGAGCTGACCGGCAACTCGATCGTGCGCAAGCTGTCCTTCACCGGTTCGACCGAAATCGGCCGTCAGCTGATGCAGGAATGCGCCAAGGACATCAAAAAGGTCTCGCTGGAGCTGGGTGGCAACGCCCCGTTCATCGTGTTCGACGACGCTGACCTGGACAAGGCAGTCGAAGGCGCGATCATCTCCAAGTACCGCAACAACGGCCAGACCTGCGTCTGCGCCAACCGTATCTACGTGCAGGACGGCGTCTACGACGCGTTCGCCGAGAAGCTCAAGGCCGCTGTGGCCAAGCTCAAGATTGGTAACGGTCTGGAAGACGGCACCACCACCGGCCCGCTGATCGACGGCAAGGCTGTAGCCAAGGTCCAGGAGCACATCCAGGACGCGGTCAGCAAAGGCGCCAAGATCCTTTCCGGCGGCAAGCTGATCGAAGGCAACTTCTTCGAACCGACCATCCTCGTCGACGTGCCGAAAACTGCGGCCGTAGCCAAGGAAGAGACCTTCGGCCCACTGGCGCCGCTGTTCCGCTTCAAAGACGAAGCCGAAGTCATCGCCATGTCCAACGACACCGAATTCGGCCTGGCCTCGTACTTCTACGCCCGCGACATGAGCCGTGTGTTCCGTGTTGCCGAAGCGCTGGAATACGGCATGGTCGGCATCAACACTGGCTTGATCTCCAACGAAGTTGCGCCATTCGGCGGCATCAAGGCTTCGGGCCTGGGCCGCGAAGGTTCCAAGTACGGCATCGAGGACTACCTCGAAATCAAGTACCTGTGCATCAGCGTCTGATCCAGTAGCAAGGTTTTTACCTCTGCCAGCGGGGCGCGAGAGCGACGTCTCGCTGGTCTTTTTATATTGCAGGACCTGGTGGCCCGGGCGCTCGCGCCAGTCGATCAACGAATACTGATCGCGAACAGACCCAGCCACCCCCAAGCGCCGCTCTTAGTCGGCGCAATTGAGGGCACTATGAGCAAGACCAACGAATCCTTGATGCAACGTCGTGTCGCTGCCGTCCCACGTGGCGTTGGCCAGATCCACCCGATCTTCGTCGACACCGCGAAGAACGCTACCGTGATCGACGTTGAAGGCCGCGAACTGATCGACTTCGCCGGCGGCATCGCCGTACTCAACACCGGCCACCTGCACCCGAAAGTGGTTGCCGCTGTTCAGCACCAGCTGACCAAGGTCAGCCACACCTGCTTCCAGGTGCTGGCCTACGAGCCTTACGTCGAGCTGTGCGAAAAAATCAACGAGCTGGTCCCAGGCGACTTCGACAAGAAGACCCTGCTGGTCACCACCGGCTCCGAAGCGGTTGAAAACGCCGTCAAGATCGCCCGCGCTGCCACTGGCCGTGCTGGCGTGATCGCCTTCACCGGCGGCTACCACGGCCGTACCATGATGACCCTGGGTCTGACCGGTAAAGTCGTACCGTACTCGGCCGGCATGGGCCTGATGCCAGGCGGCATTTTCCGCGCGATCTTCCCGAACGAGCTGCACGGCGTGAGCATCGACGACTCGATCGCTTCCATCGAGCGCATCTTCAAGAACGACGCCGAGCCAAAAGACATCGCTGCAATCATCATCGAGCCAGTTCAGGGCGAAGGTGGTTTCATCCCGGTGACCAAGCCGTTCATGCAGCGCCTGCGCGCCCTGTGCGACCAGCACGGCATCCTGCTGATCGCCGACGAAGTGCAGACCGGCGCTGGCCGTACTGGCACCTTCTTCGCCATGGAACAGATGGGCGTTGCGCCTGACCTGACCACCTTCGCCAAATCCATCGCTGGCGGCTTCCCGCTGGCCGGTGTGTGCGGCAAGGCCGAGTACATGGACGCCATCGCTCCAGGCGGCCTGGGCGGCACCTACGCCGGTTCGCCGATCGCCTGCGCCGCGGCCCTGGCCGTGATCCAGGTGTTCGAAGAAGAAAAACTGCTCGACCGCAGCAAGGCTGTTGGCGAGCACCTGGTCGCTGGCCTGCGCCAGATCCAGGCCAAGCACCCGATCATCGGTGATGTGCGTGCACTGGGTTCGATGATTGCAGTTGAAGTGTTCGACGCCGCTGGCTCGCACACGCCAAACGCTGCAGCAGTCAACCAGGTCGTGGCCAAGGCGCGCGACAAGGGCCTGATCCTGCTGTCGTGCGGTACTTACGGCAACGTCCTGCGCATCCTGGTGCCGCTGACCGCCGAAGACGCCCTGCTCGACAAGGGCCTGGCGATCATCGAAAAGTGCTTCGCTGAACTCGCGTAATGTGACCCGCGTCAGAAAAAAACCCGCCTAGGCGGGTTTTTTTATGCCTGTCGAGCGGGCTAGACGCTATGGTTAGCCCACGGACCTGTTTTGGAAGCTGCAACGGATTGCGTGACACGATTACTCAGGAGTAGCCCATGAGCGTTGCAAACCCCACCGCGCCTTGCGTTTTGATTGCCGAAGGCGACCCATGGGTGCGCGACATGCTGCGCGAAACCCTGCTAAGCGTGCGCTGCGACGCCCGCCTGCAGATCTGCGCCGACGGTGCCCAGGCGCTGGCGGCACTGGCCAGCAAGCCTGACCTGATCATCGCCGACCGTGAGTTGGTGGGTGACATTGACGGCCTCGACCTGCTGCGCAGAGTGCGTGGCAAGAGCCAGACGCCGAGCCTGCCGTTCATTTTGCTGAGCAACCGCAGCGACAGCGCCAGCGTGCGTGAAGTGCTGCCGTTGCAACCCACCGAATACCTGAGCAAACCGCTCAACATCGACAAACTGCGCAAGCGCCTCGAAGTGCTGCTGACCAGCGCCGGCGAGGAGATCGCCTGCCCGGTGCCGCCGCTCAGCCCCGGAGCCAAGCTGCCGGCGTATCTTGAGCAGCGCCGCGCCAGTGCCGACGGTGGGCCGCTGCTGGCCGACGTCGAGCAAGCCATCAAGCGCGCGCTCAATCCGCAAGGGCTGGACCTGCGCGTGCTTGAAGAAGAGGTGCGCAGCGACCCGCAGATCACAGCGGTATTGATCGCCGCCGCCAACAGCGCGGCGATGCACAGCGATGCCCCGGCACAGACTTTGCTGCAGGCGCTGAACAAACTCGGCAGCACCCAGAGCATGAACCTGGTGCTCGGCCTGACCCTCAAGCGCAGCGCGCGGCTGAGCGACCCACTGCTGGCCCGGCATGCCGCGCACTACTGGGACTTGTCGCTGCACACCGCAGAGTACGGCCGCACCCTGGCGCGCATGCTTGAAGTTGATGAAGGTCGCTGCTACTGCGCCGGCCTGCTGCATTGTCTGGGCGACCTAGCGGTGCTGCGTTGCCTGCAGGAGTGGCGCCTGGCCGGCGGTGAGCTGGATGAAGATCAGGTGCAACTGTCGCTCAACGAATTCGGCGCCCCATTCGGCTCGGCGCTGCGCACCCGCTGGCGCTTGCCCCTGCCGCTGCGCGAGCTGATTGCGGCGGTGTATGCCTTGGGTGGCGGGGTCTACTCGCGGGAGATTCTGGCCATGAGCCTGGCCGGGCAGCTGGCGCGGGTGCCGGCAGATCAAGGCCTGGAAAAGGTCGCCAGCAACAAGACTGCACGGTTGTTGAAACTCGGCCTGCCAGAGCTGAATCGGCTGCGCAGAGTCGACGCCGCGCCAGGCCAGGAGGCTGCCGCCAGCGAGCCGCCTTCGACCGATGAATCACCCACGGTCAGCAAAGAGTAACTACAGGGCCGCGCGACAAAACCCGACGCTCAGAGTGCGATTTGTTTCACAAATCGCTCAGCTGTGCTGATTTTTCCTACTTCACCACGCAACTTTTCTGCGAATGACCCGTCAGACCGTTCGATTTCAGGCCTGCAGGACATCCCCCTGTCCCAGGCCTTTACCCGTTTCCGGTTCACAAGGACGTGTCATGCCCCCACTCGCGCAACGCGGCGCGGTGACTGTTGCTGTCGCCCGCTCATTCGCCTCGCTTGTTCCTCCACTATGCCTGCTGCTGGCAGGTCTGGTGGTCAGCCAGTCAGCTTCGGCAGCCGTTGCCGATGAAGAATTGCGCCAACGCGAGCGCGAGCGAATCCTGCGCGAGCAACTCGACACCCGCCCCGACGTGCGCCTGGAAGCTGCACCTGTGGCCGAGGCCCAGGCACGCCTGCCGCGTGATGAAAAACCCTGCTTCAAGATCAACGATATCCGCCTGATCGGCGAGGCTGCCGAGCAGTTCCAGTGGGCGCTGCAGGCCGCCAACCCCAGCGACGACCCAGCGCTGGGCCAGTGCCTGGGCGGTGCCGGCATCAACCTGACGATGAAGCGCATGCAGAACGCGATCATCGCCAAGGGCTACGTCACCACCCGTGTCCTGGCCGAAGCGCAAGACCTCAACAGCGGCATTCTGGTGCTGACCCTGCTGCCCGGCCGCATCGGCCAGGTGCGCTTTGCCGAGGGCACCAGCAGCCGCGCCAACGCCTGGAACGCGATGCCGGCCAAGCCTGGCGATCTGCTCAACCTGCGCGACATCGAACAAGCGCTGGAAAACTTCAAACGGGTGCCCACTGCCGAAGCCGATATCCGCATCGCGCCTGCCGCCAGCAGCACCGCCAAGCCGGGCGAGAGCGACGTGATCATTGCCTGGCGCCAGCGTTTCCCGGCGCGCCTGAGCCTGTCGGTGGACAACAGCGGCAGCAAGACCACCGGCAAATACCAGGGCGCCGTGGCGCTGTCGCTGGACAACCCGCTGTCGCTCAATGACCTGTTCTACGCCAGCTTCAACCACGACCTGGGCGGCGGCACCTCCGGCGACAAAGGCTCGAAAGGGCACACCCTGCATTACTCGCTGCCGTTCGGGTACTGGCAGCTGGCGTTCACCAGCAGCGAGTACGACTACCACCAGACGGTGGCCGGGGTTAACCAGGACTTCCTCTACCGCGGCGAAAGCCGCAACAACGAGCTGCGCCTGTCGCGCCTGGTGTACCGCGATGCGGTGCGCAAGACCACGATGTGGGGCAGCCTGTGGACGCGCTCTTCGGAAAACTTCATCGACGACACCGAACTGCTCCAGCAACACCGGCGCATGGCCGGTTGGCAGGCGGGCATTGGTCATCGTGAGTTCATCGGCGCTTCGACCCTTGATCTTGGCCTGAGCTACCGCCGTGGCACCGGCGCCCACAGCGCCTTGGAGGCGCCGGAAGAAGCCTTCGGCGACGGCACCGCCCGCTCGAAAATCATCCAGGCCGACGCCCAGCTGCAAGTGCCGTTCGACGCCTATGGCCAGCGCCTGCGCTACATCGGCGGCTGGCGCGCGCAGTGGAACCGCACCGAACTGGTCCCGCAAGACCGCTTCAGCATCGGCACGCGCTATTCGGTGCGTGGTTTCGATGGCGAGAACATCCTCTCGGCCGACCGCGGCTGGACCCTGAGCAACGAACTCGGCCTGGCCCTGGGCAGTAGCGGCCAGGAGTTGTACGCCGGGGTCGACTACGGCGAAGTCGGCGGCAACTCCGCCGACTACCTGATCGGCCGGCGCCTGGCCGGTGCCGTGGTCGGTGTGCGCGGCGGTTATCGCAACCTCTCCTACGACTGGTCGTGGGGTACGCCGTTGAAAAAGCCCGATGGCTTTGAAACCGCCAACTTCACCAGCGCGTTTACCGTCGCGCTGTCGTTCTGAGGAAGCTGCCATGCGCATCGACACCTTCGACATCACCGCCCCAGGGCTGATCGACGAACCGTGGAACGAAGCCACCGCGCTGGGTGCTGCGACCTGGCTGTGGATGCACTCCACGGCCCACCGCGACGCCCCGTTGCACAGCCTCGCCAGCCTGCTGTTGCCGGCGCTCAAACACCGCCAGTTCGTGCTGGGCAGCGAGGGCGGTCGCCCGGTGTTTTTCGTCTCCTGGCTGAACCTCAGCGAGGCCGCCGAACAGCGCTACCTGACCCGCTCGCCGATCGAGCTGGACGAAGCCGACTGGTGCAGCGGCGAGCGCATGTGGATCAACGACTGGGTCACCCCGTTCGGCCACAGCGTCGCCCTCAGCCGCCTGCTGGCGCGGCGCCTGTTCACTGACCGTTGTGCGCGCGCGTTGCACCACCGCGGCGAAGAGCAAGGGCTCAGGGTCAACACTTTTCATGGCATCGGGGTGATCCCGGAGCAGGCGCGCGCCTGGTTTGCCGCTCACCCATTGGCCACCGACGCCTGAAGCAAAGGGATTTGCAATGAACAAGCATCTGTATCGCATCATCTTCAACAAGGCGCGCGGCCTGCTCATGGTCGTCGCCGAAACCGTCAGCAGCGCCGGCAAGGCGCCCGGCGTCAGCACTGGCAGCGGCGTGGTGGCCAAGCCCTGCGTCGCCAGCCTCAACGGCCTGCGCTACGCCCTGATGGGCGCGCTTGGGCTGATCAGCCTCAGCGTGGCCCCGGCCTGGGCCGCTGGCATCGTCGCCGACCGTGGCGCGCCCAGCGGGCAGCAGCCGATGGTGATCAACAGCGCGAACGGCACGCCGCAGGTCAACATCCGCGCGCCGAGCGCCGGCGGGGTGTCGCGCAACAACTACAGCCAGTTCGACGTCGACGGCCGTGGCGCGATCCTCAACAACGCGGTCGGCAACAGCAAAACCCAGTTGGGCGGCTGGATCGAGGGCAACCCGTACCTTGGCCGGGGCAGTGCCAAGGTCATCCTCAACGAAGTCAATTCGAGCAACCCGAGCCAGTTGCGTGGCTACGTCGAAGTCGCCGGCCAGCGCGCCGAAGTGGTCATCGCCAACCCGGCTGGGATCACCTGTGACGGCTGCGGCTTCATCAATGCCGACCGCTCGACCCTGACCACCGGCCGCGCGCAGATGGAGAACGGCCGTATCACCGGCTACCGCGTCGAAGGCGGCACCCTGAGCATTACCGGCAAGGGCCTGGATGCCCGCGACAGCGACTACACCGACCTGATCGCGCGCAGCGTCGAGGTCAACGCCGGGATCTGGGCCAACGACCTCAAGGTCACCGCCGGGCGCAATCAGGTCAACGCCGACAATACCCAGGCCACCGCCCTGGCCAAGGACGACAGCGCCCAGCCCGAGGTGGCCATCGACGTCGCCGAGCTGGGCGGCATGTACGCCGGCAAGATCAAGCTGGTCGGTACCGAGGCCGGGGTTGGCGTACGCAACACCGGGCAGATCGGCGCCATGGCCGGTGACGTGGTGATCAGCGCCGACGGCAAGCTGCTCAACCAGGGCGCCATCAGCAGTGCCGGCGCCACCCGCGTGGCCAGTGCCACGGCGGTAGAAAACAGCGGCAGCATCTACGCCAAAGGCGACTTGCACGCCAGCAGCCAGGGCACGGTCACCAACACCGGCGAGCTGGCCGCTCAGGGCAGTCTGAACATCGACGCGGCCAAACTCGACAGCAGCCGCGACTCGCTGCTGGCAGCCGGCGTTGACGCCCAAGGTACTTCCAGCGGCAACGCCACGCTCACGGTCAAGGCTAAGCAGATTGCCGCCCACGGCCAGAACCACGCCAGCGGCACCCTTGATCTGCAAGGCGACACGGTCGACCTCAGCCACAGCCGCAGCTACGCCGGCAACCTCAACCTGACCGCCAACAACGGCGACCTTGACCTCAGCTCGAGCACCATCGACAGCGCTGGCCGCCTCGACGCCAAAGCCAGCGCAACCGTGCGCAGCGACAGCGCCAAGGTCAATGTCGGCAACCTGCAGGTCAACGCCGACAAGCTCTCGAACAACGGCGGCGAACTGGTCCAGACCGGCACCGCAGCAAGCGTCATCAAAGTCGCCGGCCAGCTCGACAACAGCGACGGCCGCATCGCCAGCAACGCCCGCGAGCTCAGCCTCGACGCAGGCACCCTGGCCAACCGCAAAGGCAAGGTCGAGCACGCCGGCAGCGGCAAACTCGACGTCCGCGCCAGCGAAATCGACGGTAACGGCGGCACCCTGGCCAGTAATGGCGCCCTGCAGATCAGCGCGCAAAAGGCCCAGCTTGCCAACGGCCAGACCCAAGGCCGGCAAGTACTGCTCGACAGCCGTGACCTGGACACCAGCGGCGGCACCGTGATCGCCACCCACGGCGGCACTCTGCAAGTGCGCGACGCGCAGCGCCTGGACAACCGTGACGGCACCCTGGCTGCTGGCGGCGCCATGACCGTCACTGCCGGCGAAGTGCTCAACGACGGCGGCACGCTCAGCGCCGGCAATACCCTCAACCTGAACGCCGACAGCCTCAGCAACATCGCCGGCACCCTCGCCGCGACCCAGGCCATGCAAGTGATTGCCGGCCAGCTCGACAACAGCGGCGGCACCCTCGGCTCGGTCGAGGCCGGGCTGTTCGTCGAAGTCAGCAACGGTCAGCTGCAGAACCAGGGCGGGCGCCTCGAAGCGGCTGGCGATATTCAACTCGGCGCGCTTGGCCTGAACAACAGCCAGGGCGTGATCAGTGGCCGCGAGCTGCTGCTCGACAGCCGTGGGCAAAGCGTCAACAACAACGGCGGCACCCTCGATGCACAAGCCAGGCTCGACCTGCGCAGCGGCGAGCTGCACAACAGCGGCGGGCTGATCCAGGCCGGTGGCCGGCTGTTCGTCGACACCGGCAGCGCTGCCCTGCACAACAGCACCTCAGGCGCTGACAGAGGCATCGTCGGCCAGGCCGAAGTCGAACTGCGCAGCGCGCAACTGGATAACCAGCAGGGCTTTATCGGCGCCAAGGGCAACCTGCTGCTGGCAGCCACCACCCTCAACAATCAGGGCCAGATCGCCGGCGAAAGCCAGGTGCAGTTGCTCGGTAACCGCCTCGACAACCAGGGCGGCAAGGTGCAGGCCAAAGGTGCGTTGATCGTTGAACAGAACGAGCGCATCGACAACCGCGGCGGCCTGCTGCGCAGCGCTGGGCAAACCCGGCTGACCACCGCGCAGCTCGACAACCGCACCAGCCAGGGCAACGAGCAAGGCATCGAAGGCCAGTCGCTGCTGCTGCGCGCTGACACTCTGGAAAACCAGCAAGGCGCCCTGCGCGCTGACGCCGGCATCGATCTCGGCCTGGCCCAGGCGCTGTACAACGACGCCGGCCTGATCTCGGCTGGCAGCGAATTGCGCCTGGCCGATCGCGACCCGGCGCAGAACCGCCTGGCCGTCGACAACGGCAGTGGCACCTTGCTCGGCGGTAGCCTGCTGTCGCTCAATGCGGCGTACTTCAGCGGCAGCGGCCGCCTGCTCAGCCTCGGTGACCTGATCCTGCGCCAGCAGGGCAACCTCAGCCTCGGCGGCCAGGTGCAAGCCAACGGCAAGGTCGATATCGATATCGGCGGCGGCGCCCTGTACAACAGCGGCAAGCTGCTCGCCGGGCAAGCGCTGATCGTGCGCGGCCAGGCGCTGGACAACGCCGCCAGCGGCGAAATGGCAGCCACCCAGGTCGACCTGCGGGTCAACGGCCAACTGCACAACCGCGGCCTGATCGACGGTCAGCAGGTGCGCCTGCAAGCCGATGAGCTGTTCAACCTCGGCACCGGGCGCATTTACGGCGACCGTCTGGCCATCGCCAGCCGCACCCTGGCCAACCTCGACGAAGCAGGCCCGGCGGCGGTCATCGCCGCCCGTGAGCGGCTGGACATCGGCAGCCAGCGCATCGACAACCGCGAGCAGGCGCTGATCTTCAGTGCCGGCGACCTCGCCATCGGCGGCACGCTGGATGGCAACGATCAGGCCAGCGGCCGCGCCGACCTGCTGGCCAACGCCAGCGCCACGGTCGAATCGCTGGGCGCCATGAGCCTGAACATCCGCGAGCTGCGCAACACCAACGAACACTTCAGCACCGTCGACGTAGAAGTCAGCCGCGAGCAGTTGCAGGAATTCCAGATCACCGGCTCGCCCAACCGCTACCGCCCTGATCAGGTCTCGGTCTACCGCGACGAAGTCGATCATCTGGTTGCCCCGGATGGCGTGCGCGACAACTTCAATCGCTACGACTACACCCGCAGCGTGGTCGAAACCCGTATCGCCAGCTCAGCGCCTGGGCAGATCCTGGCCGGCGGCAACCTGACCTTCAGCGGCGACACCATACTCAACGACAAGAGCCGGATTCTGGCCGGTGGCTTGCTCCAGGCCGGCGCCGCGCAAGTGATCAACACCGAGGTGGACGGCCAGCGAGTGACCACCGATGCCGGCACCGCGACCAACTTCTACCGCATCCAGCGCAAGGGCCGTGACAGCCAGGGCCGCAGAATCACCGAGTACCGCCCGGCGCCGCTGATCCAGGACATCGACCTGACCCCCACCGAGTACGGCCAGTACGCCGTGGTCAACGGCAGCGGCACTCAGCTGAGCGGTCGCGAGCTGCTCCAGGTCGGCCAGCAGGTGGCTACGGTTGGTGCAGTCAACGCCGAGGTCGGCGAGCAGTACCGAGTCGGCGCCGTGGTCGAGGTCAAGCTCAACGACGGCCAGGGCATTGCCGACCAGGTGCGCACCGGCGGCCTGAACCTGGCGCTACCCAACAACAGCCTGTTCCAGACCAACCCCGCAGGCACCAGTAACTACCTGATCGAGACCGACGCGCGCTTTACCAGCTACCGCAAATGGCTGTCGTCGGACTACATGCTCGAGCGCCTGCAGTTCGACCCGGCGCAGACGCAGCAACGCCTTGGCGACGGCTTCTACGAGCAGAAGCTGATCCGCGAGCAGATCGCCCAGCTCACCGGCCGGCGCTTCCTCGACGGCTTCGCGAACGACGAAGCGCAGTACCGCGCCCTGATCGACAACGCCGTGACCCTGGCCAGCGACTGGAACCTGGTGCCGGGTGTTGCTTTGAGCGCCGAGCAGATGGCCCAGCTGACCAGCGACATCGTCTGGCTGGTCGAGCGCAACGTCACCCTGGCCAACGGCGAATCGCGCAAGGTGCTGGTGCCGCAGGTCTACGTGCGCGTGCAAGAGGGCGACATCAACGGCAACGGCGCGCTGATCGCCGGCCAGCAGCTCAAGCTCGACCTGTCTGGCGACCTGATCAACAGCGGCAGCCTCGGCGGGCGCAGCGTGGTCGCGCTGACCGCGCAGAACATCGACAACCTCGGTGGCCGCATCCAGGGCAACAACGTCGCCCTGCAGACCCGCGACAACCTGAACAACCTTGGCGGCCTGATCGGCGCTACCGACAGCCTCGCCATCGACGCCGGGCAGGACATCAACAGCCGCTCGCTGAGCCGCGACAGCAGCAGCGAGCAAGGCACCCGCAGCAACCTGTCACGAGTCGCCGGGCTGTTTGTCAGCGGTGATGGCGGCAGCATGAAAGTCGCCGCCGGCAACGACCTCAACCTGCAAGGCAGCCAGGTGGTCAACGCCGGCCAGGGCGGCGCGACCCAGTTGCAGGCCGGGCGCGACGTCAACCTCGGCACCGTCAGCGAAAGTTCGCAGCAGGCGATCCGCTGGGATGCCAGCAACTGGCGCAACGAAGCCAGCCGCGGCGAAGTCGGCAGCACCGTGCAAACCAACGGTGACCTGCGCATCACCGCCGGCCAGGACCTCAACGCCCGCGGCGCCACGGTCACCAGCGACCAAGGCATGGTCCTCGCCGAAGCGCGCCGCGACATCAACCTGACGGCCGCCGAGCAGTACCAGTTCGCCGACGAGGCGCACAAGTTCAAGGGCAGCAACGGCATGCTGTCGAGCAAGACCACCACCTTGCGCGATACCGTCAGCCAGACCCAGGCCAGCGGCACCACCTTGAGCGGCGAGCAGACCTACCTGCAGGCCGGACGCGATATCAGCGTGCGCGGCAGCGACGTGGTCTCGACCAAGCAAACGGTGCTGGTCGCCGAGCGCGATGTGAACATCGAAGCGGCCACCGAAAGCAGCAGCGAACGCCACGACAAGTCGGAGAAAAAGAGCGGCCTGTTCAGCGGCGGCGGCATCGCCCTGACCATGGGCACCCAGCAGCAGAGCGTCAAAGACCTCACCACCCGTGAAACCGCCCGCGCCAGCACCATTGGCAGCACCGAAGGCGATGTCATGATCGAAGCCGGGCGCCAGTACCGCCAGGTCGGCAGCGATATGGTCGCGCCGAAAGGCGACGTCGACATCCTCGCTCAACAGATCGCCATCACCGAAGCCCGCGAGACCAGCGAGCGCACCCGCGAGACGCTGTTCAAACAGACCGGCTTCACCGTGACCATCACCAACCCGGTGATCAGCGCGATCCAGACCACCCAGCAGATGCAGCAGGCGTCGAGCAAGACCGAAGACGGCCGCATGCAGGCGCTGGCTGCGGCCACCACCGCGCTGGCGGTCAACAATGCTGCCACTGCGGTCGCACAAGACCCGGGCGCTGCCGGCGGGATCAACATCAGCCTGTCGCTGGGCACCAAGCAGCAACAGAGCACCACCGTGCAGCAAAGCGACGCCGCTGCCGGCTCGACCATCATTGCCGGCAACGACGTGCGCCTGCGCGCCACCGGCGCGGGCAAGGACAGCAACATTCTCGTCCAGGGCAGCGAGGTGCGCGCCGGCAACAACGCCACCCTCGCCGCCGACGGCAACATCGACCTGCTCGCCGCGCAGAACACCAGCAAGCAGGACAGCGACAGCAAAGGCATGAGCGCAAGTGTCGGCATCGGCCTGTCGCTGGGCGGCTCGCGCAACGGCTTCACCCTCGACCTGGGCGTCAGCGGCAACCGCGGCGAAGCCGACGGCGACACCCTGACCCACACCAACACCCAGATCGCCGCAGGCAACACCACCACGCTGGTCTCCGGCGGTGACACCAACCTGCGCGGCGCCGTGGTCAGTGGCCGTCAGGTGCTGGCAGACGTTGGCGGCGACCTCAACATCGAGAGCCTGCAAGACACCGACACCTTCAAGGTCGACGAGAAGAGCATGGGCGTCGGCATCAGCCTGTGCATCCCGCCGTTCTGCTACGGCATGAGCACAGTCAGCGGTGGCAGCGCCAACCTCGGCGGCACCGACATGGACTCGGACTTCGCCAGCGTTACCGAGCAGTCCGGGATCAAGGCCGGCGACGGCGGCTTCGACATCCGCGTCGGCGGCAACACCGACCTCAAAGGCGCAGTCATCGCCAGCAGCGACAAGGCTGTGGCCGACGGCAAGAACCGCCTCGAAACCGCCAGCCTGACCACCAGCGACATCCGCAACAAAGCCGAGTACGACGCCAGCACCTTCAGCATCGGCGGCGGCTACAGCGAGATCGGCAAGTCCCAGGACGGCAAGGTGCAGACCGGCGGCGCGATTACCCCCGGCACCGAGATCCCCACCAACGACAAACAGATCGGCGCCAGCCTGCCGATTGCCATCAGTGCCAGCGACAGCGTCAGCAGCGTGACCCGCAGCGGCATCAGTGGCGGCACTATCCTCATCACCGATGCCGCTGCGCAGCGCGAGCGCAGCGGGCAGAGCGTCGACGAGACCCTCGCCGGGCTCAACCGCGACGTCTCCAGTGACCGCGACAACACCAACGCGCTCAAGCCGATCTTTGACGAAGAGCAGATCCGCGCCGGCTTCGAAATCGTCAACGCCTTCGCCAACGAGGCCGGCACCCTGCTTGCCAACAAGGCCAAGGAAGTCGACGCCAAGCGCAACGCGGCCGATGCAGCCGATGCCAAGGCCCTCGAAACCAGCGACGCCGAGCTCAGCCAGGCCCTGCGCGACCAGGCCATCAGGCTGCGCAACGAAGCGGATGGCGTGGCCGGCAACTGGGGCGCCGGCGGCACCTACCGGCAGATCACCACCGCGCTGGTTGCCGCAGCAAGCGGCAACATCAGTGCCGGCAACGGCGCGTTCATGCAAGGCATGGTCGTCAACTACGTGCAGCAGCAAGGCGCCGGTTACCTCGGTGACCTGGTCGCCGACGGCACCCTGGTCGAAGGCACGCCGATGCACGCGGCCCTGCACGGCATCCTCGCCTGCGCCGGTGCGGCCGCCAGCAGCCAGAGCTGCGGCAGTGGCGCGGCCGGCGCGGCGGCGTCGAGCCTGCTCACCGGGCTGTTCTCCGAAGCCAGCCCGACCGAAACCGAAAGCCAGCGCGAAGCCAAGCGCAACCTCATCGTCAGCCTGGTCACCGGCATCGCCGCCACCACCAGCCTCGATGCCGCCACCGCTACCGCGGCGGCCTCGGGGGCTGTGGATAACAACTGGCTGGCGACCCAGCAGTACGTGCAGGCACGCAAGGAGCTGAAAGAAGCGGAAGGCCGCCTTGATGAACTCAAGGTGCTGGCCAAGTGGGCCTATATCAGCAAGAAGCAGGACCTGCTGACGCAAAGCGGGGTTGGCCAGGGCTTGATCAAGGCCGGCTTCGACGATATCTCAGGGCTGACCCAGATGCTTCTGCACCCGATCGAGACGGTGAAGGCCATCGGCGGCCTGATTGACGACCCGAGCGCATTGGCCGGCTACCCGGAAGAGGTCAAACAAAACCTCAAAGCCAAGGTCGCCCGCATCGAAAACGCGCTTACCGTCGGCGGTGACGCCAACGCCGAGCAGATGGGCTACGACATTGGCGAGCTGGTGTGGGACGTTGGTGGCCTTGTCACCGGGGTTGGCGGAGTTGCCAAAGGCGGCGTCAAGCTGGCCAAGGTCGGTATCAAGCTGAGCACCGACAAGCTTGAGCAGATGGCTGAACGGCAGGCTGTCAAGAACCTTGAGTGGAAGGCGGTCGATGGCGAGTACAGTACCAAACCTGGCGGGGGCTATGGTTCGCAAACCGTAACTCACAATGGTCAGGCGGTGGACAACGCAGGGGACTTCTCTGCTTCGCTGCCCAAGCCTCCCGTCAAAACGCCCAAGCGGGAAGTAGAAATTGCTTCTGGCGAAAAGGGCGCGTGGTCTAAAGAACTGAATAAGCCTGAGCCCAACACCATCTACAATGTCGACGGCAACAAGATCTACCAGACCGACGAGTTGGGCCGAGTCGACCGCGTCGAGTCTACCCTGTCGCTGAACCTGAAAGATCGCAACGGTTACCAGCAGTGCAAGGCGGGTAAATGCGGCATAGAGGGTGACGAAGGCGGCCATCTGATAGCGAGTATCTTCAACGGCCCCGGCGAGCGACTGAACGTGTTGCCGATGAATGGCAACCTCAACAAGGGCGCTTGGAAGGTCATGGAAAACACCTGGGCCAAGGCTCTCAAGAGCGGCGACTCTGTCAGTGTTAAAATCGAACCAGTTTATGCCGGTCAATCGGTCAGGCCGGACAGCTTCAGGGTTGTCTACCAGATCGGTCGCAACCGGCCGGTGATAGAAAACTTCGCCAACAGCCCGGGGGGGGTATGAGTACAGATCAGGAAATTTATCAGGGCTTGGGCGAAATCCTAATGGCGATCGCGCCCCAGCAGGCTCAGTGGGTTTCTGTTGAGGTAGAGCTGTCGCCGACCGGCGACCACGCCAAGCTGTTTTATGACTATCAGGCCGAGGGGAGTGAGCCGCAGTGGTTCGTGCCTGAACCTGCGCGGGTTGATCACGACATCCGCCTCTTGTTGATAAAGTTGCGGGCGTATTTCGCTGGCAACAATTTGTTCGAGCAAGGCAAACCGTGGTCAGGCTGTATGATCAAGCTGGATCTACAGACCGGCAAGTTTGCGGCAGACTTCAAATACGAATGATGGGTGGCCGCCGGTACGTCATCTGCAAACGGATCAAGGAGCTTAATCGGTGCGGGATGAGTTTTTCCTGTCAATGATCGACAACCTTGGTGAAGCCACCTCACGTCGCGAGGTGCCTGCCGCGAGCTTCGACAAATACCAGTCAAAACTGCCCGCTGCATTGCTGGGCTACTGGCGCGAAGAAGGCTGGTGTTCTTTCGCTGATGGCTTGTTCTGGATCGTGGACCCGGATGCGTACAAGGCCACGCTGGATATGTGGTTGCAAGGCAGCGGCCTGGCGGAGGTCGACAATTACCACGTGATTGCCAGGGATGCGTTCGGTTCGCTGTATGCCTGGGGCGAGCGTTTTCAGCGCAAGATCACTGTATCGAGTTTGGCTGGCGGCATTGTCGCGCTGAAAAACCGGCTGCAAAAACCCAACCCACAACCAGACCGCAGCCTCGGCATTTTCCTCGGTTCTACCAGTCGTGACAGCCTGGACTTTGACGATAGCCACGGCAAGCCGCTGTTCCAGCGTGCACTTGCCAAGTTGGGGCCGGTTGCCGAGGACGAGATGTATGCTTTCGAACCGGGGTTGTGCATTGGCGGCAAGGCTGACCTTGAGCATATGGTGAAGGTGAATATGGTTGAGCACCTGATGCATCTGGATCAGGCGCGTCGGTGAGGTGAGGGCTGGGAATACTGATACCAGATGATGCGCGGCCCCTGTAGGAGCACCTTGTGTCGCGAAAGGGCTGCACAGCGGCCTCAGATATCAGCTCCGCCGCTGATATCGCTGGGCCCGCTCTGCGGGCCTTTCGCGACACAAGGCCGCTACACAAACCGCGCACCAGCGCAGTACGAGGGGTGCAAATATTTAGAATACGATCCCGGCTGGTAATGCCAAGGAGGCCAAGACCATGAGAGACGAATACCTTGAGCTATTCATCGACAATATGGGTGAGGCCACCTCGCGGCGTGAGGTGCCGGCTTCGAGCATCGACAAGTATCGCGGCGTTTTGCCTGATCGTTTGCTGGCCTATTGGCAGCAGGAAGGTTGGGCTGGTTATGCCGGCGGTCGTTTCTGGACGGTTGATCCGGATGAGTACACGCCGCTGTTGCGCGAGTGGATCAAACGTAGCGAGCTGGCAGATATCGATGATTATCACGTAATCGGCCGCACGGGCTTTGGCACGTTCTACCTGTGGGGCCAGCGCTATCACCGCAAGGTCACCGTCTCTTGCGCGGACAATTGGGTACTGGCCTTGAAAGGTGAGGTTCAAACGCCCAATCCCGACCCAGATCGGAGTTTGGGTGTTTTCTTCGCCATGGCCGAGCCTGATGATTTTGATTTCGAAGACAGCGAAGAAAACCCTCTTTTCGAGCGTGCAGTGCAAACGCTAGGGCCGCTCAGCGAATCCGAGATGTACGGGTTTGTGCCAGCGCTGGTTGCGGGTGGTCAAGCGCGGATCGAGAGCCTTCAAAAAATGGACATGAGTGTTCATCTGATGATTTTGCATCAGCTTAGTCATGGCTGAGTTGGTGGCATGCAGCCTAGTGTTGGTACCGGGTAGGGTGCGGTCTCTGTAGGAGCTGCCTTGCCGGGGCGCCGGACCGGTCGGAAAGGGCTGCGCAGCGGCCCCAGATCCCAGCTTCGCCGCTGATATCGCTGGGCCCGCTTCGCGGGCCTTTCGCGACACAAGGCCGCTCCTACAGGGGGGGGGGCTTGGCGATAGATTTGCGGGTGTTTGCGTAAGACGTTTCCGAACTTGAAACCAAATGCTTCTAATCGGGGTAGCTTGGGAATTATCCTACGCGACTTGCGGAAGCAGCTCTGTTGTCGGGGAAATGCCTCAGGGATAACGTCACGGGGTCGCCAGGTTTGGTGACCGGGTGTGAGAACCCGAAAGCGTGAATGCGGCAACCGTCATGGTAGCTGTGCGCGGGCAGACTTCGGTCTGGCCGGGTTTTCACGTCCTCGGTTTCTCACCCCGCGCACAGCTGCCACCCAATTCCCGTGAGAAAGGACGGGTGACAGCCCTCAAGTTGACGTGAGGTTGTCTATGAAAAAGATCGTCCCCGACCCCCCAATCTCCTATTTTTCAGTCATCAGCGACCTGAGCCGCGAAGAGGCTCTCACCCAGGTTTCCAAGTTGATGGACTGCATGAACCGCACCCTCGAAGCTTACCTCGGCACCGAGCCCATCGGCGTCGACAGCTACCTGCTGGAAAACGTCGAGATCCTCAACCAGCTGATGCGCGCCTTGATCGCCCACGCGGTGGCCAAGGAGGCAGCGCCATGACCGATGAATCCATTCAATCCACCAACACTGGTAGTGGATGCGCGCTTCTACAGGGTGACGAGCAAGGCCAGCGTCTGGCGTTGTTTGCCGTACAGGGCGATGTGCCGTTCGAGCAGGCGTTCTCGGAATTGTCGGTCATGCTCGGCTGCATCCGCCATCTGACCACCGAGGCAGAGATGGAAAATGACCGGCAGGCGGGGAGTGCGGCGCGCATTCTCAGCGGTTTGGCCAAAGCACTGATCGACGATATGGAGTTGGGACTGCGCAAGGCAGTGACCACGCGCTGACTATGTCGGCCCATCTCGGTGGTACGCTGCGATGGGCTGGCAGACGGCTAGGTCAGCCGCAAATGATCTGATTCTTGCCCATCCGCTTGGCCTGATACATCGCCGCATCCGCGCGGGCGAACAGGCTGTCCAGGCTGAGGTCTTCGTCGCGCAGGCTGGTCAGGCCCTGGCTGATGGTCACGCCGAAACGTTCCTGACCATGGCTGAAGCTCAGGCGCTGGATCTCGCGCTGCAGGCGTTCGGCGATCTGCTCGGCGACCTCGGCCTCGCAGCCGGGGAACACTGCAGCAAACTCTTCACCACCAATCCGCCCGAACACATCGCCGCGGCGCAGTACGGCCTTGCCGCTGTCGGCGATGTGCTGCAGCACCTGGTCACCTTGCTGGTGGCCGTAGGTGTCGTTGATCAGTTTGAAGTCATCGATGTCCAGCAGCAGAAACGACAAAGGGGTGCCGTCTTCGCGGGCGGCGGTGAAGGCCTGGTTGGCACATTCGAAGAAGTGCCGGCGGTTGCTGCTCTGGGTCAGCACGTCGGTGGTGGCCAGACGCTGCAGTTCGCCTTCGAGCTGCTTCTTTTCGGTGATGTCTTCGGCGATGCCGACCACGATCACGCGGTCGCCGTCCTGCTGCTGGTTGATATAGCACTTGTCGCTCAGCCAGCGGATTTCGCCGGCGGCGTTGATGATGCGGTACTCGCGGTCTTCTACAGCGACCTGCAGCAGCACCTGGGCCAGGCTACGCTCGGCGTACTCGAGGTCGTCGGGGTAGATGCTGTCGCGCCATTCGTTGAAGTCAGCCAGCACCCGGCTGACCTGGCGGCCGAAGATGCGCTCGAAGGCGGGGCTGACATAGAGCACCTGGCGAGTTTTCCAGTCGAACGCCCAGAGCACTGCGTTGACGGTTTCGAGCAGGGAACTGAACAGCTGCTCGCGCTCGCTCAGGCGCGCTACTTCACCTTGCGCATGAAACAGCGCGAGCAGGGTTTGCGCAGCGGCAGGTGGCGGGTCGCGGGGCTGTATGTGTTTGGCCATGTGCACGGAGCGATTCTCGGCTGAGGGCGTGCGGCCACGATCCGGCCCGCCACGCGGGCGATGTGCGGATTTGAGTAAGCAGGTGGGGTGAAGTTCCGCTCGGCACGCCCCAGAACAGGGCGTGCCGATCAACGGAGATCAGGCGGTTGGGCGCAGCGAGTAGGTTTTCAGCTGACTGGCAAAATCGCGCAGCGATTGGATGCCGCTGGCCTCGGCTTCGTGGACCCAGTCTTTCATGGCGGCGAGCATGTCGTGGCCATTGGCGCTGGTACGCGCCCAGATCTGCTGCAGCGCCAGGCGCTTCTCGTAGATGGTCTTGAGCGCCTGGCTGTGGGCGAGCATCGACTCGATCCGCACGTGGTGGCGGTCCTGCAGCAGGCTGGTTTCCCGCGAGAGCAGGCGCTTGGCGCGGCGGAAGCGGTGGCGCAGCGAGGCATCGACCACATCCAGCTCCTGCTTGACCAGCGGGGCGATGACCAGCTTGCGGTACTGGGCCATGATCTGGAAGCGGTTGTTGAGGATCGCCATGGCCGTGTCCATGTCCAGGCTGGCCTTGCCCTCGACGCGGTGGGCGATTGGCGCGACCCGTTGCACCTTGGCCAGGCGCAGCAGGCTCAGCACCCGTATCCACGCCCAGCCCATGTCGAACTCCCAGCGCTTGACCGACAGCTTGGCCGAGTTGGGGTAGGTGTGGTGATTGTTGTGCAGCTCTTCGCCGCCAATGATGATGCCCCACGGCACCAGGTTGGTGGCGGCGTCGCGGCACTCGAAGTTGCGGTAGCCAACGGCATGGCCAAGGCCGTTGACCACGCCTGCGGCCCAGAACGGGATCCACATCATCTGGATCGCCCAGATGGTGATGCCGATGGTGCCGAACAGCAGCAGGTCGAGCACTGCCATCAAGGCAATGCCGCCCAGCTTGTAGCGCGAATAGAGGTTGCGCTCGATCCAGTCATCCGGGCAGTTCTTGCCGTAGATGCGCAGGGTTTCGGGGTTTTGCGCCTCTTCGCGGTAGAGCTCGGCGCCTTTGCGCAATACGGTGCTCAGGCCTTTGATGACCGGGCTGTGCGGGTCATCGACGGTTTCGCACTTGGCGTGGTGTTTGCGGTGGATGGCGGTCCACTCGCGGGTGTTCTGCGCCGTGGTCAACCACAGCCAAAAGCGGAAGAAGTGTTTGAGGCCGGCGTTCAGCTCGAGCGAGCGGTGCGCCGAATAGCGATGCAGGTAGATCGTGACGCTGATGATGGTCACGTGGGTCATCAGCAGGGTGACCGCGACCAGTTGCCAGGCCGACAGGTCGAGTAAGCCGTAGTACCACATAAATGTAAAAGCCCTCGGAAACGCGGGGGGGAACTGCGCTTTGCATTATCCATTGACCGGGAAATAAAACCAGAGCGGGAATGCATCAAGACATGTTTCGGGCCCTATAATGCCCCAATTTTTTTTAAGGGCATTAGTACCCGACATGACTGGTTCTGTTCGCGACGCCTTGCGCATGGCCGCGCTGTACGTGGTGTTATCGATCCTGTGGCTGGTGCTCAGTGAGCAGCTGTTGCAACAGTTGTCCGAGGATCCGTTGGCGCTGTACCTGGGGCGCTGCATCAATGTGCTGGTGTGGGTGCTGCTCAGTGCGCTGGTGATTTTTATCTCACGGGCGCGCCTGCTCAACTTCATCGGCATCGGCGCGCGCCTGCGCAGTGAGGACCGCGAGCGCCTGCGCATGGCTGCTGCGGTGTTCGACAGCACCCTGGAAGGCGTGCTGGTGACGGACCGGCAGGGCCTGATCGTGCACGTTAACCGCGCGTTCATGCGTATTACCGGCTATCAGCAGGACGAAGTGCTCGGTCAGCGCCCGAGCAAGTTCAAGTCGGGGCGCCATGGGGCGGACTTCTATCAGCAGATCTACGCCACCTTGCGCGAGCAGGGGCAGTGGAGCGGCGAGATCTGGAACCGGCGCAAAAGCGGCGAAATCTACCCGCAATGGCAGACGATTTGCGCCGTACGCGACGACAGCGGCGAGCTCAGCCATTACGTGGCGGTATTCAGCGACATCAGTGCGATCAAGCATTCCGAGCAGGAGCTGGCTTACCTCGCCCACCACGACCCGCTGACCGGCTTGCCCAACCGGCTGCTATTCAATGATCGCGCCGAGCAGGCCCTGGCCGCGGCGCAGAGCCACAAGCGCGGCTGTGCGCTGTTGCTGCTCGACCTGGATCATTTTCAAAGCATCAACGATGGCCTTGGCCACCCGGTTGGCGACCAATTGCTCAAATTGGTTGGCGAACGCCTGCGTGCGGCCTTGGACAAGGGCTTGACTTTGGCCCGGCTCGGCGGCGACGAGTTCGCCGTGCTGCTGGAGAACTGCCAGCAGGTCGGCCAGGCGGCAACCCTGGCGCAGACGCTGATCGAGCAGATGCGCGAGCCGTTCAGTTGCGAGGGGCACAGCCTGTTCATTGGGGTGAGCGTGGGCATCAGCCTGTTCCCCAGCGATGCCCTCAGCGCCGCGCAGCTGCTGCGCAATGCCGATGCCGCGCTGTTCAAGGCCAAGAGCAACGGTCGCGGTGGTTATGCGTTGTACACCGAAGAGCTGACTGCACATGCCCAGCAGCGGGTGGAAATTGCCACCGAGCTGCGTCGGGCACTGGAGCAGGAGGAACTGCGGCTGTTCTTCCAGCCGGTACATGACCTGGCCAGCGGCAACATGGTTGGGGTTGAAGCGCTGGTGCGCTGGCAGCACCCCGAGCGCGGGCTGGTGGCGCCGGGTGAGTTCATCCCGATTGCCGAGGCCAGCGGGCTGATTGCCGAGATCGATGGCTGGGTGTTGCGCCAGGCATGTCGGCAGATGGTCGAATGGCAGGCCGCGGGGCAGTTGCTGGACTTCATTGCGGTGAATATCTCCAGCCGGCTGTTTGCTCAGCGGGATTTGTATCTGCAGGTGGCCAAGGTGCTGCACGACACCGGCCTGAACCCGGCGCTGCTGGAGTTGGAAGTGACCGAAAGCGCGGTGATGGAAGACCCTGAGGTGGCGCTGGAGCAGCTGCATGGCTTGCGCGAGCTGGGCTTGCGCCTGGCCATCGATGATTTCGGTACGGGCTATTCGTCGCTGCTGCGGCTCAAGCGCTTGCCGGTGCAGAAGCTGAAGATCGACAAGGGGTTCGTTTCGGGGTTGCCGCAGGATGAGGATGATGTGGCGATTGTACGGGTGATCATCGCCCTGGCTCGGAGCATGGGCATGCAGGTGCATGCCGAAGGGGTCGAACAGGCGGAGCAGGCGCTGTTCTTGTTGGCGCAGGAGTGTCAGTTAGGGCAGGGCTACTGGTTTGGGCGGCCGGTGCCCGCTGCGGATCTGGGGTGGGGGTGAGATTTTTGGGGCTGCTTTGCAGCCCTATCGCGACACAAGGCCGCTCCTACGGGGACCGCGTCCGGCCAGGCTACGCGGTCCCCGTAGGAGCGGCCTTGCCGGGGCGCCGGACCGGTCGGAAAGGCGCGCGCAGCGGGCCCAATCCGGTCAACGCTTGTTCAGCCCGCGGGCCAACCGATCCCCGCCCAACTGAATCACCGCGACCAATACCACCAGCATGGCGATCACAGTCAACATCACCTGGCTGTCAAACCGCTGATAGCCATATCGGTAGGCAATATCGCCCAAGCCGCCAGCACCAATCGCGCCTGCCATGGCCGATGAGTTGATCAGCGCCACCACGGTAATGGTGAACCCGCCAACAATCCCCGGCAGCGCTTCGGGCAGCAACACATGCCAAACGATATGCCAGCGCCGGCACCCCATCGCCTGCGCCGCTTCGATCAAGCCATGGTCAACCTCGCGCAGACTGACCTCGGCTATCCGCGCAAAAAACGGTGTGGCGGCGATGGTCAGCGGCACCACGGCAGCCCACACGCCATAGGTGGTGCCGACCACCAGCCGGGTGAAGGGGATCAGCGCCACCATCAGAATCAGAAACGGGATCGAGCGGAACAGGTTAACGAAAGCGCCCACCACCCGGTTGAGCAACGGCGCCTGGTAAATCCCGCCCTTGTCGCTGGTGACCAGCAGCACCGCCATCGGAATACCCAGCAGCAATGCCACCAGCGATGACACGCCCACCATCAGCAAGGTGTCCCACAAGCCTTGCAGCAATCGCTCAGTCCACATAGCCCAACACCTCCACATCATCTGCCCAACGCCGTGCGCGTTCGAGCACGCCATGGGTGTCATGCGCTGAACCCCGCACTGACACGATCAATCGCCCCAGCGCATGTTCACCGATGGTTTCAACGCCGCCCTGGAGCAGGCTGACCTGACCGCCAAGGTCGGCGAACAAGCCAGATAACTGCGGCTCGCCAAACACCACCAATTTGAGCACCAGGGCCGCATCGCGGTTGCTTGCAGTCGGCAGCAAACTGCCTTGCAATGCTGCCGGCAACTTACCCTGCAACGGCGCGAGCAAGGTGCGGGTCACTGCATGCTGCGGGCTGCCGAACACCTGCCAGACTGCGCCTTGCTCGACTACCTGGCCGCGCTCCAGCACCACCACGCGCTGGCAGATATCGCGGATCACCGCCATTTCATGGGTGATCAGCACCACGGTCAGGCCGAGACGCTGGTTGATGTCGCGCAGCAGTTCGAGGATCGACGCGGTGGTTTCCGGGTCGAGGGCCGAGGTGGCTTCATCACAGAGTAGAATTTCCGGGTCATGCACCAGCGCCCGGGCGATCCCGACGCGCTGCTTCTGCCCGCCGGAGAGTTGCGCCGGGTACACCTGATGCTTGTCGGCCAGGCCGACCAGATCAAGCAGTGCGCGAACCTTTTGCTGGCGCTCGGCCTTGGCTACGCCGGCAACCTTGAGGGGCAGCTCGACGTTGTCCCACACGGTTTTCGCCGACATCAGGTTGAAGTGCTGAAAGATCATGCCGATGCGCCGACGCAGGGCCACCAGGCGGTCTTCGTCGAACGGGGCGATGTCGACCTGATCGATCAGCACCCGGCCCTGGCTCGGCTGTTCCAGGCGGTTGATGGTTCGCAGCAGCGACGATTTGCCGGCGCCGCTGCGGCCAATGATGCCGAAGATTTCGCCCCGGCGGATGTTCAGGTCGATGCCTTGCAGGGCAGGCTGGGCCTGGCCTGGGTAGGTTTTGCCCAGGCCGATGAAGCGCACATGGGCCTGATTGACCTCGGGCCGCAACGCCTGCTCGCGGGCGGGCGCCGGGACGGCTGGGGCAGTGGGCACCCTGAGGGCGCTGGCGCTGCTCATGTCAGCCTTCCCAGCCGGCCTGGTAGAGGCTGCCGTGTGCCTTGTCCAGCGCAGCCTTTACCGCAGGCGAGTGCTGGTAGATGTCGACGAACCTGGCCAGGCGTGGATCGTCTTTTTCCTGCGGGCGGATAACGAACTGGATCACGTATTCCTTGTTTTCCAGGCCGTCGAACAGCAGTGCCGAGGTGGCATCGAAGGTGTTCGCCAGGCGGATATAGGCTGGGTAGCCCTGGACCAGGTCGGCATCGTCGTAGGCGCGCACCAGCTGCACTGCTTCAACCTGCAGAATCTTTAGTTTTTTCGGGTTGGCGACGATGTCGTCCTCGGTGGCCTTGTAGCCAACGCCGGGTTTGAGCGTGATCAGCCCGGCCTTGGCCAGCAGCTGCAAACCACGGCCGCTGTTGATCGGGTCGTTGGCGATGGCCACGCTGGCGCCGGTCGGCAGCTCGGCAAAGCTTTTGTACTTTTTCGAGTACAGGCCAACGTTATTGATGATCCCCGGCTTGTACGGCACCAGGTCAAAGCCGGCAGCCGCCTTGGCGTTTTCCAGGAACGGGATGTGCTGGAAGTAATTGACGTCGATATCGCCGCTGTTGAGGCTGACGTTGGGCGCGATCCAGTCGCTGAACTCGATCAGCTTCACTTCCAGGCCTTGCTTGTGCGCCTCTTCGACAGCGGCTTCAAGGGCAATGGCAAAGGCTGCGGTGGTGCCGACTTTAAGCGGCTCGGCAGCGAACACGTTGGCGCTGATGGCCAGTGACAGTACGGCGGCCGCGACGGGCCGGAACAGTTTATCAAGCATGGTGCAGGGCTCCAGTCGGGGCAGGGGTTGGGGTGTTGTTGCGGTAGCGGGCGCCGGGATGGTCGGCAGGCAGGTGCGGCAGGTCGCTGGCGAAGAGCTTTTCGCGCAGGCTGCCGTCCTGGTAAGCGGTCTTGTAGCGGCCGCGGCGTTGCAGTTCGGGGACGACCAGGTCGATGAAGTCTTCGAAGCTTTCCGGGGTTACGGTGCGGGTCAGGTTGAAGCCGTCGAGTCCGGTTTCGTCGATCCAGGCGATCAGCTCATCGGCGACCTGCGCGGCGGTGCCGATCAAGGTCACGTAGCGGCCGCCGAGGCTGTGCTGGTCGAGCAGGCGGCGGCGGGTCCAGGCGCTGTCCTGCAACTGGCGGGTCGCGGACTGGATGGCGTTGCCTTTGGCGAAGCCGATCGGCTCGTCCAGCTCGAAGGCGGCGAAGTCGATCCCGGTCGAGCTGGCGAAGTGGGCGACGCCGGCCTCAGGGCTGGCGTAGCGCACATATTCGGCATGCCTGGCCTGGGCTTCGGCTTCGCTGGCGGCGACGATCACGGTAATGCCCATGAACACCTTGATAGCCTGCGGATCACGCCCGGCCGCCTTGGCTGCGGCACGCACCTTGTCCACTTGAATACGGGTGGAGGCTTTGTCCTGGCCGCTGATGAATACGCATTCGGCGTGGTTGCCGGCAAAGCTCAGGCCGCGTGGCGAGCTGCCGGCCTGGAAGAGCACCGGCGTGCGCTGCGGCGAGGGTTCGCAGAGGTGGTAGCCCTCGACCTTGTAGAACTCGCCGTGGTGCTCGACCTTGCGCACTTTGTCGGGGCGGGCGTAGACCCGCTGCTCGCGGTCGGCGACCACTGCGTCGTCATCCCAGCTGCCTTCGAGCAGCTTGTACAGCACTTGCAGGTATTCATCGGCCTGGTCGTAACGGCGGTCGTGCTCGGGCTGTTGCTCCAGGCCCATGGCGCGGGCGGCGCTGTCGAGGTAGCCGGTGACGATGTTCCAGCCGACCCGGCCGTTGCTCAGGTGGTCAAGGGTCGACAGCCGGCGGGCGAACAGATACGGCGCCTCGTAGGTGAGGTTGGCGGTCAGGCCAAAACCCAGGTGGCGGGTGACGGCAGCCATGGCCGAGACCAGCAGCAGCGGGTCGTTGACCGGCAGCTGGATCGACTCCTTCAGCGTTACATCGACCGACTGGCCATAGACGTCGTAGGTGCCGACGATATCGGCGATGAACAGGCCATCGAACAAGCCGCGCTCAAGCAGCTTGGCCAGGTCGGTCCAGTAGTCCAGCGACTTGTACTGGGTCGAGGTGTCGCGCGGGTGGGTCCACAGGCCATGGTTGATGTGGCCGACGCAGTTCATGTTGAAGGCGTTGAGGAGGATTTGCTTGCTCATCAGATCGTCCCCCGCCGCGGTGGGTTGACGTCGTTGAGGTAGTAGTTGCCGATGGCGTGATACTTCCAGCGCACCGGGTCGTGCAGGGTGTGCACGCGGGCGTTGCGCCAGTGGCGGTCGAGGTTGTGCTCGGCCAGGGTGGCCTGGCTGCCGGCCAGCTCGAACAGCGTGGTGCCGGCGGCGAGGGCGATTTCGGTGCTGATGGCACGGGCCTCGGCGACGGCGATCGAGGCTGCGGCCACTCGCTCGGCGGCTGTCTCCGGCGTGGCTGCCGCGGCCTGGTCGAGGAATTCGCCAGCACGTTCCAGCAGTGCTTCGCTGGCATGCAGGCGGATCGACAGCTGGCCGAAGCTCTTCAGGGTCAGCGGGTCGTCGACGGCCTTGTCGTGGCCCGAATCGACCCATGGCCGGCTGCGGGTACGCACGAAGTGCAGCGCGTCTTCGAAGGCAGCGCGGGCGATGCCGGTATCGATTGCAGCGTGGAGGATCTGCGCCAGTGGGCCGACCGGTGTCGGCCGCTCGAATGCGCTCTGGAACGCCACCACGTCGGCAGCGGCTACCCAGACGTTATCGAACACCACCGAACCGCTACCGGTGGTGCGCTGGCCAAAGCCGCTCCAGTCGTCGATCACTTGCAGGCCTGGCGCATCAGCCGGCACGAAGGCCAGCCGCTGAATGCCGTCGTCATCGATCACCGAAGTGGGGATACGCTGCGCATACAGCGCGCCGGTGGAGTAGAACTTGCGGCCATTGATGCGATAACCGTCGCCCTCGCGGCTGAGCCGGGTGGAGCGGTCGTGGGCGGTCTTGGTACCGAGTTCGGCCAGGGCGTTGCCGAAGCGCCGCCCGGCCAGCACTTCGGCGTACAGCCGCTGCTGTTGCTCGGGCGTGCCATTTACCCGCAGCACTTCCAGGGCGTAGAAGTGGTTCTGCGGGATCTGCCCCAGCGAGCCGTCGGCCTGGGCAATCCGGGCGATGATCGTGGCCAGGGTGACATACGACACGCCGGCGCCACCAAAGGCCTTGGGCACGCTGATGGCCCACAGCCCGGAGCGGCTGAACAGCTCCAGCTCGGCGTGCGGCAGGCGCCGCTCGCGGTCGCGCAGGGCGCTGTCGCGGCGCAGTTGCCTGGCGAGTTCGTCAGCGACGGCCAGGGCCTCGCCGTCAGTGCGGATGACAGTTGCGTTCATTGTGTTCTCCGGAGCCTTGGGGCCGCTTCGCGGCCCTTCGCGGGTGAACCCGCTCCCACAGGGATCTGAGCTGAACCTTGTGGGAGCGGGTTCACCCGCGAAGGGCTGCGCAGCAGCCCCAGGGCCCTCAAATCCAGGAATGTCGGGCAGGCCGGGTGCCGTTCAGGTGCCAGGCGCCCACAGCGTGGTATTTCCAGCGCACCGGGTCATGCAGGGTGTGCACGCGGGCATTGCGCCAGTGCCGGTCGAGGTTGAACTCGGCGAGGGTGGCGCGGCTGCCGGCCAGTTCGAACAGCTTCTCGCTGGCCTGCAGGGCGATCTCGGTGGTGAGCACCTTGGCTTCGGCTACCGCAATCGAAGCGCGCGCGGCGGCGTCAGCATCGATGGCCCCAGCGTTGACCTCGTCCAGCACCCGCGCGGCCTTGCGCAGCAGCGCCTCGGCGGCGTGCAGCTCGAGCTTGAGCCGGCCGATGTCGGCGATCACGTAAGGGTCATCGCTGGCGCGCTCGACGTTGGCGTCGATAAACGGCCGCGACTTCTCCCGCACAAAGCTGATCGCGTCATCGATGGCTGCTTCGGCGATACCGGCATCGATGGCTGCCTGAATCAACTGCGACGCCGCGCCCTGGATGTTGGGCAGGTCGCGCTGGCGCCAGTTGTCGATCACCAGCTCAGCCTCCACTGGTACTTGGTCAAGCAGCACGGTGCCGCTGGCGGTGGTGCGCTGGCCAAAGCCTGACCAGTCGTCAACGATGCGCAGGCCCGGGCTGCCCCGGCGGACAAAAGCCAGGCGTTGGCGGCCTTCGTCATCCAGCGCCTTGACCGCAACCCAGTGGGCGAACAGTGCGCCAGTGGAATAGAACTTCTCGCCGCTGATGCGATAGGCGTCGCCGTCACGGCTGATCCGCGCCTTCAGGGTGAGGGTGTCTTTGCTGCCGCGCTCGGGGCCGGCATTGCCGATCCGCCAGCCGTTCAGCACCGAGCCGAAAATCAGCGCCTGCTGGGCTTCGCTGGCAGTCAGGCGCAGCAGCTGGAGCATGCCGAACTGGTTCTGCGGGATCTGCCCCAGCGCCGGGTCGGCAGCGCTGATGACGCGAAACACCTCGGCGACCGTGACAAAGGACACGTCGGCACCACCGAAGGCTTTGGGGATGCTGATGCTGCCCAGCCCGCTGCGGGTAAACAGCTCGATCTCGGCCCACGGCAGCTTGCGCTGCTGGTCGCGTTTGGAGGCATTTGCGCGAGCGACTGCGGCCAGCTCATGGGCGGCTTGCAGGGCTTCGGCGTCGTTGCGCAGGACCTTGGCCGGCAGCAGTGCTGGCGGGCTGTCGAGGTCGCTGGCGTGAAGGGTTTGTGCCTGGCTGGACATTAGTACCGCTCCTTGGCTGTACTCAATGCCCTGGCGTTATGCACTGGGGTGATTGCATTCCTGACCATTCCTGACCTCACAAAAAAGTGGCGGCGGCGCTTGGTGGTTGCGCTGCGCATGTGCTGGTCCGGTGGTCCGGTGTATATACCCTAAAGGCTTATCAAATAATTTAGAACGATCATTTAGGAATATGGATAGAAGTGCTGAGGCGGGCGAAGGCTTCGAGTACGTAGGGGGCCGCTGCGCGCCCCTTCGCGGGTGAACCCGCTCCTACAGGTTAAGGCGGCGCTGCAGAACCCTGTGGGAGCGGGTTTACCCGCGAAGGGCTGCGCAGCGGCCCCCAGCAATTCTGAACCCCGGCACGAAAGCAAGGATGTTACGAGGCAGCAGTCCCAAGAAACTTGCGCAAAAACTGCCGAGTCCGCTCTTCCTTCGGATCGGCAAACAACGCCTTTGCTTCACCCTGCTCAACAATCACCCCTTTGTCGAAGAAGATCACCCGGTTGGCGACATCCCGGGCAAAGCTCATTTCGTGGGTGACGATGATCATGGTCCGCTGCTCTTCGGCCAGGCCACGAATGGTCTCCAGCACTTCACCCACCAGTTCCGGGTCCAGCGCTGAGGTTGGCTCGTCGAACAGGATCACATCCGGCTCCATGGCCAACGCCCGAGCAATCGCCACGCGCTGTTGCTGGCCACCGGACAAGCGCCGTGGGTAGGCGTCTTCTTTGCCGGCCAGGCCGACCTTGGCCAGTAAACGTCGGCCCAGCTCCAGGGCTGTGGCACGCGGGGTCTTCTTGACCACCAGTGGCCCTTCGATGACGTTATCCAACGCCGTGCGATGGGGGAACAGGTTGAAGTTCTGGAAGACAAACCCGGCCTGCTGGCGCAAGCGGCGGATGGCGCTCTGCTGGTTACCCAGCGAGCGGTTGGCGTCGATGCTGATGTCGCCGATCTGGATGCGTCCGGCGTCGGGGGTCTCGAGCAGGTTGAGGCAGCGCAGAAAGGTAGTCTTGCCCGAACCGCTGGGGCCGATGATGGCGATCACTTCACCGGGCTGGACGGTCAGGTTGATGCCGTCGAGTACGGGCTGGCCGTTGAACCGCTTGGTCAGGCCTTCAACTACGATCATGCTCAACGCTCCTGGTCATGCTGGTTAACCCGTGCTTCCAGGCGGTTCTGGAAGTGGGCGAGGATGCTCGCCAGGATCCAGTAGATAACCGCAACGGCCAGGTACATGGTGAACACTTCGAAGGTCCGCGCCGTTACCAGCTGCGCCTGACGGAACAGCTCCGGCACCTGAATGGTGGCCGCCAGCGCGGTGTCCTTGACCAGCGAGATAAAACTGTTGCCCAGCGGCGGCAGGGCGGTGCGCATGGCTTGCGGCAGGATCGCCCGGCGCATGGCCTGGGCGCGGGTCATGCCGATGCTGGCGCAGGCTTCCCACTGGCCGCGCTCGATCGACGAGATCGCCGCCCGCAGGATTTCGCAAACGTAGGCTGCCATGTTCAGCGACAGGCCAATCAGCGCTGCCGGGATCGGGTCAAGCTCAAGGCCGATCTGCGGCAGGCCGAAGTAGATTACAAACAGCTGTACCAGCAGCGGCGTGCCGCGGAAGAACGACACGTAAATACGCGCCAGCCAGTCCAGCGGCAGCACCTTGGACAAGCGCATCAACGCCAGGGCAAAGCCCAGCAGCAAGCCAAAGAACATACCGCCGACACTGAGCAGGATGGTGTAACCAGCGCCCTTGAGCAAAAAGGGCGCGGAGTCGGCTACCAGTTGCAGGCTTTCTTCAATCATTTAGTCACGTCAGCGCCGAAGTACTTCTCGGACAGCTTGGCCAGGCTGCCGTCGGCGCGCAGCTTGTCCAGGGCCTGATTGATGGCCGCGAGCAGTTCCGGTTCACCCTTGCGCAGGGCAATGCCCGACTCGAGACGCGAGAAGGCGTCCCCAGCGGCAACGGTATCCTTGGCTTTTTTGGCGTACTCAAGCGCAGCCAGGCGGTCGATCAGGATAGCGTCGGTGCGGCCCACGCGCAGGTCCTGGAACTTGGTCGGGTCGTCTTCATAGGTGCGTACGTCGGCGGTCGGCACGTTGGCCTTGACCCATTGCTCGTAGTTGGTGCCCAGACCGACACCGACCTTCTTGCCGGCCAGGTCAGCTGCAGACTTGATGTTGAGATCTTTTTCTTTCTTCTTCAGCACCAGTGCCTGAATGCCGGAGACGGTGTACGGATTGGAGAAGTCGTACTTCTTCTTGCGCTCGTCGGAGATGGTCACCTGGTTGACGACCACGTCCAGGCGCTTGGACTCCAGCGCCGCGAGGATACCGTCCCACTTGGTCGGCTGGACCTTGGCCTTGACCCCAAGCTCTTTGGCGATCAACTCCGACAGCTCTACCTCAAAGCCCGCCAGCTTGCCGCTGTCGTCGACAAAGCTGAACGGCGGGTAGGTGCCTTCGACGCCGACGTTGAGCACGCCCTTGTCCTTGATGGTCTGCAGCTGCTCGCCGGCAAACGCGTGGCTGAACAGGCCGGTGCCGAGCACGATGGCAAGGCTGGCATTGAGTAGCGGTTTGGCAAAGATCGACATGGCAGGGCCCCGCGCTTTTGGTGGAAGTAGTGGGTGGCGACTATAAGGGTGGACTGTTTAGCTCATGAAATAATAAAAACGTATTTTGTTATTCCATTTGTGTGCATTGAGCCGTTGGCCGGCTGCGTTGAGGTTAGCCCGTCAGCGTGGCTTATGCCCGACTTAGCTCAGGATGGAATAAAGCGTTGTTTTTTCCAAGGGCTGGATTTGTCGTAGAGTGGATCTATACGACAGTCAGGAGCACATCGTGAGCGAACAATCATCCCCCGGCAAATGGCAGTTGCAGTCGATCGTGACCGGCCTGCGCGGCGCCCGTGAGCAATGGCGCACGCAAAATGGCCGCAGCAGCGGCGAGAAGGGTGGCCGCGAGCTGCCGTCGCGCGACGCAATGCAGCGCATTCTCGAGCAACTGTGCGGGGCCTTGTTTCCGATGCGCCTGGGCCCGGTCGACCTGCGTGAAGAGAGCGAGGATTTCTACGTCGGCCACACCCTCGACACCGCCCTCACTGCACTGCTCGCGCAAGCACGGCTGGAGCTGCGCTATGCCGCACGCCAGAGCAAGACTGACCAGGCCAACGCCGACAGCGAGGCCCTGCGCATAATCCAGGGCTTCGCTGCGGCCCTGCCAGAGATGCGCGTACTGCTCGACACCGACGTGCTCGCCGCCTACCACGGCGACCCGGCCGCGCGCAGCGTGGATGAAGTGCTGCTGTGCTATCCAGGAATCCTGGCGATCATCCACCACCGCCTGGCTCACCACCTGTACTTGGCCGGCCTGCCATTGCTGGCGCGGATCAGCTCGGAGCTGGCGCACTCGGCCACCGGCATCGATATCCACCCCGGCGCACGGATTGGCCCGAGCTTCTTCATCGACCATGGTACCGGCGTGGTGATCGGCGAAACCGCGATCATCGGCGAGCGCGTGCGCATCTACCAGGCCGTGACCCTGGGCGCCAAACGCTTCACCGCCGACGAAACCGGCAGCCTGCACAAGGGCCAGCCGCGCCACCCGATCGTCGAAGACGATGTGGTGATCTATGCCGGTGCGACCATCCTTGGCCGGATCACCATCGGCAAGGGCTCGACCATCGGCGGCAACGTCTGGCTGACACGCAGCGTGCCGGCCGACAGCAACATCACCCAGGCCAATCTGCAGCTCGACTGCCAGGCAAAAAAATAGCAAAAGCGCCGAGCAAAAGCCGTTGTCAGCTCCTCTATATACCTGCCCCGCTCAGCGGGGCAGGTCGCATCGAAGGCCGATCCATGTTTAACTTGAACGCTTGTTCAACATAAAGACGCTGGTCGCTGCCGGTGTTCAACAGGAGGATATGCCTTTGCTGAACCCGTTAAATCCTATGCCTGATTCCCACAGCGGGGTGCAGGCTGCATGAGTACTCCCACCCCTGAACTTGCTGACAGCAAGATGCGCATGAACGCCCCGGTGTTCTACTTCGCCGCCAGTTTTATCCTGCTCTTCGGGCTGGTGGTGATCGTCAACCCCGAGGCCTCCGGTGCCTGGTTGCTGGCCGCGCAAAACTGGGCTGCCAACACGGTGGGCTGGTACTACATGCTGGCCATGACCCTGTATCTGGTGTTCGTGGTGGTCACCGCCTTGTCGGGCTACGGCAAGATCAAACTCGGTGCCGATCATGACGAACCCGAGTTCAGTTACCTGTCCTGGGCCGGCATGCTGTTCGCCGCCGGTATCAGCATCACGCTGTTCTTCTTCTGCGTCTCCGAGCCGCTGACGCATATGCTGCAACCGCCCCAGGGCGAGGGCGGCACCGCCGAGGCCGGGCGCGAGGCGATGAAGCTGCTGTTTCTGCACTGGGGCCTGCATGGCTGGGGCGTGTTTGCCTTTGTCGGCATGGCGCTGGCCTACTTCGCTTACCGGCACAACCTGCCGCTGGCGCTGCGTTCGGCGCTGTACCCGCTGATCGGCAAGCGTATCAACGGCCCGATCGGTTACGCGGTGGATGGCTTCGGTATCATCGCCACAGTGTTCGGCCTGGGCGCCGACATGGGCTTTGGTGTGCTGCACCTCAACTCCGGTCTGGATTACCTGTTCGGCATCCCGCACAGCCAATGGGTGCAGGTCGCGCTGATCACGCTGATGATGGGCGCCGCAGTCGCGGTAGCCGTGGCCGGGGTCGAGAAGGGCGTGCGGGTGATGTCCGACATCAACCTGTTCCTGGCCTGCGCCTTGCTGCTGTTCGTACTGTTTGCCGGCCCGACCCAGCACCTGTTCAATACCCTGATCCAGAACCTCGGTGACTACCTTGGCGCCTTGCCAGGCAAGAGCTTCGACGTCTATGCCTACGGCGAAAACCGCGACTGGCTGGGTGGCTGGACAGTGTTCTACTGGGCCTGGTGGATTGCCTGGGCGCCGTTCGTGGGTCTGTTCATCGCGCGGATTTCCCGTGGCCGGACCATTCGTGAATTCGTCTTCGGCGTGCTGTTGATCCCGCTTGGTTTCACCCTCGCGTGGATGTCGATCTTCGCCAACAGCGCGATGGACCAGGTGCTCAACCACGGCCTGGTCGCGCTCGGCCAGTCGGCGCTGGAAAACCCGTCGATGAGCCTGTACCTGCTGCTGGAAACCTATCCGTGGAGCAAGGCGGTAATCGCCGTGACGGTGTTCATCAGCTTCGTCTTCTTCGTCACCTCGGCCGACTCCGGCACCGTGGTGTTGTCGACCTTGTCGGCGAAGGGCGGTAGCCCTGACGAAGACGGCCCGAACTGGCTGCGGATCTTCTGGGGGGCGATGACCGCGTTGATCACCAGTGCCTTGCTGTTCGCTGGCAGCATCGACTCGCTGAAGTCGGCGGTGGTGCTGACCTCATTGCCGTTCTCGCTGATCCTGCTGTGCATGATGTGGGGCCTGCACAAGGCGTTCTACCTAGAGTCGCAGCGGCGGATTGCCCAGTTGCACTCGCTGGCACCGGTCGCGCAGAGCCGCCGTGGTCGCGGCGGCTGGCGTCAGCGCTTGAGCCAGGCTGTGCACTTCCCATCGCGCGATGAGGTGTACCGCTTCATGGATGACGTGGTGCGCCCGGCGATAAATGACGTGCGCGAGGTGTTCGAGCAGAAAGGCCTGGTGCTGATCACTCAGGACGACCCGAGCCAGGACAACGTCAGCCTGAAAGTCGGCCATGGTGAAGAGCAGCCGTTCATCTACCAGGTGCAGATGCGCGGTTATTTCACGCCGTCATTCGCCTTGGGCGGGTTGGGCGCGCAAGAGCTGAAAAACCGTCGCTATTACCGCGCCGAGGTGCATCTGTCAGAAGGTAGCCAGGATTACGATCTGGTCGGCTACAGCAAGGAGCAGATCATCAACGACATCCTCGACCAGTACGAACGGCACATGCAGTTCCTGCACATGGTCAGGTAGTTGCGTGAGGGGCTGCCGGGCAGCCCCTTGCCTGCGCTAGAACGGCGCGTCGCCAAGGATGGTGGCGCGGTGCATGACCCGCCGCTGCGGGCGGTAGTCATCGACGGCGTAATGCTGGGTGACGCGGTTGTCCCAAAAGGCCACGTCGTTTTCCTGCCAGCGCCAGCGGATGCTGTACTCCGGCCGCGTCGCATGGGCAAACAGCAGCTTGAGCAGGGCCTCGCTTTCCTGCTCGTTGAGCTCGTTGATGCGCGTGGTAAACCCTTCATTGACGAACAACGCCTTGCGCCCGCTGACCGGATGCGTACGCACCACCGGGTGCGTCAGCGGCGGGTTGTTGCGCCGGGTCGCTTCCCAGCGGGCGAGGTCTTCGGCGGTGGTGCCGAAGCGCTCCAGCGGGAATGACTTGGTGAAGTCATGGGTGGCGGTGAGGCCGTCGAGCATCGTCCGCAGGGGCGCCGACAAGCCTTCGAATGCCGCTACGCCACTGGCCCACAAGGTATCGCCGCCGTAGGCCGGCAACTGCTTGGCACTCAGTACCGCGCCCAGCGCCGGGGTCGGCAGGAAGGTCACGTCGGTGTGCCACACGGCATTGTCGCGCACGTCGGTGACGGCGGTATCGAGGATCAGCACTTGTGGCGTTTGCGGCACATTGGGGTAGATCGGGTGGATATGCAGATCACCAAAACGTGCGGCGAAGCGGGCTTGCTGCTGCGGGTTGAGCGGCTGCTCGCGGAAGAACAGCACTTGATGCTTGAGCAGCGCCTGCTCGATGGCGTCGCGTTGTTCGGCTGTGATTTCACGGCTGATGTCGACGCCAGTGATCTGCGCGCCGAGGGCCGGGCTTAACGGAGTGATGGTCAGGCTCATGGCAGTCTCTTTGTCGGGCGCCGGAGTGCCGGCGTGGTCAGTCGTGGTCAGTGGGTCTGGCCGTGCCAAGGCACCAGCTTGCGTTGCAGGGCGCGCAGGCCCATTTCCAGGGCGAAGGCGATCAGGGCAATCAGCAGGATCCCCAGCACCACCACGTCAGTGACCAGAAACTGCGCCGCTGACTGGACCATGAAGCCGAGGCCGCTGGTGGCGGCGATCAATTCCGCTGCAACCAGGGTCGACCAGCCGACGCCCAGGCCGATACGCACGCCGGTGAGGATGTCGGGCAGGGCGCTGGGCAATATCACATGGCGAATCAGCTGGGCCTTGGTGGCGCCCAGCGACTGCGCGGCGCGCAGTTTGGCCGGGTCGACGGTGCGTACGCCGGTGGCGGTGGCGATGGCAATCGGGGCGAAGATCGCCAGGTAGATCAGCAGCACCTTGGACAGCTCACCGATGCCGCACCAGATCACGATCAGCGGCAGGTAGGCCAGCGGCGGAATTGGCCGGTAGAACTCGATCAGTGGGTCGAAAATGCCCCGGGCAATGCGGTTGGAGCCAATGGCAATGCCGATCGGGATCGCCGTGAGGATGGCTGCGCCGAGCGCCAGGCCAATCCGCCCAAGGCTTGCACCCAGGTGCTGCCACAGGCTGGCGTCCATGTAGCCTTGAGTAAGCAGCACCCAGGCTTTGCCGAGGATGTCTGCCGGTGGTGGTAGAAACAGCGGTTCGACCAGCTCGGCGGCGGTGGCCGCCCACCACAGCAGTAACAGGCTGGCCAGGGTCAGGGCGCTGATCCAGCGGGTCGACAGTGGTTTGCGCGGCAGCGGTTTGAGGTTGGCCGGTTTTGCGGCCAGCGGCAGTTCGACAGTGCTCATGCTGAGTGCTCCCGGCGGGCGTCTTCGCGTTGCGAGAAGACTCTCGCCAGCACGTGTTCGCGTGTTTCGATAAAACGCGGGTCGGACTTGATCGCCCGCGCCGATTCGCCGGCGGCGTAGCGTTGGCCGAAGTCCAGTTGCAGCCGTTCGACGACACGCCCTGGGTTGGGCGCAAGCAGCACTAGTTCGCTGGCGAGAAACACCGCTTCTTCGATGTCATGGGTAATCAGGAATACTGGTTTGGCTGTGCGTTGCCACACCTGCAGCAACAACTCCTGCATCTGCTCGCGGGTAAACGCATCGAGGGCGCCGAACGGCTCGTCCATCAACAGCACACGCGGGTTGGCGGCCAGGGCGCGGGCCAGGCCGACGCGCTGCTTCTGGCCGCCCGAGAGCTGCCAGATGCGCCGCTCGGCGAAACCTGCGAGGTCGACCAGTGCGAGCATTTCGCGCGCCTTGGCTTCGCGCTCGGCACGGCTTACGCCGGCCAGCTCCAGGCCAAAGGCGACGTTGCCGAGCACGTTTTGCCAGGGCAGCAGGGCGTCGTCCTGAAACACCACGCCGCGTTCGGCACTCGGGCCTTGCACCGGCACGCCGTCGAGGCTGATACGGCCAGCACTGGGAGGCACGAAGCCGGCGATCAGGTTGAGCAGCGAGGTCTTGCCGCTGCCCGATGGCCCAAGAGCCACCAGCAGCTGGCGCGGGCCCAGGCTCAGGTTGATATCGGCCAGCACCGGGGTGTCGGCACCGGGGTACTGTGCGCTGATGCGCTCCAGCTCGAGCAAGGCCATGACGGGCTCCGGATCAGTTGGGCAGGTATTTGGCGGTGACGTATGGGGCGTAGTCAGGCAGCACGGCGTCGACCTTGCCTTGCTCCTTGAGGAAGGCTGCGGTGTTGCTCAGGGCCTGGGTGGTCGTCGCGCCGAGGGCGCTGGCCTGGTCGGTGGCCAGCGGGTAGACGTTGCCTTGCAGCAGCACCGGGATATCGCTGTTCTTGGCGCCCGAGAGCTTGGCCAGTTTGGCGACGTTGTCCGGGTTGGCCAGCCAGGCTGCCGGGTCCTTGCGGTAGTCGGCGTAGGCATCCAGGGTGACCTTGGCGAAGGCCTTGACCACGTCCGGGTGCTTGGCGGCAAAGTCTTTGCGCACGATCCAGGCGTCGAAGGTCGGCGCGCCTTTTTGTGCCAGCTCACCGGAGGTGATCAGCACCTTGCCGTTCTCCTTGGCGACGCCCAGCGCTGGGTCCCAGACATAGGTGGCGTCAATATCGCCACGCTTCCAGGCGGCGATGATGGCCGGCGGGGCGAGGTTGAGGATCTGCACCTTGGACGCATCGATGTTCCACGCTTTGAGCGCAGCGAGCAGACTGTAGTGGCCGGTCGAAACGAACGGTACGGCGACCTTTTTGCCGATCAGGTCCTGCGGGGTCTTGATGCTGTCGCGGGCAACCAGCGCTTCACCGGCGCCGATCTGGGTGGCGATCAAAAAGGTTTCGACCGGCAGCTTGCGGGTCGCGGCTGCGGCCAGCGGGCTGGAGCCGAGGTAGCCGATCTGTACATCGCCCGAGGCCACGGCAGTGATCACGTCGGCGCCGTTATCGAATTTGCGCCAGTCGATATCGGCCTTGCTGGCTTTTTCGTAGGCGCCATCGACTTGGGCAACCTTGGCTGGGTCAACGGTGGTCTGGTAGGCCACGGTGAGGTCAGCGGCCTGGGCCAACCAGCTGCTGCTGGCGAGGGTCAGGGCGGCGAACAGGCGCAGCGGAGCGTGCGGGATCATGGGTTTGCCTCTCGTCAGCAATCTGGGTAGTTGATGGCGAGAGACTAAATGATCTAAGAATCTGCAAATAAATAACTTTTTTGCATTAGCTTAGGCGGTATTGGGGGCGCTGCGCACCCCTTCGCGGGCAAGCCCGCTCCCACAGGGTAAGCGGCGCTGCACACAATTCCCTGTGGGAGCGGGTTTACCCGCGAAGGCCCGCACTGCGGGCCTGCAATTCTGGAGCCCCAACTGGCACATCACCCATTCACTGCTACGCTCCCCCGGCCTAGAGCAAAAGGAAATAAGGTTATGAGCAAACGTTTGCAAATAACCTAAAGCTCTTAAGGGGCCCTGCCGATACCGCAAATGGTAGTAAAGGTTCCTATGATATGCCGCAATAGTCTTAGCAATTCATAAAACAGTCATTTTGGATTTATAGGATTGTCATTATCCTGTAGCCCAGGGTGGTGGCTTAGACCTTAGTCGTGAAACGTTCAGAAATGATTGACTGGACGGTCACGCTCTGCGACTAAATCGCCAGTCCATGGTGAGTGAGGCAATAGACCTCGCCGCCACTGATATACAAAAATTAGAACGTAGAGGAGCAAAACATGTACAAGTCAAGCCTGGCTCTGGCCGTGGCACTGGGGGTTCTCGCCCAACAAGCAGGCGCTGCTGGCTTCGTCGAGGACAGCAAGCTGTCCGTAAGCTCGCGTACCATGTACTTCAACAACGACAACCGTGAAGCCGGCGGCAACAAGCCACGTCCTGACAACCGCGAGTCGGGTCAGGGCTTCAAGCTTGACTTCATTTCCGGCTTCACCGAAGGCACCGTTGGTTTTGGTGTAGATGCTCAGGCGCTGTGGGGCATCCACCTTGACGGCGGCAAGGGCTACCACCCTGATGGCAGCAGCTTCTTCCCAAGCGACTCCGACGGTTCGTCCGAGAAGCAATGGGCACGCTTTGGCGCCAACGCCAAGGCTCGTTTCTCCAAGACCGAAGCTCACTTCGGTAGCGCGCTGTCGCCAGCCTTGCCGATCCTGGTTGCCAACGATGGCCGTCTGCTGCCGCAGACCTTCGAAGGTGCCACCATTTCCTCCAAGGAAATCGACAACCTGACCATCAACGCCGGTCAGATGACTCACGCCATGGGCCGTGCGTCCAGCAACCGGACTGGTCTGTCGGTCAACGGTGCTACCGCTGACAGCAACAAGTTCCGCTACGGTGGTCTGGACTACAAGCTCACCCCAGACCTGACCCTGCAGTACTACTACTCGAACCTGGAAGACTTCTACAAGCAGCACTTCCTGGGCGCGACTCACGTCTTCAAGATCGCTGACGACCAGTCGTTCAAAACCGACCTGCGCTACTTCGACAGCAGCAGCGACGGCAAAAACGGCAACGGCGGTGGTTACAACTTCAACAACAACGGTGGCTACGCCAAGAACCTGGGCGAGGTCGACAACAAGACCTGGTCTGCCATGTTCACCTACACCCTGGGTGGTCATGCCTTCTTGCTCGGTCATCAACGCGTCAGCGATGACGGCGGTTTCGTCTGGTTGAACCAGGGTTCGGTACGTGATGGCAATGGCCGTCCGGAAGGCGCAGGTGGCGCGAGCTTCTACCTGTTCACCGACAGCATGATCAACCAGTTCGCCAAGGCCGGTGAAAACACCACCTTCGGTCAGTACTCCTACGACTTCGCTCGCCTTGGCGTGCCGGGTCTGAAGGCGTCGGTTTCGTACCTGCGCGGTGAAGATGGCCGTAACCAGAATGGCAACGGCACCTTCTCTGAATGGGAACGCGACGCTCGGATCGACTACGTGATCCAGCAAGGCACCCTGAAAGGCCTGGGCGCTACCCTGCGCCATGGTATGTATCGCGGCACCGGCACCAGCTCGCTGGCCGACCAGGACCAGACCCGCTTCATCGTCAACTACACTTACGCTTTCAAGTAAGTCGTAGCTGCACGCCAAGAAGCCTCGCCTAGTGCGAGGCTTTTTTATGCCTGCAATTAGTAATGCATTCTGGTTATAAATAAATCGATATTTATTCTTTTTAATCTATTTCGATTGCAGGCACATTGGACCCATAACGCAGACACAGGAGCCGCACCATGAGCCTCAAACTCGGCGACATCGCCCCCGATTTCGAACAGGATTCCAGCGAAGGCAAGATTCGCTTCCACGAGTGGTTGGGCAATAGCTGGGGCGTGCTGTTCTCGCACCCTGCCGACTTCACCCCGGTGTGCACCACCGAGCTGGGCCTGACCGCGAAGCTCAAGGACGACTTCGCCAAGCGCGGGGTCAAGGCCATCGCGCTGTCGGTCGACCCGGTCGATTCGCACCACAAGTGGATCGATGACATCAATGAAACCCAGAACACCGTGGTCAACTTCCCGATCATTGCCGATGCCGATCGCAAGGTCTCCGACCTGTACGACCTGATCCACCCCAACGCCAACGACACCCTCACCGTGCGCTCGCTGTTCGTCATCGACCCGAACAAGAAGGTGCGCCTGACCATTACCTATCCGGCCAGCACCGGGCGCAACTTCAACGAAATCCTGCGGGTGATCGACTCGCTGCAGCTGACCGACAACTACAAGGTCGCCACGCCAGGCAACTGGCAGGACGGCGACGAGGTAGTGATCGTGCCCTCGCTCAAGGATGAAGCTGAAATCAAGGAACGCTTCCCCAAAGGCTATCGCGCCGTGAAGCCCTACCTGCGCCTGACACCGCAGCCCAACCGCTGAATACAGAATCCTCGTTGCACATGCTCTTAGCCAAGCAGGGATATTCGGGCCGCTCATGCGGCTCTTTTTTATGCCTGTGATTTAGCTATTGGGGCCGCTTTGCGGCCCCAGTAGGGGCAACTGATTTATATTTAACAAAAAAGAATAAACAAATGAAAAAATATGATTTATAGATATATGCGAACTGCTGTTAAGGTCACTTACATCAAGCGGGAGCACTACTGAACAGGCCCCGCCACGAATCGAAGGAAGCGTTGCTCATGTTGGTTGTCTCGATAGGTGGTAGCCCAAGTACCCGTTCCCGCTCCGGCGTGTTGCTGGAGCGTTCACGCCAGTGGCTGCAAGAGCGTGGGGTCGAGGTCGTGACCTTTCAGGTCCGCGAGTTTGCCGCCGAAGACCTCCTCCATGCGCGCTTCGACAGCCCGCAGGTGCAGCACTTTCAGCAGCTGGTAGCGCAGGCCGATGGCCTTATCGTCGCCACCCCGGTGTACAAGGCGTCGTTTGCCGGCGCCCTGAAAACCCTGCTCGATCTGCTGCCCGAGCGCGCTCTGGAACACAAGGTGGTGCTGCCAATCGCAACCGGCGGCAGCATCGCCCACATGCTGGCGGTGGACTACGCCCTCAAGCCCGTGCTGTCGGCACTCAAGGCGCAGGAGACCCTGCAAGGGATCTTCGCCGACGACAGCCAGATCGCCTATGGCGAAGGCAGCGCCCCGGCGCAGCTCGCGGCCAGCCTCGAAGCGCGCCTGCTGGACTCGCTCGACACGTTTCACAGCGCCTTGGTTCGCCGGCCACAACCGGTCGCCCCAGGCGTGCTCAATGAACGCTTGATCAGTGCTCGCTGGAGCATCTGAGGCCACACGTTTTTCCACCTTACTCGCCCGTCAACGAGGCAAGCAGGTGCAACCCGAACCCTATACGTCTTGGAGAGCGCCATGCGCACAGTCTTCTTGCGTCGCGGTCTGGTCGCCCTGTTTGCGGCGGCTGTATCCTTCGGCGCCATTACTCAAGCCCAGGCCGAGAGCCTGCGCATCGGTTATCAGAAATACGGCACGCTGGTGCTGCTCAAGGCCAAGGGCACGTTGGAAAAGCGCCTGGCCGAGCAAGGCATTCAGGTGCAGTGGACCGAATTCCCCGGCGGCCCGCAGCTGCTTGAAGGGCTCAACGTCGGCTCGATCGACTTTGGCGTCACTGGCGAAACGCCGCCGGTGTTTGCCCAGGCCGCCGGCGCCGATCTGCTCTACGTCGCCTACGAGCCGCCAGCGCCGCACAGCGAAGCGATCCTGGTGCCGAAGGGCTCCACGGTGCAGTCGGTAAAAGACCTCAAGGGCAAGAAAGTCGCCCTCAACAAAGGCTCCAACGTGCACTACCTGCTGGTGCGTGCGCTGGAAAATGCCGGCCTCAAGTACAGCGATATCCAACCGGTTTACCTGCCGCCCTCAGATGCCCGCGCCGCGTTCGAGCGTGGCAGCGTCGACGCCTGGGTGATCTGGGACCCGTACCAGGCCGCCGCCGAAAAGCAGCTGCAGGCGCGTACCCTGCGTGACGGCCAGGGCCTGGTCGACAACCACCAGTTCTACCTGGCGACTCGCGACTATGCGACCCAGCACCCGGCGGTGATCAATACCTTGATCGAAGAAGTCCGCGCGGTTGGCCAGTGGTCCCAGGCCAATCCGCAGGAGGTCACCGATCAGGTCGCACCGCTGCTGGGCCTGCCGGCCGACATCACCCTGACCTCGGTCAAACGTCAGGGCTACGGCGCAGCGCCGCTGACCCCTGAAGTGGTCGCGGCACAACAGAAAATTGCCGACACCTTCCAGGCGCTCAAGCTGATCCCCAAGCCGCTGAGCATCAAGGACGTGATCTGGACACCCCCGGCCAAGGTCGCAACTGCGCCTTGATTGATCTGCCTGCGCCGGGGCGCCGCTCCGGCTTGAGCCACCCTTGAGGAGACAACTCCAGTGAGCCTTAATATTTTCTGGTTCCTTCCAACCCACGGTGACGGCAAGTACCTGGGTACTTCCGATGGCGCCCGTGCGGTCGACCACGGTTACCTGCAACAGATTGCCCAGGCGGCGGATCGCCTTGGTTTCGGCGGCGTGCTGATCCCGACCGGACGCTCCTGCGAAGACTCCTGGCTGGTGGCCGCGTCGCTGATCCCGGTCACGCAGAACCTGAAGTTTCTGGTCGCGCTGCGTCCTGGCATCATTTCGCCGACCGTGGCGGCGCGCCAGGCAGCCACGCTGGATCGGCTGTCCAATGGCCGGGCGCTGTTCAATCTGGTCACTGGCGGTGATCCGGACGAGCTGGCCGGCGATGGCCTGCACCTCAACCATCAGGAGCGTTACGAAGCCTCGGTCGAGTTCACCCGTATCTGGCGCAAAGTGCTCGAAGGCGAAAACGTCGACTACGAAGGCAAACACATTCAGGTCAAGGGCGCCAAGCTGCTCTACCCACCGATCCAGCAACCACGTCCGCCGCTGTACTTCGGCGGCTCTTCGGAGGCCGCGCAGGACCTGGCTGCCGAGCAGGTCGAGCTGTACCTGACCTGGGGCGAACCGCCTGCAGCAGTAGCCGAGAAGATCGCCCAGGTGCGCGAGAAGGCCGCCGCGCAAGGCCGCGAAGTGCGCTTCGGCATCCGCCTGCATGTGATCGTGCGGGAAACCAACGACGAAGCCTGGGCCGCCGCCGACAAGCTGATCTCGCACCTGGACGACGCCACCATTGCCCGTGCCCAGGCCTCGCTGGCGCGCTTCGACTCGGTTGGCCAGCAACGCATGGCCGCTCTGCACGGCGGCAGCCGCGACAACCTTGAAGTCAGCCCCAACCTGTGGGCCGGGGTTGGCCTGGTGCGCGGCGGTGCTGGCACTGCGCTGGTCGGCGATGGCCCGACCGTGGCAGCGCGGGTCAAGGAATACGCAGCGCTGGGCATCGACACCTTCATCTTCTCTGGCTACCCGCACCTGGAAGAGTCTTACCGCGTGGCCGAGCTGCTGTTCCCGCACCTGGATGTACAGCGCCCGGAGCAACCGAAAGCGGGTGGCTACGTCAGCCCGTTTGGCGAGATGGTCGCCAACGACATCCTGCCCAAGTCCGTGTCGCAGAGCTGAGGACCGGACCATGAGTCGTGCAACCTCATCCAGCCTGGCTCAGCGCCTGGCCCCCTGGGCACTGCCGGTACTGCTGCTGGCGATCTGGCAACTGGCGGTCAGCGCTGGCTGGCTGTCGACGCGCATCCTGCCCGCACCCAGCGCAGTGGTCAGCGCTGGTGTCGAGCTGGTACGCAGCGGCGAGATCTGGACTCACCTGGCCATCAGCGGCTGGCGTGCGGGGCTGGGTTTTGTCATCGGCGGCAGCATCGGCCTGGTGCTGGGCTTTATCACCGGCCTGTCGAACTGGGGTGAACGCCTGCTCGACAGCTCGGTGCAGATGATTCGTAACGTGCCGCACCTGGCGCTGATCCCACTGGTGATCCTGTGGTTCGGTATCGATGAGTCGGCGAAGATCTTTCTGGTCGCGCTGGGCACGCTGTTCCCGATCTACCTGAACACCTACCACGGTATCCGCAACGTTGACCCGGCCCTGGTGGAAATGGCCCGCAGCTACGGCCTGTCCGGCTTCAGCCTGTTCCGTCAGGTGATCCTGCCGGGTGCGCTGCCATCGATTCTGGTCGGTGTGCGCTTTGCTCTGGGCTTCATGTGGCTGACCTTGATCGTCGCCGAAACCATCTCGGCCAACGCCGGAATCGGTTACCTGGCGATGAACGCCCGGGAGTTTCTGCAGACCGACGTGGTGGTGCTGGCAATCGTGCTCTACGCCGTGCTCGGCAAGCTTGCTGACCTCGCCGCCCGCGGCCTGGAACGCGCCTGGCTGCGCTGGCACCCGGCCTATCAAGTGGCCAAGAAGGAGGGCGCATGACCGTGCTCAAGGAACAACCGCCGCGCTTGCTGCGTGGCATCCCGCTGGCCACCCAGGGTGTGCGCAAGACCTTTGGCCAGCGCGAAGTGCTACGCGGCATTGATCTGCACATCCCGGCCGGGCAGTTCGTCGCCATCGTGGGCCGCAGTGGCTGCGGCAAGAGCACCTTGCTGCGCTTGCTGGCGGGCCTCGACCAGCCCACCGGCGGCCAGTTGCTGGCCGGCGCTGCGCCGCTGGCCGAGGCCCGCGAAGAAACCCGCTTGATGTTCCAGGACGCGCGCCTGCTGCCGTGGAAAAAGGTCATCGACAACGTCGGCCTCGGCCTCAAGGGCGACTGGCGGCAAAAGGCGCTGGACGCACTGGAAGCCGTTGGCCTGGCCGACCGCGCCAATGAGTGGCCAGCGGCGTTATCTGGCGGGCAGAAGCAGCGTGTGGCCCTGGCCCGCGCACTGATTCACCAGCCACGCCTGCTGCTGCTCGACGAGCCACTTGGCGCGCTGGATGCGCTGACCCGGATCGAGATGCAGCAACTGATCGAACGCCTGTGGCGCCAGCATGGCTTCACTGTGCTGCTGGTCACCCATGACGTCAGTGAGGCGGTTGCCGTGGCCGACCGGGTGATCCTGATCGAAGACGGTGCGGTCGGCCTCGACCTCAACGTCGAGCTGGCGCGGCCCCGGGTGCGCGGCTCGCACCGTCTGGCCGCACTGGAAAGCGAAGTTCTCAACCGAGTTTTGTCTGTACCGGGCGCTGCGCCCGAGCCGGACCCTGTAGCACCTTTGCCCACGCAGTTGCGTTGGGCTCACTGAACCCTGAAACCAGCACAAAGGAATCACACCATGACTATCAAAGCGATCAACGTCCGCAACCAGTTCAAAGGCACTGTGAAAGAAATCCTCGAAGGCCCGGTATTGTCGGAAATCGACGTGCAGACCGCCTCCGGTGTGGTCACCTCGGTGATCACCACGCGTTCGGTAAAAGAGTTGGAACTGCAGGTGGGCAGTGAAGTGATTGCCTTCGTCAAATCGACCGAAGTTTCTATCGCCAAGCTGTGATGGCGTTTGGTGTGTCGGGGCCGTTTTGCGGCCCTTCGCGGGTAAACCCGCTCCCACAGGGATCGTTGTGGGAGCGGGCTTGCCCGCGAAGGATCGCAAAGCGCCCCAAAACTATCAGCGTTTAGGCAGGAACAGCGGCAAATACAACCCCAGATACGCCTCACACACCCGCTTGCCTTCCTCGGCCATGCGCGGGGTGATCTGCTCGTGCAGCTGCACCGAACGGGCATAGACCCGGTCGCTCAGTTCCATCGCCAGGGCAAACACATCGACGTCGTGCGGCATTGCCGGTAGCTGGAAATGCTGATCGAACAGCTTGTGCATCAGCTCGCCCAACTCCAGATCATGCTTGCGATCCGCCTGGGTCACTTCGCTCAAGCCATGCTGGGCCAGAATCAACTGCCGCGCTGCGGCATCCTCCTGATAGATCTCCAACATACGTTGCTCGATCAGCCGCGACAGGTCATGCCAAGTGGTCAGCGCGCTGCTGTCGATGGGCGCGCGCAGGGCCTCACGAAAGGCCCGGTGCACATCTGCCGTCAGCGCTTCGAGCAGGGCCGGCACGCTGGCAAAGAAGTGGTACACCGACGACGGCGGGATCTGCGCATGTTCAGCCACGCTGTAGATCGACAGCCCGGCCACACCGTGCGCCGCAAGCAAGTCGCGGGCTGCCGCCAGGATCGTGACGATCCTGGCCTGGCTGCTGGCGCGCGGCTTGCGTGATGTGGGCGTGCGGGTCATCAGTTGCTGATGGCCAGGATGCTGGCCTGGTAGGCACCGACGAACAGGTCGAAGTCACCCACCTCGTCCTGCTCCAGGCGCGCCTGCTCGGCCAGCGAGTCACGTGCCAGCGTCTCGAAAGCTTGCTGGCGCTCGGGGCTCAACGGCTGCTCACGGAAGGTTTCGGCATGCACACGGCTCTGACGCATGGAGAATTCGACAAAGCTCTCATCGTGCTCGGTCATGCGCGCCAGCACCTGCGCCGACGGTGTCAGTTCGGGATCATCGACCTTGGCCTGCTGCGCTTCAACCGCTTTGGCGTGGGCGTCGCCGCCGTTGGCTTGATCGAGCAACGCGGCCAGCGGCGCGATACGCTCGATCAGCTCGCCGGCCCACTCCTTGAGCGTCACCGGTTGGCCATTGCGCTGCAGCTCCAGGCCCGGCTTGCGGCCTTGCTTGACCACGCTGAGGAAGTTGCTGGTGCACTGGCCGCATTCGCCGTTGCTCAGCTGCGGGCTGTCGTCCAGCGCGCACAGCAGCAGGAATGCATCGAGGAAGCGCGACTGCTGCAGGTCGATACCGACCGGCAGGAACGGGTTGATGTCCAGGCAGCGCACTTCGACGTACTGCACGCCGCGCGAGGCCAGCGCCTGGATCGGCCGCTCGCCGGTGTAGGTCACGCGCTTGGGGCGGATGTTCGAGTAGTACTCGTTTTCGATCTGCAGGATATTGGTGTTGAGCTGGACCCACTCGCCATCCTTGTGCGTACCGATCTCGACGTACGGCGGGTACGGCGTGCCGACCGCCTTGCGCAGGCTGTCGGTGTAGCTGGCGAGGTCGTTGTAGCACGGCGTCAGGCCGGCCTGGGCGTTGCTCTGGTAACCCAGGTCGCTCATGCGCAGGCTGGTCGCGTAGGGCAGGTACAGGGTGTCGGGGTCGAGCTGTTCGAGCTGGTGCGCACGGCCACGCATGAAGCCTGCATCCAGCGCCGGAGACGCGCCGAACAGGTACATCAGCAGCCAGCTGTAGCGGCGGAAGTTACGAATCAGGGCGATGTAAGCCGCCGACTGGAAGTCACGGTCGCTATCGGCGCCGCCTTCCTTTTCGCGCAGCAGAGGCCAGAGGGCCTCGGGCAGCGAGAAGTTGTAGTGAATACCGGCAATGCACTGCATGGTACGGCCGTAACGCAGGGCCAGGCCCTTGCGGTAGACATACTTAAGCTGGCCGATATTGGAGGTGCCGTAATAGCCGATCGGAATATCCTCTTCGGCCGGCAATGCACAGGGCATCGACGGGCTCCACAGGTATTCGTTACCCAGCTTGGACTGGACGAAGCGATGCACCTCTTCGAGGTTATCCAGCACCGCTGCCGGGTCGGCCAAGGCCGGAGTAATGAACTCCAGCAGCGATTCTGAATAATCGGTGGTGATCTGCTCGTTGGTCAGCGCCGATCCCAGGGCCTCGGGATGCGGGGTCTGGGCCAGGCGACCTTGATCGGTCACGCGCAGGCATTCGCGCTCAATACCGTGCAGGCACTGCTTGAGCAAGGGGAGATTGGCACTGAGCAGGCTCAGGCGGCTGTTGAGGAGTTCGCTCAAGATGTATTCCTTCACGCGTCAGTCGCCCCAATATGGGGGTAGAAATAACGGTCTACAAGGGTAGGGACAAAGGAACTGGCGTTGTCGCCTGGTTACGCGGTTTCGGCAGTGCCATCACACTGCCGAAAAATACCGCAGATAGCGCTTTGTGAGCTAGAGAACCACGAAGGTTCCCTGAGCTTTCGCAACCAGCTTGTCGTCTTGGACTACGTCGGCGTCGACCACCAGTGTGCGCCGGCCCGCGTGTAGCACGCGCGCGGTGCATAGCACCTCGCCGTCGCTGACGGCGCGCATGTAGTTGATCTTGCATTCGATGGTCACGCTTTGCTGGTCAAAGCCATGGCTGGCCGAGCAGGCCAGGCCCATGGCGATGTCGACCAGGCTGAAGATCGCCCCGCCGTGCAGCTTCTGGCCGCGATTACGCAGCTGTGGCGTCAGTGTCAGGGCCACCGTCGCAACACCCTCTTCAAGGCGCTGCAGGCGGCAGCCAAGCAACTGGCTGAAGGCGCTTTCGACGTATTCGCTGGGCAGGTTGGTCATTTCTTCTTCAACTGCTTGGCGTTGGCGAACAGCGAGGCCATGGCGTTGTTGGCGGGCGCGGCCGTGGCAGTTTCACGCGGGCGCGCTGGCTGCTGCGGGCGGTTGCCGCCATTGGCCCGGCCACCACCGCGGTTGCCTTCGACCTTCTCGCCCGGGGTGTCGCCCATGCGCATCGACAGGGCGATACGTTTGCGCGGGATATCCACCTCCATCACCTTGACCTTGACCACATCGCCGGCCTTGACCGCTTCACGCGGGTCCTTGATGAACTTCTCCGACAGCGACGAGATGTGCACCAGGCCATCCTGATGCACGCCGATATCAACGAAGGCACCGAAGTTGGTGACGTTGGTGACCACACCTTCGAGGATCATCCCAGGCTCGAGGTCCTTGAGTTCTTCGACACCATCCTGGAACGAAGCCGTCTTGAACTCCGGGCGCGGGTCGCGGCCAGGTTTGTCCAGCTCTTGCAGGATGTCGGTGACGGTCGGCAGGCCGAAGGTCTCGTCGGTGAACTGCTTGGGGTCGAGGCGCTTGAGGAAGGCGCTGTCGCCGATCAGCGAGCGGATGTCACGGTCAGTGCCGGCGGCTATCTGCTGTACCAGCGGGTAGGCTTCCGGGTGCACGGCCGAGGCGTCCAGCGGGTTGTCGCCGTTCATCACACGGAGGAAGCCGGCGGCCTGTTCGAAGGTTTTTTCGCCGAGGCGGCTGACCTTTTTCAGTGCAGCGCGGGTGGCGAATGGCCCATTGGCGTCGCGGTGGGCAACGATATTCTGCGCCAGGGTCGCGTTCAGCCCAGAGATGCGCGCCAGCAGCGCCACCGAGGCGGTGTTGACGTCGACGCCAACGGCGTTCACGCAGTCTTCCACTACCGCGTCCAGGCCGCGGGCCAGCTTCAACTGGGAGACATCATGCTGGTACTGGCCGACGCCGATCGATTTCGGGTCGATCTTGACCAGCTCGGCGAGCGGGTCCTGCAGGCGTCGGGCAATCGACACCGCGCCACGGATCGACACGTCCAGGTCCGGGAACTCGCGTGCTGCCAGCTCCGAGGCGGAGTACACCGAAGCGCCGGCTTCGGAGACCATCACCTTGGTCATCTTCAGTGCTGGGTATTTTTTGATCAGTTCAGCGGCAAGCTTGTCGGTTTCGCGGCTGGCGGTGCCGTTGCCGATCGCGATCAGCTCCACCGAATGCTTGGCGCACAGTGCGGCGAGCACGGCGATGGTGCGGTCCCAGTCGTTGCGCGGCACGTGCGGGTAGACCGTGGCGGTGTCTAGCAGTTTGCCGGTGGCATCCACCACCGCAACCTTGCAGCCGGTACGCAGCCCCGGGTCCAGGCCCAACGTCGTGCGCGGGCCTGCCGGGGCAGCCAGCAGCAGGTCGTGCAGGTTATGCGCAAAGACGTTGATGGCTTCGCCTTCGGCGGCTTCGCGCAGCTCGCCGAACAGGTCGGTTTCAAGGTGGGTGTAGAGTTTGACCTTCCAGGTCCAGCGCACCACTTCACCGAGCCATTTATCGGCCGGGCGGGCGCGGTTTTCCACGCCGAAGTGCTGGCCAATCATCAGCTCGCACGGGTGCAGGGTGCCCGGCAGCTCTTCGCCGACTTTAAGCGCTGCGCTGAGTACGCCTTCGTTGCGGCCACGGAAGATTGCCAGCGCACGGTGCGACGGCGCGCTGCGCAGCAGCTCGTCATGGGCGAAGTAATCGCGGAACTTGGCGCCTTCCTCTTCCTTGCCCGGTACCAGGCGGGCACTGAGTACGGCTTCCTGCTTGAGGAAGTTGCGCAGTTTTTCCAGCAGGCCGGCGTCTTCGGCGAAGCGCTCCATGAGGATGTACTTGGCGCCTTCCAGCGCGGCCTTGACGTCGGCCACGCCTTTGTCGGCATCGACGAAGCGCGCGGCTTCGCTTTCCGGGGTCAGTTGCGGGTCGTTGAACAGGCCGTCGGCCAGCTCGCCGAGGCCGGCTTCGAGGGCGATCTGGCCCTTGGTGCGGCGTTTTTGCTTGTACGGCAGGTACAGGTCTTCGAGGCGGGTCTTGGTGTCGGCCAGCTTGATTTCGCGGGCCAGCTCCGGAGTCAGCTTGCCTTGCTCGTCGATGCTGGCAAGGATGCTCGCGCGACGGTCATCCAGCTCGCGCAGGTAGCGCAGGCGCTCATCCAGATGGCGCAGCTGGGTGTCGTCGAGGCTGCCGGTGACTTCCTTGCGGTAACGGGCGATGAAGGGCACCGTCGAGCCTTCGTCCAACAGGGCCACGGCCGCCTCGACCTGTTGCGGGCGAACGCCGAGTTCTGCGGCAATACGGCTGTTGATGCTGTCCATGAAAACCACCTGACAATATGTGAATACTGGAGGCCGCAGGTGGGCATTCGTGCCCGGCGGCGCTGGGTGAAAGGCGCGCATTATACCCATCGCGCCGGGCTTGCGGTGATAGCGCCGCGCCATCGGCGGCCGCGTGAAAGTGGCGCCCGGGGAAAAATCTGCTAACAATGCACACGGCACGCGCTGCAATGGCTACGCCATAATGCGCAGCGATCTCAGAGGAGTTATTGATGACCAGCACGCCTAACACAGTTGAAGGTGACAAGATTCTCATCGTCGACGACGATCCGGGGCTCAGCAGCCTGCTGGAGCGTTTTTTCACCAGCAAGGGCTACCGCACCCGGGCAGTACCCAATGTCGAACAGATGGACCGGCTGCTGGCCCGTGAGGTGTTCAACCTGGTTGTACTCGACCTGATGCTGCCTGGCGAAGATGGCTTGTCTGCCTGCCGCCGTCTGCGCGCAGCGAACAACCAGATCCCGATCATCATGCTTACCGCCAAGGGCGACGAGTTGAGCCGGATCAAGGGCCTGGAACTGGGCGCCGACGATTACCTGGCCAAACCGTTCAACCCCGACGAGCTGATGGCGCGGGTCAAGGCCGTGCTGCGCCGTCAGTCGGCGCCGGTGCCTGGTGCGCCTGGCAGCGAAGACGAGACCGTGACCTTCGGTGACTACGAGCTGTCGCTGGCCACCCGCGAGCTCAAGCGTGGCAATGAAGTGCACATGCTCACCACCGGCGAATTCGCCGTGCTCAAGGCGCTGGTGATGCACGCCCGCGAGCCGCTCACCCGCGACAAGCTGATGAACCTGGCCCGTGGCCGCGAGTGGGATGCGCTGGAGCGCTCCATCGATGTGCAGATCTCGCGCTTGCGCCGCATGATTGAACCGGACCCGTCCAAGCCGCGCTATATCCAGACGGTCTGGGGCGTGGGCTACGTGTTCGTGCCGGACGGAAACTCCGGCAAATGAGTCTGCAGGCTTGCCACTACGCTGCAGGGCGACCCGAACGGGCCGCCCTGTTTGCGTCTGTGGCCAGCCGGCAATCTGGCGGGCTCTGCTCGCGCCTGTTCTGCAGTAGATGTCCTCGATGAAAACCCCTGTTTGGTTCCCGCAAAGCTTTTTCGCCCGCACCCTGTGGCTGGTGCTTATCGTCGTGCTGTTCTCCAAGGCGCTGACCCTGGTCTACCTGCTGATGAACGAAGACGTGCTGGTCGACCGTCAGTACAGCCATGGCGTGGCCCTGACCTTGCGCGCCTATTGGGCAGCCGATGAAGAAAACCGCGAGAAGATCGCCGAAGCGGCCGGCCTGATCCGGGTAACCGGGGCCGGCGTGCCGGAAGGCGAACAGCACTGGCCGTACAGCGAAATTTATCAGCGGCAGATGCAGGCCGAGCTGGGCGAGGACACCGAAGTGCGCCTGCGCGTGCATGCGCCGCCGGCGCTGTGGGTCAATGCGCCGAGCCTGGGCCCAGGCTGGCTGAAGGTGCCGCTGTACCCGCACCCGTTGCGCGGGCAAAAAATCTGGAACGTACTCGGCTGGTTCCTGGCCATTGGTTTGCTGTCGACAGCGTCGGCGTGGATCTTCGTCCGTCAGCTCAACCAGCCGCTCAAGCGCCTGGTGTTTGCCGCCCGTCAGCTTGGCCAGGGGCGCAGTGTGCGCTTGCCGGTCAGCGACACGCCAAGCGAGATGGCCGAGGTGTACCGCTCGTTCAACCAGATGGCTGAAGACGTCGAACAGGCCGGGCGCGAGCGTGAGCTGATGCTGGCGGGGGTTTCGCATGACCTGCGCACGCCGCTGACGCGCCTGCGCCTGTCGCTGTCACTGATGGACAACGACAACGACCTGACCGACGACATGGTCCGCGACATCGAAGACATGGACGCGATTCTCGATCAGTTTCTGGCGTTTATCCGTGATGGCCGTGACGAGCCGTTGGAAGAAATCGACTTCTCCGACCTGGTGCGTGAGGTGGTTGCGCCGTACAACCAGCCGGAAGAACGCGTGCGTTTGTGCCTGGAGCCTATTCCGCCGTTCCCGCTGCGCCGTGTTTCGCTCAAGCGTATGCTCGGCAACCTGATCGGCAATGCCTTGCACCATGCGGGCCAGGGCGTTGAAGTAGCAGCTTATGTATCGGGCGACGATAGCGCGCCGTATGTGGTGTTGAGCGTGCTTGACCGCGGCGCGGGGATCGACGAGTCGGAGCTGGAAACCATCTTCAACCCGTTCATCCGGGGCGACCGTGCGCGCGGTGGCAAGGGTACGGGGCTGGGCCTGGCCATCGTCAAACGGATTGCGGCGCAGCATGGCGGCAATGTCGAGTTGCGTAACCGCTCTGGCGGCGGCATTGAAGCGCGGGTGCGTTTGCCGTTGGGCTTGCTGCTACCGCGCAACGCAGTGTGATTGTCGGGGCCGCTCAGCGGCCCCGACAATGTCAGCCCTTACCCTTGGTGCGGGTCTGATTCGGTCCGCCGTTCTTCTCCAGGTGCCCGATGATCATCCCGGCAACGTCCTTGCTGGTGGTGACCTCGATGCCTTCCAGGCCTGGCGATGAGTTGACCTCCATCACCATTGGGCCGTGGTTGGAGCGCAGGATGTCGACGCCGGCCACGCTCAAACCCATGACCTTCGCCGCGCGAATGGCGGTGATGCGCTCTTCCGGGGTGATCTTGATCAGGCTGGCAACGCCGCCACGATGCAGGTTTGAACGGAATTCACCCGGCTTGGCCTGACGCTTCATCGAGGCAATTACCTTGTCGCCAACCACGAAACAGCGAATATCGGCGCCGCCGGCTTCCTTGATGTATTCCTGAACCATGATGTTCTGCTTCAGGCCCATGAACGCCTCGATCACCGATTCGGCGGCCTGGGTGGTCTCGCACAGCACCACGCCAATGCCCTGGGTGCCTTCCAGTACTTTGATTACCAGGGGCGCGCCGTTGACCATCTGGATCAGGTCGGGGATATCGTCCGGCGAGTGGGCAAAGCCGGTAATCGGCAAGCCGATACCGCGCCGCGACAGCAGTTGCAACGAGCGCAGCTTGTCCCGCGAGCGGGCGATTGCCACCGATTCGTTAAGCGGATTCACGCCCATCATCTCGAACTGGCGCAGCACTGCGCAGCCATAGAAGGTAACGGACGCGCCGATCCGCGGGATCACCGCATCAAAGCCCTCCAGCGGTCGCCCACGGTAGTGGATCTGCGGCTTGTGGCTGGCGATGTTCATGTAGGCACGCAGGGTATCGATCACAACCATCTCGTGGCCACGCTGGGTACCGGCTTCAACCAGGCGGCGGGTGGAATACAGACGCGGGTTCCGCGACAGCACAGCGATCTTCATGCAGCACCTGTGACAGGGAGAGGGTTGACCGGAAAGGCCGGTTTTTCCTGAACGTATTTCGAGCTTGGGTCCACCACCAGTTGGCCGTGGATCAATGCCTTGGAACCGAGCAGCAAGCGGTAGCGCATGGCCTTGCGACAGGCCAGGGTGAATTCGACCTCCCAGACCCGGTCTCCCAGCGCCAGCGGCGTGCGGATCACATAGCGGACCTGGGCATGGCCGTTGGAGCTCTTGATGCTTTTCATGGTCACCAGTGGGGCTTCACAGCGGCGATGGCGCAGCTGCACCACTGAGCCGAGGTGTGCAGTAAATCGGACCCACTGCTCACCGTCGCGTTCAAACGGCTCGACATCGGTGGCGTGCAGGCTCGAGGTGCTGGCGCCGGTGTCGATCTTGGCGCGCAGCCCGGCCAGCCCGAGCTCGGGCAGCGCCACCCACTCGCGCAGGCCGATCACACTCAGATGGTCAAATGTCTTCACTAATCACACCCTGGGGATAAGGTGGTGAACTTTAAGCACCGCGCAGAATTTTTGCATCCGTCAGTGACGGTAGTACAGTTCGGTTAAAGAAAGAATTCGAGGTAAAGAGATGGCACAAAAGTCGGAAGAAGACGACAAGGTCCGCCTGGACAAATGGCTGTGGGCCGCGCGGTTCTACAAGACCCGCGCCCTGGCCAAGGCGGCCATCGAAAGCGGCAAGGTGCACTGCCGCGGCGAGCGCTGCAAGCCCGGCAAGGAGCCACGGGTGGGCGACGAGTTCGTCCTGCGCACCGGCTTTGACGAGCGCACCATCGTCGTCAAGGCGCTGTCGGTGGTACGCCGTGGCGCGCCTGAGGCGCAGCTGCTGTATGGCGAAACCGAAGAGAGCATCCGCCGCCGCGAGCAGGCCGCGCAGCAGCGCAAGGATGGCGCCCTGGGGATGACGACCGATGGTCGGCCCAACAAGAAACAGCGCCGGCAGATCCACCAGCTGCACGGCAGCTTCGACTGATCTGTGCTGTTGTAAGAGGATGAGACAGGGAGCGCCTCATGCGTGGGCCGTACCAGGCCTGTTAATATGTGGACATTATTTTTCCAGATAGCCAGAACCTTATGAGCGACCTCCCTGCTACCGATTTCACTCAACGTTTCCTGTTCAACGACCGCGACGTGCGTGGCGAGATGGTCGGGCTTGAGCGCAGTTATGCCGAAGTGTTGGCCAAGCACCCCTACCCGCAGCCGGTCGCGCTGCTGCTCGGTGAGTTGATGGCCGCCGCCGCGCTACTGGTGGGCACCCTCAAGTTCGACGGCCTGTTGATCCTGCAGGCGCGCTCTGAAGGCCCAGTGCCGTTGCTGATGATCGAATGCTCCAGCGAGCATGACATCCGTGGCCTGGCCCGTTATGAGGCGGACCAGATTGCCGCCGACGCAACCCTCACCGACCTGATGCCAGACGGCGTGCTGGCCTTGACCGTCGACCCGATCAACGGTCAGCGCTACCAGGGCATGGTCGACCTGCACGGCAAGGACCTGTCGGAGTGCTTCACCAACTACTTCGTCATGTCGCAGCAGATCAACACCACCATCACCCTGGCTGCCGACGGCTCGCGTGCCCGTGGCTTGCTGGTGCAGCAGTTGCCCGCCGACCGTCAGAAAGACAGCGATGAGCGCGATGAAAGCTGGAACCACGTCAAGGCTTTGGCGAACACTGTCAAAGCCGAGGAATTACTGGGCCTGGACAACGAAACCATGCTCCATCGCCTGTACCACGAAGAGACTGTGCGCCTGTTCGACCTGCAGCCGTTGCAGTTCCGCTGCAGCTGCTCCCGGGAACGTTCAGGCAATGCCTTGGTCAGTCTCGGTCAGGAAGACGCTCAGCAGCTGGTAGTCGAGCATGGTGGCCAAATCGAGGTCGATTGCCAGTTCTGCAATCAGCGTTATCTGTTTGATGCGACCGACGTTACGCAATTGTTTGCTGGCGGCGGCACAAGCGGCGCAGCAGAAACACGTCACTGAAACGTTTAATTGCAGTGGATTCTCCTGTCGTTCTGCGATAAACCGCAGTTCTGACAGGAGGGGTCTACTTTTTTTGGGCTTTTCTGGCATAATCCGGCCACTTTTTTCGCTGTAGTCGTTTTTTTCGGAACACTACAAAACGTTTGGAGCACTCGGCCTCGGGCCGGATGGGGTATCTCATGACGCAAGCCAACAACACCGTGTACACCGACCTGAGCGTCGATGAGCTGGTAAAAGAAGCGCTGTCCCGCGGTGAAGGCGAGCTGGCCGATACTGGCGCGCTGGTCGTGAAAACCGGTCACCGCACCGGCCGTTCGCCAGCTGACCGTTTCATCGTCGACGAACCCAGCACCACCGAGGCAATTGCCTGGGGCCCGATCAACCGCAAGTTCCCGGCCGACAAGTTCGATGCCTTGTGGGCTCGCGTTGAAGCGTTCAACAACGCCCAGGACCATTTTGTGTCCTACGTTCATGTAGGTGCTGCCGCCGAGCACTACCTGCCAGTGCGCATGACCACCCAGACTGCCTGGCAGAACCTGTTCGGTCGTTGCCTGTTCATCAACCCGGAGCAGTACAACCCGGCCGGTCGTGATGAGTGGCAAGTGCTCAACGTTGCCAACTTCGAATGCTCGCCTGAGCGCGATGGCACCAACTCCGACGGTTGCGTGATCATCAACTTCGCCCAGAAGAAGGTGCTGATCGCGGGCATGCGTTACGCCGGCGAAATGAAGAAAGCCATGTTCTCGGTGCAGAACTTCCTGCTGCCGGCCGCTGACGTACTGCCTATGCACTGCGCAGCCAACATCGGCGAAGAAGGCGATGTAACCCTGTTCTTCGGCCTGTCCGGCACTGGCAAGACCACTCTGTCGGCCGATGAAAGCCGTTACCTGATCGGTGACGACGAACACGGCTGGGGCGAAGGCGTTGTCTTCAACATCGAAGGCGGCTGCTACGCCAAGTGCATCGACCTGTCCGAGAAGAACGAACCGGTCATCTGGAAAGCCATCAAGCACGGTGCAGTTCTGGAAAACGTGGTCATCGACGACGCCTCCAAGCACGCCGACTACGCCGATGTCAGCCTGACCCAGAACAGCCGCGCGGCCTATCCGCTGGAGCACGTTGCCAAGCGTTCCGAGAAGAACCTGGGCGGCGAGCCAAATGCCGTTATCTTCCTGACCTGCGACCTGACCGGCGTGCTGCCGCCAGTGTCGATCCTGAACAACGAGCAAGCGGCCTACCACTTCCTGTCGGGTTACACCGCGCTGGTCGGCTCGACTGAGATGGGTTCGGGCGGCGGCATCAAGTCGACCTTCTCCACCTGCTTCGGCGCGCCGTTCTTCCCGCGTCCTGCTGGCGAATACGCTGAGCTGCTGATCAAGCGCATCAACGGCTTCGGCTCCAAGGTCTACCTGGTCAACACCGGCTGGACCGGCGGCGGCTACGGCGTTGGCAAGCGCTTCAGCATCCCGACCACCCGTGCTGTGATCGCTGCGATCCAGAGCGGCGCGCTGGTGGGTGCCGAAACCGAGCACCTGGACATCATCAACCTCGACGTGCCGAAAGCCGTTGAAGGTGTTGATACCAACCTGCTCAACCCACGCACCAACTGGGAAGACAAGGCTGCCTACGACGAGGCTGCCAAAGGTCTGGCCAAGCTGTTCATCGAGAACTTCAAGAAGTTTGAAGTTTCCGACGCAATCAAGGCTGCCGGGCCGAAGCTGTAAGCTTTAACCGGTACGCTGGATGAAGCCGCCCTCGGGGGTGATGCCCGTCCGTTGAAACTTGGGGCTGCGTTGCAGCCCTTCGCGGGCAAGCCCGCTCCCACAGTATTGCGCAAGGTTTGGCACCAGCGCTGTACCTGTGGGAGCGGGCTTGCCCGCGAAGGGCCGCAGAGCGGCCCCAAGGTCTGACTGACAAGCATCGCTCCAAGGGCGGCTTTTTGCGGTGTCAGGAAAGCTGAATGGATGCGTGATCAAAAGCGCCATCAGCGCTAGGCCTGCGCTGGTTTCCATCCATGCGGCGTTTTTTGAATTGGCACGGGTGTGTACCTCGGCTCCCTCGGAGCGACGATGCTATGCGATCTACGATTGATTGCGACTATATGACTCCCAAAGCCTTTGTGGGAAGCTTCGCTTTCATGTAACCAACCCGCGTGGCAAGCCATGACCGAATCCCCCCTGCGCTCCGACTTCAATCACTTCCACCCAATCCTCACCCGTCCGCAAGACAACGACGTCAACGGTCACATCGCTGGTGCCACGGTGCATGGCTTTTTTGAAACCGCGATCCAGGCATTTCTGGTAGAGCAGGCCGAGCTTGACCTGCGTGACGGCGCATTGGCGGGTCTGGTGATCAGTTCGGCAGCCGACTTCTACGCCTTGCCGGCGTTTCCGGATGTGCTCGAGGTAGGCCTGGGCGTGACGCGGCTGGCTGGCAGTACCGTGGAGTACCGTTTGGCGCTGTTCCGCCCAGGCGAGACCCAGGCGTGTGCGGCGGGCAGCCTGGTGCAGGTGTTCATCGAGCGCAGCTCAGGCCAGCCTGCCGTGCTGCCTGAGGCCATGCAGGCGACCCTGGCAGGCCTGCGGCCCAACCTTTAAAGGGCACAAATGCAAAGGCCCCGCCGGGAGGGGCGGGGCCTTTTGATGCCTGGGCAAAGCCCTTGGCTATCAGTGACGCCAGTGGCGCTTCTGTTTGTGCTTGCGGTGGCCATAGTGGTGGCCGCGGTCGTAGTGACGACGGTCATCGTAGCCGCGACGGTAACGACGGTCGTCGCGCTCGTCTTCATCGGCCTTGTTGCCCATGTAGTTACCCAGCGCGCCACCTGCGCCGCCGCCAGCGGCTGCACCGATGTAGCTGCCATTGGTGCCGCCGACGCTGCGGCCAATCACGTTACCGCCGGCTGCGCCCAGGGCACCACCAATTGCGGCTTCACCGCGTTGACGTTTATCGGCACCGACCGCACTGCCAGCTGCGCCGCCCAGCCCTGCGCCAATCGCGCCGCCGGTGCTGCCGCCAAACTGCTGGCCGACCACTGAGCCGAGTACCCCACCCAGTGCGCCGCCAATACCTGCTTCAGTCGTGCCGCCTGCCATGGCAACGCCGCTGAGCAAGCCAAAAGACAACAACAGAATCGAGGAGTACTTCTTCATCAAGAGAACCTCAGAGGGATTACGAGGGCGAATTTGAGGCTCGGCGAGCACTCTGGCAATTGAAATCCGACGAGTAACACGAGTTGTACACAATTCTCTAAGTTACTGTTTTCAACATGAAACTTAATCGTTTTTTGCCTGTCATACGCTACTTGAGACAAAGCCCTGACCATTGCGGACAGGGCTTTTTTTTGGTCTCCAGAAAGCCGATGAGGCTATGCCGTCAGAGAATCCGACCGGTGTCGCTGGCACGTTCCAGCTTGATCGCGATGAACTTGGAAGTCGGCGTGTGGCTGCCGTCGCCAATGCTCTCCAGCGGCACCAGCGGGTTCACCTCTGGATAGTAGGCCGCCGCCTGCCCAGCCGGAATATCGTAGGCCAGCAGAGTGAAGCCACGTACCCGGCGCTCGATGCCATCGTCCCACAGCGACACGATATCGGCCTTCTGCCCAGGCGCGAAGCCCAGACGAATGATGTCGGCTTCGTTGACGAACAGCACGTCGCGCTGCGCCTTGACCCCGCGGTAACGGTCATCCAGGCCATAGATGGTGGTGTTGTACTGATCGTGCGAGCGCATCGATTGCATGATCAGGTCCGGCAACTGGCCGCTGGCGCGTACGCGCTCATCGAGCAGCGAGTCGGGCAGCAGGTTGGCCTTGAAGTTGGCGCGCCCGTTCGCGGTTTGCCACTTGCGGCTGCCAGCGCTGTTGCCCAGGTAGAAACCGCCCGGGTGTTTCAGGCGCTGATTGAAGTCGGCAAAACCGGGGATGGTGTCGGCGATTAGCTGGCGAATGCGGTCGTAGTCAGCCACCAGCCAGTGCCAGTCGACCGGGCGCTTGCCCAGCGTTGCGGCGGCAATACCGGCAATCACTGCAGGCTCGGAACGCATCTGTTTCGACAGCGGCTTGAGCTGGCCATTGGAGGCGTGGACCATGCTGAACGAGTCTTCCACCGTGACCGCCTGCGGGCCATCGGCCTGCATGTCGATGTCGGTACGGCCCAGGCACGGCAGGATCAACGCCTGCTTGCCATGCATCAGATGGCTACGGTTGAGCTTGGTACTGATCTGCACCGTCAGGTCGCAGTTGCGCAGCGCCTGAGCGGTGCGCGCGGTGTCTGGCGTGGCTTGGGCGAAGTTGCCACCCAGGCCGATGAATACCTTGGAACGGCCATCGAGCATGGCGTGGATCGCCTCGACGGTATTGTGACCGTTGGCGCGCGGCACCGGGAAGGCGAAGCGTTGTTGCAGGGCATTGAGCAGCGCTGCTGGCGGCCGCTCGTTGATGCCCATGGTGCGGTCGCCCTGCACGTTACTGTGGCCGCGCACCGGGCACAGGCCGGCACCGGGCTGGCCGATGTTGCCGCGCAGCAGCATCACGTTGACCATTTCCTGAATGGTCGGCACCGAGTGGCGATGCTGGGTGATGCCCATCGCCCAGCACATGATCACGCGCTTGCCCTTGCAGTACATGCGCGCAGCCTGTTCGATCTCGGCCAGCTCCAGGCCCGACTGGGCCTGCAGCTGATCCCACGGGGTGGCATCGACCACCGCCAGGTACTCGTTGATGCCGTGGCCGTGCTCGGCAATGAACACATGATCGAAGATCGCCGGCTCGCCCTTGGCCTGCGCCTCGCGCTCCCACTGCAGGAGGAACTTGGCCATGCCGCGCAGCAGTGCCATGTCGCCGCTCAGGGCAGGGCGGAAATACGCCGAGTTGGTTGGGCGGTCGCTGTTGGTGAGCATCTCCAGCGCATTCTGCGGGTGCTGGAAGCGCTCCAGGCCACGCTCCTTGAGCGGGTTGACGCAGATCACCTGTGCTCCGCGTTTGACCGCATCGCGCAGCGGGTCGAGCATGCGTGGGTGGTTGGTGCCGGGGTTCTGGCCCCAGACGAAGATCGCATCGGCGTGCTCGAAATCATCGAAGGTCACCGTGCCCTTGCCGACCCCGACGCTCTGGCCCAGGGCCACGCCGCTGGCTTCGTGGCACATGTTCGAGCAGTCCGGGAAGTTGTTGGTGCCGAACGCGCGGACAAACAGCTGATACAGGTAGGCCGCTTCGTTGCTGGCCCGGCCCGAGGTGTAGAACTCGGCCTGGTCCGGGCTGGTGAGGCCGTTCAGGTGCTGGGCGATCAGGGCGAAGGCGCTGTCCCAGTCGATCGGCTGGTAACGGTCGCTGGCCGGGTTGTACAGCATCGGCTCGGTCAGGCGGCCCTGGTACTCGAGCCAGTAGTCGCTTTGCTCAAGCAGCGAGGTCACGCTGTGGCGAGCGAAGAAGGCCGCATCGACACGGCGCTTGGTGGCTTCCCAGTTGACTGCCTTGGCGCCGTTCTCGCAGAACTTGACCATGCCGCTTTCAGGCGAGTCGCCCCAGGCACAGCCCGGGCAGTCGAAACCGCCGTTCTGGTTGGTCTTGAGCAGAGCGCGGATGTTCTTCAGTGCGTTGTCGCTGCCAACCCAGGCCTTGGCCACACTGCGCAGCGCACCCCAGCCGCCGGCGGCGCCGTTGTAGGGCTTGTAGCGAGGTGGGGTTTGTTCTTGCGGAAGCTTCTGATGGGAGGTCACGGCGATTTCGACTCCGCCACGGGGCTGAACACCCGTGGTGCACTGTGTTTGGGCAAATGAATAAGGTTGAGCTGATGCTTGCGCGCCCATTGCAGGGCAAGGCCGGTGGGCGCCGACAAACTGACCAGGGTCTGGATGCCTGCGCGCAGCACCTTCTGGATCAGTTCCAGGCTGCAGCGGCTGGTGACGATGGCCAGGCCGCCCTGGGTGTCGATCTGCTCGCGCAGCAAGGCGCCGATCAACTTGTCCAGCGCGTTGTGCCGGCCGATGTCTTCACGGCCCAGCAACAGCTCACCTTGGCTATTCATGAACAACGCCGCATGGACTGCACCGCAGTGCTGGCCCAGCGGTTGAAACTGATCGATGCGCCGGCGCAGGTCGTGCAGCCACTCGACCGGCGGCAGCGGCGCGCCGGGCAGGCTGGCCAGTTCTGGCAGCGCCTGCTCCAACGCTTCGACACCGCACAGGCCGCAGCCACTGGTGCCGGCCAACTGGCGGCGCTGGTTTTTCAGGTTCCAGAACGCCCGGCTGGCAATCTCCAGGTCGGCATACAGCGCCGAGCCACTGCCAGAAAGCTTTACGTCGTAGATTTCATCGGTGCTTTCGACGATGCCGCTGCCGACACTGAAACCGACGGCAAAATCTTCCAGATCGGTCGGGCTGACCAGCATCACGGCCTGGCTCAAGCCGTTGTAGGCGATCGCCAGCGCGACTTCTTCGGCAAGCGGCGTGCTGGCACGCTCGGCATCGCTGAGTTGGACGTAGTCGTAGGTGTTGCTGGCGGCAGGCAGGGACAGTGCAGTGGACGCCGCGCAGACCGGAGGTTTGCTGTTCATCGGGCGCAGTACCGTCTGGCTCATTAGTGCACAAGCCTAGGCTTGTGCGTCGGCGACGTCTAATCGCAAGGTTCTATGCCGTGATAGAGCGCGTCGATTGGTCGCACCCGGGCGGGTTGGGCAAATCTGTCCTAGACTTGCCGTTCCGAGGATTTATCAACAAGGAGCGCGCAATGAGCCTATTCAGTTTCGTGAAGGAAGCCGGCGAGAAGTTGATCGACCTGCTCACGCCTGGCAATGCCAAGGCCGAAGAGCAGATCAAGGAGCACGTGAGCAAGGTGGGGCTGGGTAACCCCAATATCACCGCTACGGTTGATGGGGACAAGATTACCCTCACGGGTGACGTGGCCAGCCAGGAGGAGAAGGAAAAGATCATTCTCGCGGCGGGCAACATCGAGGGTGTGGCCAGCGTTGACGACCAGATTACCGTGACCGGGCCGGTGGTTAAGGCGGCTGTTTTCGTCACTGTCGTGAAGGGCGATACGTTGAGCGCGATCTCCAAGCGGGTATATGGTGACGCGAACCAGTACAACAAGATTTTTGAGGCTAACAAGCCGATGTTGTCGCATCCGGACAAGATTTATGTGGGGCAGGTTTTGCGGATTCCTGAGTAAGGAATTCAGGTCCGCGTATTGGGGCTGCTTTGCAGCCCTTTCGCGACACAAGGCCGCTCCTACAGGGGGCCGCGAACGTCTAGACGACGCGGTCGATGTAGGAGCGGCCTTGTGTCGCGAAAGGGGCGCAGAGCGCCCCCAAAATCCCGAATATCACGCCCTATATCAGTGCATCCTGTTCCGCGCTATCTCGATGTCATCCATGATCGCCTTGGCAAACGCACTCAGATAATCCGCTGCCCCCAACAGCTTGTGATCATTTTCCATGTCGCCCTCGCGGACCAGGTGCTTGATATAACCAAGCAATACCGACACCTGCTCATAGGCATGCTCAAACGGCACCCCCGGCATCACCCGAAAAATATGACAGGGCTTGTCGCCTGCCTCGAAAAACGTCTCTACGCCAACGGTGACGTCTGTGCGTGGGAGGTCGCTCATGCCGTTGCCTCCTGACGTGCCTGTAGCCGATGGAATACGTGCTCGACCAACCCGCGTGCGGTATCGGTACAGTGGCCGGCATTGATCAGCAAGTGGGTACCTGGCTCACCGGTATGGGTGCGGCTGTGTTGCTCCAGGGTTGCTGAAACACCGCGCAATAGTTCGCTGGCGTGGGCGAGGGCGTCGGGTGGGTAAAGGTCAGGTTGGATGGAGGCGTAGAAGACGCTGGCGGTGGGTGGGTCGGGGACGATTTTTTTCATGGCAAAACTCCTCAATTCCATTGACGGAGGCTGCCGCTCGACTTTCTCAGGGGTCGAGGGTGGCAGCCGTGCGCGGGGTGAGAAACCGAGGGAATCAAGGAAAACTCGGCCGGACCGAAGTCCGCCCGCGCACGGCCGCCATAACGGCTTGCCGCGTGATTCATTCAACGGGTTCTCACACCCGGTCACCGGAAAACGGCAACCCAAGGACGTTATCCCTGAGCTATTTCCCCGACAACAGCGAAGGTTCGGCAAGGCGCGTAGGATAGTTCCGAAGCGAGGTCGATTTGAAGCATTTGGTTGCAGTTTGGGAAATGTCTTACGGCTTTGGATCGGTGGATTGGGGCCGCAAAGCGCCCCCGGCAATCTCGCGCCTTGCTCACAACCCCGCCAACAACTCCCGATAATCATCAACCGCCGCAAACTCCTGAGTATCCCGCGGCGCTGCCTTGCTGTCTGGCTGCCGCACCGCGAGCAAATGCCCGACCCCATACCGCTGCGCACTGCGCAAAATCGCCAGGGTGTCATCAATGAACAAGCTGCGCGCCGGATCGAAACCGATGTCGGCCTGCAAGGCATCCCAGAACAGCGGGCTTTCCTTGGGATAGCCGTAATCATGCGAGCTGATCAAACGCTCGAAATACCCCGCCAGCTCCACCCGCTCCAACTTCAACGACAACGAATCACGATGGGCATTGGTGATCATCACCACACGCTTGCCCGCTTTGCGAATCGCCGCCAAAAACGTATCGGCATCCGGGCGCAGGGCAATCAGGTCGGCGATCTCTTGCTTCAGCTCGCGGATCGGCAGGTTCAGCTCCTGGCTCCAGAAGTCCAGGCAGTACCAGTTCAGCGTGCCGGCGTTACGCTCGAACAGCGGCTGCAGCTCGAGCTCGGCCATCGCCCGGCTGATACCGTGCAGCTCGGCGTAGCGCTGGGGCAGGTGTTGCAGCCAGAACTGGTTGTCGTAGTGCAGGTCGAGCAGGGTGCCGTCCATGTCGAGCAGAACGGTGTCGATGGCAGACCAGGGAAGAACAGGCATGGGAAACTCTCGATCAGTCGGCTAGCCACGGTATAGTAACCCGTTCACGCCAAGGAGCTGCCCCATGCGCCAGAAACCCACCGTCCTCAGCCGCGAAATCGTCGCCAATAGCCGTTTGTTCCGGGTCGAATCCGTCGAGCTGCGCTTTTCCAACGGTGTCGAGCGGACCTACGAACGGTTGGTCGGGCGCGGTAATGGCTATGGCGCGGTGATGATCGTGGCGATGCTCGACGCCGAGCATGCAGTGCTGGTCGAGGAATACTGCGGCGGCACCGACGAATACGAGCTGTCGCTGCCCAAGGGCCTGATCGAGCCGGGCGAGGATGTGCTGGCAGCGGCCAACCGCGAGCTCAAGGAAGAAGCCGGTTTTGGCGCACGCCAGCTGGAACATTTGACCGAGCTGTCGCTGTCGCCGGGCTACATGAGCCAGAAGATCCAGGTGGTGCTGGCGACCGACCTCTTTGAGGAACGCCTCGAAGGCGACGAGCCGGAGCCAATGGGTGTCGACAAGGTAAACCTGCGCGAGCTGTCGGCCCTGGCCATGCACCCGCAGTTCAGCGAAGGCCGCGCCCTGGCAGCGCTGTACCTGGTACGGGACATGCTCACCCAGCGCGGGTTGCTCAGCGTATGAACGATCAACAACTGATGCACGAAGTGGTCAAGCTGGCGCTGGCTGCCGGCGAAGCGATCCTGCCGCACTGGCGCGCTGATGTGGCGGTAATGTCCAAGGCGGATGATTCGCCGGTCACCGCTGCCGATCTGGCAGCCCATCACGTCATCGCTGCAGGCTTGCAGGCGCTGGCGCCGCAGATCCCGGTGCTGTCGGAAGAAGACTGCGACATTGCCCTCGCCGAACGCGCCGGCTGGAGCCGCTGGTGGCTGGTCGATCCGCTGGACGGGACCAAGGAATTCATTGCCGGCAGCGAAGAGTTCACCGTCAACATCGCCCTGATCGAGCAGGGCGAAGTGGTATTTGGCGTGGTCAGCATGCCGACCAACAACCGCTGCTACTTTGGTGGCCGCGAGCTGGGCGCCTGGCGCGCCGATCAGGACGCGCCAGCCGCGCCGATCCAGGTGCGCACTGCGCCGCCTGCTGACGCCCAATTCACGGTGGTCGCCAGCCGCCGTCACTCCAGCCCACAGCAGGAAGCGCTGCTGGCTGGCTTGAGCGGTGCAGTGGGTGAGCTGGACTTGGTCAGCGTCGGTAGCTCGCTGAAGTTCTGCCTGCTGGCAGAGGGTGAAGCCGATTGTTATCCGCGCCTGGCACCGACCTCGCAGTGGGACACCGCTGCCGCGCAAGGCGTGCTCGAAGGCGCTGGCGGTGAGGTGATCGGTCTGGACGGCCAGCCGTTCCGTTACCCGGCGCGGGAGTCGCTGCTCAACCCCTTCTTCCTGGCTTTGCCCAGCGCCGCCCCGTGGCGCCAGGCACTGATCAAGCTCGCCTCAACGATGTAGCACGTACTGCCCACTGAACGTGACGGCGGGCTCAGTGCTGCCGCTGTTGCTGACCACCGTATCCAGCGTCAGGCGCGCTCGCCCTCGGCGCTGGTATAGCGTCACGAAGCGCTCCCAGGCTTTGTCTAGCGGCGGCTGGCAGCGGGCAACCGCGGCGCCGGTGACCGGCAGCGGATAGCTGATCTGGCCTTCCTGAATGACGATATGGCCGTCATCGATGCCCGCCTCGCGCAAGCGCAGGTGCAGCCAGCCCCAACCCACCAGCACCGCCGCGCAGTACAGGCTGCCGCCAAACATGGTGCTCTTGTGGTTGACGTTGGCCTCCAGCGGCAGCTGCAGTTGCAGGCACTGGTCTTGCCAGCTGAGCACTTGCAGGCCCATCTCGCGGGTCAACGGGATGTCGCTGTGCAGTACTTCTTCCAGATATTGGCGGTCGTCGCTCATGGGCGCGAGTCCTCGTGATCGTCAGCGCCGCCGGCATGATCAGCAAAGCTCAGGCCGTGCTTGCGCAACTTGTCGTGCAGGGTTTTGCGCGGCACGCCCAGCGCTTCGGCGAGGCTGCGCATGGAGCTGTGTGGCTGGGTCAGTTCGGCGGCAATCAATGAGCGCTCGAACTGCTCGACCTGATCGCTGAGGTTGCCGCTGAGCAGCGGCGCGGCGCTGGCCGTGGCGGGCGGCTGCTGGCCGTCGAGGGCCAGTTCCAGGCCGAGGGCAAAGCGTTCCGCAGCGTTTTGCAGCTCGCGGACGTTACCGGGCCAGTCATGGCGCAGCAGCAGTGCCCGTTGCGCCGGTTGCAAGCTGTGCGGGGCGAGGCCGTGGCGCTGGCTGGCGGCATCGGCGAAGTGCTGGAACAACACCAGGATATCGTCGCCGCGCTCGCGTAGTGCAGGGATGCGCAGCGGTGCGACGTTCAGCCGGTAATACAGGTCAGCACGGAACCGGCCCTGGTCAGCAGCCTGGCGCAGGTCTTCCTTGGTGGCGGCGATCACGCGGATATCCAGCGGGATCAGCTGATTGCCGCCCAGGCGTTCGACCACCCGCTCCTGCAGCATGCGCAGCAGTTTCACCTGCACATCCAGGCTCATGCTCTCGATCTCGTCGAGGAACAGCGTGCCGCCATTGGCGAATTCGAACTTGCCGATGCGGCGCTTCTGCGCGCCGGTGAACGCGCCGGGCTCGTGGCCGAACAGCTCGCTCTCGACCACTGACTCTGCCAGGGCGCCGGCGTTGATTGCCACAAACGGGCCATCGCGGCGGCTCGACAGATCATGCAGGGCGCGGGCGACGACCTCTTTGCCGGCACCGGTCTCACCGAGAATCAGCACATCGGCGCGGGTGCCGGCGAGGGCGCCGATCTGGTCGCGCAGGCGCTGCATCGACGGCGACTGGCCCACCAGGCGGGTCGACAGTTGCTGGCGATCACTCAAGGCCAGACGCAGGCTGCGGTTGTCCAGCACCAGCCGGCGCAGGGCCAGGGCGCGGCGTACGCTGTCGAGCAGGGCGTCGCTGGCGAAGGGTTTTTCAAGGAAGTCGTAAGCGCCGGCGCGCATCGCCTGCACCGCCAGCGGCACGTCGCCGTGGCCGGTGATCAGCAGCACCGGCAGCTCCTGATCGCGGCCACGCAGGTGCTCGAGCAGTTGCAGGCCGTCGATCCCGGGCATGCGGATATCGCTGACGACGACGCCCGGCCAGTCTGGCTCGATGCGCTCGGCCAGGCCCTGGGCATCCGCCAGGGTGACTACCTTGAGCCCGGCCAGGTCGAGGGTCTGGCCCAGGGCCTGACGCAGGTGCGGATCATCGTCGACCAGGATCACCTGGGTACGGCTGTCGATCAGTGTCGTCTCGGGCGTCATGCCGAGGGGTCCTCCGAAGTGGGCAGGGTCGCGCCGGGCTTGGCCACGCGCATGCGCAAGGTCAGCAGGGCGCCACCTTCAGGGTGGTTGCCGAGCAGCAGTTCACCGTCCAGTGCGAGCATCAGGCTCTCGCAGATCGCCAGGCCCAGGCCGAGGCCTTGGGTTCGGGTCTTGGTGGTAAAGAACGGCTCCTTGGCGCGCTCCAGCGCCTGGCGGGTAAAGCCTGGGCCGTTGTCGCGAATGTACAGATAGACGTGCTCGTCGCGCCGTTCGGCACTCAGCCACAGCTTGCGCGGGTTGGCTTTTTCGGTGAGCGCATCGAGGGCGTTGGCGAGCAGGTTGCCGAGCACCTGGCGCAGGCGCGTTTCGCCGGCCTGAACCCACAGCGGCGCGTCCGGCAGGTCGCGAACCAGCTCCACCGCCATCGCCCGGCGACGCTTGGCCAGCAGGGCCAGGGCGTCGTCCAGCGCCGGTTGCAGGGCGACGCTTTCTGGCGCATGGCGATCACGCCGGGCAAAGGCGCGCAGATGGGCGATGATCGAGGCCATGCGCCCGGTCAGCTCGCCGATCAGCTTGAGGTTGCCGCGGGCGTCTTCGGTACGTTCATGGTCGAGCAGCACTTCGGCGTTTTCGGCGTAGCTGCGGATCGCCGCAAGCGGCTGGTTGAGCTCGTGGCTGATGCTTGCCGACATGGTGCCGAGCACCGACAGCTTGCCGGCCTGGACCAACTCGTCCTGAGCGCGGACCAGTTCCTGCTGGGCGCTCTCGCGCTCGAGCACGGCGCTTTTCAGCAGGGTATTAAGGCCTTCGAGGTCGGCGGTCCGGGCCACCACGCGGTTTTCCAGGTCTTGCCGGCCGCGGGCTTCGAGGTCGATGCGGTCGATATAGTGGCGCCGGCGCTGCATCACCAAACCGGTCAGGAGGATCAACACCAGCAGTGCGCCGGCGCCAATTGCCATGACCGTCTGCACCGAGCGGTCGATGAGGATGTGCGGGGCAAGGATGCTCACCTGCCAGCCGGTTTCCTTGATGTCGCGGGTCTGGATCAGCCAGGCCTCGGGGTTGAGGTTGAGCGGCTGCGGTGCCTGGGTCGGGTAGGGCTGGATGGCGAGCATCGCCGAGCGCTCCGCCGGAGTCAGCGGGCGGGTGGCACGGAAGCGCCAGTCCGGGCGCGAGGTCAGCACCACTACGCCGTTCTGATCGGTCAGCAGCAGTTGCTCGGGGGTATTGCCCCAGAGAGTTTCGGTGTGGTCGAGGTCGACCTTGACCACCAGCACGCCGATCACCCGCTCGCCATCGCGCACCGCAGCCGCGAAGAAGTAGCCGCGCTTGGCTGAGGTCGTGCCTTGGCCAAAGAAGCGCCCCAGGCGGCCTTCCATGGCTTCGATGAAATATGGCCGGAAGGCGAAGTTACGACCGACGAAACTGTCGCGTTTATCCCAGTTGGAGCCGGCCAGGGTGTTGCCGCTGACGTCCATCAGGTACATCACCTCGGCCCCGGTCTGGCGGGTGATGTCCTTGAGCAGGCGGTTGGCGTTGGTGATTGCTTCGATCTTGAACGGATCGGCCAACGCCTGGCGTAGCGCCGGCAGCTCGCCGAGGATCTGCGGCAAGGTTTCGTAGCGGTGCAGGGTGCCGAGCAGGTTGGCCACGTACAGGTCGAGGGTCTGGCGATTCTGCGAGGCGAGCTGGTCCTGGTAATAGCGTTCGGCCAGGTGATGCAGCGGCCACAGCAGCGGCGCCAGGCACACTGCCAGAAGGGCCAGGCTGCGCCAGCGGGGGCGTCGCGGGGAGGTCGGGGTGTGCATCATGTGCCAACTGCGCCAGAAAGAGTCTGGCGCAATTATGCGCTAGTTCAGGCAGTCGTTGAGCGCGTCCCGCCAATGCGCCTGGCTGACGTGCCACTGTTGCGCCAGAAGCGAGCAGTCCAGCCGCGAATTGGCTGGGCGCTGCGCAGGAGTTGGGTACTCCCTGGTGCTGATCGGGATCAGCTCGGCGCAAGGCAGGCCGCGCGCCTTGAGCTGCGCGGCGATCGCCTCGGCAAAGCCGAACCACGAGGTTTCACCTTGGGCGCTAAGGTGGTAAGTGCCCCAGGCGCCCGCATCGCCGGCCTGCCAGCGCTCGAACAAGGCCAGGGTGCTGGCGGCAATGGTGCCGGCCCAGGTGGGCGCGCCGATCTGGTCGGCGACTACCCGCAGTTGCGGTTTCTCCTGCAACAGGCGTTGCATGGTCAGCAGAAAGTTGCGCCCGTGCTGCGAGTAGACCCAGCTGGTGCGCAGGATCAGGTGCTGGCCGCCAACAGCGGTGATCGCCTGTTCACCGGCCAGCTTGCTGCTGCCGTACACGCCCAGAGGGTTGGGCGCGTCCTGCTCGGTGTAAGGCGTGGCTTTGCTGCCGTCGAAGATGTAATCGGTGGAGTAGTGGATCAACGGCACACCGAGCTGGGCGGCTTCTTCAGCCAGCACCTGCGGGGCTTGGGCATTGATCGGGAAAGCCAGCTCCGGCTCGCTTTCGGCCTGGTCGACGGCAGTGTGGGCAGCGGCGTTGATGATCAAGTCCGGAGCCAGCTCGCGCAGCGGCGTGCGCAGCTGTTCGGGACGGGCCAGATCGAGCCGATCGCGGCCCAGGGCGTGCACGTCAGCTCGGCCTTTGAATTGTGCCTGTAGGGCCTGGGCGACCTGACCGTTGTGGCCGCATATGAGAATCTTCAGTGGCTTCATGGGAACAGCTCACGAAAGCTCAGCCCTTGCTGGTCTTTGGCCGACAGCAACGGCGCTTCGATCAGCCCCCAGTCGATTGCCAGGTCCGGGTCGTCCCAGCGGATGCAGCGCTCGGCAGTCGGGTTGAAGTAGTCGGTGGTCTTGTAGAGGAAGTCGGCCGACTCGCTCAGCACCAAAAAGCCGTGGGCCAGGCCCGGTGGAATCCAGAACTGGCGATGGCTTTCGGCGCTCAACCGGGTGGCCACCCAGCGGCCAAAGGTCGGCGAATCAACGCGCACGTCTACCGCAACGTCGAGCACTTCGCCCTGGACCACGCGCACCAGTTTGCCTTGTGGGTTTTCCACTTGATAGTGCAAGCCGCGCAGCACGTTTTTCTGCGAGCGCGAGTGGTTGTCCTGAACGAAGTTGATGCTGACCCCGGTCTGCTCCTTGAAGGCGCGCTCATTGAAGCTTTCGAAGAAAAAGCCACGGCTGTCGCCAAACAGCTTTGGCTCGATGATCAATACATCAGGGATGTCGGTAGCGATGACGTTCATGGGTACTCTTCAGCCAGTTTGCGCAGGTACTGGCCGTAGCCGGTCTTCTTCAAGCCTTCAGCCTTGGCCAGCAGTTGCTCACGGCAGATCCAGCCCTTCTGGAAGGCGATTTCTTCCAGGCAGGCGACCTTCAGGCCCTGGCGGTTTTCGATGGTCTGCACATATTGCGCGGCTTCCAGCAGGCTCTCGTGGGTGCCGGTGTCGAGCCAGGCGAAACCACGGCCAAAGCGCTCGACGCGCAGGTCGCCGCGTTGCAGGTAGGCATTGGTGATGTCGGTGATTTCCAGCTCGCCGCGTGCCGAGGGGCGCACGGCCTTGGCGATCTCGATCACATCGTTGTCGTAGAAATACAGGCCGGTGACGGCGTAGTTGGACTTGGCCACAGCGGGTTTTTCTTCGATCGACAGGGCGCGGCCCTGCTCGTCGAACTCGACCACGCCAAAGCGCTCCGGATCTTTCACCAGATAGCCGAACACCGTTGCTCCGGACGGCTGGCTGACTGCGCGCAGCAGCTGCTCGCTGAAGCCTTGGCCGTGGAAGATGTTGTCGCCGAGGATCAGGCACACCGGGTCTTTGCCGATGAATTCTTCGCCGATAATGAACGCCTGGGCGAGGCCATCCGGCGAAGGCTGCTCGGCATAGCTTACGTGGATGCCGAACTGGCTGCCGTCGCCGAACAGCTGGCGATACTGCGGCAAGTCCTGCGGGGTGGAAATCAGCAGGATGTCGCGGATGCCGGCAAGCATCAGCACCGAGATCGGGTAGTAGATCATCGGTTTGTCGTAGATCGGCAACAACTGCTTGGACACGCCGAGGGTGATCGGGTGCAGACGGGTGCCGGAGCCGCCCGCCAGGACAATGCCTTTGGTCATGAGATCAGATCCTTGAATTGGGTGTTGCCCAGCCGCTCGCCCTGGTAACTGCCATCCTGAACGTTACGGCACCACTCGCGGTTGTCGAGGTACCACTGCACGGTCTTGCGCAGGCCGCTGGCGAAGGTCTCGGCCGGCACCCAGCCGAGTTCGCGCTCGATCTTGCTGGCGTCGATGGCATAGCGCAGGTCGTGGCCTGGGCGGTCCTGGACGAAGGTGATCAGGTCAGCGTACTGGCTGACCCCGGCCGGATGCTGGGGTGCCAGCTCATCGAGCAGGGCGCAGATGGCGCGGACCACGTCGAGGTTGGTCTGCTCGTTGTGGCCACCGATGTTGTAGGTCTCGCCGACCTGACCCTGGCTGACCACAGTGAGCAAGGCGCGGGCATGATCCTCGACAAACAGCCAGTCGCGCACTTGCTGGCCGTTGCCATATACCGGCAGCGGCTTGCCGGCGAGGGCGTTGAGGATCACCAGTGGGATCAGTTTTTCCGGGAAGTGATACGGGCCGTAGTTGTTCGAGCAGTTGGTCAGCAGCACCGGCAGGCCATAGGTACGCTGCCAGGCGCGGACAAGGTGGTCGGACGCCGCCTTGCTGGCCGAATAGGGCGAGCTGGGCGCGTAGGGGGTGGTTTCGCTGAACAGGTCATCGACACCGTGCAGGTCGCCGTAGACCTCGTCGGTAGAGATGTGATGAAAGCGAAACGCTTCGCGCCGCGCCGCCGGCAGCTTGCTCCACCAGGCGCGGGTGGCTTCGAGCAGGGCGTAGGTGCCAACGATGTTGGTCTGGATGAACGCTGCCGGGCCGTCAATCGAACGGTCCACGTGCGACTCGGCCGCCAGGTGCATGATGGCGTCTGGCTGGAACCGCTCGAGCACGGCGCTGACCAGCGGCTGGTCGGCGATATCGGCCTGGACGAACTCGTAACGGGTGTTGCTGGCGATCGGCTGCAACGACTCAAGGTTGCCGGCGTAGGTCAGCTTGTCGAGGTTGAGCACATCGTGTTCGGTGTGGGTGATCAGGTGGCGGATCAGCGCCGAGCCGATAAAGCCGGCACCGCCGGTGACGAGTATGCGCATCAGTCTGCCTCTGTAAAACCGGTTGACGTCGGATGGAGCGTAGCTTGTCGATTGCCGCCGGTACTGACAAGCGCATTGATTTGCGCAGCTGTTCTGTCGGCTTGTTTGCAGCTGCCTCTTGTATATCGGCAGCAGCAGTGGCGATATAAGCGACAAAAAAACCGAGGTCACACGCAAAATGCCCCTCAGCACCCTGATTCAGCGTTCCAGCCAGCCAAGCCCTTCGCTCAGCGAAGCGCAGGCACATGCTTTGCTCAGGGCGCACTTTGACCTCGGCGGTAACCTGCAGGCGCTGGGCAGCCAACAGGACCTGAACCTGCGCCTGGACAGCGACCAAGGCCGCTTCGTGCTCAAGGCCTGCCACGGCAGCTATGCCGAGATCGAGCTGCAGGCGCAGCATGCGGCGCTGGCCTATCTGGCCGAGCAGGGCGTGCCGGTGCCGGGTATGCGCGCTGCGCGCAACGGCGAGACGCTGCTGGCGCTGGACGTCGACGGCCAGCCACTGCGCGTGCGCGTGCTCGACTATATCGAAGGGCAATCGCTGACCCGCCTAAAGCATATGCCGGCCAGTTTGATGGCCGAGCTCGGCGCCTTGTGCGCGAAGGTTGACCTGGCCCTGGCCGACTTCGATCATCCGGGCCTTGCGCGCACCCTGCAGTGGGACCCGCAACATGCCCAGGCGTTGATCGAGCACCTGTTGCCGGTGCTGGGCGATACGCCGCGCCGCGCCCAGCTGCAGGCGGTGGTTGCGCAGGCAGTTGAGGTGTTGGCCAAGGTGCAGGCGCAACTGCCGAGCCAGGCGGTGCATCTGGATATCACCGATGACAATGTGGTCTGGCAGCGCGATGCCCAGCGCGAGTGGCAGTTGCAAGGTGTGATCGACTTTGGCGACCTGGTACGCACCTGGCGCATCGCTGACTTGTCGGTGACCTGTGCTGCGCTACTGCACCATGCCGAAGGTGATCCGCTGCGGATTCTGCCGGTGGTCAGCGCCTATCACGAGGTCAATCTGCTCAGCGAGGCCGAGTTGCTGGCGCTGTGGCCGCTGGTGTTGATGCGTGCTGCGGTGCTGGTGCTGAGCAGCGAGCAGCAACTGACGGTCGATCCGGACAATCAATACATCCGCGACAACATCGCCCACGAGTGGCAGATCTTCGAGACCGCCAGCCGTGTGCCAGCAGCATTGATGGAAGCGGCGATTCTGCAAGCCGCTGGCCAGCAATTGCCGGCGCTTGCATTGACCGACTGCGCGCCTTTACTGCCGGCGCTGGCAGGCAAGGCAGTCACCCGCGTCGACCTCGGCGTGCTCAGCAGGCACTGCGAGGCGGGCAACTGGCAGCAGCCTGGTTTTGATCAGGCTGTGCTGGCCGCCGAACCTGGCGTGGCTTGCAGCCTGCATGGGCAATATCGGCTTTCGCAAACCCACATCGACCGTCCCGACGAGCCGGCCACCTGTGCCCTCGGTGTCGAGCTGAAGCTACCCGAAGGCAGCCCGCTGCAAGCGCCGCATGCTGGTGTATGGCAGCGTGTGAGCGCCAACCATGGCTGCCTGCGCAGCGAGCATTTCAGCCTGTGGCTGCAAGGCTTGCAGAGCATGCCGGAGGATGGCCAAGCGCTGAATCTGGGTGAGGCGCTCGGCACTACTGGCAGCCTGCTCAGCGTGCAGCTGTGCCGCTATAGCAGCGTGCAGCCGCCGTTCTTCGCCACGCCTTCAGCGGCGGCCGCCTGGCTGGCGCTGTGCCCGTCACCGCAAGCCTTGCTGGGGTTTGCCTGCGACGCCGAGCCGCTGCCCGATGCGCAAGCGCTGCTGGCGCGCCGTGATGCCAGCTTCGCCCGCTCGCAGAAGCACTACTACGCACAGCCGCCGCATATCGAGCGCGGCTGGCGCAACTACCTGATCGACATGCAGGGCCGCTCGTACCTGGACATGCTCAACAACGTCGCCGTGCTTGGCCACGGCCACCCGCGCATGGCCGCTGAGTCGGCGCGGCAGTGGTCGCTGCTCAACACCAACTCGCGCTTCCACTACGCCGCTGTCGCGGAGTTCTCCGAGCGCTTGCTGGCGCTGGCGCCGGAAGGCTTTGATCGGGTGTTTCTGGTCAACAGCGGCACCGAGGCCAACGACCTCGCCATTCGCCTGGCCTGGGCCTACAGTGGCGGGCGTGACCTGATCAGCGTGCTGGAGGCTTATCACGGCTGGTCGGTGGCTACCGATGCGATTTCAACCTCGATCGCCGACAACCCGCAAGCGCTGCAAACCCGCCCGGACTGGGTGCATCCGGTGGAGGCGCCGAACACCTTCCGCGGTCGCTATCGCGGCGATGACAGCACCGCTGACTACCTGCGTGACGTCGATGCCAAGCTGGCCGACCTCGACGCCCGCGGCCGTCAGCTGGCGGGAATGATCTGCGAGCCGGTGTACGGCAACGCCGGCGGTATTTCGCTGCCGCCGGGCTACCTGCGCGAGGCCTACGCCAAGGTCCGTGCCCGTGGTGGGGTGTGCATCGCCGATGAGGTGCAGGTCGGTTATGGCCGCCTCGGTGATTACTTCTGGGGCTTCGAGCAACAGGGTGTTGCCCCGGATATCATCACCATGGCCAAAGGCATGGGCAACGGCCAGCCGCTGGGTGCGGTGATCACCCGTCGTGAGATCGCCGAGGCGCTGGAAGCCGAGGGTTACTTCTTCTCGTCCGCCGGCGGCAGCCCGGTCAGTTGCCGGATCGGCCTGGCCGTGCTCGACGTGATGCAGGAGGAGGGCCTGTGGGACAACACCCGCAAGGTCGGCGGCTACTTCAAGGCGCGCTTGCAGGCATTGGTCGATAAACATCCGCTGGCGGGTGCTACCCATGGCTCAGGGTTCTATCTGGGGCTGGAGCTGGTGCGTGATCGGCACACCCTTGAACCGGCCACTGAAGAAACCACTACCTTGTGCAATCGCCTGCGCGATCTGGGCATCTTCATGCAGCCAACCGGCGATTACCTGAACATTCTCAAGATCAAACCACCGATGTGTACCACCCGGGCCAGCGTCGATTACTTCGTCGATTGTGTGGATCGCATCCTGCAAGAAGGCCTCTAGCAGCGAACTGGGCCGTCTCAATACTCGATTGTTATCGGTTATTGAGTCGGCCCTTCGTCTGTATTTTCCTCTTCGTCACTATAATTACAGATAATTATCGGCTATAACTGCTCTCAGTGCATGCCGGGCTACCCTGTGCGCCCGCACATACCTCAACTGTAATGCAGAGGACACCGATGAAAACCCTCACCTCGACTCCCCGCGCCGATGGCTTCCATATGCCTGCCGAGTGGGCGCCACAGACCCAGGCCTGGATGATCTGGCCCGAGCGCCCGGACAACTGGCGCCTCGGTGGCAAGCCGGTGCAGGCGGCGCACGTGACCCTGGCCAAGGCAATTGCCCGCTTTGAGCCGGTGACGGTTGGGGTGTCTGCTGCTCAGTACCAGAACGCCCGGCGCCAACTCGACCTGCCTAACATCCGCGTGGTCGAGCTGAGCAACGACGACGCCTGGGTGCGTGACACCGGCCCGACCTTCGTGATCAACGACCACGGCGAAGTGCGCGGCGTCGATTGGGCTTTCAACGCCTGGGGCGGTTTTGATGGTGGCCTGTATGCACCGTGGAACCGTGACGAAGATGTCGCCACCAAAATTCTCGAAATGGAACGCTGCCAGCGTTATCAGACCGAAGGCTTCGTGCTTGAAGGCGGCTCGATCCACGTCGACGGTGAAGGCACGCTGATCACCACCGAAGAGTGCCTGCTCAACCGTAACCGCAACCCGCACCTGAGCCGCGAGCAGATCGAACAGATCCTGCGCGACCAGTTGGCGGTAGACACCATTGTCTGGCTGCCTGACGGCCTGTTCAACGACGAGACCGATGGCCACGTCGACAACTTCTGCTGTTACGTCGCCCCAAGTGAGGTGTTACTGGCCTGGACCGATGATTCCAACGACCCCAACTACGCGCGCTGCCACGCCGCATTGGCAGTGCTGGAAAACACCCGTGACGCCAAAGGCCGCACCTTTGTAGTGCACAAGATGCCGATCCCAGGCCCGCTCTACGCAACCGAAGAAGAGTGCGCAGGCGTCGACCAGGTGGCCGGTAGCCAGGAGCGCAGCCCTGCCGAGCGCCTGGCGGGCTCGTACGTGAACTTCCTGATCGTCAACGGCGGCATCATCGCGCCGAGCTTCGATGACCCGGCAGATGCCGAAGCTAGAGCCATCCTGGCGAAGATCTTCCCCAACCATGAGGTGGTGATGATCCCCGGCCGCGAGCTGCTGCTCGGTGGCGGTAACATCCACTGCCTGACTCAGCAACAACCGGCGCCGCACAAGCGCTAACTCTCTAATAGAAAAGAAGCCCGTCGATTGACGGGCTTTTTTATGCGCGGCCGACGGCAGACGCGGTAAATGGCACACCTCTTGTATCGTTTCCCATTGTGTTTCAAGCAGATAGGTTTAAACCGATCTGTCACAAACTCAACGTAAGTTAGCCGCTCACGGGCCCAAGGAGTACGTGTTGAAATGAATGCAGCAAGTGAGTCGGTTTTGCGCCCATCGGCAGTAAATCACCAATCGCTCAAAATGCTGACGCAGTGGTTGAAGCACCATGGAAGCAAGCGGGTCAGGACGACCGATACCCGACGTCTGTTGCATGAGCGCTATCCACGGGGACTGATCAGCGATGCTGAGCTTGAGGCGCTGGTAGCCATCTGGCATTGAGCAGACAGTGCTCCCGAGCTGTTGAACAAGAACGCCACCGCTGATTGCGGTGGCGTTTTTATTGGGCGAGTGAATCAGAAGTTGTAGGTGCCGGTCACGACCAGGCTGCGCGGGTCGCCGAACTGGATCTGTGCGGCGCTGGTGGCGGAGGCGTAGTAAGTCTTGTCGGTCAGGTTGTTCAGTGCGGCGCGCACATCCCAGTCCGTGGTGCGCAGGCCGACCAGCGCGTCCCAGCGACCATAGCCTGGCAGCAGGGTGGTGTTCTGGTTGTCGGCAAAGCGCTCGCCAACCATTGTCAGGCCGGTTTCGGCGTACCAGCCCAGTTGCGGTTTCCAGCTGATGAACAGACTGCCGTTGCGCTTGGCCACATCATTGATGCGGTTGCCTTCTAGGCCGTTGTTGTCTTTGACGATGGTTGCATCCTGCAGACCGATGCCACCGCGCACATACCAGTTGCCGACGATGTTGCCGGTTGCGGTCAGCTCTATTCCTCGCGAGCGTTGCAGGCCGCTGAGCTGGATCAGCTCAGGGTTGATCGGGTCGCGGGTGCGGCGGTTGTATAGCTCCAGTTCATAGATTGCCAGGGTGGTGCTCAGGCGCTCGTCGAACCAGTCGCTCTTGACCCCGACCTCCTTCTGCCGGCTCAGCTCAGGGTCGGTGTCGTTGGTATTGCCGGCGGCGTCTGGCGTGATGCCGATCAGGCCACCGCCGACTGGCGAAAAGGTCTTGCTCCACGAGGCGTAGAACGAGTGCTCGCGCCACGGTGAATACACCACGCCAATGCGCGGGCTGGTGCTGGTACTGGTTTGTGGCTCGCTGTGGTTGGTCAGGCGGTTGGTGGTCTCGACTTCGAAGCGATCGAAGCGCAAGCCTGCGAGGATCTGCCATTGCTCGTTCAGGCGGATCTGGTCTTGCAGGTACAGGCCGCGGCTGTCGACCACGGTGTGGTTGTTGCTCGACACGCGCATTCGGCCGTTGTGTTGCAGGCTGCGGTCAGGGTTGTCCAGGTCAAGGCTTGGCACCGCCGTGCCGCCTTGGTTGGTCGGCAAGGCATTGCGCAACAGCGGGTCGCGGCGCTGGTGGCCCAGCTCCAGGCCGACCAGCACGGTGTGGTGCAGGCCCCAGGTGGCGAACTCGCCTTCGGCTTCGAGGTTGTTGAACAGGTTGCGGGTTTTCAGATCCTGCTGCCAACGCTGGCGAGTCACCGTGTTGCTGGCGGCGTTGTAGCCGGTGGCGTAGGTGTTGTCGAACTGGCTGTCGAGCTGGAACAGGCCCAGCGTGTGGCGCAGCTGCCAGTTGTCGCTGAGCTGATAGTTCAAGCGCGAGCGCAGCGACTGCGCCTGGTCATCGATGAAGTCGCGCTGGGTGTCGCTGTAAGTCGTGCCCCGGTCGACGTCGGCCGGGCGGCCATTCACACCCGGGATGCCGCGATCAGGGGTGCGGTTGAAGCGGCTGTATTCGTACTGCACCAGCCAGTTCAGGTCTGGCGTCAGTTGCCAGCTCATCGACGGCGCGAACAGCTGGCGGTTGCCATCGACGCCATCGCGAAAGCTGTTGTAGTCGAGGTTGCCCATGTTCAAACGCAAGCTGACGGTGTCGCTTGGATCGGCGCTGAGGTCGGCGTAAAGGCTGCGCATATCTTCGCTGCCCGCCTGGGCTTCGATGCTCGAGCGCCGGCCATGCTCTGGCGCCTTGCTCACCCGGTTGACGATACCGCCCTGGCCGCCACGGCCATACAGCACCGCGGCCGGGCCCTTGAGCACCTCGACCCGCTCGATATTGTGCAGATCGCGTATGTATTGGCTGTCGTCGCGAATGCCGTCCAGATAGAAGTCGTTGCTGCTCTCGAAGCCGCGGATACGCACGCTGTCGAAACGCGTGTCGGCACCGCTGCTGACATTGGGGATACCTTCCAGCGCCTTGCCCAGGTTGTTGCTGCCGTAATCCAGCAGGTTGCTGGTCTTCACCGTGTCGATGGCTTGCGGTACGTCGCGCACCGCTGTGGAGGTGCGAGTCGCCGTGCTGACTTCCTTGACCCGGGGGTTGTCCCGTTCACGCTCGCCATCGGCGGTGACCGAGAGCTCTGGCAGGGTAGTGGTGGCGGCAGTGGCAACGCCCGCGCTGCACAGCAGCGACAGGCTCAGGGACAGGGGCGAAAGGCGGCGAGGCACACGCATGACGGCATCCAAACAAACAGTTAATGAAAAATGGATGCGGATGGTAATGCTTGCTATTAGCGCTTGCTCGGGTAATTTGTAAAGCCCTGTCTTTACATGTGTATCTCGATGTAACAGCTCCGGCGGCGCTGATCGTAGAGCGATTTATTGCTGTATGTAGATGGAATTACCGCCTTGTGGGAAAAAATGCCCCACGCAAGGGCAGATACGCATTGAAATGCACTATTGCGAGGTGTTTTTTTGGTTATATACACCTGCCTTTCACGATTTTTTGACATTGAGAAGCAGGGGCGGCTAGGATTCGCCATCGCTTGCTGGCCATGACATGGCCATGCGGCTGCGAAAGCCCGCCAGTTGAGCATCGGCACGGCTTGTCAGTTGGATCCGCATAACGTCGAACCTACGAAGGGGCGTTGGTTTCCGGGCGTAAAAATGCACAGTGTTTTTGATTAAAAATAAAGGAAAAGAAAATGTTGAAAACCAGGATCAGCCTGATCGCCCTGGCACTCGTTGCCGCGACCCAGGCACAGGCCAATGACCAGGCCGAGAGCAAGGGCTTTGTTGAAGACAGCCACGCCAACATCCTGCTGCGCAACGGTTTCATCAACCGTGACAAGAAACACGGCACCAATGACCAGTCCCAATGGGGCCAGGCATTCATCGGTAACTTCTCCTCCGGCTTCACCCAAGGCACCGTCGGCGTAGGCGTTGACGCCTTCGGCCTGTACGCACTGCGCCTGGACGGCGGCAAAGGCCGTAACGGCGGCGGCGGTATCGACTTCTTCAAGCGGGAAAACACCGTTGACGCAGATGGCCAGAGCGCTGCGGCCAACGACCTCGCCCGTGCTGGCGCTGCGGTCAAGTTCCGCATCTCCAACACCGTGCTGAAGTACGGCGACCAGATGCCGGCCCTGCCAGTGCTGCAGTACGACGACTCGCGCCTGCTGCCAGAAAGCTTCACCGGCACCATGATCACCTCCAAGGAGATCGAAGGCCTCGAGCTGAACGCCGGTCGCTTCACTCAGGAAGTGCGCAAGAGCGCCGAGCACCGCGACAGCGGTGGCCTGAAGTCGATCAACGTGTTGGGTGGTAGCTACAAGTTCACCGACAACTTCACCGCGTCGCTGTACACAGCCGACAACGAAGACGTCATGAAGAAGCACTACCTGGGTTTGAACTACGTCTTCCCGATCGCTGCTGACCAGTCGCTGACCCTCGACTTCAACGGCTACAAGTCGGACATCGACAAGAAGTTCGTCCAGGCTGCAGGCCTGAACGGCGACTCCAACACCATCTGGAGCCTGGCCGCTACCTACGCCTACGGCGCGCACTCGTTCACCCTGGCGCACCAGCGCAGCACCGGCAGCACCGGCTACAACTACGGCTGGTACCAGAACGAAGGCGGCGTGGGTGACGGTGGTTCGACCATCTACCTGGCCAACTCGTACTGGTCTGACTTCAACGCCGAAGACGAGCGCTCCTGGCAGCTCGGCTACGGCCTGGACTTCAGCACCTTCGGTGTGCCTGGCCTGACCTACAAGCTGGCCTACGTGGTTGGCGACAACATCAACACCCGCAACGTCGCCAACCCACAAGGCTTCGGCGAAGGCAAAGAGCGCGAGATCTTCAGCCAGGTCCGTTACGTCGTTCAAGACGGCCCGGCCAAGGACCTGTCGGTCAAACTGCGTGGCTCGTTCCTGCGTACCAACAACGCGGTACAGCAGAACGGCTACAACGACGACGGCAACGAAGTTCGTGTATTTGTTGAGTATCCGATCAGCATCTTCTGATTCTGGTTGGGTGACGGAAAGGGCCGCTTAGCGGCCCTTTTTGCGTTTTAGGGAGTTGGATTAGTGCTGTAGTCTCATTCCAAATCGAGGGACATCTGGAATGAGCATCATCAAGCGCCCGCCCGAGGTCATCACGGACCCGCTCGCGCTCATCAGCGCACAGCACCAGGATCAGGCAGCGCAATATTTCGCGCTGGCCCATCCGTTCGATCCGAAAGGCAGTTACCTGCACTTTGACGAGTGGCGGTTTCGGCTTCCTGCTGGGCTGGATGCCACATTGGCTTGGTCTCTCATAAAACGTGCGAGAAGCGTTCAACTCACCCCGACGCTGATGCTCGGCGAGCCTGCTTGTCAGTGCTGTTATCTGCACACGCCCGCCATGCATATGGCCGTTGCAGAATGCGACCGACACACAACCAAAAGTCAGCTGGAGTTGATGGGCTCGAAGGTTGGCGAGGGCAATCACCTCCAGTATTTGCTCACTGACCTGATTGAAGATGAGGCGATCAGCAGTAGTCAGCTTGAAGGTGCGGCCATCACTACAAAGGCTGCGAAGGACTTGCTGAAGAGAAGCAGAGTGCCGCGCTCCGCCGATGAGAAAATGATCATCGGTAACTACAAGATGATGAATTTCGCCTGGGAGAACAGGGACAAGGAGCTAAGTGAGGAGCTGATCACCGAGCTGCACAAGATCGGTGTAGAGGGCATCGATGATGACAAATACCATCCCGGTGCATTCAAGAATACCGACGACGTCGTAGTTGGGGATGGCAGCGAAGTGGTGCATCAGCCGCCCCCGGTCGCTGGGCTGCCTGAACGGATTGGCCAGCTATGTGATTGGATCAACACCGACCACACCGACGGGCTCAGCAAGGCCTACATGCATCCGTTGATCAAAGCGATCATTCTCCATTTCGCTATTGGCTACGAACACCCGTTTCACGACGGCAACGGCCGGGTCGCCCGATCGCTGTTCTACTGGTTCATGTTCAAAAAAGGTTTCAGCGCGTTCCGCTACATCGCCATCAGCACTTTGCTGAAAAAAGCCCCGATCCAGTACGGCAAAAGCTATCTCTACACCGAAACCGACGGCATGGACCTGACCTATTTTCTCGACTACCAGTGCCGGGTGCTGGCCAGAGCGATCAGCAAGTTTACCGAGACCTACGAAAAGACGGCGCAGTCGATCATGGAGTTCAACGCGTTCCTGTTTCAGTCCGGGCTTTATAACAAGCTCAGTGAAAAGCAACGGGTTGTGCTCAATGTCGCCAAACAAGGCGTGGCTACCGAGTTTACGGTTAGTCAGGTCAAGGACAACCTTGGGTGCGCATACAACACCGCAGCGACTGTGCTGAATGGCCTGGTTGAGATAGGGATCTTTCAGAAGCAGAAGGTGGGCAGTGAGTGGGTCTACTGCATGTATGACAGCGATCGGATCATGAAGACCTGGAAGCAGTGATCAACGCCTCAACAACCCGCGAAAACGCTCCGGCATGCGGCCAAGGCCAGGGTTCATCACAAATCGTTTGATTTATGATCTGGTCGCGTATACGTTACATATCAACCAAATTGTTGCGTATACGGAACATGGACCATGAACTGCTGACCCAGCGCTTAGGGCACCAAATACGGGCTCGGCGCCTTCATCGGGGGCTAACCCAACAGCAACTCGCACAGCTGGCTAACCTTACACGGCAGAAAATCATCGCTGTGGAAAAAGGTAGCCTATCCGTTGCTATCGGCGCCTATGCCAGAGCCCTTGGCGCGATGAATTGCGAGCTGCAGGTGATTGCGGCGGCTATGCCCACGCTGGAAGAGGTCCAGGGGATGTTTGAATGAGCGCTTCATTAACGGTAACGACACCCCAAGGGCTCAGTGGAACAATCCTGACCAGCGCTGCTGATTATCTGTTCCGCTACGCTGCCGAAGCTGACCCGCACGCAGCAGTCAGCCTGCTCATGCCTACCCGCGCGGAAGAGTACCGCCATCGAGATTTGCATCCGGTATTTCAGATGAACTTGCCTGAAGGGTACGTGCTTGAGCAGCTACGCAACCGCTTGGCAAAGATCGCTAAAGTCGACCCCATGTTGCTACTGGCGTTATCCGGTAGCAGCTCTCCCATCGGTCGAGTGCATATCAGTTCGCACATGGTCGATGCGCTGCTTGAGCGTGAGCAGTTTCCGGGCGAGAAGCTCGACGAAATTTTATCCTGGGACGGCTCGCACGACATCTTCGCCGACTTGGTGGATCGCTACATTCTGCGTGCCGGTATCTCGGGTGTGCAGCCCAAAGTCCTGGTGCCTGAACAGCAAAACTCAACACCGCAACGGTTCACCTCGAAGACTTCGGAATTGATCATCAAAAGTGGCCGCGACGAGTACCCCGGCCTGGCCATCAATGAGTACCTGTGCATGACCATTGCGCAGGCTTCAGGGCTGCCCGTGCCGCCGTTCTTCCTCTCGGACAACGCCAAATTGTTCGTCATGCGCCGCTTCGACCGGGACGAGCAGCACAACCCAATCGGTTTTGAAGACATGACGGCGTTGATGGGCCTGCCAGCAGAGCAGAAGTACAGCAAGAGTTATGCAGCGATTGCCAAGGCAATCCGCGTGTTCTGCGCACCCGAGTACCTCAATGCCTCTCTCACGCAACTGTTCGAGATGGTCACGCTGAGCTGCATCGTCGGTAATGGCGATGCCCACCTGAAAAACTTCGGCCTGCTCTATTCTGATCCCGTAACTTGCGATGCTCGCTTGGCGCCCGCTTACGATATCGTCAACACCACGGCTTACATCCCCGAAGATGTGCTCGCGCTTACGCTCGCCGGCAATAAGTCGATGTTTGCATCCCGTCAGGGCTTGCTGGACTTTGCCGAGACGTGTGGTGTAACGCAACCGGGTGAAGTTATCCGCAAGCAGTTGCAGGCGCTTGAGCAAGTACTGGCCAAAGCGCCGGAGCTATGCGAACAGGCGCCGCACGTGGTCGCGGCGATCAAGCAGAGTGCAGGACCCTTTGTGCAGAGCTTCGGTAACTGAAGCGCACAATCAGGTGCTCGAACTTAGCGGCAGATCCTCACCGCGCTTGACGTCTGCGTCTTCCGACCACGTTTCGTGCTCGTGCCAATCCTCACCAAACAGCTCGGCAGGATGCATCGTCCGATCCGCACCATTTCCGCAGGCCAGCGCTTTGGCCGGGCAGTACAGGTCGCACCCCCAACAAATGCGTTCGGGATGGCTTGGGTTGAGGGGAAATTTCTTGGCCATGGAGCGCCTTCGTTGTAGCAGTCATTGCGCTTAGGTTACTGCTGCCGTGCGCACGGATTTTGATTGGAATCAACTTGATGCTGCTTACCCTGTGCCTCGTCTAGCTGCGCGGTGTGAGGGCCGCCGAGCGACCCTCGCTGCACGCCTATGGCGCTGTGCGTTGAGCTCGGTTTCGCGCGATCTCGATGTCGTCCATGATGGCCTTGGCGAAGGTGCTCAGGTAGTCCGCTGCGCCCAGCAGCTTGTGGTCATTCTCCATATCGCCCTCCCGGACCAGATGCTTGATGTAGCCCAGCAGTACTGACACGTGTTCATAGGCGTGCTCGAACGGCACTCCGGGCATGACCCGGAATATGTGAGAGGACCTTTCGCCTGATTCGAAGAACGTTTCGACGCCGGCCGTGACGTTGGTTTTTTGATCGTCGCTCATCTCAGCATTCCTCCGGCTTGGCGGGCAGGCTGGTCACTGCGTAGTCAATCAGAGCGCGTGAGGCATCGGCGGTATGGGCGGCGTTCGCCAGCATGTTCAGCCCGGCCTGGTAAGGATGGGCGCGGCGGTGTTGGTCGATGGTTTCGGTTACGCCAAGCAGCAGTTCGCTGGCATGGGCAAGGATTTCAGAAGTAGTGACGTTTGGATGGAGGCTGAAGGAGGACCGTTGGGTGAAGTCTTGGCGGGGTGGGTCGGGGACGAGTTTCTTCATGGTGGATCTCTCATTTCGTGACAGGAGCCACCAGCTCGACCTTTCTCACGGATCAAGGTGGCAGCCGTACGCAGGGTGAGAAACCGAGGAAACGAGCAAAACCCGGCCAGACCGAAGTCTGCCCGCGCACGGCTGCCATAACGACTTGCCGCTGCATTTCATGCGGGTTCTCACACCCGGTCACCGGAAACTGGCGACCCAGAGACGTTATCCCTGAGGCATTTCCCCGACAACAGCGAAGGTTCGGCAAGGTGCGTAGGATAGTTCCGAAGAGAGCTTGGCTGAAGTATTTGGTTGCAGGTTGGGAAATGTCCTACGGCGCTGCTGCGCAGCGGCATCTCATCGGAGATCCCTGAACGGAGTTGCTCAAATCTTGTTTTTGAGTCAGCGTACAGACCATTGTCATTACAGTGAGTCTAGTGCCATGGCTTCCATCAATGTTCGTGTCGACGACGATCTCAAAGCGCGCGCTTACAGCGAGCTGGAAAAGCTAGGCGTAACCCCATCCGAGCTGATGCGCCAAGCACTCCAGTACGTTGCTGAGCGAGGTCAATTGCCATTCAAGCCCGTTCTCATGACCGAAGAGGACGAAGCATTGCTGGCCACCGTCCGCGAGCGCCTTGCTGACCCGCAGCGAGTGAAGGTATCGCTGGATGACCTATAGCCTTGAATTTGTGCTGAGCGCCTTTGAACCTTAGCGTCCCGTCGTCCGGGGTTCAAAGCACTTGGCTGATCAGCGATGCACCGCTCCTGACGTCCTTCCGGTGCTCAAAAGCCAGCATGCCCGTACATCGTTGATGGATGCAGGTTGAAAATTCTCTACCGCTGATCTGAGGCAAAAGTCTGCGTCCCGCGAACGGCAGTGATACGCACGCTGCCATCTACAGCATTGCAAGATCCCGTATCACATCGAGCGCTGCACTCATCTCGCTGCCGGCCTAGGCTTGGCCAATCGCCTGCCAGCTAACGGTGGGTATAGTGTTGATTGATTACGCGCTGGTGGTTATAGTCTCTACCGGCGCAGCGACCATGGAAAGGTCATGCAGAGCCGCGAATTGATATCGGTAATTGAAGCGGATGGTTGGTACTTGGTGCGCACGCGCGGCAAGCACTACCACTTTAAGCATCCTCAGAAACCAGGACTGGTCACCGTCCCGCATCCCAAGAAGGATCTGCTGCCCAAAACTGCGGCCAGCATCCTAAGGCAAGCGAGGATTGGCTACGTCAGCTAAGCACGGAGAACGCCCATGCTGTTCCCAATCGCAATCCTCCCCGGCGACGACACCCATGCCTGGGGTGTGGAAGTGCCGGACATCCCCGGCTGCTACTCGGCTGGAGATGACCTCGACGACGCCATGGCAATGGCTCGCGAAGCTATTGAAGGTCATCTTGAGCTGCTTGCTCAGGATCAACAGGAGATTCCCAAGGCCAGCAAGGTGACTGTGCATGCTGCCAATCCGGACTACCTCGGTTGCGCCTGGGCACTGATCGACATTGATATCACCCGCTACCTCGGCAAGGCGGAGAAACTCAACATTACCTTGCCAGCGTATTTGCTGAGCCGGATCGATGCCTTTGTGAAAAGCCACCCAGAACACAAAAGCCGCTCTGGCTTTTTGGCTGAGGCTGCACTGAAGGTTCTCCAGGGCAACTGAGGCAGCACGTTTTTCAAGACAGTGCGGTGACCCCAGCATTAGGGCAAATATATTTGGCGGGGACCGTATTGTGGTTTGGGACCGCTTTGCGACCGGTCCGGCGCTCTGGCAAGGCCGCTCCAGGGCGGGCGGTGTTGTTGGGACGTGCTGACCCAAAACGAAAAACCGCCAGAAGGCGGGTTTTCGGGGGTTCCAGAGATTTTGAAAGCTTTCTATGGGACCTTGAATGGTGCGGCACCAGGAATCGAACCCGGAACCTACTGATTACAAGTCCAAGATTTCGACCAGTGGTCATTGGGGAAATCAGGCCTATCCCCGTTTTTGCTGGATATACAAGGATATGTGGGTTGGATATCTGAAAGCGGCGTGGACACTTTGTCGACGCTCCTGAGTGCACAGGGCTGCATAAACCTTCAATTCTTTGCACAGCGTGCAACCCTCCAATGCTGTGCGCAGCCCGCGCTGGGCCTGCTCCAGGCCAGGCTTTCATCAGTGTCGACCTTTGCACTTTTTTACGACGTAAAGCGCGTCGGCGGGAGGGGGATAAGTGATTTCTCGCGTCATATTTTTTTCTGAGTTGGGATTTTGTATGCTGGCAGACTGATTTATCGCGCCAGGAAGCACGACGATGAGAGACTTGGGAAAGGCAGGCGAGTCAGTAGTTGATAGTTGGTGTGCGATGGCCGGAATTACCGCAAATCCGTCATTTAAAGATCGCTATGGATGGGACTTGTTATTCGAGCTGGAGAGCGCCAGCGATCTAGCCACGGCTAGCGGACTCCACGAGTCGAACATAGAGTGCAAGGTTCAGGTTAAGGCAACCGACTCTGCCACTAAAACTCGTAAAATAGAGCTCTCTAACCTGCGATCCATGGCAACATCGGCGCTTCCAGCATTTTATCTGCTGCTTGAATACGGCGGGAGTGATGCACCCCAAGCAGGGTACTTATTACATCTTGATGATTCGCACTGCGAAAAAATATTAAGGCGAATACGTGCAGAAACAGCAAGGCCTGGAAAGTTATCACTAAATAAGAAAACGATGACTTTGGATTTCAAAGAGGCACGGAAGATCCATCCATTGAATGGATTGGGACTAAGATCAGCTGTACTGGAATTCGTCGGAAGCTCTCAAGGTGATTACGTTTTAAAAAAACAAAGTTTTTTGAAGCGAGCTGGTTATGAGGCCGGAGGCTTGAGTATTAAGTTCAACCTTCCGGCCCAGCACATTCAAAAATTTGTGGAGATGGCTTCCGGCACGAAAGCGCAGTTGGAAGTACAAGATATTAAGTCGTTCCACACTAGATTTGGCATCACTGAAAAGTTAGCTCTGATAAACAGTGAATCCGCCCTGCTGACAATTGGTGGGGTAGTGGCTGATGATTTTGGAAAGGTGTCTTTCACAGATCGAGATACCGGTACAATGCTTACTTTCGACCTTGATGTATATCGAGGGGGTCTCGGAAACTGGGTTCCAAGCCAGTACAGAATGATAAGGCTCGTATCTCAGCGTTTCACCATTGATATCTCAGTAACCACAAGCAAATGCAAGATATGGTTTCATAAGACGGATTACGACTCCGCAAGCCTAAGAGATCTCTATAAGCAGTTCCGATTTACTCAAATGCTGACCAAGCCAAAATCAGTAGATTTAGTTCTGCTGCTTGACCATAAGGAGCTCAAGGGCACCTTGGGAGGAGAGGGGTTTGAAGACCAAAGTTGGGCATGCACCGTACTGAAGTCAGCACTAGCCATCCAGAACCACTACGAGGACTACGATGATATTTTCACATCTCTGGCGGATCTATCATCTAAAGACAAAGATATAGTCAACTTTCATCGTTTTTTAAGTGAGCCTGATTCAGAGCTGGACGTAAACCTAACCTTTGTGATGAGTGCTGGGACGGAAAAAATCGCCGGGGCCGAATGCCTTGTGCCTCTAGTATTGTCTTTCGGAGGTGTTATGTTCGTAAGCCTATATGCTTTTGGGGGAGTTCTGGAAGCATCGGGTGAAAATGCCTACCATTTGAAGGCGCTCTGGAAACGCTGCATTTATAAAATGCATTTTCGAGAATTGGGCGGCGGTGCGGAGACGTGTCTAAAAAACTTGAAGAAAGCGGCTGACGAATATAGCTCCGAATGCACAGTGATAGACCTCACTGAGAAGTACATTAAGCCCATTGCCAAGGTTGCAGATATGAATAGAGAAGTAACTGTCTGACTGAAAATACTAACCTTCATCGAGCGCCGGATATCAAGCTGGCATTAGTACAGCCCCACGGCGAAGGATCTGCTTTCGCGAAAGCTCACCCAACTAGGTAGTTATCGACTTTAGCTTGACTGCGAGCATTCGAGCGTCCAATCCAGCAGACGCAAATGCAGCCGCATTACTAGGGATGGTCTGAAATAGCCGGATGTTTTCCGGCTATCGAGCCGTCAGTACTTTTCAAAAAACGACCCCGGTCGAAATTTGATCCATTATCTTCATTTTTCAGCCCTTCCGGGCGCAGCAAGGCG